>Ga0318563_10000504_pt1 | contig 16229 bp, 12 predicted proteins | sample GRESIP066b5f19_FD_203689 | JGI IMG/M metagenome (GOLD analysis project Ga0318563, IMG submission 203689) | Tropical soil microbial communities from Luquillo Experimental Forest, Puerto Rico - GRE.SIPMG.066b5f19 | ecosystem: Environmental > Terrestrial > Soil > Tropical forest > Bulk soil... | reverse complement strand
CGGCGGCGCGTTCGGCGGCCGCGAGGACCTGTCCATGCACGTGCACGCCTGCCTGCTGGCGCTGCACACCGGCAAGCCGGTCAAGATGTCCTACAACCGCCAGGAGTCGTTCTTCGGGCACGTGCACCGCCACCCGGCCCGGATGCGCTACGAGCACGGCGCGGCCCGGGACGGCACCCTGGTCTTCGTCAGGGCGGAGATCTACCTCGACGGCGGGGCCTACGCCTCCAGCACGCCGGCCGTGGTCGGCAACGCCGGGACCATGGGCATCGGGCCGTACGTGGTGCCGAACGTGCACGTCGACTGCTACGGCCTCTACACCAACAACCCGCCGTGCGGCGCGATGCGCGGCTTCGGCTCGGTGCAGGCCGCGTTCGGCTACGAGGCACAGATGGACAAGCTCGCGGCGGCGCTGGGCCTGGACCCGGTCGAGCTGCGCTGCCGCAACGCGATCGGCATGGGCGACGAGGCGCCGACCGGGCAGGTCGTGGACAGCCCGGCGCCCGTGGCCGAACTGCTGCGCCGCCTGCAGGCCATGCCGCTACCCAGGGCAACCGGGGACCATAACGAGAACGCCCGCCCCGACCCGCGCGGCCTGCCCGGCGGGGTGGCCAACACCACCCACGGCGAGGGCGTGGTGCGCGGCGTCGGCTACGCCGTGGGCTACAAGAACGTCGGATACTCCGAGGGCTACGACGACTACTCGACCGCGCGGGTCAGGCTCGAGATCGCCGCCGGGGAGCCGGTGGTGACCGTGCACACCGCCGCGGCCGAGGTCGGCCAGGGCCTGGTCGCCGTCGAGCAGCAGATCTGCCGCACCGAGCTGGGCGTGAACCAGGTGCTGGTCAGCCCGGCCGACACCGCGGTCGGCTCCGGCGGCTCGACGTCGGCCTCCCGGCAGACCTACGTGACCGGCGGCGCGGTCCAGGCCGCCTGCGAGCGGATCAGGGAGCAGGTCCTCGGCCTGGCCCAGCGCCGGCTCGGCCGCACCGTCCCCGGCCTGCGGCTGGCCGGCGGTTGCGTGATCACCGGCGCCGAGAGCATCCCGATCGCGGAGATCATCGGCGACCGGGCCCTCGAGGAGACGGTCGAGTGGCGGCACCGGCCGACCCACCCCATCGACCCGGAGACCGGCCAGGGCTTCGCGCACGTGCAGTACGCCTACGCCGCGCACCGCGCGGTCGTCGACGTCGACACCGACCTCGGCCTGGTCAAGGTGATCGAGCTGGCCTGCACCCAGGACGTGGGCAAGGCCGTGAACCCGCAGGCGGTGGAGGGGCAGATCCACGGCGGCAGCGCCCAGGGCCTGGGCCTGGCCATCATGGAGGAGATCCAGGTGCGCGACGGGCGGATCGCCAATCCCTCGTTCACCGACTACCTCATCCCCACCATCCTGGACATGCCGCCGATGCGAATCGAGGTGCTCGAGTACCCCGACCCGAATGCCCCCTACGGCCTGCGCGGCGTCGGCGAGCCGCCCACGATCTCCTCCGGGCCGGCGGTCGCCGCGGCGATCCGCGCGGCCACCGGGCTCGACCTTCCGCTGATCCCGATCAAGCCAGAGCACATAACGGATACGCCGTGACCACACCGGAGCGCGCACCGGCCGGCCGGGAGCGCCCGGAGTACCTGAACGCGCTGGCCGCCGAGGCGGACCGGGCGCTCGCGGAGGCCGACCGGGCGCTGGCCGCGGGCTACCCGGGGCCGCGGCCCGGCCGGCAGCCGGTGCACACGGCGTACCTGCCCGCCGACCGGTTCGGCCCCGGGCTGGCCGCGCAGTGGGGGCGGCAGGCCCTGGTCGCGCTGGAAACCTGGGCGCCCGGCCCGGGCGAGTTCGCCGACGTGATGGGCCTGCCGGACCGCCTGGCCGCGGACGTGCGGTCACGGGTGCTGGCCAAGCTCATCACCGAACCCGTCGAGGACCTGCGGATCGACTTCGAGGACGGCTACGGCGCCCGGGGCGACGGCGACGAGGACGCCGACGCGGTCCGCGCCGCCGGGTACCTGGCGGCCGAGGTGGCCGCCGGGAAGGCCCCGCCGTTTACCGGGCTGCGCGGCAAGAGCCTGGAACCGGCCACCCGCCGTCGGGCCATCCGCACGCTGGACGGGTTCCTCGGCGAGCTGCTGGCGCACGGGCCGCTGCCGGCCGGCTTCGTGATGACGCTGCCCAAGGTCACCTCGGCGGACCAGGTCACCGCGATGGCCGGGCTCTGCGGCCGGCTGGAGCAGGCGCACGGCCTGGCGCCCGGCGCGCTGGTCTTCGAGGTCCAGGTGGAGACCCCGCAGCTGATCCTGGGCGCCGACGGGACCGCCACCATCGCCCGGTGCGTGCACGCGGCCGGCCGGCGGCTGACCGGGCTGCACTACGGCACCTACGACTACAGCGCCGCGCTCGGGATCGCGGCGCAGCAGCAGAGCATGGAGCACCCGGTGGCCGACCACGCGCGGGCGGTGATGCAGGTGGCGGCGGCGGGCACCGGCGTGCGCCTGTCCGACGGCTCGGCCAACGTGCTGCCCGATGGCAACCGGGACCAGGTCACCGGGGCCTGGAAGCTGCACGCCCGCCTGGTGCGGCGGTCCCTGGACCGCGGCTTCTACCAGGGCTGGGACCTGCACCCGGCGCAGCTCGCCAGCCGGTACGCGGCCACGTTCGGCTTCTTCCGCGAAGGCCTGCCCGCCGCGGCCGCCCGGCTGCGGTCCTACGTCGCACGCGAGCCGGGGGGCATCCTCGAAGAACCCGCGACCGCCCGGGCCCTGGCCGGGTTCCTGGCCCGCGGGCTGGACTGCGGCGCGGTCACCGGGGCGGAGCTGGCCGAGCTGACCGGCCTGGACCGCCCCGGCCTCGACACGCTGAGCGGATCGGCGGGCCGCTGACTTGCCGCCGGACCTGGTGATCCGCGCCCGCCGCGCGGTCACGCCCGACGGCACCCGGCCGACGGCGGTGATGATCAGGCAGGGCACCATCGTCGAGGTCGGGCCCTACGACGCGGCCCGGCCCGCCGCGCCGGCCCTGGTGCTGGCCGACGACGAGGTGCTGCTGCCGGGCCTGGTGGACACCCACGTCCACGTCAACGAGCCCGGCCGGGACCACTGGGAAGGGTTCGCCTCGGCCACCCGCGCCGCGGCGGCGGGCGGGATCACCACGATCATCGACATGCCGCTGAACTCGATCCCGCCCACCACCAACGCCGCAGCGCTAAGGATCAAGCGGGAGATCGCCGCGGGCCAGGTCCATGTGGACGTGGGCTTCTGGGGTGGTGCGGTGCCCGGTAGCGCGGCCTGGCTGCCCGGCCTGGAGGCGGCCGGCGCGTTCGGGATCAAGGTCTTTCTCATTGATTCCGGCGTCCCCGAGTTCCCGCCGCTGGATCAGGCCGGGCTGCGCGACGTGATGGCCCGGGCCGCCGAGCTGGGCACCGTGGTGCTGGTGCACGCGGAGGACGCCGGGATCGTCGCGGCCGCGCCTCACGCCGCCGGGCCCGGCTACGGCGCGTTCCTGCGCTCGCGGCCCGCCGCGGCCGAGGTGATCGCGGTGGCCGCGGTGATCGACGCGGCGCGCAGCACCGGGGCGCGGGCGCACGTGCTGCACCTGTCGGCCGCGGACGCGGTCCCGTTGCTGGCGCGGGCCCGGCGGGACGGCGTGGCGATCACCGCGGAGACCTGCCCGCACTACCTCGCGCTGGCCGCCGAGGACATCCCGGAGGGCGCCACCGAGTTCAAGTGCTGCCCGCCGATCCGCGAGCGGGCCAACTCCGGCCGGCTCTGGCAGGCGCTACGGGACGGAATCATTGACTGCGTGGTGTCTGATCATTCGCCGTGCCCGCCCGAGCTCAAAGCCCAGGGCGGCGGCGACTTCGGCGCCGCCTGGGGCGGGATCTCGTCGCTGCAGCTCGCGCTGCCGGTGGTGTGGACCGGCGCGCGCCGGCGCGGGCACTCGCTGGACGAGGTGGCCCGCTGGATGGCGGCCGGGCCCGCGCGGATCGCCGGGCTGGCCGGCAAGGGCCGGATCGAGCCCGGCGGCGACGCCGACCTGGTGGCGTTCGCGCCGGACGACGGGTTCACCGTCGACCCGGCCCGGCTGCATCACCGGCACCGGCTGACCCCGTACGCCGGCCAGCGGCTCGACGGCGTGGTGCGCCGGACCTGGCTGCGGGGGGAGCCCGCCGGCGGCGCACCCGCCGGCCGGCTGCTGTCCCGGGGGGAGCGCGCCGGATGACCGGGCACGACGAGGGCCCGCCGGAGTTCGCGGCCTGGCCAGACCTAGCGTCCCGGCTGCTCGGCGGCAGCGTGGTCGCCGCCAGCGACGAGCTGTTCGCGGAGAAGGAGAACCTGATCAAGCCGGGGGCGCCGGCCTTCGACCCGGCGGAGTTCGGGAACCGGGGCAAGGTCTACGACGGCTGGGAGACCCGGCGCCGCCGCGGGCCCGGGCACGACCACGCGATCGTCCGGCTCGGCGTGCCCGGCATCGTGCACGGCGTGATCGTGGATACCTCATACTTCCGCGGCAACTACCCGCCGCAGGTGTCGGTGGAGGCGATCGCGGCCGACGGGTACCCAGCCCCGGACGAGCTGGCCGGAATGGCCTGGCAGGCGCTGGTGGAGCGGTCCGCCGCGCAGGGCGACGCGGCGAACTTCTACCCGGTGGATTCCTCCTTCCGGTGGACGCATGTCAGGCTGTCGATCTACCCCGACGGCGGGGTGGCCCGGCTGCGGGTGCACGGCACGCCGCTGCCTGACCCGCGCTTCCTGGCCGGCACCGTCGACCTGGCGGCCATGGAGAACGGCGGCCGGGTCGTCGGCTGCTCGGACGCGTTCTACGCGTCGGCCAGCAACCTGATCCTGCCCGGCCGGGCCGCCAGCACGGGGGAGGGCTGGGAGAACGCGCGGCGCCGCGGCCCGGGCCACGACCACGTGACCGTCGCACTGGCCGCGGCCGGGGCCCTGCGCCACGTCGAGATCGACACCTCGCGCTTCATCGGCAACGCTCCGGGCCAGGTCCGGCTGCTGGCCGCGGACGCCCCCGATGCCCCCCTCCCGGAGTCGGCGTGGCGCGAAGCGCTGCCGCTGACCCGGGTGCAGCCGGACACCCGGCACCGGTTCCTGGCCGGCGGCGTCGCCACCCACGTACGGCTGGAGGTAATCCCGGACGGCGGCCTGGCCAGGCTCAGGGTCTACGGTGAGATCGTCCCCGATGCGCTGGCCGGGCTGCGGCAGCGCTGGCAATCCGCGCTGCCACCCCCCGGAGGCGCAGTTGAACGACGTTAGGTTCGGGCTTTTCTTCCCCCAGTTCGAGGAGCTCGCCGATCCCGCCCGGGTCGCCGAGCTGGCCGTCATGGCCGAGGAGGCCGGCTGGTCCGGGTTCTTCCTCTGGGACCACATGCTGGCCAGGCCGGGCATGGCCATCTGCGACCCGTGGATTGCGATGGCCGCGGTCGCTACCGCCACCCGCGACATCAGGTTCGGCGCCATGGTGACCCCGCTGGCCCGCCGCAGGCCGTGGGTGATGGCCCGGCAGGCGGCCGCGCTGGACCGGCTGTCCGGCGGTCGGCTCGTGATCGGGGTCGGCCTCGGCGACGACGGCTGGAGGGAGTTCAGCTCGTTCGGTGACGCGTCCGAGCCCCGGGAGCGCGGCGTGCTCCTTGACGAGTCGCTCGAGGTGCTGCGGCGCCTGCTGACCGGCGAGGGCGTCGACTTCGACGGCGAGCGCCTGCACGTGCACTCCACGCCGTTCCTGCCCAAGCCGGCTCAGGATCCGCTGCCGGTATGGGTCGCCGGCCGGTGGCCCAACCGCGCGCCGCTGGCCAGGGCCGCCCGGATGCAGGGCTGCTTCCCGATCTTCGCCGGGGATCCGGACTTCCCGGACGCCGACGACGTGGCCGGGGTTCGCGCCGAGCTGACCCGGCTCGGCGCTCCGGATGACTACGACCTGGCCATCACGGGCAAGATGCGGCGGCTGGATTCGGACGAGCGGGCCAAGGCGGTGGCCACCGCCGAGAGCAACCGGGTGACCTGGTTGCTCGAGGGGTTCGGCCCGGGGCTGTCCGTGGCCGAGTTCGAGGCGGTCGTGGCGGCTGGCCCTCCCGGCTGGTAAGCGTCCGCCGCGGCGAGATCCTCGGTTACCGCGACCTCGGCGAGACCGCCGCGCCGCTGGTGATGGCCCGCCGCTCGGCCAGCTGCTCGTTCATGACCACGTGCATCACCGCGTTGATCAGCGCGAGGTGCGTGAACGCCTGGGGGAAGTTGCCCAGGTGCCGGCCTGACTGCGGGTCGATCTCCTCGGCGTACAGCAGCAGCGGGCTGGCGTACGACAGCACCTTCTCGCACAGGTCCCGCGCCCGGCGGTGCTCGCCGATCTCCGACAGCGCGGACACCAGCCAGAACGAGCAGATCGTGAACGCGCCCTCCTCGCCGGACAGGCCGTCGTCGGTCTCGTCGACCTGGTAGCGCAGCACCAGGCCGTCCCGGGTCAGCTCGTCCGCGATCGCGATCACCGTGGCCCGGATCCGCGGGTCGTCCGGCGACAAGAACCGCAGCAGCGGCATCAGCAGCACCGACGCGTCCAGCGCGGTGGTCTCGTAGTGCTGGCAGAACACCCCGCGCTCGTCCAGCGCGTTGGCGCAGATGTCGGCGTGGATCTCGTCCGCCGCCTTCTGCCACAGCCGGGCACTGTCGGCGTCCTCGCGGAGCCGGGCCAGGCGGGCCCCGCGGTCGGCCGCGACCCAGCACAGCAGCTTCGACGAGGTGAAGTGCTTCGGCTCGCCGCGGACCTCCCAGATGCCGCAGTCGGGGTCGCGCCAGTTCTCCAGCGCGTGCTCCACCTGCTGCTTGGCCATCTGCCAGACCCGCTCGTCAAGCCGGTCCCGGGACCGCGTGTGCAGGTACAGGGAGTCGAGCACCACGCCCCACACGTCGTGCTGCTTCTGCTTGTACGCCGCGTTGCCGATGCGGACCGGCCGGGCGCCCTGGTACCCGTGCAGGTACTCCAGCACGGACTCGTGCAGGTCGCACCGGCCGTCGATGCCGTAGACGATCTGCATGTCGCCGCCGTCGCGCTCCACGATGTCGGTGAGGAAGGCGAAGTAATCGCTGGCCTCCCACTCAAAGCCCAGGGTATACAGGCCCCAGAGCGCGAACGTGGCGTCCCGGATCCAGCTGTACCGGTAGTCCCAGTTCCGTTCCCCGCGCGGCGTCTCCGGCAGCGACGTGGTCGCGGCGGCCGCGATCGCTCCCGTGGGCGAGAACGTGAGGCCCTTGAGGGTCAGCGCGCTACGGGTCAGGTACGGGCGCCACCGGTGATCAGGGAAGCTGCCCCGGGCCAGCCAGTGCTGCCAGTGATGGGCCGTCCAGGTCAGGCGCTTGTAGGCGTCCGCGTAGTCCTTGGGCGGCTTGCGGCTGCCCCAGGACAAGGCCACGAAACGGGTGTCACCCTCGCGCAGCAGGGTGCGGGACCGCGCGCTCGGCCCTTCCAGGCCGATCCGGATGTCGGAGGTGAGGGTCAGCGCCAGCTCGCTGCCTTCCGCCCGGACCTCCGCCTGGTGGTAGCCCTGGTCGGTGTGCTGCCACCGGACGCGCTGGCGCCCGTAGTCGAAGACCGGCTCGCAGTCCATGCTGACCTGCACCGCCCCGTCCACGCAGCGCACCGTCCGCAGCAGCGTGTGCTCCGCGTCGTAGTCGGTCGGCGGCCGGACGTGGCTGGTGCGCTCCGGGTGCTCGTGCCGCCACGGGCCCATCACCAGGCAGTCCCGGACAATGATCCAGCCCTCGCCGCAGTCCCAGCTGGTCTCCAGGACCATCGTCCCCGGCAGGTACCGGCGGTCGGCGGGCACGGTCATGTCATCCGGTCCCAGGCGGAACCACCCGGCGTCCCGGTCGAGCAGCGCGCCGAACACGCTCGGGCAGTCCATCCGCGGCAGGCACATCCACTCGATGGAGCCGCCCGGCGCGACCAGCGCCGTGACCTCGTTGTCGGACAGGAACGCGTAGTCGGCGATCGGCGGGTACGGCGAGAACTCCCACAGCGAGTCGGGCTGACCCTCGAACCCGTCGGTGGCGTGCGCATCCAGCGGCCCCATGTCCTGGGTTGTCACCTACATCACCACCTCCGGGCGCCCGGGCGGCCCCTTGATCCAGTGTGACACGGCTCCTGCGGCCGGCCAGCTAGCCAATTTTCTGGCCACCTGGCCTGGTCAGGCACACTGGACGGATGCCGCATCTCGAACCGGACCCCAGGGACCCGCGCGGACTGCGGGCCGACGCGCCGCTGCTCGACGCGTGGCTGACCGTCACCGAGCAGGCGGAGGCCGGCCAGCTCACGCCGATGATCACGCCGGGGCACAAGTTGCGCCACGACCTCACCGGGTCGGTGGTGGCGGGCGACGCGCCGCTGTACGGCGCGCTGGACACGATCAAGCACGCCGACGCGCTGCGCGAGGACGGCGAGGCGCGGGCGGCGCGGCTGTGGGGCGCCGATTGGTGCCGGTTCTCGGTCGCCGGGTCGACGCACGGCAACCAGGCGCTGGCGCTGGCCGTCGGCGCGCCGGGGCAGGAGGTCATCATCACCCGGATCCTGCACCGGTCGCTGCTGCTCGGGCTGGTGCTCGCCGGGCTGCGCCCGGTATGGGTGCGCCCGGAGATGGACCCGGCGTCCGGGCTGCCCACCGCGGTGGCCACCGGCACGGTGCGGGCCGCGCTCGCGGCCCATCCGGAGGCCTGTGCGGTGTTCCTCGGCGATCCCTCCTACGTGGGCACGATCGGCGACCTGGCCGGCCATGCGGCCGCCGCCCACGAGGCCGGGGTTCCGCTGGTGGTGGACGCGGCGTGGGCGGCGCATCTGGGCTTCCACCCCGACTTGCCGCCGCACGCGATCGCGGCCGGCGCGGACGCCATGGTGACCAGCGCGCACAAGGCGCTGCCCGCCATGACCCAGGGCGCGCTGGTGCTGGCCAGGACCGATCGGCTGGACGCGGCCCGGCTGGACCGGGCGTTCGAGGCCACCCACACCACCAGCCCGGCGGGCTCGATCGTGGCCAGCATCGACGCCGCCCGGGCCCTGCTGGCCCGGGACGGCAAGGACCTGTGCGCCCGGCTGCTGCGCGGCGTGGCCGCGGCCAAGCAGCGGCTACGGCAGGTGCCGGGGCTCGGCGTGCTCGACGGCCCGGGCGTGGAGCCGACCAAGCTGGTCATCCTGCTGGCCGGGACCGGCGCGCACGGGAAGGACGTGGAAGCGGACCTGATCGCGGCCGGGATGCCGGTGGAGATGGCCGACCGCGACACCGTGGTGCCGATCGTGGCCATCGCCGACGACGAGGACCAGCTCGCCGCGTTCGCGGACACGTTCGCCGGCTGCGTGGAACGCCACCGCGGCGCCCCGCGGTTCCCGGTCGCGACGGCGGCGTGGACGGTGGAGCCGCAGACGGTCCTCGCGCCGAGGGAGGCCTTCTTCGCCGCGAACCAGACCGTCCCCGCCGATGCCGCCGTGGGCCGGGTCAGCGCCGAGCTGATCGCGCCCTACCCGCCCGGCGTCCCGGTGCTGGCACCTGGCGAGCTGATCACCGCGGAGGCCCTGAACGCGCTCCGCGAGGTACACGCCGACGGCGGCCGCATCGCCTACGCGGCGGACCCGACGCTGGCCACGCTGCAGGTCATCTCCTGAGATGTAACGCCCGGGCGGATGCCGGCCCTATGCGGGTGACCGACGAAGGGAGCCCACGGTGGCAGACCCGACGCCCGACGAGGATGGCTTCTCCGGGGCCTTCGACAGCTACGCCCCGCTGGTGCTGCGCTTCGGCCGCCGGCGGCTTGAAGATCGCGACGCGGCGTGGGACGTGGTGAACGAGACCTTCACCACGGCCTGGCGGCACTGGAGCCAGCGGCCCGCCCAGGCGGAGTTACTACCCTGGCTGTACGCGATCGCCGGCAATGTCGTCCGCGATCAGCGGCGATCCGCCGGACGGCGGACCCGGCTCGCCGCCCGCCTGTCCGCTACCGACCGGCCGGGCCTGGCCGCCGATCCGGCCGAGGGGATAGTTCTCGGCCAGTCCGTGGCGGGAGCACTCGCCCGGCTGGCCGAGCGCGACCGGGAGCTGCTGCGCCTCGTCGCGTGGGAGGGGCTGACGGACGCCCGGTCGATCGGATTGGTGCTCGGCATGAGCCCGGCTGCCGTGCGGGTCCGGCTGCACCGCGCCCGACGGCGGCTGCGCGGGCTGCTCGCCGAGACCGAGGACCCGCCCGCCGCCCCGACCGAGCAGGCGTTCCCCGTGCCCGCCCGCAACCAGGCCTCGGAGGTCTGACATGTTCGCCAAGACCAGGACCCGCCGCAACATGGCGGATGTACGGGCACTGCTCACCGGGCGCGATCCGGCGGCCGGCCCGCTCGAGGCCAGCGCCACCGTGTGCCTGGCGGTCCTCGGGCACCGCCTCATCACGGAGGGGCCCGGGCCGGAGGTCGCGCCCGCGAAGGGACGCGGCTGGTGGCCGAATCACCGGGAACGCCAGCGCCACCGCAAGATCGTGATCACCTGCGTGGCCGTGCCCGCGCTGGCCGGCGCGACCGCCGCGGGATGGGCGATCGCCAGTTCCCAGCCCGCCGACCGGCTCGCCGCCAACATCGTGTGCTTCGCCAGTGCTCGCGAGAACGCCGGCGGCAACGCCGTCGTCCCGGCCACCGGGCAGGCACCCACGGCGGTGTGCGCGCAGCTCTGGGCCTCCGGCGTGGTGATCACCGGCCACCACGCGGTGCCACGGCGGCTGGTCGCATGCTCGCTGCGCGAAGGCGACGGCGGAACGATCGCCGTGTTCCCCGACACGACGTGCGCCGCCGAGCACCTGCCGCCGCTCCCGCCCGGTTACCAGGCGGCCGCCCGGCAGTTCGCGGGACTGGAGAAGGCCTTGAACGCGGACGGCATAAGTCCCCAGGAATGGCTCAGCAACCCGCCGACCCGCTGTGTCTCCAAGCAGGCGGGGATCGCGTACGCTCAGCGCGCGCTCTCGCAGAACGGGCTCAGCGGCTGGCAGATCGTGGTCGGAAAGTTCGGCCCGCGGGCCCGGTGCGCTTACGCCGAAGCCACCAGTTCCACCCACTCGGTCCAGGTCTTCGGGGGTCCCGCAGCGCCGGGTCACCCGTAGCGCGGACGAGGAAGATCTGTTAGCGGGGAATGCTCTTGCGATATGAGGGACAGGATTCCCCGTTGACGGATCTAGGCCCCCGGGAGGGCATCATGTCGTTCGCCATGAGCGTCGAGGAGCGGGAGCAGTTCCTGGCCGGGCTGCACGTCGGGGTGCTGAGCGCGGCCGCGGGCGCGGGCCGGGCTCCGATCGCCGTCCCCGTCTGGTACGGCTACGAGCCCGGCGGTCACGTGAGCGTGATCACCGGCCGCAGCTCGCGCAAGGGGCAGGCCATCGCCGCCGCCGGACGGATGAGCCTGTGCGCGCAGGACGAGAACCCGCCGTACCGGTACGTCAGCGTCGAGGGGCCGGTCGTGATCGAGGAACTCGATCTCGACGAGCGGCTGGCCATGGCCCGCCGGTACCTGGGCCCCGAGGGCGGCGACCGCTACGTGGCCAGCAACCCCGACCCGGCCGGCGAGAACATGATGATCCGGATGACGCCGGAGCACTGGCTGAGCGTGGACTACGGAAAGCAGCCGGGCTGAGTCGCAGGCCGCCTCGCTCACCGGGTGATGCTCAGCGCGCGTAGCAGGTTGTCCTGAGCGTCGAGCCGCGAGTGCGATGCTGAGGGCATGGGCGAGCCCGGCGTCTGCCTGCGCTACGACGAGGACCTCCGGTTCTTCCTCGCGCCGCGCCACCGCCAGCCCAGCGTCCGGGTTCCCCGCGACGGGACCTCGACGGTCGGGCACCTGGTCGAGTCGCTCGGCGTGCCGCTGACCGAGGTGGGGACCCTGGTCGTGGGCGGCCGGCCGATCGCCGCGTCCTACCGGCCTGCCGACGGCGACGTGGTCGAGGTCCGCCCGCCGGCCCGGCCGCAGCGGCTGGCGCTGGATCCGTTGCGGTTCGTGCTCGACGTGCACCTCGGCGCTCTGGCCCGGCGGCTCCGGTTTCTCGGCGTGGACTGTGCCTATTCCAACGACGCCGACGACGACGAGCTGATCGCCCAGGCGAACGGCGAGCAGCGGGTGCTGCTCACCCAGGACCGGGGACTGCTGCGCCGCAGGAGGCTGCGGCTCGGCGGCTACGTCCGCGGCGCCCGGCCCGACCAGCAGCTGCGGGACGTGCTGGACCGGTTCGCGCCGCCGCTGGCGCCCTGGACCCGCTGCACCGCGTGCAACGGCAGCCTGTCCGAGGTACCCAAGGCCGACGTCGAGCGGCTGCTGCCGCCCGGCACCCGCCGGACCTACCACGAGTTCGCGCGCTGTGCCGGCTGCGGCCGCGTCTACTGGCGAGGCGCGCACAGCCGGCGCCTGGAGCGCATCGTCGCGGACGCGGCGCGTCAGGTCGGGCTTACGAGCCAAGCCGCGGGGCCGGGAACGTGATCGTCTTCGGCTCGGTGAACGCGTCCATGGGATAGCTCCCGCCGACCCGGCCGATGCCGCTGACGCTGCCGGCCCGGCCGCCGAACGGCAGGTGCGACTCCCACAGGTTCGTCGACGCGTTGATGTTGACCCAGCCCGTCCGGGCCCGCTCGGCGAACGCCAGCCCCCGCTCCAGGTCCTCGGTGAACACCGCCGCGGTCAGGCCGAACGGCGAGGCGTTGGTCAGCTCCAGCGCCTCGGCCGCCGACCGCACCTCGACCACCGGGACCACCGGCCCGAACGTTTCCTCCCGCTCGATCGCCATGCCCGGGGTGACGCCGTCGAGCACGGTCGGCTCGGCGTACAGCCGGGTCGGGTAGCCGTCGGCGCGGCGCCCGCCGTAGCAGACCCGGGCCCCGCCCGCCACGGCCTCGGCGATGTGCCGGTCGAACTTGGCCGCGGTGGCCTCGTTGTTCAGCGGGCCCATCGTGGTCCGCGGGTCGAACGGGTCGCCGAGCCTGACGCTCGCCTTGGTCGCCGCGACCACCCGCTCGGTGAACTCGGCCCGCACCGCGGCGTGCACCAGGAACCGCTCGCCCGCGGTGCAGCTCTGGCCCGCGCACAGGTACGCGGCCTCCAGCGCCGCGTTCGCGGCCAGCTCGAGGTCGGCGTCCTCCAGGATCACCATGGGCCCGTTGCCGCCCAGCTCGAGCAGCTGGGCCTTGCCGGCCGCCCGTACGGCGATCTTGGAGCCGGTCTCGACCGAGCCCACGAAGCCCACGCCGGCCACGCCGGGGTGGCCGACCAGGGCGTCCCCGACGACCGGGCCGGGGCCCGAGACGAAGTTGAACGCGCCGCGCGCCCCGGGAGGGGCGTCGGCGCGGTGGCTGGCCTCCGCGATGACCTCGGCCAGCAGCGCACAGCACGCCGTCGTGGACGGGGCGGGCACCCAGACGACGGTGTTGCCGGCGGCCAGCGCGGGCGCGAAGACCTCGGCTCCCATCGTGTACGGCCAGTTCCACGGGCTGACCACGCCGATCACCCCGAGCGGCACCCGCTCGACCAGGATCCGGCGCCCGGCCGAGACCGACGCCGGCCGTCCGCCCGCGCGGCGCTTGGCGTCCTCGCCGGCCATCCGGAAGTACTCGGCCAGCTCATCGACCTCGTCAAACGCCTCGGCGAGCAGCGGCTTGCCCTGGTCCAGGGTCAGCGCCCGGGCCAGTTCCTCACGCCGCCGCCCGATCCCGGCGATGACCTGCTCGCACCAGCCCGCGCGCTCGAACGCGGACGCGCCCGCCCATGCGGGCCAGGCACCCGCCGCGGCGCGGACGGCGTCGTCGACGTCGACCGGGTCGGCCACGGCCACCGTGGCGAACGTCTCGCCCGACGCGGGGCTGACCGCCTCGGCCGGGCCGGCTCCGCCGCCGCGCCAGGCGCCGTCGATGTACAGCAGGTGCTCGTGCATGTGCGGCACTCCCTCGTCTCGGACCCGTCACGCGCCGGCGCAGAGCCGGCCGAGCTCATCCAGCTTCTCGGGCAGCATCCGGAACGCGGGCCCGGAGACGGACAGGGCCGCGATGCAGGTCCCTGCGGCGTCCAGCACCGGCGAGGCGACCGCGACCAGTCCCTCCTCCAGCTCGGCGACCGCGGTGGCGTACCCGTTATGGCGAATGGCGGCCAGCTCCGCGGTGAGCGCGTCGCGAGAGGTGATCGTCTGGGCGGTGTACCGCTCCAAGTGCCCAGGGAGCGGGATCGCGCCGTAGGCCAGCAGGACCTTGCCGTTGGCGACCGCGTGCGGCCTGGTCCGGCGGCCGATCCAGCCGCCCGAGCAGTTCAGGATGTAGCGGCTCGGGACCTCCGCGACGTTGAGCACGTCCGGGCCGTCCGGGACGGCCAGGTTCACGGTCTCCCCGGTCTGCTGCGACAGCTTGTCCATGGCCGGCTGCATCGCGGCCACGAAGTCGAGGCTCCGCATGGCCAGCGTGCCGAGCCGGACGACCTCCAGGCCCAGCCGGAAGCGGCGCCCGGACCGGGTGAGCAGGCCGGCCCGCTCCAGCACCCCGGCCAGGCGCGAGGCGGTCGATTTGTGCACCCCCAGCGAGGCGGCCATCTCGGTGACGCCGAGTTCCACCCGGGAGTCGTCGAAGCTGGTCAGGAGCGTCAGGACGCGCTCCGCCGATTGATAGGTTGCGCCAGCGGCAACCTCAGCCCGTGACACGCAACCAGGATGGACAGACGGCCCGCTCCTCGTCAACGCTCCGCGCGTGAGTGCCCGGCATGGCGGCGTTTCCCCGCGCCAGCGGTATTGTGCCGGTGGCGCGTGGTATCACCCCGGGCGCCCGTCGTTCCAGCATGAGGAAGCAGCCGTGGTAACTCAGACACCCGGCCCGGCCACCCCGGCCGGCCCCGCAGACGATCCGCTCCCCGAGGCCGTCGCGCTCGCCCAGGGCGCCGCGGACGCCGGCCTCGGCCTGAAACTGCTCGGCGGGCTGGCGGTGCGCGTGCTGTGCCCGGCCTTCCCGCCGCGACAGCGCGCCGGGCAGGACATGGACTTCGCCTGCCTGTCGAAAGGCCGCAAGAACGTGGTCTCCTACCTGGAGCGCAGCGGCTGCGAGCCGGACCGGCGGTTCAACAACCTGAACGGCGACCGGCAGATGTACTTCAATGCGCCCTCGGGACGGCCGATCGACGTCATGGTGGACCTGCTGACCATGTGCCACACGCTCGACTTCCGGCCGTCGTTCGGCCGGCTGCCGCTGACCGTGGACGCCGTGGACGTGCTGCTGTCCAAGCTGCAGATCGTCGAGCTCAACGAGAAGGACGCCCGGGACACCCTGCACCTGCTCAGCGGGGTGCCGGTGAGCGGAAGCGGCGCCACGCCCGCGGACGGCAGCAGCACGGTGATCGACAGCGATCGCTTTGCCAAGGTGCTCGGCGCGGACTGGGGCTGGTGGCGCACGGTCACCGGCAACCTGAAGAAGCTGCCCCACCTGGCCGTCGAGCACCCGGAACTGATCCCGCCCGATGCGCCGCTGGACCCGATCGCACAGTCGGAGTACCTGCTGCAGCTGGCCTCCTCGACGCCGAAGGGCGTCAAGTGGAAGCTGCGGGCGAACGTGGGTGACCGGGTTCGCTGGTACGAGCTGCCGGAAGAAGTGGATCACTGAACTCGCGGGGGCTCCGTCCCCCGCATACCGCGAACACCCCGGTCGCCGGCCTGGCGCTGAGCTTGGCGTACGGCCGGTATCGCCTGCACGGGTGCTTGACGCCCTGTTGCGCCGAATGCTACACCGTTGCACAGGAAGCGCTTCAATGAACGTGGTGGTCCCATGAAGGTCTTTTTTGCCACCGATATTCACGGCTCCGAGATCTGCTGGCGGAAATTCCTCAATGCTGCGGCCTTCTACAAGGTCGACATGGTGATCCTGGGCGGTGACGTCACCGGCAAGGTGATGGTGCCGATCGTGGACCAGGGCGGCCGGTGGAAGGTCACGGTGCGTGGCCAGGAGTACACGCTGGAGACCCAGCAGGAGCTCGAGGACATCCAGAAGCAGATCCGCAACACCGGCTCCTACCCGGCCATCGTCAGCCCGGACGAGCTGCAGGTGATGGCCAAGGAGGAGGGGGCGGTCGACCGGCGGTTCACGGTCGAGATGACCCAGTCCCTGGACCGGTGGCTGGACATGGCCGACGGCAAGCTGCGCGGCGGCGAGATCCCGTGCATCCTGAACGGCGGCAACGACGACATCTGGGAGATCGACGACA
>Ga0318563_10000503_pt1 | contig 16234 bp, 15 predicted proteins | sample GRESIP066b5f19_FD_203689 | JGI IMG/M metagenome (GOLD analysis project Ga0318563, IMG submission 203689) | Tropical soil microbial communities from Luquillo Experimental Forest, Puerto Rico - GRE.SIPMG.066b5f19 | ecosystem: Environmental > Terrestrial > Soil > Tropical forest > Bulk soil... | reverse complement strand
CCGCCAGCCCCGCCAAGCCGCACGCGCTGCCGCCGCCGGCCAAGCTCTCCTTGCCGGGGATCCCGATGCTGGCCGGCCTCGGCACGCTGATGCTTGCCAGCCTGGCCGGGGTGACGGTGCTGGTGATCATCCGCCGCCGGCGGGCAGGAAGCCCACCCGCTGGCTGACCTGCGTCATGGTCTCGCGGGCGATCGGCCGGGCCCGGGCGGCGCCGTGCGCCAGCATCCGGTCGAGCGCGGCCTCGTCGGCCAGCAGCTTTTCCGTCCGCTCCCGGATCGGTGCCAGCGCACCGACCACCACCCCGGCCAGATCCTTCTTGAATGCCCCGTAGCCGGACCCGGCGTAACGCGATTCGAGCGCGTCGATCGTCTCCCCGGACAGGGCGGAGTAGATCCGCAGCAGGTTGGTGACCCCCGGCTTCTCCTCGTCGTCCGCGCGCACCTCGCCGCCGGTATCGGTGACCGCCCGGGCGATCTTGCGGCGGATGGTGTCCGGTTCGTCGAGGACGTCGATGATCCCCTGCGGCGACGAGGACGACTTACTCATCTTGGCAGTCGGGTCCTGCAGGTCGGTGATCTTCGCGACGGCGCCGAGTATGTAGGCCGCGGGCACCGTGAACGTGGCCCCGTACCTGTGGTTGAACCGGATCGCCAGGTCCCTGGACAGTTCCAGGTGCTGCCGCTGGTCCTCCCCGACCGGCACCTGCTCGGTCTGGTAGAGCAGGATGTCGGCCGCCTGCAGGACCGGGTAGCTGAACAGCCCGAGGCTCGCCTGCCCGGCGCCGCCCTTGGCGGCCTTGTCCTTGAACTGCGTCATCCGGCTCAGTTCGCCGAACCCGGTCATGCAGCCGAGGGTCCAGGCGAGTTCGGTGTGCTCGGCCACATGACTCTGCACGAAGACCGTGCACCGCTGCGGGTCAAGCCCGGCGGCGAACAACTGGGCCGCGGCGATCCTGGTCCGCTGGCGCAGGCCGGCCGGGTCCTGCGGCACGGTGATGGCATGCAGGTCCACCACGCAGTAGAACGCGTCGTGCGACTCCTGCAGCGCCACCCACTGGCGCACCGCACCCAGGTAGTTGCCGAGATGGAAGGAGTCGGCGGTCGGCTGGATGCCGGAGAACGCTCGTGGGGCTGGCATGCCCCGCAGTCTAGACGCCGGGGCGTGCCCACCGGTCCGGGGCTTGCCTTCGCCCCCCGCGCCAGCCGCACGGGCACGGCGTCTGGCTTGTCACGCGCCGTTGGCGCGGGATAAGCCAGAAACCGGGAGCGGGGCTGACCGGGTCACCAGGTCGAGCACGTCACCAGCCGATTTGACCGAGGGCAGCAGGCCGAACGCGTCGGCGACCGCCAGCGCCCCGGACCTGTTCCGCACGCCCAGCTTGCGGAACAGGCGAGTCTGCACGTTCTCTACGGTCTTCGGCGCGATGCCGAGCGCCCGCGCGGTCTGCCGGATGGAATGTCCCTGGGCCATGGAAGACAAGATGTCGCTTTCCCTGGAGGTGAGCTCGGGCAGCCCGATCGGCCCGGTCGAGTGCTCGTCCCACCGGACCCGTGCGGCCCCGAGCAGCGGGCGCATCGGCTTGGAATCCACCACCAGATACCCCTGGCTCACCATCCGCAATACGGCCAGGAAGTGATCGTCGATCCGGTCCGCCGCGACGAGCGCACTCGCGCCGGTCGCCAGCGCGCTGGCGAGTTCCGGGGAATCGAACGGCTTGCTGTGCACCAGGATGGCCGGGATGCCGAGGTCGGCGACCAGTTCCCAGTCCGGTGTCTCGGGATCCACCAGCACGGCCACCAGTGGCCCCCGGTGCCACCGCGCCCAGTGCGCATCGGCCGCCGGGCCGGGCCCGCGCATCAGCACGAAAGGCTGCCGGCTGGACAGCAGGGCGGCTACCACGCGGTCGAGGGCCCGCCCGTGCTGGCCACACACCACCGACAGGACGCCGGCCTCACCCTCGGGCTCCGGCCTGCGCGCAGCGGCCGGGGCCTCCCGATCGAGCATGCCGAGCGACGCGGCCCGCGCCACCGCGTGTGCGCCGCTGCTCACCTCCAGCTTGGCGTAGACGCGGCGCTTGAGGTTCTCCACCCGTTGCGGGCTGATGCCGAGCAGCGCAGCGATCTCCGGCACGATATGGCCGGACCCGGTCAGCACGACGATCTCAAGTTCCCGGTCGGTCAGGCCCTGGCGGCCGGGGCTGCGCTGGCCCTCCCTGGCATGCCTGGCCTTTCTGCGGCGCACCTGGGCCAGCACCGCGGCCAGCCCGTGCGACTCGGGAACCAGCGAAGACACGCCCGCCCTGCAGGCCGCGGCCAGGTCCTCCTCGGACGCGTCCCGGTACACCACGATGACGTTCAGTTCGGGGAAACGCCGCACCAGCGCGCGGACCCGGCCGGCCATCTCGCCGACCTGGCGGCCCGCATCCAGGATCACCACGTCGGGGCCGCTCAGCTCGCAGAGCCCGGAAACCTCGTCGGCCTCGGCCACCCGGCCGACCACGGTCACGTCGGGGCGGATCGCGAGGCAGGCGGCAAGGGTGTCACGGAGAAGCCGCTGGGAAGACTGCACGGCGACCCGGACTGAGACGCGTGCGGTGAGCATAGTCATCGCTGACAGGGTCTCCGGATTCTCCGCTCCCAGCGGATTTATGCCATTCCGGAGTGTAGCGTGGGGCGCCTGTGGATCGCTGGTAAATCGTCGCACCGCCCAAACGGCCCCAAAACGCCCAGGCCAGCAGGCCAATGTTCACCAACGCGAACATGTGCACGCATGTCGTACCCGCGGGTAGGCAGGGTTGGGCGCTAACGGCGGCCTGCGTCGGCCCCGGTGCGCACGGGCACGATGTCGGCCACCGCGCCAGCGATCGACTCGGCGTCCGCGTCGCTCCCGGCCTCCTCCGAGGCGCGCTGGGCCGCCACCTCCGCCCGGTAGTGCTCGACCTCCCTGGCCGTCTGGCCGGAGTCCCAGCGCAGCGCCCCGGCGACGAGCTCGGCGGCCTCCGATACGGCCTCAAGACCCCGGTCAGGCGTTTCGATGGCGATGTGCGTGCGCCGGGCGAGCACGTCGTCGAGATGCCGGGCGCCTTCGTGGGAGGCGGCGTAGTAGATCTCGGCGCGCAGGTAGTCGTCCGCGCCACCCAGTGGCCTGCCGAGAGAGGGATCGCCCTCGATGAGGGCCAGCACCTCCCTGGCCAGCGACCCGTACCGGCGCAGCAGGTGCTCGATCCTGGCCACATGCAGGCCTGAGGACGTGGCCAGCCGGCGCCGGGCGTTCCACAGCGCGAGGTAACCGTCCGCGCCGGCCAGCGGCACCCGGTCGGTGCATGACGGCGGGGTGCGCCAATCCAGCCCATGCACCACCGCGTCGACCGCGTCCCTGGCCATCAGCCGATAGGTGGTGTATTTCCCGCCGGCGACCAGCACGAGCCCGGGGACCGGGTTGGCGACCACGTGCTCGCGCGACAGCTGGGAGGTGAGGTCGGACTCGCCGGACAGCAACGGCCGCAGGCCCGCGTACACCGCGGTGACGTCGTCGTGGGTCAGTGGCGTGGCGAGCACCCGGTTCGCCTGGCCGAGCAGGTAGTCGATGTCGGCGCGGCTGGCCGCGGGGCGGGCCTTGCTGCCGGACCATTCGGTGTCGGTCGTGCCGATGATCCAGTGGCGTTCCCACGGGATGATGAACAGCACGCTGAACGGGGTCTTCAGGATTATCCCCGCGTTGGAGTGGATCCGGTCCTTGGGCACCACCAGGTGGACGCCCTTGGAGACCCGCAGGTTGAAGGTGCCCCGGCCGCCGACCATGGCCTGGATCTCGTCGGTCCACACCCCGGTCGCGTTGACCACCTGCTGTGCCCGGATGTGCAGTTCCTCGCCGGACTCCAGGTCTACCGCCCGGACCCCGGCCACCCGCGCCCCCTCCCGGAGGAAACCGGTTACCTGGACCCGGGACGCTATATGCGCGCCGTACTGGGCCGCGGTGCGAACCAGGGTAAGCACGTACCTCGCGTCGTCCACCTGGCCGTCCCAGAACGCGATCGCCCCGGTGATCGCGGACCGTTTGAGCCCGGGGACCAGCCGCAGCGCCCCCCGGCGGGACAGCTGACGGTGCCCGGGCAGCCCCTTGGCCTGCCCGAGCGAGAGGCTGAGCGCGTCGTAGGTGCCGATACCGGTGCCGATGTAGGCCCGTTCCCAGAAATGATGGGTCAGCGGGAAAAGGAAGGGCACCGGGTGGACCAGGTGCGGTGCGATCACCCCGAGCAGCAGCGAGCGCTCGGTGAGCGCCTCGCGGACAAGCCCGATGTTGAGCTGTTCGAGGTAGCGCAGCCCGCCATGGATGAGCTTGCTGGAGCGGGACGAGGTGCCGGCGGCGAAGTCTCTGGCCTCGACCAGGCCGACCGAGAGCCCGCGGGTGGCCGCGTCCAGCGCCACGCCCGCGCCGACCACGCCGCCGCCAACGACCAGCACTTGATGCTCGGTGCCGGCCAGCGCCGCGAGCGCCGCGGACCGCGTTTCTGTGCTCAGCCTGACCGCACCGGCTCCTTCGGTCATCACATGCGGAACGCTAGCATCTGCAAGCGGGTCACCATTCCGCTGGTCAACGCCGAGGCGGCGCGCTCGGGGTGACCACCACCTCGACCCGCTGAAACTCCTTGAGGTCGGAATAGCCGGAGATGGCCATCGTCCGGCGGAGTGCGCCGACGAGGTTCAGCGAGCCGTCGGCGACCGCGGACGGGCCGCACAGGATCTGCTCGAGCGTGCCCACCGTGCCGACCTTTACCCGGGCACCGCGCGGCAGGTCCGGGTGGTGCGCCTCGCTCCCCCAGTGGTAGCCGCGGCCGGGGGCCTGCTCGGCCCGGGCGAACGGGGAGCCGGCCATCACCGCATCCGCGCCACAAGCCAGCGCCTTGGCGATGTCGCCACTGCGGGTCATCCCGCCGTCCGCGATGACGTGCACGTACCGCCCGCCGGATTCGTCCAGGTAGTCCCGGCGTGCCGCCGCGACGTCCGCGATCGCCGTGGCCATCGGCACCGCGACCCCGAGCACCGCCGCGGTGGTGTGGCCGCTGCCACCACCGAAGCCGGCCAGGACCCCGGCCGCTCCGGTACGCATCAGGTGCAGCGCGGCGGTGTAGGTCGCGCAGCCACCGACGATCACGGGAATGTCCAGCTCATAGATGAACTGCTTGAGGTTGAGCGGTTCGGCCTGGCCGGATACGTGCTCGGCGGACACGGTGGTGCCGCGGATCACGAAGATGTCCGCGCCGGCGTCCAGGACGGTCTTGTAGTAGCGCACGGTGCGCTGCGGGGACAACCGCGCCGCCGTGGTGACCCCGGCGGCACGGATCTCCGCGATCCGGCGGCCGATCAGGTCCTCCTTGATCGGCTCGGCGTAGATCTCCTGGAGCCTCCTGATGGCATCGGCGTCGTCCAGGCTGGCCACCTCGGCGAGGACCGGCTCCGGATCCTCGTACCGGGTCCACACGCCTTCGAGGTCGAGGACGGCGAGCCCGCCGAGGCGGCCGATCGCCACCGCCGTGGCCGGCGAGACGACGCTGTCCATCGGGCTGACCACGAGCGGCAGGTCGAACCGGTACGCGTCGATCTGCCAGGCGGTGGACACCTCCTCGGGATCCCGGGTGCGCCGGGACGGGACGATCCTGATCTCGTCGAGCGAGTAGGCCCGGCGGCCGCTCTTACCCCGGCCGATCTCGACGGTCATGCCAGCCGCCCGCGGTAGTTCGGCGCATCGGCGGTCATCTGGACGTCGTGGGGATGGCTCTCCGCGAGGCCGGCCGCGGTGACCTGGATGAAGCGCGCCTGCTGCAGGTCGGCGATGGTCCGCGCGCCGCAGTAGCCCATGGCCGCGCGCAGCCCGCCGATGAGCTGGCTGGCCACCCCGGCCAGCGGCCCGGTGAACGGTACCTGGCCCTCGACCCCCTGCGGCACCAGCTTGTCCTCGCGGAGCACGTCGTCCTGGAAGTACCGGTCCTTGGAATAGGACCTGCCCCGCATGGCGCCAAGCGAGCCCATGCCGCGGTACTCCTTATACGGCTTGCCGTGGACGAACACCATCTCGCCCGGCGCTTCCTCGCATCCGGCGAGCAGGCTGCCCAGCATGACGGTGTCCGCCCCGGCTGCGATCGCCTTGGCGATGTCGCCGGAATGCTGCAGGCCGCCGTCCCCGATCACCGGGACACCGGCCGGGCGGGCCGCCTGCGCCGCCTCGTAGATCGCGGTCACCTGCGGGACGCCGACCCCGGCCACGACGCGGGTGGTACAGATGGAGCCGGGTCCCACGCCGACCTTCACAGCGTCGGCGCCGGCGTCGATCATGGCCTGGGCGCCGGACCGGGTGGCCACGTTGCCGCCGATCACATCCAGCCGGGTGTTCGCCTTGATCTGCCCCACCATGGCGAGCACCGCCTCGGCGTGCCCGTGCGCGGTGTCCACGACCAGGAAGTCCGCCCCGGCGTCGGCAAGCGCCTGGGCCCGCCGCTTGCCGTCCTCGCCCACGCCGACCGCGGCACCGACCAGCAGGCGGCCCTCGGCGTCCTTGCTGGCATTCGGGAATTTCTCGCTCTTGCTGAAGTCCTTGACCGTGATCAGGCCGCGCAGCCGGCCCTGGGCGTCGACCAGCGGAAGCTTCTCCACCTTGTGCTGGCGCAGCAGCTCAAGTGCCTGCTCCCTGCCGACCCCGACGGGCGCGGTGACCAGGGGCATCGGCGTCATGATGGCGGCGACACGCCGCGAATGGTCGGCCTCGAACCTGATGTCGCGGTTGGTCACGATGCCGAGCAGCGTGCCGTCGACCGCGGTGACCGGTACCCCGGAGATGCGGTACCGGCCGCACAGCGCTTCCACGTCGGCGACCGTGGCGTCGCGGCCGCAGGTCACTGGATTGGTGATCATCCCGGCCTCGGACCTTTTCACCATGTCGGCCTGCTGCGCCTGATCCTCGACCGACAGGTTGCGGTGCAGCACGCCGACACCGCCCTGGCGGGCCATGGCCACCGCCATCCGCGCCTCGGTCACCGTGTCCATGGCCGACGAGACCAGCGGGACCCCGAGGCGCACCCGCCGGCTGAGCTGGGCCGTGGTGTCGGCCTCCGCGGGGAGTATCGCCGAGTGCGCCGGCAGCAGCAGCACGTCGTCGAAGGTCAGCGCCTGGGGGGCGAACTTGGCGTCGTCAGTCATGGCACCTTCTCTGCGAGCAGCCGGGATTCCCACAGTCTAGGGGCGCCGCTACTCCCCCGGCCGGTCAGGCAGCCGCGGGCCAGGCTTGGCGCAGCCGGGATTCCCGCCGCAGCTCTCTAGGGGCGCCGCTACTCCCCCGGCCGGTCAGGCAGCCGCGGGCCAGGCTTGGCGCAGCCGGGATTCCCGCCGCAGCTCTCTAGGGCGCCGCTACTCCCCCGCCGGTCAGGCAGCCGCGGGCGGCATCGTTCCTTCCTGCGGGCTCCGTCAGCCGATCTGCTCGGCCAGGGCGACGATGATGCCCGCGGGGCCGCGGAGGTAGCAGAGCCGGAAGATGCTCTCGTACTGCGCCACCTCGCCGAGAAGCTCGGCGCCGTGGCCGCGCAGGCGGGCGACGGTGTCGTCGACGTCATCGACGGCGAACATGACACGATGCAGGCCCAGCGTGTTGGCCGGCGGGTTCTGCGGCTCGGCGCCCACCGCCGCGGGGGCGTGGTACTGCGTCAGCTCCAGCTTGCCGTGGCCGTCCGGGGTCCGCATCATCGCGATTTCGCTCCGGACGCCATCGAGTCCGACGGTGCGGTCCGCCCAAATGCCTTCGTTCTCCCCCCTGCCTTCCAGCTCCATGCCGAGCTCGGTGAAGAACGCCACGGCGGCATCCAGGTCTTCGACGACGATGGCGACGTTGTCCATCCGCTGAATGGTCATGCCCCCGAGCATAAACAGCGGCAAGCCGCCGGCTGCGCTGACAAAGGCCGCGTGCGCTGGCCGGATCATCCCTGCCCACGAGGGCGGCTCCGTGCCGGGTTAGCTGTGGGCGCCGGCCCGTGCGCGCCTGGCCTGGCGGCCCCGGGGCCCGCGCCCGTGGTTACGCAATCGACTCCTCGGTCGCGAGGGTGCGCAACCTCGCTAGCGCGCGGTGCTGCGCCACCCGGACCGCCCCCGCTGACATGCCGAGTACATTGCCCGTCTCCTCGGCGGACAACCCGGTGACTACTCGTAGTATCAGCAGTTCACGGAGGTGCTGAGGCAGCCGTGCGAGCAGTGCCCTGGCCCGCTGCGCCTCCAGCCAGGCGACCACCATCTCCTCCGGGCCCGGCTGTTCGTCCGGGCCGTCGGGCAGTTCCTCGGTGGGCACCGCGAGCCGCGCCGCCGTGCGCACGGCATCCGCCACCTTGTGTGAGGCGATGCCGAACACAAAGGACGCGAACGGGCGCCCCATGTCCCGGTACCGGGGAAGCGCGGAAAGGACGGCGATGCACACCTCCTGTGCCACATCGTCCGCGACATGGTAATGGCCGGTAATGCGGCCCAGGCGGGCGCGGCAGTACCTGACCACCATCGGGCGGATCTGCTCGATGAGCGACTCGATGGCGGCCGGGTGCCCGTGTACGGCCCGGGTGGTCAGGTCCGCGAGCCCTGCCCCGCCGGCCGTGGCCGGCCGGTCCAGGAGGTCCGTGCGCACCTTCGCCACGAGTGCATGATGCCCACGTCAGCGGGGGTTGATCGCATCCGGGCAGGAACAGATAGGTCACATTGATGTACAAGCCGCGGCTTACAGCACAAAGTTGCGGCCAGCAATCAGATGATTGCTGGCCGCAACTAATGTCTACGCGGACCGGGAGGATCTTAGTGAGCGTGCCCGTGACCGTGTGAGTGACCGTGGCCGTCGGCCGGCGCTTCCCTCTCCGGCTTCTCCACCACGGTCGCCTCGGTGGTGAGCAGCATGCCCGCGATGGACGCCGCGTTCTGCACCGCCGACCGGGTGACCTTGACCGGGTCTATAACGCCCTGCGCCATCAGGTCGCCGAACTCGCGGGTGGCCGCGTTGAAGCCCTGACCGCGCGGCAGGCTGGCGGTCTTCGCCACCACCACGGAGGCCTCTTCGCCCGCGTTGGAGGCGATCCAGTAGCACGGAGCACCCAGCGCCTGGCGTACGACGCGGACGCCGGCCGCCTCGTCACCGGTCTTGCCGAGGTCGTCAAGCTCGGCGGCGATGTGCACGAGCGCGCTGCCCCCACCGGGGATGATGCCCTCCTCGATGGCCGCGCGGGTGGCCGAGATGGCGTCCTCCAGGCGGTGCTTCTTCTCCTTGAGCTCGACCTCGGTGGCCGCACCGACGCGCAGCACGCACACGCCGCCGGCCAGCTTGGCGACCCGCTCCTGGAGCTTCTCGCGGTCCCAGTCGGAGTCGGTCTCCTCGATCTCCAGCTTGAGCTGGCGGATCCGGTCGGCGATCGCGGTGGCGTCGCCCGCCCCGTCCACGACCGTTGTGGTGTCCTTGGTGACCACGACGCGCCGCGCCCGGCCGAGCTGGCTCAGGCCGACGTTCTCCAGCTTGATGCCGAGTTCCTCGCTGACCAGTTCGCCGCCGGTCAGGATGGCCATGTCGGCCAGCGTCGCCTTGCGGCGGTCACCGAACCCGGGCGCCTTCACCGCGACCACCATCAGCAGGCCCCGGATCCGGTTCACGACCAGGGTGGACAGGGCCTCGCCGTCGACGTCCTCGGCGATCACCAGCAGCGGCCGCTTGGACTGTGCCACCGCCTCGAGCACCGGCAGGAAGTCCGCCATGGAGGAGATCTTCGCGGTGTGCAGGAGGATGTAGGCGTCCTCCAGAACCGCTTCCAGCCGGTCCTGGTCGGTGACGAAGTACGGGGAAATGTAGCCCTTGTCGAACTGCATGCCCTCGGTGAACTCAAGCTCCAGGCCCAGGGCCGGCGACTCCTCGACGGTGATAACGCCGTCCTTGCCGACCTTGCTGAACGCCTCGGCGACCATCTTGCCGATCTCGGCGTCGCGCCCGGAGATCGTCGCGACATGCGCGATCTCGTCCCGCTCGTCGACCTCGCGGGCCTGGGCCAGCAGCATGTCCGAGGCCGCCGCGGCGGCGGCGTCGATGCCCTTCTTGAGCGCGATCGGGTTGACGCCCGCGGTCACCGCGCGACGGCCCTCCCGCACCATGGCCTGGGCGAGCACGGTGGCCGTGGTGGTGCCGTCACCGGCCACCTCGTTGGTCTTGGTCGCTACTTCCTTGGCGAGCTGGGCGCCAAGGTTCTCGTAGCGGTCTTCCATCTCCACCTCACGCGCGACGGTCACGCCGTCGTTGGTGATGGTCGGAGCGCCCCACTTCTTATCGATGACGACGTTGCGGCCACGCGGGCCCAGCGTCACCTTCACGGTGTCCGCGAGGTGGTTCACGCCGCGCTCGAGCGCGCGCCGTGCCTCCTCGTCGAACTCCAGCATCTTGGCTGCCATGGACTACCCCTGACTACATAGGCACTATTGGCGGGCGGCGCGGCCGGCAGGCGCTCGCGCCACCGCCCCAGACGCCGGATGGCGCCCGGGGCGGTGTGGCGCGGCAAGCACCCGCCGCGGGCCTCGCCCGCGGCGAAGGTTCGCCGGCTGACTACTTCTCGACGATGGCGAGCACGTCACGGGCGGAGAGCACGAGGTACTCCTCGCCGTGGTACTTCACTTCGGTGCCGCCGTACTTGCTGTAGAGCACCACGTCGCCAACTTTGACGTCCATGGGCACACGCTTGGCACCGGCGTCGTCGAAGCGACCAGGGCCCACCGCAAGGACTTCACCCTCCTGGGGCTTCTCCTTGGCGGTGTCCGGGATGACCAGTCCCGATGCGGTCGTCTGCTCAGCTTCGAGCGTACGGACCACGATGCGGTCTTCCAGCGGCTTGAGAACAACCTTGGTGGCGGTCGTCACGATCTGACCTCCCCCTCCGGAAAGGCGGGTTGCATTGACACTCTTGTGAGATGGAGCGGACCTCGGCTGACTGTCGTCGCGGGTGCCAGACCAGCCGTGTCGCGTTAGCACTCTACCTTACCGAGTGCCAGTTCCGAACAGTATCGCCAGGAAGCTGGCGAGTCAACTCGGGCCGACCAGCACCTCGGTCACCGGAAGCGAGGAGTCGGCGGCCACGTTCAGCGGCGACGGCTCCGCGCCGCGGGCCATGAGCTCGGCGCCCAGCGCGGCCACCATCGCACCGTTGTCGGTGCACAGCCCGGGCCGGGGCACGCGCAGCGCGATCCCGGCGGCCTCACACCGCTCTCCCGCCAGGGCGCGCAGCCGCGAGTTGGCGGCCACTCCGCCGCCGATGATCAGGTTCGATACGCCGTGCGCACGGCAGGCGGCGACCGCCTTGCGAGTCAGCACGTCGGCGACGGCCTCCTGGAAGGACGCGGCCACGTCGGCCACGGGCACCGGGAGGCCCGCCGCCTGCCGGGTCTGCACCCAGCGTGCGACCGCGGTCTTGAGGCCGGAAAAGGAGAAGTCGAAGGTGTCGTCGCGGTACTTGCCGCGCGGGAAGGCGATGGCGCTGCCATCGCCGCCGCGGGCCGCGGCGTCCACCGGTGGCCCGCCGGGAAACGGCATCCCCAGCAGCCTCGCCACCTTGTCGTAGGCCTCGCCCGCCGCGTCGTCGATCGTGGCGCCGAGTGGCACCACCTCACCCGCCACGTCGGGGACGAGCAGCAGCGAGGAATGACCGCCGGAGACCAGCAGGGCCACCGCGGGCCGCGGCAGCGGGCCGTGCTCCAACTGGTCGACCGCGATGTGCGCGGCCAGGTGGTTCACCGCGTACAGCGGCTTGCTCAGCGCGAGCGCGTACGCCTTCGCGGCGGACACGCCCACGAGCAGCGCGCCGGCCAGCCCGGGGCCAGCGGTGACCGCGATCCCGTCGACCTCGGCGAGCTTCACCCCGGCCGTGGCCAGCGCCCGGTCCACGGTGGCGACCATGGCCTCCAGGTGCGCCCGGCTGGCTACCTCGGGCACCACGCCGCCGAACCGGGCGTGCTCGGCCACGCTGGAGGCGACGGAGTCGGCCAGCAACTCGTGGCCGCGCACCAAGCCGGCGCCCGTCTCGTCACACGAGGTTTCGATCCCCAGGACCAGCGGCTGCGTCATTTCACCCGCCTGCCCCGGTGCCGGCCGGCCATGTGCCTTTTCCTCGCACCCGGCAGCGTTTCGGAGATCCGCCGCATTACCAGGGCGTCGGTGCCCGAGGGCTGGTAGTACCCACGCCTGATGCCAATGTCGATGAACCCACGGCGGCGGTACAGGCGCTGGGCGCGGTCGTTGTCGACCCGTACCTCGAGGAAGACCTCGGTGCAGTCGCGCCGGGCCGCCTCGGTGAGCAGCCCGTCAAGCAGAGCGCCGCCGATGCCCTCGCCCCAGCGGTGTGCCGCCACCGCCAGCGTGAGCACATCGGCCTGGCCGCCGCGCTGGGCGAACAGCCCGCCGTAGCCGGTGATCACGCCGTCATCGTCGGCCACGATGTAGTACCGGCTCGCCGGGTCGGCGGTCATCTCGGTGGCGAGCAGTTCCGGCGACCATGCCTCCGCCCCGAACAGGATCCCCTCCATGGCGGCCACGGCGTCGACGTCGCCGCGGCGCATCGGCCGCAGCACCATGCTCATGGCGTCACCGTGCTAGCCCAGGGGGACGATCCCCTGGAACCCCCGCCGGCCCGCGGCCCCTGCGACTCCGTCGCGGGGGCCTTGGCCGCGCTAGCCCAGGGGGACGACCCCCTGGAACCCCCGCCGGCGCCGGAGGAGGCCGGCGCCGCCAGCACGCTCTTAGGGGCACCAGGCACCCTGGCATCGGGCCTGCGCAGGTAGAGCGGATCCGGAGGGCCGAGCGGCTCGCCAGCCGCCAGGCGGGCGGCACACCAGGCCGCGGCCGCGGCGGCACTGGGATAGCGGGGCTCGAGCGGCTCGCCGAGCAGTTCCGGGTAGGCGTGCGCGCCTTCGCCGGCGACCGGCAGCCCGGCGGGCAGCGCCGCCGGGGCGCAGACCTCGGGCCCGGACAGCCGCGTCCCAGCGGCCGAGTAGCGGGCCCAGTAAAGCTCTTTGCGGCGGGCATCGGTGGCGACAAGGAACTCGCGCCCGGCCGCGGCCTTGACCGCGTCGGCGGCGATGATGTCGAGGGTGCAGAACCCGTAGGCGGCGAGGCCGAGGGCGCTGCCAAGCACGCGGGCGGTGACCAGCCCCACCCGGAGCCCGGTGTAGGGCCCCGGCCCGGCTCCGGCCGCGACCGCGTCCAGGTCGCCAAGGGTCACACCCGCCTCGGCAAGCACCTCCCCGATGCCCACCGCCAGCAGCTCACCCTGGCGCCGTGCGTCCACGACGGTCCGCTGCGCCAGCACCTGTCCCGCGTCGCCCACGGCCACGGTCACCGCGGGTGTCGCGGTGTCGAAGGCAAGTACCAGCACGGTTGCCCAGAATAGAGCACCCGCAAGACCAGGTCAGCCGTGCTGCGCGCCGGCTGCCGGCGCAACGTCAGTGCAGGGCGTGAGTGAGGTCCGTGGCCGTCGCCATCGCGCCGGACTGCAACTCGGACTGGGACGCGGCGCTGTACCTCCCGCTGCGCGCGTGCGGGCCTTGCATGACCACGATGATCACGACGTTGTTGTCCCTTGCCACCACGGTCTCCAGGTCGGTGGAGATGCCCCTGGCCTGCACGACCTGCAGCGCGGCGAACGCGGCGGTACCGAGCCCGTGCAGTGCGATCACCGTGGCCGGGGGCAGGTGAGTGGTCCGGAGCGGGTGGCGCAAGGCTGCCAGGTCCTGCCGGTAGTTATCGATCGCGGCCTGGGTGGCGCTTCCGTTACCGGTCGCGAGCGCGCTCGGCGAGTAGGCCTGCGCGTTCACCTCGAGCACCCGGTACAGCGGCGGCGCGTCGAGCGTCCAGTTGCACAGGCTCTGCGCGGCGCCGTTAAGCGAGCGGGGGGCGACCATGTGGCGCTTGCCCGGCAGGGACTGGCCCAGGGTCGCGCTGGTCACCGCCGTGCAGGAGTTCGGCACGGTCTTGAACTCACCACGCTGGAACGTGGTGACGAAATCGTCATGGGACACCGGTGCCGCCTGGTGCGCGTTCAGCTTGACCACCACGGCGGCCACGATCAGCACCACGGCCACCGCCGCCCCGGCCCAGACCCAGGTGATCCGGGACCTGCGCCGGGACCGGGCCGCCGCCTTGCGGCTGCGCGATCCGGGCTCCCAGTCCAGGTGGGCGCCGGGCTCATCGTCCCGCTGGATGCCGGCCGCGGGCCGGACGTCACCGCGGGCGGGGCTACCGGCGTCCTGCCGGGCGTTCGCCCGGCGCTGACCGGCATCCTGATCGGCCCAGCGCGGGGTCACGCCTGGCCCGGCCCAGGGCGGGTTCTCCTCGTCGTTGCCGGCCGGCTCGTCCCAGTAGCGCCGGCCCGTGGCGCGGGGATCACCCCGGCGGCCTGCCGTAGGCAGCCTGCCGGACCGGGGTGGCGGGAATCCCTGCTCAGCCACGGCGCCTCCGGGACAGGATCTGGGGTCGAGCCACACAAAGCGGCGCTACTACCCGCCGCAGCGCGCGACCAACGACGGCGGTATGCAATGTCGGGACGGGACGAACTATAGGCCCTCAAGACCACCTGACAGGGCCAGAAACGCCGAATCGGCGAGCCCGGACCACCGCTCGCCGTGGCCGGTGATCCGTACTTCCCGCCCCTGCCCGGCAGGGGTGATGGCCACCTCAAGCCGGTCCGCGGCCAGCCCTTCCGCGAGGCCGCCGCCCCACTCGACTACGGTCACCGAGGAGTCAAGCGTCTCGTCCAGATCGAGGTCGTCGACCTCGGCGGGGCTGGCGAGCCGGTAGGCGTCCGCGTGGACCAGGTTGGGCCCGCCGGACAGGGAGGGATGCACCCGGGCGATCACGAACGTCGGGGACGTGACCGGCCCGCGCACCTCCAGGCCCGCCCCGATGCCCTGCACCAGGGTGGTCTTGCCCGCTCCGAGGTCGCCGATCAGGATGACCAGGTCGCCCGCCCTGAGCAGACCGGCCAGCCGGGTGCCGAGCACCCGCATCGTCTCGGCGGACGGGACGGTGACGGTGGCCGCGGGGCCCGCCACTCTACCTGGCCCGGTCATGCCGACCACGGAAGGTGACCGCCGGCCACCCGGGCCAGCAGGTCGGTGATCGCCCGGTTGACAATTTCCGGCTGCTCAAGGATCACCGCATGCCCGGCGCCGGGCACCCAGACGAGCTGGGCCCCGGGGATCTGGGCCGCGAGTTCGAGGCCGAGCCTGGCCGCGATCAGGCGGTCCTTCTCGCCCACGATCACCGTCACCGGGGTCCGGCCGAGTGTGGGCAGCGAGACCCGCATGTCGCAGCTAAGCAGCGCCTGGCAGAACCTGGCCACCACCTCAATGGGCGTGGCACTGATCATCTGGTCCACGAACGCGACGGTGGCCGGGCTGACGTCGCCGTCACCGAACCCGACCAGCCGCGTGGTGAGGAACGCCAGGTCGGCCGAGACCCGGCGGCTCCGCTCCACCAGGATCGCCCGCCTGCCCTTGGCCACGCCGTTCAGCACAGGCGGCAGCGCACGGGTCAGCGCCGGCCGGAGCGGCGCCGGCATCCACGGACTGCCGCCCTCCAGCCCACGGGCCGCGGTGGCGATGAGCACGGCGCCCACCACCTTGGTGCCGAACAGATCCGGGTACTGATCGGCGAGGGCCATGATGGTCATCCCGCCCATGGAGTGGCCCACTAGAACCACGGGGCCCGCGCCTGGGGCCGCGGCGTCGATTACCGCCTTGAGGTCGGCGCCGAGCTGGCCGATGCTGCCGCTGCCCTCTGCCGATCGCCCTGACCGGCCGTGGTCGCGCTGGTCCCAGAAGACCAGCCGGTGCTCGCTGAGGTCGCGGCGCTGGAAGTGCCAGCAGTCCTGGTTCAGCGTGTACCCGTGGCAGAAGATGATCGTGAGGGCGGCGGTGTCGGGACCGTTGATCTCCACGTGCAGCGGCACGCCGTCCTCGGCGAGAACGGTCAGTTCCAGGCCACGGAGCGAGCCGAACGGCTCGTCGCTGGAGTCTGCCCGGCCGCGAATGCGGTTGACCGCGATCCGTTCCGCGGCGACGACCGCACCCACGCCCGCGGCGGCGGCGCCTACCACCAGGCCGGCCGCGCCGGTGATCCGCCGCCAGTTAGCCATCGGTCCTCCCTGGGTGGGGTGGTGGGATCAGAGCCAGCTTGAGGTGCGGTGGTGGGG
>Ga0318563_10000502_pt1 | contig 16237 bp, 16 predicted proteins | sample GRESIP066b5f19_FD_203689 | JGI IMG/M metagenome (GOLD analysis project Ga0318563, IMG submission 203689) | Tropical soil microbial communities from Luquillo Experimental Forest, Puerto Rico - GRE.SIPMG.066b5f19 | ecosystem: Environmental > Terrestrial > Soil > Tropical forest > Bulk soil... | reverse complement strand
GTGGAGGTCCTGCTCGGGAACGGCGAGGTGCTGCTCAGGACGCACCACCCGCTGCGCGCGCTCACCGCCTTCGACGCGGCGCTGCGGCTCGCGCCGCGGAACCCCGAGGCGCTCGTCGAGTCCGCCTGGCTCCGGTACGAGTTCGCCGGCCTCGGCGCCCGGGACCGGCGCGAGACCGAGCTCGGGTTCGCCGAGCTCCGCCGCGCGGTCCGCCTCGCGCCCTCGAACGCCGGCGCCCACCTCTACTACGGCGTCGCCCTGCTCGGGGACCGCGGCGCCCGGGCGGCGGCGCGGCGCCAGCTGCTGGAGGCTGCGGCGCTGCCCGAGTCGAGGGACGAGCAGGCCCTGACCGTGCTCATGCTCTCCTACGTCTGGCGGCGCTGAGGTGCGGCGCCGCGCGTCAGCACGGCGCGCGCCGAGTCAGCACGGCGCGCGCCGCGTCAGCACGGCGCGCGCCGAGTCAGCGCAGCGCGCGCAGCTCGGCGAGGACCTTCGGGAAGGCGACGAGGAACGCATCGACCTCGTCGGGCGTCGTCGCCCACCCGACGCTCACGCGCAGCGAGTGGTCCTCGTCGACCCCCATGGCCTGAAGGACCTCGGAGCGCTCGAGCGACTCCGACGAGCACGCGGAGCCAGAGTGGACGCTCACGCCGTGGCGGTCGAGGCCGAGCAGCACGGGCTCTGCCTCCACGCCCTCGACGACGAAGCACCGCACGTGCGGCACCCGCCCGAGCGGGGACGGGTCGCCGACGGGACGGACGCTGTCGAGCTCGACGGCCCCTGCCTCGAGGCGCGCGATGAGCCCGCGCTGGGCCTCGGCCTCGGCGGCGAGCAGCGCGCCGGCGCCCTCGCCGAGGACCTGCGCGGCCGCGCCCAAAGCGAGGATGCCGACGACGTTCTCCACCCCGGCACGCCGCGCGCGCTCCTGGTCGCCGCCGACGAGGAGCGGCACGAGGCGCAGGCCCCGGCGCACGACGAGCGCCCCGGTCCCGGCGGGCGCGCCGAGCCCCTCGGCGCAGAGCGTCGTGTACTCGGCCCCGATCGCCTGGACGTCGAGCGGGACATGGCCGACCGCGACGGACGCGTCCACGTGCACGGCCGCCCCCGCGCGGTGCGCCGCGTCCACGAGCGGGGCGACGTCGAGGAGCGTCCCGGTCTCGTGGTTCGCGAGCTGCAGGCAGACGAGCGCCGCGGGCCCGGCCTCGAGGGCGGCGGCGAGGGCCGCGGGCGTGAGGCGCCCGTCGCCGTCGACCTCGAGGCCGACCAGCTCCCCGTGCTTGGCGGCCGCCTCGAGCACGCTTGAGCGCTCGACCGGCGCGACGAGCACGCGCCCGCCGCGATCGAGCGCGGCCGCGACCGCGGTGTTCACCGACTCGGAGATCGACGAGGTGAACACGACCTGGCGGGGCGTCGCGGCCACGAGCGCGGCGACCGCGTCGCGGGCCGCCTCGACCGCGCGGCGGACGACGAGCGCCTCCTCGTACCCGCGCCCGGGGTCGGCCTGGGGGAGGTCGAGCCACTCGGCGATGGTCGCGCGGACCTCGGGGCGCAGCGGCGCGGCGGAGGCGCAGTCGAGGAACGCGCGGCCCATCAGGCGGTGGCGCGGCACGCGTCGTCGCCCCGCGCGCGCGACGACAGCGTCACGGTCGCGGGGAGCGCGCCGAGCCCCTCGAGCATCCCGAGGACGAGGCCGCGGTCGACGGCGCAGAGCACGGGGTGGTGCGACGCCGCCTCGCCGAACGGGCAGCTCTCCGAGACGACGGCCGGCGCGCCCGCGTAGACCTCGGCGCGCGCGGCGAACCCGTGGGCGGTGAGGGCGGCGGCGACGGCCGCCATCGCGCCGCGCGCCGAGCGCTGCGCGTCGTGGGACGGGTGCTCGGCGGCGAGCCTGCGCCCGTAGGCGTGGCCGACCTCGAGCGCCATCGACTCGGCCTGCTCGGGGTCGAGGAGCTCGAGGGCGCGCTCGAGGAGCGCGGCGAGCAGCTCGCGGCTGCGCGTCGCGCTGGCGTCGAGGAGCGAGTCGTCGGTGACGACGTAGGCCTTCGCGGGCCGGCCGACGGCGCGCTTGGTGACCGTCGCGGTCACGTGGCCCGCGGCCGCGAGCCGGTCGAGGTGGTGGCGGGCGACGTTGGGGTGGATCGAGTGCGCGGCCGCCACGTCCGCCACCGTCGCGCCGGGGTTCGCGCGCACGTGCAGGTAGATCGCGCGTCGCGTCGGGTCGCCGAAGGTGCGCGAGAGCGCGGCGACGACGGCGCTGAACGCGTCGGGATCGTCGGGCACGCGCGGCGCCGCGACCGCCCGCACCGGCACGCGCGCGGACATCGCTCAGTAGTCTACGCACCGGCCCGAGAGCGCCCGCGGGCGACCGGGAGGTGACGCCGAGCCTTGGCAGTGCAGCTGCGCGATGCGGTCGCGTCGGTCGTGGATCCGCAGCTCGACCTCGCGATCGGCGACGTCGGCATGGTGGGCGAGGTGCACGAGGCGCGCGGCGGCGCGACGGTCGAGGTGCGCGTGCCGATCGCGACGTGGCCGACCGCCGAGACGCTCGTCGCGCGGATCGAGGACGCGGCGGGCGCCGCCGGCCGGGCGGTCGCCGTGCGCGTCACGACGATGGACGAGGCGGGGGCCCGTGGGGTGCGCGACGCGCTCCGCGCCCGGATGGCGCCTCGGGGCCACGGCGACCAAGCCGTGCCCTTCCTCGCGAGGGGCGCGGCGACGCGGGTGCTCGGGGTGAGCTCGGGCAAGGGGGGCGTCGGCAAGTCGTCGGTGACGGTGAACCTGGCGATCGCGCTCGCCGCGCTCGGGCACCGCGTCGGCGTCCTCGACGCCGACGTCTACGGGTTCTCGGTCCCGAAGATGGTCGCCGCCGCCGCCGAGCCGGTCGTGCTGGGCGACACGGTCGTGCCGACGTTCGCCCACGGCGTCCGCTGGCTCTCCATGGGGTGGTTCGTGGCCGACGACCAGCCGGTGATCTGGCGCGGCCCGCTGCTGCACAAGGCCATCACCCAGTTCGTGACCGAGGCGTGGTGGGGCGAGCCGGACTTCCTGCTCGTCGACATGCCGCCGGGCACCGGGGACGTGGCGCTCACGCTCAGCGAGGTGGTCCCGTCGGTCGAGGTCTACGTCGTCACCACCCCGCAGCCGGCCGCCCAGCGGGTCGCGCAGCGCAGCGCGCTCGCGGCGCGCAAGCTCCGCCAGCCGGTCCGCGGCGTCGTGGAGAACATGAGCGCCTTCGAGGGCGCAGACGGGACGCGCTACGAGCTGTTCGGGCGCGGCGGGGGCGAGGCGCTGGCGGCGGACCTCGGCGTCCCGCTGCTCGCCCAGCTCCCGTTCGTCGTCGCGATCCGCGAGGGCGGTGACGACGGCGTGCCGGTGACCGTCGCGGACCCGGGCGGTCCGGCGGGCGAGGCGTTCCGCGCGCTCGCGACCAGGGTGGCCGCGCAGGGGCCGGCCCGCGTCTACCGCCAGGAGCTGCGGCTCGGCTGACCGCCCCTGCGAGGGACCCGACCGGCTCTGCAATGCTCGGGCGACGGGGGCCGTCGGGAGGGCGCGGTCGAGGAGGGCAGATGGACGTTGCTGGCAAGACGGCGGTCATCACCGGCGGCGCGAGCGGGATCGGGCTCGCGACGGCCAGGCGGCTCGGTGCCGCGGGCGCACGGCTGGTCCTCGGGGACGTGGAGGAGACACCGCTCAAGGAGGCCGTGACCTCGCTGCAGGCCGACGGCGCGCCCGTGCACGGCGTGGTCTGCGACGTCGCGAGCCTGGAGGACGTCGAGCGCCTCCGCGACGAGGCGCTGGAGGCGTTCGGCTCGGTCCACGTCGTCTTCAACAACGCCGGGGTCGGCGGCGCCTCGATCATCGGCTCGCCGATCGAGATGTGGCGGTGGGTGGCGTCGGTCAACCTCGACGGGGTCGTGCACGGCGTGCACACGTTCCTGCCGCTCCTCATCGAGCAGGACGAGGGCCACATCGTGAGCACGGCGTCGCTCGCCGGCCTCGGTGGGGTCCCCGGGATGGGCGCCTACTGCGCCACCAAGTTCGCCGTGGTCGGGCTCTCCGAGTCGCTCGTCCTGGACCTCGCGGCGCGCGGCAGCGCGGTCGGGGTCTCGGTGCTCTGCCCCGGGTTCGTCGCGACGCGGATCGCCGAGTCGGACCGCAACATGCCCGAGTCGGTGCGGGCGGCCACGAGCGCCGACGGCGACGAGCACGCCGAGCTGCGCGCGCTCGCCGCGGCGGTCGTGGCGGCGGGCATCGACCCGGCCGTCGTCGCCGACCACGTGCTGGGTGCGATCGAGCGCAACGAGTTCTGGGTGCTGCCGCACCGCCACGTCGCGATCCGCACCACCGAGCAGCGCCTCGCGTGGATGCAGGGCGGGCCGCCGCCGCGGATCGACCTGGAGCGCGCGACCAAGGGCGGATGAGCCCGCGCTACCGGTCGATCCCCCTCGGGAGCGACCCGGTCGGCCACCCGAGCACGTCGACCGCCGTGCGGAACGCGAAGCGGTCGGTCATGCCCGAGACGTACCGCACGGCGCGGTGGACGGGGTCCTCGCCAGCCGGGGCGCCGCCCATCGGGTCCGGAACGGCGTCGGGGCGCGCGGCGAAGTGCTCGACCAGCGCGCGGAGCACCCGGACCACGGCCTCGCCCTGGGCGACGGACTCGTCGCGCAGGTAGATGCGCTCGTAGTTGAACGTGCGGAACGCCGCCAGCGCGTCCGCGTGGCCCGCGTCCATCCCGACCGTCCCCGTCGCGAGCGCCGTCGCCACGACCGCGTCGATGAACGCGCCGAGCTGTGCGCCACGGCTGGTCCCGCACCGCGCGGCGACCGCGTCGGGCAGCTCTCGCTGGTCGACGATGCCGGCGAGGACGGCGTCCTCGAAGTCGTGGCAGACGTACCCGATGCGGTCGGCCCAGCTCACGACCTCGCCCTCTGGGGTGGCGGGGGCGGGACGCGACCAGGAGTGGTTGGCGACGCCGTCGAGGGTCTCGGCGCAGAGGTTGAGCGGCGCGAGGGAGACCCGGGCGCCCCAGGGCGCGTGGTCGAACCCTCCGTCCACGAAGGGGTCGAAGGCGTCCTCGCTCGCGTGCCCGCCGGGGCCGTGCCCGCAGTCGTGGCCGAGGGCGATCGCCTCGGCGAGCGCCACGTTGAGGCCGATCGCCCGGGCGATCCCGGTCGCGACCTGCGCCACCTCGAGGGCGTGGGAGAGGCGGGTGCGCTGGTGGTCCTCGGGGAAGATGAAGACCTGGGTCTTGCCGGCGAGGCGCCGGAACGCGCTCGAGTGCAGGATCCGGTCCCGGTCGCGCTCGAAGCAGGTCCGCCACGGGTCCGGGACCTCGTCGCGCGCCCGGGCACCCGCGCCGCTCGCCCGCGTCGCCCCCTCGGCGAGCGTCGCGTCCTCGCGCGCCTCGCGGGTCGCCCGGTCCACCCCGTGCGCGGGTCCGCCGCGCACGTCTCGGTCGCCCACCGCCGCGTCGGAGTCCGCGTGCGCGTGGACGACGTCGCCCTCGGCGAAGCCCCGCATCGTCGCGGCCCACCGGCGCGAGCGCTCGGTCGCGTCGGTGCCTGGCACGCCGTCATTGTGCCAACTCGCCTCCGCGTCCCCCCGCTCGGCGGCAGGGCCCATAGCATCCGACCGAGCCGGCCCGAGGAGGCGCCCCCGTGGAAGTCCGCATCGGCATCGTCCAGACGATGAAGGAGCTGGAGATCGAGCTGCCAGAGGACACGGAGCGCGACACCGTCATGGCCGAGGTCGAGGCGGCGCTCGCCTCCGAGACCGTGCTCTGGCTCACCGACCGCCGCGGGCGCCGCGTCGGCGTCCCGAGCTCGCGCATCGCCTTCGTGGAGGTCGGCGCGCCGGCCGGGGAGCGCCGCGTCGGGTTCGGCACGCCCTGAGCCGCGCGCGGTGACGGGCCTGCTCGACCGCCGGCTCCTCTTCGTCACCGGGAAGGGCGGGGTCGGCAAGACCACGATCGCCGCGGGCCTCGCGGCCCTGCTGGCGTCGCAGGGCCGGCGGGTCCTCGCGTGCGAGGTGGACGCCAAGGGGGACCTGGCCGCGGCGTTCGAGCTCGGGACGGTCGGGTTCGACCCCGTCGAGGTGCCCGGCGGGCCGTGGGTCATGTCCATGGACACCGAGGCGTCGCTCCGCGAGTACCTGCGCCTCCACCTGCACGTCCCGGTCGTCGGGCGGATCGGGCCGCTCGCCGCGGCGTTCGACTTCGTCGCGGCGGCCGCGCCGGGGGTCCGGGAGATCCTGACGGTCGGCAAGCTGTGCTACGAGGTCCGCGCCGATCGGTACGACGCGATCGTCGTGGACGCGGTCGCGACGGGCCACATCCTCGGGCACCTCGCGGCGCCCCAGGCGATCAACGACCTCGTGAAGGTGGGGCTCATCCGCTCGCAGACCGACTGGATGCTCGAGATCCTGACGGACCCGACCACGACCGGCGTCGTCGTCGTGGCGACGCCCGAGGAGATGCCGGTCACCGAGGCCATCGAGCTGGTGGGGGCGATCCGCGACGAGACGCGCGTCGACGTGGCGAGCGTCGTCGTCAACCGGACGCTGCCCGAGCTGTTCGGGGTCCGCGACGAGGTCGCCTTCGGCGCCATCGCCGCGGCGCGACCCGGCGCGCTGTGCGAGCGCCGCTTCGACGGGATCTTCGACGCCGCCAGGCACGCCACCGCCCGGCGCCGGCTCGCCGCCGAGCACGTGGCCCGGCTGCGCGCGTCGGTGCCCGACGCGGTCCCGATCGTGCTCCAGCCGTACCTGTTCACGAGGACGGAGGGCCGCCGCGCGACCCACCAGGTCGCCACCTCGCTCGCCGGGGAGCTCGCGTGACCGCGCCGGCCTCGATCCGCCGGCTGGTCGAGACCGAGGAGATCCTGCTCTGCTGCGGCCCCGGCGGGGTCGGCAAGACCACGATCGCCGCGTCGACCGCCATGCTCGCGGCCACGACGACGCCCGGCAGGGTCCTCGTCCTCACGATCGACCCCGCGCGTCGGCTCGCCGACGCGCTCGGCCTGGAGGGGATCGGCAACGAGGTGGTCCGGATCGACGACGCCACCCTGGTCGCCGCCGGCGCGAGCCCGCGCGGCGAGCTGCACTGCGCGATGCTCGACACGAAGCGGAGCTGGGACGACCTCATCGAGCGGCACGCGCCCGACGCGGCGACCGCGCAGCGGATCCTCGCCAACCCCCTGTACCAGAACATCACCGGCCGGTTCGTGCAGTCCCACGACTACATCGCGATGGAGCGGCTGCACGAGCTGCACGGCACGGGGGAGTGGGACCTGATCGTCGTCGACACCCCGCCGACTCGCAACGCCCTCGACTTCCTCGACGCGCCGGCGCGGATGGAGGAGTTCTTCTCCTCGAGGCTGCTGCGGTGGCTGATCGCGCCGGCGAGGGGGGGCATCCTCGGCCTCGCCGCGCGGCCGTTCACCCAGATCGCCGACCGGATCCTCGGCACGCAGTTCCTCGAGGACATCACCGAGTTCTTCCTCTCGCTGCACTCCATGTACGGCGGGTTCGTGGAGCGCGCCCGCGCCGTCGCCCGGCTGCTCTCCGACGAGCGGACGTCCTTCGTGGTCGTGGCGACCCCCGAGCCGTCCCCGCTGCGGGAGGCGGAGTTCTTCCTCACCGAGCTCGGGCGCCGGCAGTACGAGGTCGGCGCGGTCGTGCTCAACCGCGCGCTGCCGGCCTCGCTGGCCGAGCCCGCGACAGAGGCGGCCGCCGACGCGCTGGCGGGCGACATGGCCGCCTTCGCCAAGGCCTCGGCGACCGAGCTCGGGCTCGACGAGGCGACGTGCGAGCGGGTGCTGCGCACCGCCGCGTCGTCCGGGCGGGCGTGGTCCGTCGTGGCGCGCCGCGAGGCCGCGGCCCGCGAGCGCGTCGCCCGCGACGCGCGGCTCGTCGTCACGGTCCCGAGCCTCGACGGCGAGGTCGGCGACCTCGAGGGCATCCTCACGCTCGCGGGCGTGCTCGGGTCGCCCGCGTAGCGTCGCCGCGGCCCGATGCTCGACTACCACCTGCACCTGTGGCCGCACGAGGAGGCCACGACCTGGCTCTCGCTCGACCAGGTGGCGGAGTACTGCGAGCTCGCCGCTGCCGCGGGGGTGACCGAGGTGGCGCTCACCGAGCACGTGCACCGCTTCACGCAGGCTGCCGACCTCGTGGGGCGGTTCTGGGAGCGGGAGGGCGACGCCCCGGCCGTCAAGGCCGCGATGGCCGGGTACTTCAGGTTCCACGCGCGCAGCGACCTGGACGAGTACGTGGAGCTCTGCGAGGCCGCAAAGGCGGCGGGGCTGCCGGTCGTGACCGGGCTGGAGGTGGACTACTACCGGGGCCAGATGGCCGACCTCGGCGCGCTGCTCGCCCAGTACCCCTTCGACGTCCTGCTCGGCAGCGTCCACTGGGTCGGGGCGTGGCAGTTCGACGCGATCGAGGACCCCGCGCACCTCGCCGAGTGGTCCGCGCGCGACGTGGACGCGTGCTGGGAGGCCTACACCCGGGCCATGGAGGAGCTCGCGGCGACCGGCAGCTGCGACGTGCTCGCCCACCCCGACCTGGTCAAGGTCGCCGGCCACGTCCCGGACGCCCCCGCGGAGTGGTGGGACCGCATCGCCGAGGCCGCCGCGGCCAACGACCTCGCCGCGGAGTGCTCCAGCTCGGGGTGGTACAAGCCGGTCTCGGAGCAGTACCCCGCGGAGGGGCTGCTCGACCGGTTCGTCGCGCGCGGTGTGGCGCTGACGACGGCGAGCGACGCGCACCGCGCGGAGCGGGTGGCGGCGCGCGCGGACGACCTGCGGGCGATGCTCAGCGCGCGCGGCGTCAGCGTGCTCGCGGCGTACCGGGCGCGTCGGCGCGTCGACGTGGCGCTCGCGCCGGCGCCCTGACGGGGATCAGGCGGAGGGCTGGGGGAGGGGCTGCTGGGAGCGCCGGCGCGCGGCCAGCCACTGCTTGCGGAGCTTGCGGCGCTCGTCCTCGGAGGTCCCGCCCCACACTCCGGACTCCTGGTTCGTCGCGAGCGCGAAGTCGAGGCACGCCGCGGCGGCCTCGCACTGCGCGCAGATGCGCTTCGCTGCCGCGATCTGCTCGAGCGCCAGCCCCGTGGTGCCGATCGGGAAGAAGAGCTCGGGCTCAGTCGAGCGACACGCGGCGACCGATCGCCAGTCGTCGAGGTCCCAATCGAACGTGCGGTTCCACGTCAACGCCATCCGTCGTCGTCCTGTCTCCCCCGGATCGTGAAACCTTTCACGATCCGCCCTCGTCCGCGACACCTAAGAAGGAGCCGGTCTGTCAAGCGTACAAGTCGCCCCCCGGCCCGGCAAGGGGACGGCGGCGATCGCGTGCCGAGAACTCGCAGGTCGGCGGCACCGAGCGTCGAGTTACATCGGTGCAACTCGAACTTCTCTCGGCCGCTCCGGCCCAACCGGCTGGTGCCCTCGCCCAGAGGGGCCGGGCGCGTGCTCGGTATCCTCCGCCGATCCGCCGGACCGACGCGCCCCGATGACTGGGCGGCCGTCGCCGCGCGTCCTCGCCCACCGGGGGGACACCACCGCGGCGGCGACGGAGAACACGATCGCCGCGTTCCTCGCCGCCGCCGCCGCGGGCGCGAGCGGGGTCGAGCTCGATGTGCGGCGGACCGCCGACGGGGCGCTCGTGGTCGTCCACGACGCCGTCGTCGAGGGGGTCGGGCCGGTGGCGGACGCCCGGCTCCGCGACCTCCCCGCCGACGTGGCCGTCCTCGACGAGGCGTTGGGGGTCCTCGAGGGCCTCGTCGTCAACGTCGAGATCAAGAACGACCCGAGGGAGCCCGGGTACGACGCGGGCGGGTCGCTCGCGCACGCGGTCGTGGCGGTGGTCCTCGAGCACGAGGGCGCCGACCGCGCCGTCGTCTCCTCGTTCGACCTCCCCACCATCGACGCGGTCCGCCAGGCGTCCGCCACGCTCCAGACCGGGTGGCTCCTCGGGCGCGCCGCGCACCCGCTCGACGCGGTGCCGGTCGCCGCCGCCCGCGCGGTCTCGGCGCTGCACCTGTTCGTCGGCACGGTGGGCCCCGACGTGGTCGCGGCGGCGCACGGCGCGGGGCTGGACGTCGCCGTCTGGACGGTGAACTCGCGCCACGACCTCGAGCGGGTCGTCGCCGCAGGCGTCGACGCCGTCATCACCGACGACGTCGCGCTCGCGCTCGAGGTGCTGGCGGCGGACGAGCCGGCGCGAAATGGCGTGGCCGGGCCCGCCTCCGCTTGAATGGCCGCCGTGAACGTCGTCGTGTGCGTGAAGCAGATCCCGGACCCCGCTGCGCCGCCCGCGCTCGAGCCCGGGACCCACACCCTCGACCGCAGCGGCAAGCTGATCCTCGACGACTCCGACGCCTACGGCGTCGAGATGGCGCTGCAGCTCGTGGACGCCTCGGGCGACGGCGAGGTGACGCTCGTCTCCATGGCGCCGAACGGCGAGACCGGGGGGCTGCGCACGGCGCTCGCGATGGGGGCCGCAAAGGCGATCCTCGTCTCTGACCCCGAGCTCAAGGGGACCGACGCGCTCGGCACCGCGAAGGTGCTCGCCGCGGCGATCCGCTCGACGCCGTTCGACCTCGTGCTCGCCGCGACCGAGTCGACCGACGGGTACACCGGGACGACCCCGGTGCAGCTCGCCGAGCTCCTCGGGCTGCCGTCGGTGACCTTCGCCAAGGCGGTCGCGGTCGACGGCACGACCGTTCGCGTGGAGCGCCAGACCGAGGCCGGGTACGACGAGGTGACCTGCCCCATGCCCGCGGTCGTCACCGTGACCGCCGGCGTGGTGGAGCCGCGGTACCCGTCGTTCAAGGGGATCATGGCGGCGAAGTCGAAGCCGGTCGAGACGAGGACCGTCGCCGACCTCGGGCTCGCCGGGCAGGTGGGCCCGGCGGGGTCCCGCCAGGAGATCGTGGACGTGGTGGCCGCCGAGGCGCGCTCGTCGGGCGAGATCGTGGAGGACGAGGGCGACGGCGCCGCGCGGATCGTGGCGTTCCTCGAGGCCCAGAAGGTCATCTGAGGGAGCGTGCGATGCCGGTGAGCGCCATCTGGGTCCTCTGCGAGCCGACCTCGTCCGGGGTGACGACGACCAGCCTCGAGCTGCTGGCCGCCGCGCGGACGCTGGCGACGCGGGTCGAGGTCGTGAGCTGGGGGCCGTCGACCGCCGCCAACGACGAGGTGCTCGGCGCCCACGGCGCGGCGACGGTCCACGACGTGGGCGACGTGCACGGCAGGCTCCCCGGCGTCCCCGTCGCCGCGGCGATGGCCGCGCTGGTCCAGCGCGCCGGCGCGCCCGACGCGATCCTCGTGCCGACGAGCTACGACGGCCGCGACGTCGCCGCGCGGCTCTCCGTCAGGCTCGACCGCCCGGTGCTCACGAACGTCACGGGGCTCACGGACGAGGGCGGCGCGCTCGTCTCGGAGCACCCGGTCTTCGGCGGCTCGCTCACCGTCCGCGCACGGTTCACCGGCGAGCCACCGGGGATCTTCGTCATCAGGGCCAAGAGCTTCGCCCCCGAGCCGGCCGGCTCGACCGCGGCGGCCGTGGCGGCGCTCGAGGTGCCCGAGACCGGGGCGACCGGGAGCGCCACGGTGGACACCAGCCACGCCGAGGAGCGCACCGGGCCGTCCCTCGACGAGGCGGGCGTCGTGGTCTCGGGCGGCCGGGGGCTCGGGGACGCGTCGGCGTACCCGATGATCGAGGAGCTCGCGTCGCTGCTGCACGGTGCGGCCGGCGCGTCCCGCGCCATCGTCGACGCCGGGTGGGTGCCGTACTCGCACCAGGTCGGGCAGACCGGCAAGACCGTGAAGCCCGACGTCTACCTCGCCTTCGGCATCTCCGGGGCGACGCAGCACCTCGTCGGGATGAAGGGGTCGAGGGCCATCGTCGCGGTCAACAAGGACCGCGACGCGCCGATCTTCACGATCGCCGACCTCGGCATCGTCGGCGACGTGCACAGGGTGCTCCCCGCGCTCATCGACCTGCTGAAGAACCGCTGAGCGACGCGCGGCGCACGCGCCGCGCAGCACGCAACCGCAACGGCGGCCGAGAGCGCCAGCGGTAGGTTGGCCGCGGTCCCGCCATGCTCTTCCCGACGATCGACTTCGCCATCTTCTTCTGCGTCGTCTACATCGGGGCGTGGCTGCTCAACACGCGTGTCGTCGCCTGGAAGCTGTGGCTCCTCGCGGCGTCGTACTACTTCTACGCGTACTGGGACTGGCGGTTCTGCTTCCTGCTGCTCGCGTCCACCGTCATCGCGCACGTCGGTGCCACGGCCATCAGCAGGTCGCGCTCGGAGCGGGCCCGCCGCGCGTGGCTGGCGGCGGCGCTCGTCGGGCTGATCGGGCTCCTCGGGTACTTCAAGTACTACGGGTTCTTCTCGGTCAACCTCACGAACTGGCTGAGCCACGTCGGCCTCGGCCACCTGGTCCCGCTGGTCACCCCGACGCTGCCGATCGCGATCTCGTTCTTCACGTTCATGGCGATCAGCTACGTCGTCGACGTCTACCGCGGCACGCTCGAGCTGGCGACCCCGATCGACCTGGCGACGTACCTCTCGTTCTTCCCGCACCTCGTGGCCGGGCCGATCGTGCGCGGCGGGGAGCTGCTCCCGCAGCTGCGACGGCCGCGCGACGGCCGCGACGTCGACCTCTCGCGCGCGGCGCTCCTGATCATGGGCGGCCTCTTCAAGAAGATCGTGATCTCGTCATACGTCTCGGCGCACATCGTGGCGCCCGTCTTCGCCGCCCCCGCCGCGCACAGCGCCCCCGAGGTGCTCTTCGCCGTCTGGGGGTACGCGATCCAGATCTACGCGGACTTCTCGGGGTACACCGACATCGCCATCGGGATCGCGCTCCTGCTCGGGGTCCGCTTCCCGGTCAACTTCGACGCCCCCTACAGCGCCCGGTCCCTCCAGGACTTCTGGCGCCGCTGGCACATCACCCTCTCGCGGTGGCTCCGGGACTACCTCTACGTCCCGCTGGGCGGGAACCGGGGCTCGGTCGTCCAGACGTCCCGGAACATCATGCTCACGATGGTCCTCGGCGGGCTCTGGCACGGCGCGGACTGGACGTTCGTCGCGTGGGGGGCGCTGCACGGGACCGGCCAGGTGGTCGGGCACCTGCGCCGGTCCTCGCGGCTTTCTCGCGGGCTGCCAGAGCAGACCGGAAGCATGCTCGCGCGCGTGAACCAGCGGTTCTGGACGTTCCAGTTCGTCTGCCTCGGGTGGCTGTTCTTCAACGCGTCGTCGATGTCCAACGCGTTCGCGCTCATCGGCCGGCTCTGGTCGGGGTGGGGCGAGCCCTCGCCGCTCGTCACGCCGCTCCTGGTCGCGACGGTCGTCGCGATGCTCGCCGCGCAGTACGTGCCAGCGCGCGCGGTCGACCGCGCGCTCGCGGCGTTCGGCCGGCTCGCCGCCCCGGTGCAGGCCGCCATGCTCGGGGTCGGGCTGCTCGTCACGACGACGCTCGGCCCGACCGGCATCCAGCCGTTCATCTACTACCGGTTCTGAGGAGGGACGTGCACGATCAGCGACCGCCGCTCGGCAGGCGCACGCCGCGCCGGTACGACCCGACGACGCGCTCGGGCCGCACGTCGTGGATCCGCGCCGGGGCCGTGCTCACCGCCGGGTTCCTCCTCTGGCTCGTCATGGACGCCGTGGTGCTGCAGCACAACGCCACGGTCATCGCGCCGCTCGGCGCGCGGCGGACCGCGGCGCTCGACATCCTCGACCCGCTGACGCAGCTCGCGCGGTGGACCGGGCTCGCCGCGCCCGTCGAGGGGGCGAACGTCGCGCTCGGGCGGCTGAGCGACGGCGGGTTCGCGCCGCCGACGGTCCCGTCGACCACGACGACGACCGACCGTCCCGGGACGACCACCACGACGACGACCATCCCGCAGCCCACCGCCAGGCACCCGCTGCGGATCCTGCTCGTCGGCGACTCGATCGGCGAGGACCTCGACGGCCCGCTCCTCAACGACCTCGCCGCGACCGGTGTCGTCCGGGTCTTCACCGACGACCAGATCGACACCGGGCTCACGCGCCTCGACTACTTCCCATGGATCGCCGAGCTCGAGTCGGACGTCTACCGGGACCGGCCGGACGTGATCGTCGGGATGATGGGGGCCAACGACGCCCAGGGGTTCGTGACCCCGACCCCCATCGCGTACGGCACGGCGGCCTGGAAGGCGCGGTACCGCCGCAACGTCGGGCAGTTCTTCACGATCGGCGCGCAGGGACAGCGGCGGATGTTCTGGGTCTCAGTCCCGATCATCGCCAACACCGGGCTCAGCAGGTCATGGCAGCTGGTCCGCGACATCCAGCGCGAGGAGGCCCGGCTCCACCACGTCACCTACATCGACTCGGACCTCACGCTCGACCCGGGCGGGGCGTTCCACGCGTACCTGAAGGTGGGCGGCCAGCTCGTCGCGGTCCGCACCGTCGCTGACGGGGTCCACCTGACGCCCGCGGGCGGCCAGCTGCTGGCGGCCGCCGTGATGGCCGACCTGCAGCGGGACCTGCACCTCCGGCTCCGGTAGCGGAGATCGCAAGCACGGTCCCGTCGTCGCGACCCACCGGTAGGGTGACCGCCTCCCACCGGAAGAGAGGACAGATGGACGCCGTCCTGTCGCCGCCCGAGGCGCGCCAAGAGCTGCACCCGCACCGCTGGCTCATCCTCGGGTTCGTCGGGCTCGCGCAGCTCATGGTCATCCTCGACGCGACCATCGTGAACGTCGCGATGCCGTCGATCCAGCGCTCGCTCGGGTTCTCGAACGTCGACCGGCAGTGGCTGATCACCGCGTACTCGCTCGCGTTCGGGAGCCTGCTGCTGCTCGGTGGCCGCCTGAGCGACCTGATCGGCCGCAAGACGACGCTGCAGGTCGGGCTCGTCGGGTTCGCGTTCGCCTCGGCGCTCGGCGGCGCCTCCCAGAGCTTCGAGATGCTCGTGATCGCACGGGCGATCCAGGGCGCGTTCGGCGCGGTGCTCGCGCCGGCCGCGCTCGCCATGGTGACGACGACGTTCACCGATACGAAGGAGCGCGGCAAGGCGTTCGGGATCTACGGCTCGATCGCGGGCGCGGGCGCGGCGATCGGCCTGCTGCTCGGCGGGATCCTCACGCAGTACCTGAACTGGCGCTGGACGCTCTACGTCAACCTGATCTTCGCCGCGGTCACGTTCGTCGGCGTGCAGGTGCTGATCAAGCGCGAGCGCGGCGTCGCGAGGGGCGGGCTCGACCTCCTCTCGACCGCGCTCGTCTCCGGCGGGCTCTTCGCCATCGTCTACGGGTTGAGCCACGCGGCCACCGTGGCGACGGGGGCGACCGGCAACGTCACGCTCGCCACGGCGTTCAACAACGCGACGACGATCGGGTGCGTCGTCGGCGGCATCCTGCTCGTCGGGCTCTTCGCGTACCGCCAGACCCGGATCGCCAAGCCCATGCTTCCGATGCCGGTCGTCACCGACCGCGCCCGCGGCGGGTCGTTCCTCTCGATCCTGCTCGCCGCCGCCGCGATGTTCTCGGTCTTCCTGTTCCTGACCTTCTACCTGCAGACCGTGCTCGGGTACTCGCCGGTCAAGGCCGGGCTCGCGTTCCTGCCGATGGTCGTGGTGCTCTCTGCGACCGCCGCCACCGCCTCGACCAAGCTGCTGCCCCGTCTCGGCCCGCGCCCGCTCACGCCGACCGGGATGGCGCTCGGGGTCCTCGGGATGATCTGGTTCACGCACCTCAAGGTCGGCGGCAGCTACGCGACAGAGGTCCTCCCGGGGCTCCTCATCTCGGGGATGGCCATGGGCCTCGTCTTCGCCACCTCGATGAACACCGCCACCTACCGCGTGCCCCCCGAGTACGCGGGCGCGGCTTCGGCGACGGTGAACGTCACCCAGCAGGTCGGCGGCTCGATCGGGACGGCGCTCCTCTCCACGGTCTCGCTCGCGGCCGCGGCGTCGGCGCTCATGACCTCGCTCGCGCGCAACCCCCACGCCACGCCCCAGGCCGCGCTGGCGCTGCAGCTGCACGCCGAGGTCCACGGGTGGACCGTGGCGTTCTGGTGGGCGGCGGGCCTCTTCGCGATCGGCGCCGTCGCCTCGGCGCTGATCCTGCCGTCGGGGCGGCCGGTCCCGGTGCAGTTCGGCGCGGTGAGCGCCGCGCCCGAGCTCGTCCCGGCGTAAGGTCCGACCGTGGCGGTGCGACGGCTCAACCACGCGGTCCTCTACGTCCG
>Ga0318563_10000501_pt1 | contig 16239 bp, 13 predicted proteins | sample GRESIP066b5f19_FD_203689 | JGI IMG/M metagenome (GOLD analysis project Ga0318563, IMG submission 203689) | Tropical soil microbial communities from Luquillo Experimental Forest, Puerto Rico - GRE.SIPMG.066b5f19 | ecosystem: Environmental > Terrestrial > Soil > Tropical forest > Bulk soil... | reverse complement strand
GGTCTTGTACTTATTTTTCAAAACAGGAAAAAGAGAGACATTCCTTATGCTGTCCATTATGGAAATGAGGGGAGTACCTGGTATAGCAGGAGCATGGGACTGCTGGGAACGCTGCTTCTGTTGTTTCTCATCATGCATATCTATCATTTCTGGACTCCCAGCCGTCTGGGAGGCATTGCGAATATTCATGAGCTGGAAACGATCGACTATGACGGTAAGGAATATCACAATTTGTTTGCTGAAATGGTGAAAGTATTTCAGAATCCGGTGATTGTCGGACTATATGTTTTGGGTTGTGCTTCGCTGGCCTATCATCTATTGCATGGATTCCAGAGTGCTTTCAGAACCCTGGGGATGGGCAACAGCCGGTATGTAAAAATGGTTCAGTCCCTGGGTACCTGGTTTTCCATTATCGTTCCGATCGCATTTGCCATGATGCCCGTTTCTATTTATTTGGGATGGGTGAGTTAAACCTGCCGGACCGGTCAAATGCCGGGGAAGGGTTCTTGCTGCACCGGTGAATTGCGGTAGTGAACAGGCGATAACATGAATGGCGGGCAGGTAGACAGAGCACATTTCAAATGGATTATTATCAGATATTAGTTATACAACTATGATCAATTCAAAAATACCTGCCGGGTCACTGGAACTGAAGTGGAATGAATACAAGGGGCATGTAAAACTTGTAAATCCTGCAAACAAGCGAAAGCTGGAAGTCATTATCGTGGGAACAGGCCTGGCCGGGGCATCCGCTGCAGCCTCCCTGGGAGAACTGGGATACAAGGTAAAGGCATTTTGCTTCCAGGACTCTCCCCGGCGTGCACACAGCATTGCGGCTCAGGGTGGGATCAACGCGGCAAAGAATTACCAGAATGACGGCGACAGCGTTTTCCGGTTGTTTTATGATACCATCAAAGGAGGAGATTACCGTGCCCGCGAAGCCAACGTCCACCGGCTGGCTGAGGTAAGTACCAGCATTATTGACCAGTGTGTTGCCCAGGGGGTTCCGTTCGCCCGTGAATATGGCGGGTTACTTAGTAACCGTTCCTTCGGGGGAACCCAGGTGCAACGCACCTTTTATGCCGCCGGGCAAACCGGGCAGCAGTTGCTGATCGGAGCCTACCAGGCCCTGGAACGGCAGGTCGCGCTGGGAAACGTCATCATGTACTCGCGTCATGAAATGCTGGACCTCGTGCTCATAGACGGCAAGGCAAGGGGCATTATTGTGAGAAACCTGATAACAGGGGAACTGGAGCGTCATTTCGGGCATGCGGTACTGTTGTGTACCGGTGGATATGGCAATGTCTTTTATCTCTCCACCAACGCCATGGGATCCAACGCGACTGCGATCTGGAAAGCCCACCGGAAGGGCGCTTATTTTGGGAACCCCTGTTTTACCCAGATACATCCTACCTGCATACCGGTTTCCGGGGACTACCAGTCCAAGCTGACCCTGATGTCAGAATCCTTGCGTAACGACGGCCGTATCTGGGTGCCAAAACAAAAAGATGATCCCCGAAAGCCTGCCGAAATTCCTGAATCGGAAAGAGACTATTACCTGGAAAGGCGGTATCCGGCCTTTGGCAACCTGGTTCCCAGGGATGTAGCCAGCCGTGCTGCAAAAGAGAGATGCGATGCGGGCTTTGGAGTAGGGACATCCAAGCAGGCTGTGTATCTGGACTACAATGATGCGATCAATCGTTACGGGAAAATTGAATGTGGCAAACGCGGCATTGAAAATCCGGGTGCTGAAGAAATCCGCCGTCATGGAATGGAAGTGGTGAAGGAAAAATATGGGAACCTTTTTGATATGTATGAAAAAATCACGGGGGAAAATCCGTACGAAGTGCCCATGAGAATATACCCGGCCGTTCACTATACCATGGGAGGGCTCTGGGTAGACTATGAACTGATGACCACGGTACCGGGTCTTTATTGTCTGGGTGAAGCCAATTTCAGCGACCATGGTGCCAACCGTCTCGGTGCATCGGCCCTGATGCAGGGTTTGGCCGACGGCTACTTTGTTATTCCCTATACAATCGGCAATTTCCTTGCTGACGAAATCCGTTCAAATGCCATTCCCACGGATCATCCGGCATTCGCAGAGGCGGAAAAGATTGTAAGCGACCGGATTGGGAAACTGATGAACATCAAGGGGAAGCAGACGGTGGAAAGTTTTCACAAACGTCTGGGCAAGATCATGTGGGACAAGTGTGGAATGGCCCGCAATGCAAAAGGCCTTCAGGAAGCCATTGGGGAAATTCGGGAACTTAAAAAAGAATTCTGGAATGACCTGAAGATCCCCGGTTCGGTCAACGAAATGAATCCGGAGCTGGATAAGGCCGGCAGGGTCGCCGATTTCCTTGAACTCGGAGAACTGATGTGCATGGATGCACTGGAACGCAATGAAAGCTGTGGCGGTCACTTCCGGGAAGAGATGCAAACAGAGGATGGGGAAGCCAAACGTGATGACGCCGGCTACAGTTTTGTATCGGCATGGGAATACAAAGGCGAACACGAGTGGAATCTCCACAGGGAAGAACTCAAATTTGAAGTCGTGCACCCGAGTCAGAGGAGCTACAAGTAAATGAAGCCAGAACAGTATTTATTTGCTTATGGAACCCTGCGTAAGGATTATTCCCCCGATCCGGTTCCGGGTATCCGGGACAAATTGATTTATGTAGGGGAAGCCGAGGCCTCCGGGTTGATGTATGACCTGGGGGCTTACCCTGGAGCAGTAAGGGGTGGGGAAAGCGGGATGATAAGGGGAGACGTATTCCTGATTCGCGACCCGGAAAAGGTACTGGGTCAGCTGGATGAATACGAGGGGATAACCAGAAATACCGGCCGGAAAGCAAAATTCGCCCGGGAAAAGAGTCCCATCACCTGGGGTTCGGGCGACCGATCATATGCCTGGATTTACTGGTATAACCTGGAGGTAACCGGTAAGACCAGGATTACTTCAGGTGATTATCTTAAATATCTGGAAAAGGAAAAATCCACATAACTTATTTAGAAATATGGAACACTACAAGATGAGCCTTACGCTGAAGGTCTGGCGACAAAAAAACGGGAATGAAAAGGGTGGGTTTGAAACCTATAACCTGGAGAATATCTCTTCTGAAATGTCCTTCCTGGAGATGTTCGATGTCCTGAATGAAAAACTGACGCGGGAAGGGAAGGACCCCGTGGCCTTTGACCATGACTGCCGGGAAGGGATCTGCGGGGCCTGTTCCATGTATATCAATGGCAAACCCCATGGCCCCTGGCATGCCAATACAACCTGCCAGCTGCATATGAGGGCCTATAAAAACGGGGATACCATTACCGTAGAACCCTGGAGGGCCAAGGCATTTCCAGTCATCAAGGATCTCGTGGTGGACCGGACTGCCTTTGACCGCATCATCCAGGCTGGTGGATTTATTTCCGTAAACACAGGCAACGCCGTGGACGCCAATTCACTGCCCGTTGAAAAGAATAAGGCGGATGCCTCTTTTGCAGCGGCGGCCTGTATTGGCTGCGGGGCTTGCGTGGCAGCATGCAAAAACAGTTCGGCCATGCTTTTTGTCTCCGCCAAGGTATCCCACCTTGCTTTGCTCCCCCAAGGCGCCCCCGAAAGAAGAACCAGGGTGCTTGATATGATTACCCAGATGGACAAGGAGGGCTTTGGAGCCTGCACCAACACAGGTGCCTGCGAATCAGTCTGTCCCAAGGAAATCTCCCTGGCGAATATTGCAAGACTGAATTCCGAATATATCCTGGCCGGATTGTCCTCCGGCAGCTGACATTCTCTGCCTTCTGCGGGATGAATCCTCCGGTTTTTTATTTTAAAGGGTTGGCCTGCCCGTTTCGCCGTGTTCTTCATCTTTTCCCTGGGCTTGGTAGAAGCAATTCTCCGTCGTACCTTTGCGCCTTCAAAAATTACATAAGCCAGTATGATCAGAGTGAATAATGTGACCTTGTCCTTTGGAAAGAGGGTCTTGTTTGATGAAGTAAACCTCACCTTCACCAAGGGCAACTGTTATGGGGTGATTGGGGCAAACGGGGCCGGGAAATCCACCTTTCTAAAAATACTTTCCGGTGAAATCGAACCCAATAAGGGAAGTGTCGAGATCAGCCCTGGCCTCCGTATGGCTGTACTCAGGCAGAATCATTTTGAATTTGACGAATTCACTGTCCTTAATACGGTTTTGATCGGCCACAAAAAAATGTGGGAAGTCATGAAGGAAAAGGATGCCATCTATGCAAAGGCAGACTTTAATGAAGAAGATGGCCTGAGGGCAGGGGAACTGGAAGCGGAATTTGGCGAAATGGGAGGCTATACGGCAGAAAGTGACGCGGGTGCGCTGTTAAGCGACCTGGGTGTAAAAGAGTCCTACCACAATGCCCAGCTGAAGGAGCTGCCCGGGGCCTTGAAAGTGAGGGTCCTGCTGGCCCAGGCCCTGTTTGGGAACCCTGACATCCTGCTGCTGGACGAGCCAACCAATGACCTGGATGTGGAAACGATCAACTGGCTGGAAAACTTCCTGGCCGACTATGAAAATATAGTTATTGTTGTTTCCCACGACCGGCACTTCCTGGACGGGGTATGTACCCATGTGGCCGATGTTGACCGGCAGAAAATAAAAATATTTACCGGTAATTATACCTTCTGGTACGAGTCATCCCAGCTGATGGCCCGCCAGATCAATGACAAGAATAAGAAGACGGAGGACAAGCGCCAGGCTCTCCTTGATTTTATTGCCCGCTTTTCGGCAAACGCTTCCAAATCCAGACAGGCCACTTCCAGGAAAAAGGCTCTTGAAAAATTGACCATCGAGGAAATTGAGCCTTCAAACAGAAGATATCCGGGCATCATTTTCAAACAGCAAAGGGAGGTTGGAAACCAGATCCTCAGTTTGGAGAAACTGACAAAATCAGCCGAGGACGGAAGGATGCTTTTTCGTGATGTTCATTTCACCATCAATAAGGGAGATAAGATTGCCCTGGTCAGCAGGGATCACCTCGCCCTGAAAACATTTTTTGAAATCATAACCGGCGGAATGGAACCTGACCGCGGTAAATACGAGTGGGGAACAACCGTTACAACGGCTTATCTGCCTAACGACAACAGCCAGTATTTCCTGGAAAAAGATCTGAACCTGATGGATTGGCTTCGTCAATTTGTTCCACCCCATGTAACTGATGTAGACGAACCTTTTTTAAGGGGTTTCCTGGGAAAGATGCTGTTTAGCGGGGATGAGGTATTGAAAAAAGTAGGTGTGCTGAGCGGCGGTGAAAAGGTCCGCTGCATGATCAGCCGTATGATGCTGCAGGATCCGAACGTTGTATTGCTTGACGAACCCACCAACCATCTTGATCTTGAATCCATACAGGCCTTCAATGAAAGCATGAGTAACTTCAAAGGGATTGTGGTGATCTCTTCCCACGATCATACTTTCCTGCAAACTGTGGCTACCCGGGTGATCGAACTGACTCCGCGTGGCGTCATTGACCGCCTGGCCACTTTTGATGAATACCTGGAAGACGATAGGGTCAAACAATTAAAAGAGGAGTTCTACTCGAATGCTAACTTTGTAGGAGTTTAACCTATTGGCATGCCCTATAAAATTCCCCCGCAGACCAGGATCGGCCATGTTCACCTGAAGGTGGCAGATATTCAGCGGTCGCTGGCATTTTACCAGGACATGCTCGGCTTTGAGGTCACCACCTGGTATGGCAATGAGGCTGTATTTATTTCGGCAGGAGGGTATCATCATCATATCGGCCTGAACACCTGGTTCAGCAGAAACGGCCCTCCGGCACCCCGAAACTCTGCCGGGTTGTTCCATACGGCTATTTTGTACCCAACCCGGAAAGACCTGGCCATCGTCCTTAAGCGTCTGATCGACGCGAAATACCCACTCACAGGAGCTTCTGACCATGCTGTTTCGGAAGCAATCTATCTGAATGACCCCGATAACAACGGGGTGGAATTGTATTGGGACAGGCCAAAGGAACAATGGACATATGACCAGGATGGCCAGATTCATATGGTAACCATACACCTGGACCTGGAGGATCTTTTGTCAGAGCTTTCAAAGTAACTCTTCCGGCTGGCTTCATCCTGCAGATTCCCAGGTCAGAATGGCGGTTTGCAGATTTCATGCCGGTGCTTTCGGTCGTATCCGGGCCGCCTTATCCCAAAGACCCATTAAACCAATTATATTATCCACAGGTCGCAGCTTATAACTAACTGATTTTGTCCATCTTGATACAATAAATCCCATTTTTGAGCATTTTAAGAAAAACCGTAATGGATTGACCGGAAAGCTGCTTATACCTCTTATGTTTTCCTGTTGTCTGATCATCGCAGCGAAGGCCCAGCGTCCCGTGATAAATCCTCTTACCGGAACGGTGAAAAATCCTGTTTCCAATCTTCATGGCAAATTCATTCCCGTCTCGCAGAATACCAAGCCTTTCGATTCCCTCAGCATCATTCCGAAAACCTTTTCTGTCATGGCTGTTCCTGATTCCATGTATACACTGGATTATATCAATGCCCGGATCATCTGGAAACAAAAACCAAACCTGGACAGTGTGTTCATTACCTACAGGGTATTTCCTTACCGGCTCAATGGCGTGGTCAAGCGGCTCAACTATGACAGCATTGCCAATAACTTCCTCATTCAACAGACCGTTTACAACAACAGCAAACAGAATACGGATAATTTTTTCAATTTTGGCAACATCACCTACAACGGCAGTTTTGGAAGAGCCATCTCCTTTGGTAACAGCCAGGATGCGGTAGTAACCTCAAACCTGAACCTGCAATTGAGCGGATACCTGGCAGACAGTATTGAAATTTCTGCAGCGATCACTGACAATAACATTCCTGTCCAGCCGGATGGAACCACCGCCCAGATAAATGATTTTGATAAAATTTTCCTGCAATTCAAAAAAAAGACATGGGCGCTGAGTTTGGGTGACATTGACCTCCGCCAGAACCAGAACTATTTTCTGAACTTCTACAAGCGGCTGGAGGGCGCGTCTTTTGAGACAACCACCCAATTGGGAAAGAATGTGACCAACAAAACGCTGGTGAGCGGGGCGATCGCCAAGGGGAAATACAACCGCAACTCATTCCAGGGTCAGGAGGGAAACCAGGGTCCCTACAGGCTTCAGGGTGCTAATAACGAATTGTATTTCATTGTGCTCGCGGGAACGGAAAAAGTGTATGTTGATGGCCAGTTGCTCCAGCGGGGACAGGACCAGGATTATGTGATCAACTATAATACTGCTGAAGTGACATTTACTCAAAAGCGCATGATCACGCAGGACAGCAGGATCCAGGTGGAATTTGAGTACTCGAATCAGTATTATCTGAATGCCAACCTATACCTCTATAACGAAACACAGTTTTCCAACAAACTTAAAGTCCGCCTGGGCGTTTTCAGCAACAGCGATTCAAGAAATTCACCGATCAACCAGACCCTGAATGAAGATCAGAAGAAATTCTTATTCCTGGTGGGCGACAGCATCAACAAGGCGTTCTACCCCGTTGCCCCGCTGGATACCATGGGTCCCGGAAAAATATTATATCAGAAAAGGGATACGGTTTACAAAGCTTCCAACGGACTCTACGTCCACGATTCGATTTATGTATTTTCCGTCAATCCCGGAGTTCCCCTGTATAACCTGACTTTTACCGATGTGGGTGCTGGCAACGGAGATTATGTCCCCAACCTGAATGGGATTAACGGAAATGTCTATACCTGGGTAGCTCCGGTCAATGGGCAGAAACAGGGTCAGTTTGAAGCTGCCCAATTCCTGGTAACACCCAAGACCCAGCGGGTAATCACCCTTGGAACAGATTACAATATCAGTAAGAACAGTACTGTCTCTGCTGACGTGGCACACAGCCATTATGATGTCAACACCCTGAGCAGCCTCGGGAAAACGAATGACGATGGCAATGCTGCGCGCCTGCAGTTCAAAAATGTTCATCCGTTTGCCGGTTCGGGGAAAGGGCTGGAACTGGCAACCAGCCTGTCCTATGAATATGTGGAGGCCAATTTCCAGCCGGTGGAGCGGCTCAGGCCCGTTGAGTTTACCAGGGACTGGGGGTTGCCGCTGGTTGTAGGTCCGGCCAATGAAACCTTGTATTCGGCAGGGATTCAGCTCAGTGACCGGAAGAAAAACATGATCAGGTATGAATTCAGCGGCTATGAACGCGGTACCAGCTTCCAGGGAATCAGAAATACGATTACCCACGCCCAGGATTTTGGTGGCTGGCATGTAAATGATCAGTTCAGCCTGACAAGTGACAATGGTACGACCAGCAAGGGCTTCTTGCTAAGGCCAAAAATTGACGTGTCCAAGACCCTGAAAAATTTCAGCAATTACCTGCTTGGCGCGAACTATTCCATCGAGCACAACGAAATCCGGGACAAAACAACGGATACGGTCACCAGCCAGAGCTATGCATTCGGGACGCTGCAGGCTTACCTGAAATCTCCCGTCAAAAATCTGAATAACTGGGGTATTGTCTATACCCAGCGGGAGAATTCCTATCCTTTTGGAAAAGAGCTGGCAAAGGGAGACAGGAGTCAGAATGTGAACATTTTTGCCGAACTCTCCAGAAACAAACATCATCAGTTTCGCCTAAACGCAACATACCGCAGTTTAGAGATTCTAAATACAAAGGTCACCAGCCAGCAGCCGGACAAAAGCCTTCTGGGAAGGGCAGAGTATGTGATAAATGAATGGAAGGGGCTGCTTACCGGAAATGCCCTGTATGAGCTGGGATCAGGCCAGGAACAGAAAAGATCCTTCACCTACCTGCAGGTACCGGCCGGGACGGGCCAGTATGCCTGGATTGACCTGAACAAGGATGGAATCCAGCAACTGAATGAATTTGTCCTTGCCCAGTTTCCTGACCAGGCACAATTCATCAGAGTTTTTACTCCGACAAACCAATACATAAAGGCCAATTACAACACGTTTAACTACAGCGTGCGGATCAATCCCCATGCGGTCATTGACGCAAAGTCAAAAGGGTTCAGGAATTTTCTGAGCCGGATCTTTCTGCAATCCTCCCTGCAGCTAAATCAAAAACAGCAGGCGAGCGGCTTTGTACAGTTTAACCCGGTCAAAAGACCCCTTACCGACACCTCTCTGATCAGTCGCTCATCGATCTTCACCAACACAGTCTCCTTTAACAAAGCCAGTTCAAAATGGGGTTTCGACCTGTCCAATACCAACAACAGCAGCAAGACCCTGCTAACATATGGCTATCAGAGCCAGTCTCTGAATGAATGGAATTTCCGCGGGCGGGTAAGCATTTCGAGGTTTTTCCTTTTTAATACTACCATCAAAAAAGGCAGTAGCCAGCTGATGAATACCAGCACCGATTTTGACAGCAGCAATTACAGCCTGAATCAGTATTCCCTGGAGCCGGACCTGAGTTTTACCCATGGATCCAATGTCCGGGTAACGGTCGGATACAAATACAGCAACAAGATCAACGCGCCCGCCTATGGCGGCGAGCTGTATTCCTCCCAGGCAATCAACACGGAGATCAAATACAATATCCTGCAAACGACAGCCCTGCAGGGAAAATTTACGTACAGCAATATCAGTTATACGGGGCGTGCGAATTCCACGGTCAGTTATGTCATTCTGGACGGCCTGCTTCCGGGCAGGAACTATCTGTGGACGCTTGATTTCACCAAGAAACTAGGGTCAGCTCTGGAACTGAGTATTCAGTACGAGGGACGTAAACCTGGGGAAGGTTCGACGATACATACCGGAAGGGCGTCCCTGAGAGCTTTACTATAAAACAAAGGCCGGGAACAACTATGTTCCCGGCCCTGATATATATTTGGGTTGCAATATTGAACTGATTAACCAAATATCCCACCTTTCTTCAATTCCTTTGTTCCTTCGCCGATCTTGAATCCGTTGTGATAGATCTCGATCTTGTAGGAGCCTTTTTCAAAAGCTGTATTTTGCTTCCAGGCAAACTGAACGGCCTTGGTTTTACCGGCTTCAATTTCTACAGGAACCTTGGCAGTAAATACCTTGTCACCTTCATCCCGGGTGGTAAAAGTACCTGAACCCAGTGCAGGAACAGAGATCGGTTTTCCGTCAGGTCCTGTGATGCAAACATATACATCGGTCTGGCCAGTCTGCGCAATACGGTTACTAACGTCAAAGGATATGATCAGTTTATCAACCTTTTTTGCCGTAGTGGTGACTTTTTCCTGTCCGTTCTTCTTGTCCTTAACAGGAGTGATGCTGATATTGGAAGCATTCAGGGTAGAAGCAATGTCCACTTTCTTTTCCAAATCCTGTTTTGCTGTTGTCGTCGTCTGCAAATCCGAGGTCAGTTTTTCCTTGTCCTGGGTCAGTTGGGTCTTGTCCTGGTTCAGTTGTTGGTTTTCCGTGGTCAGACGGGCAACTTCCTGTTCCAGATTGCTGATCTTGTCATTGAGCTGCTTGATCAGTTCTTCTGCTTTTTTCTTTTCTTCTGCAGTCAGTTTTTCCTTTTTGAGGATTCCACGGATCTGGTTCTTTAATTTGCCAATTTCAGTGTTGCGGTCATTGAGCTGAGTGTTCAGCTTGTTGTTGTTGGTAGTCAGGGAGTCAAGCCTAACCAGGGCGTCATCGAAGTTTTTCTGCAGCTGACCTTTTTCGTCAGTTACCTTGGCAATCTGAGTCTGTTGTTGCTGCTGAACCTGTTCCTGCTTGTTATTGTTCCATAACAAGTAACCCCAGGTTCCAAGAAAACCAGCAGCAAGAATCCCAATTACAAGATTCTTAAAATCTTTTTTGGGAGGTTGATTTTGAGGAGTCGCTGATGGATAGTTGGTGGTGCTCATGTTGTTTTTATTTTTTTTCTAAAATTGTGAAAATGGATTTTTTTCCAGGAATCAGCTTAGTAACTGTTCCACCAACCATTTGACTAAAACCGTGCCAAAATCTTGTGTTTTTTCCTAAAGGCCGCCTTCTCAATGATTTATCAACATTATGCCTATCCGCTGAATCGAGCCCACTTATAACTGATCTCTATTGAATTATATTATATTGCGAAGAAAAAAAAAGCGGTGTCGGTGGAAAAAATCCTGAACGAATGGAAGAAAAAGGCCTTCAAACCCATCTACTGGCTGGAGGGAGAAGAGGAATATTATATAAATAAACTGGTTGATTATGCGGAACACGAGATATTGCCAGAGTCCGAAACCGGGTTTAACCTTACCGTTTTTTATGGGAAGGATGCGGAATGGGCGGCCGTTATCAACGCCTGCCGCCGCTACCCGATGTTGGCGGAAAGACAGGTCGTGCTGATCAAGGAGGCCCAGCAAATGAGGGATATCGAAAAGCTGGAACCTTATATTCAAAATCCTCTTTCTTCAACGGTGCTGGTTGTATCCTACAAAGAGAAAAAAGTGGATGGACGCAGCAAGTTGGCAAAACTACTGAAGGAAAAGGGAGAGGTCCTGACAACAAAAAAGATGTATGACAACCAGCTGCCCGAATGGACCCTGGAACTGGTGAGGTCCAAGGGATACACGATTTCCCAGAAGGGGATGATTGTCTTAATCGACCACATAGGCAATGACCTCAGCCGGATTGATAATGAAATTGAGAAAATTCTGGTAAACCTGGGAAGCAGGAAGAATATCAATGAGGATGATATTGAAAAATACGTAGGGATCAGCAAGGAATACAATGTCTTTGAACTGCAGGATGCACTCGCCAAAAAGGACATCGCCAAGGCACTCCGTATTGTCCAATATTTTGAAAGCAACCCGAAGGCTGCACCTATTCAGATGGTCCTGCCTGCTTTATATGGATTTTTCAGCAAGATCTATATGATATTCGGCCAGAGCGGGAATGATGAAAAGGCAGTCGCCGCCGCTATCGGTGTAAATCCTTTTTTTATCAGGGACTATATGCAGGCTGCCCGGAACTATGGTTACTCTGGGGTTGAAAATGCCTTGTTGCTCCTGCAGCAGTATAATCTGAAAAGTTTGGGCGTACACAGTGTGGCTACCGAAGACGCGTCCCTGATGAAGGAACTCATCATTAAGATGACCATGTGAGAAAATCAATTCAGTCAGTCACCTGCCTCATCGGAGGCCAGTTGCCGGGAAGGTCACATGCTTTTTTGATTGGCTGCGCGGGACAAATACATCAGGGCTAGTTCCTTGTCTTTGGCCAGTTGTTCTCTGAGGGCATCCAGCCCCCTGAATTTCTGCTCTGGCCGCAAATGTTTTTTAACATATACCCGAAGGACTTCTCCATAAATCGACTGGTTGAAATCAAACAGGTTTACCTCGATAACCCTGGACGTTCCCCCAACAGTTGGTCTTATTCCTATATTCATCATTCCACCCATCGTATGGGAGCTTTGCCCTCCGCGTTCCTTAAGGTCAACCGTTACCGCATAGACGCCGTTTCCCGGAATCAGTTTCTCTTCCGAATCCATCCTGAGGTTTGCGGTCGGATAGCCCAGCGTCCTTCCCAGTCTGTCTCCTTCGATAACAGTACCCTCAAAGAAGAAATCATAACCCAGCAGGCTATTGGCCGTTTCCATATCGGCCATTGTCACCGCCTCCCTGATCCGGGTGGAGCTGACCGAAATAGCATTTAGCAAATGGACAGGAATCTCAAGCAACCTGTAGCCGGAAATATCGCTCAGGTCCTCCATCAGGTGAAAATCACCCTTTCGTCCTTTTCCGAAACGGTGGTCATAGCCGATAATAATTGTGTGTGGATGAAACTGCCCTACCAGGAATTCACGGATGTATTGTTCGGGAGTCTGCTGGGAAAAAGATTCCGTGAAGGGAACAACAACCAGGTGGTCAATTCCCTTTTTGGCTAGTAACTCGATTTTTTCATCCAGGGTATTGATCAGTTTGATATCTGATGCACTGTTCACAATCTTGCGAGGGTGAGGATGAAAGGTGATTATCACCGTCTCTCCGCCGATCTTCCCGGCTTCGGATTTCATCTGGTCAATAATCTGCTGGTGTCCGGTATGGACGCCATCAAAAGTGCCTATGGTAACAACAGCCTGTTTGAAGGGAGGGAAGGAAGACGAGTTTCGGTATACCTGCATAGCTGAAAACTGTTGCGAAAATACAATAACAACTCGTAATGAACGAAATGAAGAAAGTGCGGATGGTCACGAAGGGCAGGGGGTCCGAAATGGAGCGTGTTGGATGCATGCTGCGCAATGCCGGTTCTTATTATTCCGCACTAATCTATTAGCTTTGCATGCGTCAGAAAATACCAATCTCATAATTGCCATTTCATGTCTTTATACACGCAGCGTGGCGTTTCAGCTCAGAAGGAAGAGGTTCATAAGGCGACAGAAAAACTGAGCAAGGGCCTTTATCCATATGCTTTTTGTAAGATCTATCCGGATTTCCTGGGTGGCGAGGATGCCTGGGTAAACCTCATGCATGCTGATGGGGCAGGTACAAAAAGTATCCTGGCTTATTTATACTGGAAGGAAACAGGAGATATTTCTGTGTGGGATGGAATCGCAAGGGATGCCATTGCCATGAATCTTGATGATCTGATCTGTGCTGGGGTTTATGATAACATTATTTTCTCCTCCACCATCGACCGCAACAAGAAAGTCATCCCCGGTGAGGTGCTGGAGATACTGATCAACGGGACCCAGAACTTTTTTGAAGAATTGAAATCCTTCGGAACACATATTGAATTTTTGGGCGGGGAGACGGCCGATGTGGGGGATGTGGTCAGGACTATTGCTGTCAATGGGACCATGACCGCCAGGTGGCAGAAGAGCCGGTTGATTACAAATGAAAAAATAGCCGACGGAGATGTAATTATTGGATTGGCAAGTTTCGGTCAGGCCAGCTATGAGAAGGATCCCAACAGCGGAATTGGCAGTAACGGCCTGACCAGTGCAAGGCATGATGTTTTGCATAAAACGTATGGTGCGCGCTTTCACGAATCGTATGATACATCCCTGGACGAACATGTGGTTTACATTGGCCCTCATAAAATGACAGATGAAATTACCATTGGCGGATTTTCAACCAACGTGGGAAAACTCCTGCTTAGCCCTACACGCACCTATGCGCCGGTTGCCAGGGAGCTCCTTGAAAAGCATTTTGAGTCTATTCACGGCCTTATCCATTGCAGTGGCGGGGGGCAGACCAAATGCATGAAATACCTGCCCGGAAATTTCAGGGTCACCAAGGACAATCTCTTTGAGCCCCCGTTGATCTTTCAGATGATTCAAAAAGCATCCGGGTCTGATAATAGGGAAATGTACCAGGTATTCAATATGGGCCACCGTCTGGAAGTCTTCGTAAGAAGACAGGATGCTGATCATGTCCTGGAGACAGTCAAAAAATTCAAAATCGACGCCCGGATCATCGGACGGGTGGAAGCAGCTGACAAAAAGGAACTGATTATACAGGTTAAGGGGGAGAATATCATTTATTAGGCGGAAAAAAAATCTGGTCTGATCCCCATCCCGAGGGTCAGGAGTGGTCAAACCGGAATTCTCGATGGATCAGAACAGCCTTCCCTTTGGCGAACGGCAGCCTAACTGCCCCATTTCCGGTTCGAATCCTGAATAGTTCCACCAATTCCACCCCGATGATATGGTTATTGTGCAAAAGGATTTTACCAATTCTCCGCATACCCCGGCGATGCTCGTTCCTGCACGATTACTGTATCGAAACCGAACATCATGGTCACTTGCAGGCCTTGACCGGAGAATGATCTTCAAGACTTTATTAACCCGGCACTCTTTTGGATCATCCTAACGATTTAGCTACCTTACTCGTCATAAAACCGACCTTTCCATGTTCCGCAACTATCTCAAGATTGCCTTCCGTAGCCTGACGAAAAGCAAGGGCTTTACCGCCCTCAACATCATCGGTCTCGCTGCCGGCCTCGGTGTTTGCCTGCTGATCGTCCTGTACGTCACCGACGAGCTCAGTTACGACCGCTACAACGTCAACGCCGACCGCATCTATCGGGTCGATGAGGATAGCTACATCAATAACACCAGGTATGATGCCGTCACCGTCTCCAAATTTCTCGGCCCCACCCTCGTCGCTTCCTATCCAAAGATCCAGCAGATGGTCCGATTCCGCGGCCCCGGCAACCTGCTTGTGAGGAAAGGCGCCGACCACATTCTTGAGCATCACTTCGTCTTCGCCGACTCGACGATCTTCAAGGTCTTCACCCTGCCCATGATCGCCGGCGACCCCAATACCGCCCTCAACAACCCTCATTCCATCGTGATCGACGAAAGTGCCGCCCGCCGCTATTTCAACAGCACCGACGTCATCGGCCGCACGCTGGAGGTTCGTTCTGACAATACACCCCTCAAGATCACCGGGGTCATCCGGGACATACCGGAACAGTCCCAGTTCCATTTCAGCTTCATTCGCCCCATCCGCGAATCCTACAGCTTTAATGATCCCGACGACAACAGCTGGCTAAGTTCTAATTATTATACCTATATCCTTGCCCAACCCGGCACCACGCGAACCGAGGTCCAGAAGGATGTAGACGCGGTCGTCAACCTCCATATCGGCCGGGCCCTCCAGGAACTGGTCCACGCGTCGGTCGCCGACCTGGAGAAAGCAGGTAATCATTTCCGGTACCGCATCTTCCCCCTCACCGATGTCCACCTCCATTCCAATAAGTCTTACGAGCTCGAAGCCAACAGCAATATCCAGTTCGTTTACATCTTCTCCGTCATTGCCGTGCTCATCCTCCTGATCGCCTGCGTCAACTTCATGAACCTCAGCACCGCCCGCTCCGCCAACCGCGCCAAGGAAGTGGGCATCCGCAAGGTCGCCGGCTCGACAAAAGGACACCTCATCCTCCAGTTCCTCACCGAGTCCATCCTGCTCAGCCTCTTCTCCCTCGTCCTCGCCCTGGGCATCGCTGTCCTGCTTCTACCGATGTTCAATCAGCTTGCCGGCAAATCGCTCCATCCCGACATGCTCTTCAGCGGCCGGTTCCTGATTATCCTCATCGGCCTGGTGCTGTTGGTCGGCTGTCTTGCAGGCAGCTACCCCGCCTTCTACCTTTCCTCCTTTCAGCCGATCCATGTATTGAAAGGAAAGGTGGCCGCCGGCTTCAAGAGCAGCTGGCTCCGCAGCAGCCTGGTGGTCTTTCAATTTTTTATTTCTATTGGTCTCATCGTCAGCACCCTCGTCATCTATCGCCAGCTGCACTACATCCGAAATAAGG
>Ga0318563_10000496_pt1 | contig 16315 bp, 10 predicted proteins | sample GRESIP066b5f19_FD_203689 | JGI IMG/M metagenome (GOLD analysis project Ga0318563, IMG submission 203689) | Tropical soil microbial communities from Luquillo Experimental Forest, Puerto Rico - GRE.SIPMG.066b5f19 | ecosystem: Environmental > Terrestrial > Soil > Tropical forest > Bulk soil... | reverse complement strand
GGTCGTCACCCTCGAGCCGTGCACGATGTGCGCGGGGGCGGTGATCGCCGCCCGGCTGGGCCGGGTGGTCTACGGGGCCGCCGACCCCCGGGCCGGGGCCGCGGGCTCGCTGTGGGATGTGCTGCGCGATCGGCGGCTCTCCTCGCACATCGAGGTGATCGGCGGTGTCCTGGAGGACGAGGGGGCGAACCTGCTGCGGGAGTTCTTCGCCGGGCGGCGTGAGGACGATCCGGCCGGTCCCGGGGGGAGTACCTGAGCGAGCACCTCAGAGCAGCTGAGGGATACCTGAGAGCGTCGGCTTATCCCAGCAGGCTCGGTCAGCTAGTCAGGTAGGCTCAGCGGCGGTGGAGTCGCCTAGTGGCCGAGGGCGCACGCCTCGAAAGCGTGTGAAGGGGTAACCCTTCCGTGGGTTCAAATCCCACCTCCACCGCTAGCGCGCCGGGCCAGCGCGTCGGGGCGCATCCCGTGGGGTGCGCGGCGCGGTGACGGTAAGTCGAAAATAGGAACGAACCGGTTTTCCGGAGTGTCCATTGCTGGAACCGCAAAGCACGACGTTTTTCCTGCTCCTGATCGTGGTGTTCGGCGGCCTGATGTGGTGGCTGGCCGTTGCCAAGCAAACGGTCTTCCGCATCCTGGCCGCCAGCCTCGCGTTCATCCCGGCGATGGCGTTCGGGGTGGCCGCGGTCAACAAGTACTACGACTACTACCAGAACTGGGACGCCGCGATCTCGGACCTGACCGGGCAGTCGGCGCAGACGACCCAGCTGCCCGCCACCGACGCGGGCGCCGGCGTGAAGTTTGGCAAGCTCCTGGGCAACTCAATCGACCCGGCGGTGGCGGCCACGGACGGGATAACGGTGCGCCTGAGCGTGCCCGGGAAGGCCAGCCGCCTTACCCGGACCGTCTACGTGTACCTTCCGCCCCAGTACTTCCAGCCTTCGTTCCGCGACTACCGCTTCCCGGCCGTCGAGCTGATACACGGCTTCCCGGGCACGCCGCTGGACTGGATCACCGTGGTGGGCGTGACCACGACGCTGCAGAACCTCATCAGCGGCGGCCTGGCGAAACCCGTGGTCCTCGTCATGCCGGACGCGAACGGCGGACGCGCGGTCTCGCTGCAGTGCCTGAACCAGTTCCACGGCCCCCCGGACGCGACCTACCTCGCGCAGGACCTTCCCTACTACATCGCGCAGGCGCTCCGGGTGCAGCCGCCCGGCCTGGCGTGGGGCATCGCCGGCTACTCGGAAGGCGGGTTCTGCGCCGCCAACCTGGGCCTGAAGTACGGCCGCCAGTTCGGCTTCTCCGGCGTGCTCAGCGGGTACTTCGCGCCGCTGGACAACCAGCTGGGCCGCCCGCCCAAGCTGGTGGACCCGTTTGGCGGGAACGCCAGGCTGCGCCGGGCGAACACGCCGGATCACCTGGTTGACTCACTGCCCGGCGGCACCAGGATCGCCCAGTTCTGGCTGGGGGCCGGCAGCGGCGACCGTGCCGACCTGAGGAGCGCCGAGTTCTTCCAGCAGCTACTGCAGATCCGGCAGCCCCAGGTGACGCTGAAGGTCGTGCCGGGCGGCGGGCATACCATGATCACCTGGCGGGCGCTGATCCCGCCGATGCTGGAGTGGATGACGCCCCGGCTCGCGCGCGAGGTCACCGTCGAGCAGGCACAGCGGGACCGTGCGGCGCAGAAGGCGGCGGCGGCCAAGCGCAAGAAGGCCGCGGCCAAGAAGGCCGCAGGGCGGTCGAGTCCTCCGGCGTAACGGGCTGGCCGCCGGCCAGCCCAGGCCGGTGACCCGTCAGTCCAGGTCGAGCACGCGCACGTGCAGCACCGACCGCTGGTGCAGGGCGGCGCGCAACGCCCGGTGCAGGCCATCTTCGAGGTAGAGCTCGCCCTTCCAGCGGATCACGTGGGGGAACAGGTCGCCGTAGAACGTGGAGTCCTGGGCCAGGACGGTATGCAGATCGAGCACGTTCTTCGTGGTGATGAGCTGGTCAAGCCGGACCGGGCGCGGCGGTATCTCCGCCCATTCGCGAGCGCTCCGCGCATGATCGGGATAGGGCCGCCCGTCCCCGACCTGCTTGAAGATCACCCGAAGAGTCTAGATGAGCCGCGGGCGTACCGCCGGGAGGAATCCCGGCGGATCCCGGCCCGGCCCCGCGCGTGCCCGGGGCGGGTGTCCCGGCTCCGGGGGCGGCCGGGGCCCGGATCAGGCCCGGTCATCCAGTTGTCTAGGTCATGGCTCCCATGCGTAGTTCTCATGGTTCTGCCAGGTAGTTACGTGTAGCTAAAGATAGAAGATTCGGACTCCTGAGGGGTTGACAGGTGGCAGGGTAGGTGTCCGACGGCACGTAGCCTTGGGGACTACCAATAAGACATTGGGGGGTATTTAACGTGATACGTCCGCTCTTCCGCATCTCGGCGGCGGCCGCGGTGATCGCCCTGCTCGCCGCGGGCTGCGCAAGCGCGAACGGGACCGCGGCCCCGGCCGGCCTGGAGAAGACCAACCTGCTGGTCTATGCCGTCCCGGCCGCCGACTCGGCCGGCCTGTACATCGCGCAGCAGGACGGATTGTTCGCGGCCGAGGGCCTGCACGTGACGATCAAGCCGGCGATCAGCAGCGAGACGGTGATCTCGCAGCAGCTGGCGGGCAAGATCGACGTCAGCGCGGGCGCCTACCCCTCCTACATTCAAGAGAACGCAGAACACCACGCCGACTTCCGGATACTCGCCGCCGGATCGATCATGCAGCCGCGTAACCAGATGATCATGGTCACGGACGGTTCGCCGATCCGGACCATCCAAGACCTCAAGGGCAAGACGATCGCGATCAACGCGCCGGGAAATATCCTTCAGATGCTGGTCAGCGCGCTGCTCAAGAGCAACGGGATTTCGCTTAAGCAAGTGCATTTCGTTTATCCCATCCCGTTCCCGGTCATGACCCAGATCCTGCAGCAACACGAGTACTTTCTGCCGGGGCAATTTCACGGCCGCCATGTGGACGCGGCGTCGCTGCCCGAGCCGTTCGTGACCGGCGCGGAAGAGTCCATCGGCGCCCAGCCGCTGGCCGACGAGAACCTAGGCGCCGCACAGGCCCTCCCGATCAGCGGATACGTCGTGACCAAGACGTGGGCACAGAAGTACCCGAAGACCGCGGCGGCGTTCCTCAAGGCCCTCGACGAGGCCCAGCGGATCGCCGACACGAACCCGAAGGCGGTCGAGAAGGCCCTGGTGACCTATTCGCCGGGTGTGACGGCCACGCAGGCGGCGGTCATGGCGGTGCCGAGCTTCCCGCTGAACACCGACCCGGTCCTGATCCAGCGCGTCGCCGACCTGATGACGGAATTCGGGTTCCTGCAGGGGACATATAACGTCAGGCAGATGATCCTGCACTGACCCCCCGTTGACACCCGGACCGGCCGCTCTAGGTGCCCTTCGGCCGGTACCGCAGCCGCTGCCGGGCCTGCTCGCAGACCCCGCTGCGCTCGTTGTCGGCCGCGATCCGCCGGGCCTCGTCGAGGTCGGCCGGGGTCAGCAGCGCGTGCGAGAGCAGGAAGTCGGCGAGGTCCCGCGCGTGGCCCCGCTCCTTCCAGATGAAGCTCTGCAGCAGCTTCTTGTAGTCGGACACCGTGCCTTCCCCGGTCAGGTCCAGGGCGATGACCACGTCCATCATGGGCACCGGGTGCGGGGCGGGCAGGCCGAGGATGTACTGCTGGTAGTAGTAGGCCATCGCCATCCGCGCGGTGGCGTTGCGCTCAAAGTAACTGCGCACGTGCGCCACCGCGTCCGGGGGGTCATCGCGCCGGGCCGCTTGTACCGTGCCGTCGCCGGTGAGCGGCTGCTGGTCGCCGTCCAGGGCGTCCGGCGGCCAGGGCGGGCTGGCGGGCAGGTCGAGCCGGAACGGCAGCACCCACGCGCCGATGCTGACCAGCCACGCTCCTGCTTCGAGCGGCACCGGCTGGGCCTCGTAGCGGGCCGGGGCCGCGGGCAGGACGTGGCGGGCGGCGCGCTGCACAAGCTCGGCTCGGGGAAGGGACCCGCCCCCGTGCGGCGCCAGGTAGACCCGGTAGGTGGTGTCGCGGCTGAACAGCTCCCACCGGTGCTGCACGTAGCGGAAGCCCGCGCAGCGCGGTGCCCGGTGCAGCGTGAGGTCCTCGTTGTCGCTGAGCAGGCGCCGGTCTAGCCAGGTGATCTCGTCAGGCGGGCAGCTCACCCACTCGCTGCGCGCCGACGACCAGATGAAGAGCTCGCCTGTCGTCACTGAACCTGTTTCATCCGTCGATCTCCCGCTCAACGTATGCGGGGAGTTGTAGGGAGGATGAAAGAGATCCATTCAGCCGCCACCTCAGGACAACGGCGCGCCACCGCGGCGGCCATCCGGTCTTGCCTGTGCCTCAGATCACAATTGTGGCACTGAGCGGGGCAGGCGGCACGGAGTTGAGCGGCCGATGGCTGCGCCGGCCCCCGTCGGCGCGGCGCAGCCTCGGCCACGGATAAAGCCTCAGCCGATCTCCACCCTGGACAGCAGTGCGTCCGACCTCATGCCCCAGCGGATCGAGTCGCCGCTGCTGAGCGGCTGCTCGCCCGCCAGGGCAGTGCCGTTGAGCGTGAGCCCGTTCCGGCCCAGATTGGCGATCCACCACCGGCCGTCGGAAAAGGTGAACCGGGCATGCTCCCGGGAGACCGTCGGTGCGTCGGGCAGGCTCAGCTCGACGGCTCCGCGCCCGGCCCGGGCGCCGGATACCCCGGTCTGCGCCACCGAGCCCTCCGTGATCAGCCGCAGGAGCGGGACCGGGCTGCGGGTCAGCTCGATAATCGTCGACCGGCCTGCCGTGGCCATCCCGCCCGGCCCGGGCTGGGCCTGGGTGTTCCCGTCGTGGCCGACAAATCCCGGGTAAGGCCCGCCCAGCACCCGGTGCGGGCCCGCCGGGGCGGCCTCCAGTCCGGCCGACGCGGGAGCAGACGCGGGAGCAGACGCGGGAGGAGACCCAGGGTGCGTGACCTCCATGGCGTGCAGCCGCGCGTCGGGAGACGGGGCGACCGGGTACCCCGCGGCCGCGTACGGCGCGGCGGCAGGCTGGGCGCCGGGGTACTGGGCGCCGGGGTACTGGGCGCCGGGATTCTGCGCGCCGGGGTTCTGGGCGCCGGGGTTCTGGGCGCCGGGGTTCTGGGCGCCGGCGTACGCGAACTCGAAGCCGGGCTGCGCGCCGGCGTCGACCGGCTGCCCCTGGCGCAGGCGGTAGCGGCCCTCCGGGACCGACGGGTCGGCGAGGAGGTGTACCTCGGCCGGGCCGGGCCCGGCGAAGCGGGCGCCGTGCGCGGCCGCCTGCTCCTCGTACACCTCGGCCGCGCTCTCGGCGATCAGGCCGAGGTCCATGCGCTCGGTCAGCGAGCCCAGGTCATCGGGATTCAGCCGCAGCTCGACGACGTTGGGCGCGATCAGGGACCGGCTCGGCGTGACGATGAACACCTCGGGCAGGTGCCGCAGGGCGAGGTGCAGCACCTCCTGCCCGTCACGCCACGGCCGCGCGGCCAGTTGCCGTACCCACGGATGTTCCCGGGAGATGCCCAAGGCCCGCAGGACCATAACGACCACGACGACGAGGCCGGCCAGGAAGGCCAGCAGCATCGTCGCGGCGATGACCGAACCCGTCACGTCCAGCAGAACCAGCCAGAACGCCGTGACGCCGGCCGCCGCCGCCCACCGCATCCGGCTCCGCCGCGGCAGCGGAACACGCGCCGGCCGGCGCGCCGCTGGTCCGCGTTCCGTCATCCAGCACCGTCCTTGATCTATCTGGCGCATGCACCACCGCATGGCTCGTCATCGACGATGCAAACTCCTGCCCCCGCGCGTCAACGAAACGCCGGCAACTCCCAGACATCTGGAAGTTGGCCGAACCGTCCGGTCACGGCCGGGATCCCGCCGCGGGCAGGCTCGCCAGCAGGTCCAGAATCTGCTGGCCGTACTTCGCTAGCTTGTTCTCGCCGACGCCGCTCACCGTGGCCAGCTCGGCCAGGGTCGACGGCGCCTCCGCCGCGATCTGGCGCAGGGTCGCGTCGTGGAAGATCACGTACGCGGGCACGCCCTGCTCCTTGGCGGCGGCGGCGCGCCAGGCGCGGAGCTCGCCGAACACGGCCGCAGCCGCCTCCGTCAGGTCGGCCGCGCCAGCCGCGGCGGTCCCCGCGCGGGTCGCGCGGGTCTTGGCGGGCCTGGCCTGCACCGCCCGGGGCGGGTCGTCTCGCAGCCGGATCTGCCGCCCGCGGTACAGGACCTCGTCGCCGGCCGGGGTGCACAGCAGCGTCCCGTAGTCACCTTCGACGGCCAGAACGCCCTGCGCGAGCAACTGCCGAACCACCGCGCGCCACTGGGTATCGGTGAGGTCCTTGCCGACGCCGAACACGCTCAGCGAATCGTGCCGGTTCTGGCCGACCTTGTCGGTCTGCTTCCCGAGCAGGATGTCGATCACCTGGCCCGCGCCGAACTTCTGGCCCCGCTCGCGCTTGAGCCGGACCACAGCCGACAGGAGCTTCTGCGCAGCGAGCGTGCCGTCCCAGGCCTTGGGCGGTGTCAGGCACGTGTCGCAGTTGCCGCACTCGCCGGCCTGTTCCCCGAAATAGCCGAGCATCTGCGCGCGGCGGCACTCGATGGTCTCGCAGAGGGCCAGCATGGCGTCTAGATGGGACGCTTGGCGGCGCCGGTGCGCCAGGTCACCTTCGGAGGTATCGATCAGCTTGCGCAGCAGCACGACGTCCGCCAGGCCATAGGCCATCCAGGCGGTGGAGGGCTGGCCGTCCCGCCCGGCCCGGCCGGTCTCCTGGTAGTAGCCCTCGACGGACCTGGGCAGGTCGAGGTGAGCGATGAATCGCACGTCGGGCTTGTCGATGCCCATACCGAACGCGATCGTGGCCACCATGATCAGCCCGTCCTCGCGGAGGAACCGCGCCTGGTTGGCCCTCCTCGTGGCCGAGTCCAGGCCTGCGTGGTAAGGAAGGGCGTCGATTCCGCTGCGCATCAGGAACTCTGCTGTCGCCTCGACCGACGCCCGGGACAGGCAGTAGACGATGCCCGCGTCGCCGGGATGCTCGGTGCGGATCAGTCCGAGCAGTTGCCGCCTCGGCTCGTTCTTCGGCACGATGCGGTACTGGATGTTGGGTCGGTCGAAGCTCGAGACGAAGTGCCGGGCGCCGGTGAGGTTCAGCCGCTGCGCGATCTCAGCGCGCGTCGCCTTCGTGGCCGTGGCGGTCAGCGCGATGCGCGGCACGGCGGGCCAGCGCTCGTGCAGCGCGGACAGGGCCAGGTAGTCGGGCCGGAAGTCATGGCCCCACTGCGCCACGCAGTGCGCCTCGTCGATGGCGAACAGGGAGATCGTGCCGCGGTCGAGCAGGCGCAGCGTGGACTCGGCGCGCAGCCGTTCCGGCGCCAGGTAGAGCAGGTCGAGCTGGTCGGTCAGGAATTCGGCTTCGACCAGGCGGCGCTCGTCGAGGTCCTGCGAGGAGTTGAGGAACCCGGCCCGGACGCCCAGCGCGCGCAGCGCGTCCACCTGGTCCTGCATCAACGCTATGAGCGGCGAGACCACGACCCCGGTGCCCTTCCGCAGCAAGGCCGGGATCTGGTAGCACAGCGACTTGCCGCCTCCGGTCGGCATCAGCACCAGCGCGTCGCCGCCCGCGGTGACGTGGTCGATGACCTCCTGCTGGAAACCGCGGAACGAGTCGTAGCCGAAGACCCGGCGCAGTACCTCGTTCGCGGGATCCTCGGCAGGCACCGGGTCATTCTACGAGCCCGAGCGCGGCCGCCCCGGCTTATGACCGGCGTGGCCTAGATGACGGCCCAGCCGCTGAACGAGCCCGGAGCGGTCCCCCGGTCGGCGTACTGGCGGCCGTTGGTCCCGGTGGCGTAGAGCGAGACGCCGCCGCTGGCCAGCAGGCCGGCCAGGTTCCCGGCCATGCGCCCGCCGAGGGCGGCGCTGCCGTTGAACGGGCCGCCGGCGACGGATTGCCACTTGGACCGCACCGACCCGCTGGTGGTCCGGGCGTAGACCGACACCGTGCCGTTGTTCCAGGGCACCGCGACCGGCGTGCCGGTCAGGCCTCCGGTGCTGGTCAGCTTGGTCGGGCCGGTGAAAAGGGCGCCGGGCTTGCGCTGCTGGAAACCGTACAGCTGCCCGTGCGCGCCGACCGCGTACACGGCGATCGTGTTGGCCGCGGTCACGACCGCGGCCGGGTTGCCGAGCAGGCGGCCACCGAGGTTGGCGGTCCTGGTCACCGCGCCGCCGGCGGAGTTCTGCCAGACGGCCTTCACGGCCCCGCCGGTGGTCCTGGCGTAGACGGACAGGATGCCCTTAGCGACCTGGACCACGGCTGGGCTGCCGGTCAGGTTGGCGGCGGTGGTGAGCCTCTTCGGGCCGGCGAAGCCTCCGCCCGGGCTGGTCTGGTAGTAGGTGTACAGGCCCCCATTGATGCCGACCACGTACACCGCGACCGTGCCGCCCTGGGTGGCGATGGCGGCCGGGCTGCCCTCGACGCGGCCGGCCAGCTTCGCCGGCGGGCCGACCGCCGCGCCCGGAGAGGACTGGCGGAAGGCCTCGACCGTTCCCCCCGTGGTCTCGGCGAAGAGCCAGATGAGGCCGTTGGCGGCCTGGACGGCGACCGGGGTCCCGGTCAGGTTGCCGGTGGTGGTCAGCTTCTTCGGGCCGGTGAAGGCCGCGCCCGGGCTGGTCTGGTAGTACGTGGAGAGATTCCGGCCCTGGATCACGTAGTCGGCGACGGTGCCGTTGCTGGTGAGCGCCGACTGCCCCGGGTTGACCGGGGGCAGGGGCGTGAGGCTCACGTTCAGGTAGTCCTGGTCAACATCGATAGTGTCGCCGCCGAAGGTTTGGTTCACTCCCCCGCTGAACTGGTGGGCGCGCCGGCCCGTGGGCCAGTCCGCCGCGGGGATCACCGGGTCGGTCGTGTCCGCCTGGCCATTCCACAGCGCATCCCAGATCACGTCCGGCATCGCGTCCTTGGTGAAGTCGCCGACCAGGTCGGTGACCCCGGACGACGAGCTGCTGTAGACCGCGGACCGGTAGCCCTCGGCGTGCAGCTGGGTGGTCCAGGCCGACAGGAAGGCCAGGGCGTTGGCCTTCTGGGCGGACGGATAGGCCTCCATGTCGTAGTAGACCGGGCTGCCGGGCCCGAAGCCCAGGGCGGCGGCCTGGGTGACCGCGTCTTCGGCGGCGGCGACCGCCTGGCTGGCGGGAGAGGTGATCTGGTTGAACTCGGCCTGGGGGCCGACGTAGATGGGGATGAAGCACCAGCCGGCCGCGGCCTGCTGCGACACCCAGCCTGCGGTCAGGTTCGGCTGGGCGCACGCTCGCTCGGCGCCGCCGATGTAGATGCCCACCGCGCCGTACGGAGACGACCCCTTCCAGGCGCTCATGAAGGCCGAGCTCGGCGCCGCGCAGGCGTCGAAACCCTCGCCGGTATAACTGGTCGCGCCCGCGGGCACGGTCGCGGCCGTCGCCGCCGGGGCCAGCAGCCGCCGCGCCGCGTTCGGGGCCTTCTTCTGGCTCACGGCCCGCCCCGGACTCGCGGACGACGGGAGGGGCAGTCCCGCGCTGGACAGGATCCGCGCCACCAGCGCCCGGTTCGTGTCGTACGTCGCCGTGACCTCGATCCCCGGGCTGACGACCGTGATCCGGCGAGCGACCCGGTCCTCAGCCGCCGAACCGCCGGGCACCGGCCCGGCCGCGGGCTGGACCAGGATGGCCTCGGTCGCCCCGAGCAGGCCGCTGGGACAGTGCTGGTTCCGCCCGGGATCGCCCAGATAGATCGCGTGCCGGTTGAACCGCACGCACGCCGTCGATGCGCGGGTCGTGCGGACGACCGGCCAGCCGGCCGGGACCGCGAACCGGTAGCCCAGGTACGTCACGGTCTTCAGCGCGCCCGGTGACCCGGCCGCCAGCGCCGGGGAGCTCAGGCCCGCCGCGGCAGCCGCGACGGCCACGCCCAGCAGAACCCATCGTGCCGCCCGAGCCTTCAGCTGCATCATCCGCCCCTGATCCCCCGACCGCCCCAGAGACGGCCAAGCCGCAGCGTATCGGGTCGGCGACGGGATAAATGGCCATTTGGCCAGATCCAGGGGGTCGTGTCGCGGTCAGTCGTCGCTCTCGCCCAGTTGCAGCCGCCGCTCGGTGACCGCGACGGCGAGCTCCACCCTGGACGAGCACGTGGTCTTGCGGTACAGGCGGGTCAGGTAGGCCTCCACGGTCTTGACGCTGATGTCGAGAGCGCGGGCGATCTGCTGGTTGGTGCGGCCCTCGTGGACGAGCAGGGCCACGGTGCGCTCGCGCGCGGTCAGCGCCACCGGTCCCCGGGTCCGGACGTGGGGCGCTCCGGTGAGCGTCGTGACCGGTGCGGAGAACCCGGCCGCGCGCATGGCCGCGGCGACCGCGCGAGCCCGGGCGGGTGCGCCGATGCGTTCCCAGGCGGCGTGCGCGGCCGCCAGGGTCGTGGCCGGGTCGTCGCCGATCTGGCCTCGCGCGGTGAGCGCCTCGGCGGCCAGCGTGGCGGCCCCCGCCGCCTCCGCCTGCTGCAGCGCCCGCCGGGCCGGCTCGGGGTTGCGGGTCGCGTAGGTCCGGGCCAGCCCGCTGAGGATCTCATTCAGCGGCGCGGCCTGGTCGAGCCCGGCCAGGGCCGTCGCGGCGTAGCAGGTCACGTCCTGGTCACCGCAGGAGAAGGCGGTCTCCGCCAGGCGGTACAGCACGAGCGGCAGGGCCGTCCGGTACACGCTGCGCGTGCCGATGTCGCAGACGTCCGCCAGGCGGCGCATGGCGTCAGCCGGGCGGCCGTCGTTGGTGTCCAGGCCGGCCTGCGCCCAGGCGCTCATCTCGGCCGGTCCGGTAGCCGCCAGCCGCCCGGCGAGCCGGCGGCTCTCCCCGGGCAGCCCGAGTCCTCGCAGCAGTTCCACGCGCAGCGCGATGACGGTCCCCGCGAGGGCGGCCGGGAACGCGCTCACCTGGTTATTGTCCAGCGAGGCGGCACTCGCCTGCGCCGCCGTCCAGTTTCCGCCCAGCCAGCTGCACACGATCTCGGTGAATTGCCAGAACGGCTCGGCCAGCAGCGGGGCCGCGTAGTGGCAAGCCCGCCTGGCCTCGGCCAGGTCGGCCCGGGCCTGCCCTAACTGGCCGAATACGCAGCGGCAGACCGATGAGGCGGTCAGGGACCACACCAGCGCCACGGGGTCGTCGGCCGCCGCCGTCCGCTGCTGGGCGAGCACGGCCAGGCACTCGCTCACCTCGCCGCGCCGCAGCGCGGTCTGGGCCGCTTGGCTCAGGGCGGCCACGCGCGACACGGGCCGCTCCGACCCGTCGTTCAGAACGGACAGCCACGTGGTTTCCAGCACCGGGACCTCGCCGGCCGCTGGCTCAAGCCGGGCCCGGCGCAGGCGCTCGGCCACCGACTCCGGATGTGCCACACGGGTAGTTTACGTACCGGCCCGCCCGCGTTAAGGGTTATCCCTACTGGGATTGCATGTGAGTTTGCGGCAGACTCTCCGTACACGGCCAGGAAAGCCAGCCGTGGGGGGGTGGCTGGCCGTGCCCACGGGCCGGTGCCGTCAGGCGCCGGCTCGCTCTGCAGGTAGGCCGGGCCCGGCTGGGGGGCCGGTGCCTGGCCGCCTGCCGTGATCTGCGCACCGATGACCGATTCCTGCCGCCGGCGTCGGCGACGTGCCCGTGGCGGCTTCGCCTGTCCTGGCGCGGCACGTCCAACCTTCGAGTTTCCTGCAGATTGCGCGGCTGACGGCGCAGGAGTTGGCGCGCTGATCAGCCGAAGTGGGAGAATGTGATGATCCAGCGTCCCGAGAAGGGGAGTTATGATCACGCGTGGGCCCGAAGGCACCGCGGCTGTTCATCGGATGATCGCCTCCCCCGGCGCCGGCGCCCCGACCGCGCTCCGCATCATGCTGGGCGCCCAGCTGCGCCGGCTGCGTGAGGCCAAGCGGATCACCCTGGAGGACGCCGGGTACGTGATCCGCGCGTCGGGCTCGAAGATGAGCAGGCTGGAGACCGGCCGGGTCGGCTTCAAGCCACGCGACATCGCGGACCTGCTCACCTTTTACGGGGTGACGGACGACCGGGAGCGCGAGACCCTGCAGGAACTGGCCCGGCAGGCCAGCGCCCGGGGATGGTGGCATGACTACGCCGACATCATGCCCGCCTGGCTCGAGCCGTACGTGGGCCTGGAGGAGGCGGCGAGCTCGATCCGCTGCTACGAGATCCAGTTCGTCCCCGGGCTGCTGCAGACCCCGGACTATGCCCGCGCGGTCGCGGCCGTCGGCTTCCCGGCCGGATCTGCGGCCGAGATCGAGCGGCGGGTCAGCCTGCGGATGGCCCGCCAGGCCGTGCTCACCCGCCCCACGCTGGCGCATCTGTGGCTGGTGCTGGACGAGGCGGCGCTCCGGCGCCCGGTGGGCCGGCCCGACGTCATGCGCGGCCAGCTCCGGCACCTGCTGGACATGGGCGCGCGGTCCAACGTCAGCCTGCAGATCATCCCGCTGGCCCGGGGCGCGCACGCCGCGGCGGGGGGCCCGTTCTCGATCCTGCGCTTCGGCGAGCCGGACCTGCCGGATGTGGTCTACCTCGAGCAGCTCACCAGCGCTCTTTACCTGGACAAGCGAGAGGCGGTCGACCACTACCTGGCCGTGATGGAGCGCCTGTGCGTCGAGGCCCTGCCGACGCCGGCCAGCCTGGAGATGCTGAACGGGATGCTGAGGGACTCGTAACGCGAGATCAGCCGCGGATCCGGGCCAGCACCAGGGTGATGTCGTCCTCGCGGTGTCGGCGCAGTTCCTGGGTGACGGCGTCGCTGGCCTCGCCGAGCGTGGTGCCGGGCTCGGCCAGGACCCGGCCGAGCTCGTGGCACAGCGCGGCCAGGCCGGCGTCAATGGTCCGGGTGCGGCTTTCCACCAGCCCGTCGGTATACAGCGCGAGCGTGGTTCCGGGGGTCAGGTTCAGCCGCGTGGCCTGGAAACACTCGGCACCTAGGCCGAGCGGGAGCCCGGGGGGCAGGTCCAGCATCGTCGCCTCGCCGCCGGGTGGCACCAGCGCTGGCGGCAGGTGACCGGCCTGAACGATCTCGCAGCTCGCGCCGAGCGGGTCGATGACCGCGTAGATGCAGGTGGCGAACGGCGCGGCGGCTATCTCGGAGGCCATCTTGTCCAGGCGGCGCAGTACCTGCTCGGGCGGCAGGTCCAGATCGGCCAGGGTATGCGCCGCGGTACGCAACTGCACCATGACCGCCGCGGCCTCCGGGCCGTGGCCCATCGCGTCACCGACGATCAGGGCGGCGCGGCCGCCGGACAGCGGGACGATGTCATGCCAGTCGCCCCCGATCACGCTCGCGCCGACCGGCAGGTAGCGGTGCGCTACCTCCAGGCCGTCGGGGACGTGCGGCTGGCCGGGCAGCAGGCCCTGCTGCAGCGCCGCCGCGGTCCGCCGTTCCTGGTCGTACAGCCGGGCGTTGTCGATGCATACCGCCGCGCGCGAGGCCAGCTCACCGGCCAGGGCCACATCACCGGGGTTGAACGCCGGGCTGGCCGGAGTCCGCCCGAATATCGCGCACCCCACCACGACGTTACGGGCGATGAGCGGCATGGCCATGTAGGAGGTGAAGTCGGTCGTCGCCTTCCCGGAGCCGTAGCGGCCGATCCGCCGGGCGGTCTCGCCGTCGAGGTGGTCGAACAGGACCGGGCCGCCGGCCGTCATGGCCTGGGAGCCGGGAGTGCCCGGGCCGAGGACGAGCACCTCGCCGGTCCGCATCAGCTTGTCGGCCACGTCCGGGGGCTGGCCGACCCGGCGGGCAGCCAGCCGCCGCACCGCCGCCCCGGCCGGCGGCGGGGCCAGCTCATCGGCGGCGAGCAGGCGCTCGGCCGCGTAGATGATCGTCAGGTCGGCGAACCCGGGCACGGCGGCCTCGGCCACCTCGGCCGCGGTCTGGGCCAGGTCCAGGCTGCTGCCGATCCGGGCCGCGGCCTCGCTCAGCCAGCTGGGCGCGGGCTGCGGCCAGGCCCGCTGGACGATCACCACCGCGCCGCCGCCCAGCCCGCCCAGCGGCTCCCAGCGGATCGCGAACCGGCCCTCGCCCAGCCGGCCGCCGGCCACGGTCGCGGTCCAGACCCGGCCGGCGGCCACCTCGGCCAGCGCCAGGCTGACCAGCTCACGCTGGCCCGGACCGGTCATCAGCACGTCGCACACGTCACGTCCGGCCACGGCCGCCGTCGGATGCCCGAACAACCGGGTAGCGGTCACCGACCAGGAGGTCACCCGCCCGCTAGGGTCCAGGGTGAAGGTGGCGAGGCCGGCCAGGTCAGGCTCGCGCCGTCGGGGCAGTCCGATACCGCCGTCCCTGGGCATCTGCGACTCCATCGGCACCTGTACCAGCCTTGACGACGAGTCCGCCGGGCGGCGGCTTTCCGGGCGTAGCGGCCGCGGCCCCTCGTCCCGCGGCGACTCGGTGCGGGCGGCCAGGCCCGTACCGTTTGGATACCGTGCAAACACGAAATGTATCGCACCGCGCCGGGATCCGGCGGCTAGGCGCCACGAATCCGGGCCCGGGTCGGCGACTACTGGCCGGGCGGCCAGCCGGGGATACCAGGGTGATCGCGGTAAGCGGGCCGCCGGGCCGGCGCGGCTGGATCGCCCCCGGCCGCATCTGCCCCGGTTTCGGCGGTAATCCGGAGTTGCCGGGGCGGTCGGATGCGCCGGCCGTTATCTTATGGGTGAGCGGCCATTACGTTTAAGGACGGTCCCGAATGTCCGTTGACTTGGGCGATCGGGCGGCTGGCCGCGGCTCATCCTTATCCCCCGGCCAGTCCGCGATGGTAGACACGTTTATCCGCGGGCCCCGCCTCGGTACGGGAGTGGCCAGCCGCGCCATTCTGGGACCGGATCTGCCGGGTGCTCCCCGCGCCGCCTTCCTCGTCACGCCGGGCGTCGGCTTATGACGCGGTCGCGGGAGGCAGGAGCGACGGGCGGCCTGCTCGGCGTGGACGTGGGCGGCAGCGGCATACGCGTCGGGTTCTTCGATCCGCCGGCCTTGCTGCGTCATCTCATCAGTAAGCCGGACCCGGGCCAGGGCGAGCAGTTCGATCCGGACCTGACGTGGCTGGAGGTGGCCTCGGCCATCCGCGAGCTGACCGCCGGCGGCCTGCGGGTACGGGCGGTCGGCCTGACGGCGCACCTGGCCACGGTGCTGACCGACGCCGACGGCTGGCCGACCGCGCACGCGATGCTGTGGCAGGACAACCGGGCCTGGCGGGAAGCCGTGGAACTGGGGGCCGCGCTCGGCCCGGAGCTTGAATTCGTGACCGGCAGGCCGCCGGCGGCCGAGTCCGCGGCGGCGCGGATGCGGATGCTGGCCAAGACCCGGCCGCACCTGCCCGGCCGGACCAAGTGCCTGCTGAGTCTCAAGGACTACCTGGTCCTCAAGCTCACCGGACAGGCGGGCACCGATCCGGCCACGGCCTCCTACACGCAACTGTTCGACGTCCGGCAGCGGCACTGGTCGCCGCGGATCGCCCGGGAATGCGGCGTGCCCATGGAGATCCTGCCCCGCGTCCGGCCGGGTACCGCCCTGGCCGGACGGGTGACGTCGGCGGCGGCGCAGCTGACCGGCCTGGAGCCCGGCACCCCGGTTGCGGTCGGCGGGCCGGACGGCTCCACCGGGACGCTGGGCGTAGGAGCGGTCCGGGCCGGACAGACCATTGACATCGCCGGGACGACCGACGTCCTGCTGCACGTGACGGACCGGCCGGCGGAGCACGTCAGCGCGGGTACGGTGCTCAACGCCCATCTCCTGGCTGACCTGTGGACGATGGGCGGCCCGACCGGCCTGACCGGGGGCGGCCTGGACTGGCTCGCGGTCACCCTCGGCCATGAGTCCGCCGCGGCCGCGTACCTGGCCCTGGCCCCCTGCCTTGATGCGGCGGACCCCGGAGACCTCATGATCCGGACCACGCTTACCGGCCGCCGTCTTCCGGGGTGGGATGCCCAGCTGCGGGGGCGCATCGACGGGATCTCCGGGGAGCACGGGCCCGCCCATCTGATGCGCGCGGCCGAGGAGGGCGGTGCCTTCGAAGTGCGCCTGGGGATCGACGCGCTGCGTTCCAGCGGAGCCGTGGTCGGCGGCGTGATCCTGGCCGGCGGCACGACCCTCTCGCCGCGCGCCGCGCAACTGCGGGCCAACGTCTGGGGCGTCCGGGTGGCCACCACCGCCGAGCCGCACGCCAGCCTGCGCGGCGCGGCGCTCGTCGCGGCGGTGGCGGGCGGGCTGTTCGGG
>Ga0318563_10000494_pt1 | contig 16402 bp, 20 predicted proteins | sample GRESIP066b5f19_FD_203689 | JGI IMG/M metagenome (GOLD analysis project Ga0318563, IMG submission 203689) | Tropical soil microbial communities from Luquillo Experimental Forest, Puerto Rico - GRE.SIPMG.066b5f19 | ecosystem: Environmental > Terrestrial > Soil > Tropical forest > Bulk soil... | reverse complement strand
GGTCCGGGTTTGCCAGCAACATGCAACCGTATTTTGGGGATCACTTGGTTAGTTGGATGACCGAGATGATCAACCCCGACTTTATCGATGCTAACACTTTCCAAGGAACCTTGGGGTCTAACCTGCTGTCTAACCCGACCAGCTTCTTCTTGTTCATCGTCAACGGCGACGGTGGCGACAGCAACAACTTGGAGTTCGACGTAATATGATTCCCGCCCTTATTCAATGGTTGGTCTTGGTGATCGTGGTTTGCCTTTTATACTGGATCATCAGCCAGTTTGCGCCGGCACCCATCACCAAGATCGTTTTGGTGGTTTGCGTGGTGGTGATTGTCCTTGGCCTGGTCTTTCTCATTTTGCCGCTGGCTCACTTGGGAGGGCTGCACTAAACCAGATGCAAGTTGTTATCAAAATTGATTTAAGCCCGGAGTTTCAAGCTGAACTGCAGAAGCTTGGGGAATTGCCACAGGACGCTTTACCGGTTGGCGGCGAAGCGGTTTATGAGTACTTGCGCGATTACCACAGCCAAATGGATTGGAAAGGTCCGCGCTGGATGCCGGGAGCCAATAGCGGGCAGTTTGCTCAGGATGTCGTTAATGGCTGGCAAAAACCGAGTATCAGCGGCAGCAGTGTTGTAATCCGCAACACGTTCGGATTGCTCGACTGGAAGGTTACAGGCGGCACGATCGGATTGAGGCGCGCACAGTGGCTGACTATTCCAGTGATTCCCGCAGCGCGCGGGTTAACTGCTGCCGAGTACCGGGAGGCGACTGGCGATGTGCTCTTTAAAGCTGGCCGGGCGCTCTGTCACCGGATTGGTAAAAAAATCGAGGCGGTATACGCGCTGACCAAGAGTGTGACCCAGTTCCCGACCAAGGGCGCCATGCCGAGTAACGGCCAGATCAAAGACGTTTTTATCGGTGCTGTGCTGGACCTGGTTAAGCGTGAGGCCGCTAAAGCTGCATGATGACGATCAGTACAACGCTAGCGGCTTTGCAACAGGCGGCTGCGTCGATCTTGGCGGCTGATGATTTTTTTAGCGGTGCGGCGAGTGCTAATGCGGTGCCGGTACCGATTATCAGCGAGAAAAAGGGTGACATCTTGAGCCAGATCCAAACGTGTCTGGGTCAGGTTGGTGTGGCGGCTTTGATTCTTACTCCGACTTTTCAATTTCACGAGACTCGCAATAACGAGATCCCGGATCTGAACGGCTGGGCTTATCTGACTGTAACTTTGTATGAGGACACTACCGTTAACCAGGGCGTCACTGGCACTGGGATTTTTGCTATTGCTCTGGCTGAACGCGTTCTTTGCGTCCTGCACTGCGCGCCGCACGGGATACTGACAGGCGCAGTCGGCGGCAACGAAGCGAGCACCTGTTTCCTAGGGATTTCCAAACCGATCGAGATGATTAGCGAAGGGCCGCCGCTCCAGTACAACGTCAGTTTTCAGGCCCATGTACAGCTTAACCCGCAATACAATTAGAGAGAAATGTTTAACCACACGATTATTGATAGTTATACCGATGACGCCGGGGCGGTGTTCAGCACCTCCAATAAATTCACCGGCCAAACCGAAGCCGCCTATGACGGCACCATAGCCGGGACTACTACTGATCAACTGATTGACCTGGCTTTCCCGACGACCGGGCTGCAGTGCGTCTGTTTATGGAGCGACACCAACCTGACGGTTAAAACCAACAGCAACACCTCGCCGGCGCAGACGATTAACTTACTGGCCAATGTTCCGGTCGAATGGGGCACCGGCATGGGTGGGACTAATCCCATCACTGCAGCGGTTACCAGTCTTTATGTAACCAACGGCACGGCTAATCCGGCTAGGTTCAAGCTGCGGGCTTTGAGCACTTAAAAAAGAAACATCCTGAATTCATTTTATGCCAGCACCATCCAGCACTCCTAACAAATTTCCTGCGGCGTCTCCCTTCACGTTTGGGTCTACCAACGAGACCGGGATCGCTGTGGATACCTACGACCAGAACGACACCGTTGACAAGTTCGAGCAGCGCGACAACGTCGGTAACGTAATCGAGGTGATCACCCATAACATGCGCAGTGAGATTACCTGTTCTGGTGAGATCATGGCGACAATGGCCTCGATTGTTGGTCAGCAATGGACCCCGACGAACCTGATCCTGCAACAGTATGGTGGGAGCTCGACCGGGATCGCCATCTGCACCAGCGTGGCCTATAGCAAGGGCCGCGCCAAGAATATGAGTGTGCGGATTACTGCGACCTTCTATAGCCTAGTGACAGCGTGAACAACGGCGCCCCAACTGCGCAGAGTTACAAGGAAGCGTGTCTGGCGACCGACAACACCAGGCTGGCAGCGATATTGATGGTGTTCGGGGCAGCCCTACGTCTCAAGTGTCCCTTGGAATGGGTTGATGTACACCAGAGCCGGGAGTCGTTCATTCGACACCAGGAAGACCCGGCTAACCCCGAATTTCAGCCTAAGCCACGGGTCACCTTCAATTTCCATTCTGAAAGTATCCCAGCCCGGGAGATTATCGACGCCTTCCAAGCTGATTATGTGGTACTGAACGCGGAGTTTGAGGATACGCTGGTCAGTTTGCCACAGGACGTTAAGAACGCAATCCGCGATGCGGTAAGTAAACTGCTGGTGCGCGCCTGTCACGAGACGCTCCTGAAACGGGAATTCCTGGTCAAGCAACTCAAGCGTGTACCGGAAAACGCCAAGTGGGACCATATCCAGGAGGGTCACCGCTGTGTGCGCATCGGCAAGATCTCCAGCCAGGAACTGCGAGCCGAGCTTCTATCTAAATTATAAAACCCTAAAGCCCAATGACTACCGATACCCTTGAAACGCCTGAAGTTGACCTTAGCACCGATGACGCCGTCCTTTCCGCCCTGGACGAGCACAAAGTGGGAGAACTGGTTCTTGAACCGTACAGCCTCCTGCGCCAGACAGTGGCGCAGGATCTGCGCGACCCTACCCCGCGCGATGATGCCGGATACTTCTTTAACGCTGTGGTTACTGTCTGGATCTGCACGCTGAAACCACGCGACGTGCTGAAAGCGCACTCGGACTCACTTAAAGCCAAGGAAGAGGCCTTTATTTGGGCTGAGGCGCGGGGGTACAGCCTCTTTAACTGGAAGCCTGTCGTTGAGGCTTATAACCGAATGCAGCGCGAATGGTACGCTACATCCCAGGCGCACATTGAGCACCAGTCTAACGGCGATGCACCTGACCCAAACGCTGGAGGGCAGCCCGAGTAATCGAGGTCGCCGCAGTCATCGCCCCGATGTGCGGCATGACTATCTTCGAGGTCTTGTGGGAGCTGCCCGTAGTGGTTGCTTACCAGATTTTTTACGTCCACCTCCAGATTCAGGGAAACACCCTGACTACCGGACCAACCCAAGGCGCGATCTTCGCCCGACTTAACCGATGCCATGGCGCAAATCATAGTCAGCTTTGATGTCGAAGACAATCTGACGCCCAAGATCGAGGCAGCTAAACAGAAGCTAGCCGAACTGGGTCAAGCTGCCCAGGCTGCACAAGCACAGGCCTCTACTGGGGGTGGGCTCTTTGGTTCAGGCTGGGCTGCGAACCAGGGGCAATGGGGTAGCAGCGCCGCGCAAAATTCTCTCAAAGAGATCAGGGAAACAGCGGATAATGCAGCCTGGAGCCTGAAAGAAACCGAGTCCGAGCTGTTGCGGATGGCCCAAGCTGAAGACAAAGCAGCGCAAAAGGCTAAGGAACTTGCGGCTGCCCAGGCTGAGGCAGCCAAGGTTGAGCAGGTGATGGCTGAGTTCCAGTACCGGAACGAGGCCAGGATGCAGCACGTGGCCGATCGCGAGGCTAAGGGCGAAGGCGCCAAGGGCGGACTGGAAAAGGTCAAGGATCTGATGGGCGAGTTTGCGTCTGGCATCAGCTACAACATTGGCCTTTGGAACCTGGGCATGATGGCGAGCCAATTCGTCATCGATAAAGCCGTTGAAGGCTACCAGATGATGGCTGATGCCATCAAAACGGTCTGGCAAGCGCATAATCAGCTCAATGTCGGTTTGGGTGAAGGGGTGCAGCACTGGATGGCGCTCCAGAGCGCTGCTAACGATACCTTCCAAACTTACGAAGCAACCGCGGCGCGGTTTCAAGAATTGACCAAAGCTGGGTTCAGCACTCAGGACGCCGAGAAAGAGGTCAGAGGGCTGCAAGGAGTGCTGCGCGATACCGGCGTTGATCTAACCAATCTCGACGTAGCTTCGCGCCGGTTTAAATCGACCTCTGCTGAAAGCATCCTGCCGACTGCGCGCCAGATGCAGGGTCAGCCTGAGTTTGCCCAACTAGTCAAACAGCTTGAGCCGGTTCAGGCGCGTGAAGATCTGCGTCCTCTGACGCAGATGCAGATGCAGGAGCAGATCCGGCAGGAAGAGCTCGCGTTCCAAGTCAGGAGCAAGTGGCGCAGCCGTGAGATGGAAGACCGGGAACGGGACATCCAGCGCGAGATGGAGATGGAGGATCTCGCGACTAACCGCGAGATGGAGCATCGGCATATTGCTGAAGAGCGCGAGATGGAAGAGCGTTTCCGGGCCATTAACCGGGAGATGGAGCTTCGGCACCTAGCGATTAACCAGGAAATGCAAGACCGGCACCGCGCTGTAGAGCAGGCGGTAGCTGACCAGGATCGGATGCATGAGCGCCAAAGAGGGTTAGTAGGCGGCATCAAGGGGATGACTCAGGGGGCTTTTACAGCGTTTACGACCAGGGAACGCGTCAATGCGCCGATGCAAGAGTTGCAAGGGCTGCAAGATGAACTGGCCAAGACGATGGAAAAGGGCGCCGGTCAGCTGGAGAAAGATTTGGGCCTCTCCAGCGGCATGGGGCGAAGAATTGCGCAGGCTGGGCTGATATCCCCCGAGACCCTGATTCAAGAAGCTGAGGTTCAGCGCCAAGAACAGCGCATCACCGAAGAGCGCCAGCGCCAACTTGAGGCGATCACGACGGGGCGCCAACTCCAGAAGGAAGCCTTCAATGAGCGGATCGCTCAGGAAGACGAAGCGTATTTGCGGGCCAAGGCTTATCAAGACGAAGAAATCGCTACGCGCGAGGCGATGGAAAATAAGCACCGGCAAATTGAGTGGACGATGCAGAATGAGCAACGCGATCTACAACGGGCCGTTGAAGATGCCCAGTTCAATTTGCAGTACGATCACGCTAAGAAACTGCGGGATTACGAACAGGAATCGATCCTGGAGGGGTTCAGGACCAGTATTGCCGCCGCAGCAGCCCTGGCGCGTTACAAGGAGCGCATTGGCTTGGCTCCAGCCGGTAGCGCTCCCAAGGAAGGCACTGAAGGGCAGGCACTAGAGGATTTGAAACGGGTAGCTGCCAAGCTTGGCGAAAGTCCTGAAGCGAAGACTCTTGACCAAAGCACTGACAACCTCACCGATAGCCAGGACGCCCTGAATAAGAAAATGGGTGAGGTGCGGAGCGCCTACGACGACCTGATCAAGAAGATTCGTGAAGGTAACCCATCACAGGCTCCCACGTTCAGCTGGTACCAAACACCGGGAACTAGCGGCGCGTACCAAGGAGTAGGGACAAGCGCACCCGCTAGCGGCTGGCATGAACAAGCAGTGACCACATCGACCCCGGAAGGCGCTTCCTACCCGATGGCTGAGCGCGAATCTATTTATCCCGGCTTTACCGGAGGCGATTCACCTTACGGCCACGGCCAACGGCGCTTTAACAAGGCGACCAATAAATGGGAAATAAATCCGATAGGGATGTACGAACGCGAGGCGCAAGGCGCGCGTTTGCCGACTGCCAAGGAAGGCGAAGCGCAAAGCTTTGATTTTGCTGGCACGTTCCAAAAACTGGGTAAGTCCGAGGAAAAAGGCCAGTACACGTTGCCAGCCACCGAACGCACGCTCTTGGCCATTGGCGAAACCCTTAAACAAGTCCTGACTACCGGCTGATGAGCATAGGCAACCCCACGACCGGCATCATTTTCTACAGCGTTAAAGCGTTCGTGGAACAGGTGGGCCGTCGCCAGACGTGGAAATACGCTGACCTGGATCAGATGAACTGTGTCTGGACAGGACCGGCCGGAGGCGCGTTGGGGTTTAAGCCCAGCGTCAATGATCCGCACCCCAATTTTCCGATGATGTTCTGCACCGACTCGAACATCGCTTACAAGGAAGCTCTGATGGCCGAGGTCAGCGCCACGTACTCAGGCATTATCGAGACCAGCGGAACGCGCCCATACTATACGCCTCCGGTAGTCTCCATGTCGCCGACCGGAGGCAGCCGGGAGTTTACCCGGATCTATAGTCAGCAGGTAATGGCGGCGCAGTATACCACCAATCAATTCGGTCAGCCGGTAACGGGCTACTCAACCCCCGCTCTGTATAACTACGGTACCCAATCGGTCACGGTCAGGTATACCGGCGTTCAGTGTTCGGTAAAATATCAAACCTATCCTTCCGTCAACGAACACAGTCCGCATTTTTCCAGTTTAGGTCTTGGTAGAGTAATGTGGCAGGTGCTTTCCACTTATTACGGAGCAGTATCAATCATTGGGTCCAATGTGGAACAAGTTCCCTCTGTTATTCCTGGCGTTCCTATTGGTGTTCCTCCGCTGTTCGCCGCTTACATGGGGATGAACGTTCAGCAGCGAGGCAAGTGGTGGGATGTCACCGAAATTTACGGCCCAACATTTTAAGCCTATGGCAAGTTTACAAAAAGTCAGGGTCGGCTGGGCGGGATTATCGAAGATCATTAATGACATGATCGAGGCCATCAACACCAATGAGCCGGTGCAAGGCGACGGCATCCATCTGGAATCAGGCAAAGCCGGGACCACGATTTCGCGGACGTTGCCGGGAAACAGCCCCACGGCTCCCAGTAATCAGCAACAAGGCGGCGGCGTTACCGGCAATTGGGTAACGATCCAAGCTTTCGACGCGAACCTGAACCCGATCACCATTAATGTGCTTACCCAAGGCGATCCCGGCACAGGCAGCGGCAACTGGCAGCAGGTCGGACTGGTCGATCCGGCTACCTGCCAGACAACGCAAACCGACGTGTTCACTAAACCCCCCGTGAATTAGAATGCTGCTTTTACCGACATTTTGCCCGACTCAACCAATCTGCGGTTTGTGCCATGGCGAGACGGCGACGACGCCCAGAATCGCGTTATCGGCTGGCGGAGTAACGGGATACGATTTAGGACCGGTTTATTATTCCTACAATTCGTATTTAGGCAATTATATAATAGCTCCGCCCCCGCCTTGGGACCCCTTGACAGCCGGAGGCTCTGCTATTCCTCCGTATCTTCTGCCTATTCCCGTTTATGACGCTCGGAATCAGATTGTCACTTATTTTACCGGGGATACGCATACTTACGTAACGGAAACACCAGGTGACGATAGTAGTTTGACTTCTTTTGCCGGGACAGATCCTCTTACACCACCGCCGCCCGGATATCATTATCCTGATTTGATCGAGTGGGTGGGTTCTCATTGGGTTGGTTCAGTAGGTAGCGCGGTAGCTGGTTGGATTGATCCGCAGAAAATCACGCTTCCGGCTAACTGGTGGGCGTGGAATCCTCCCAATCCTATTTCTGGTCGAAATTATACGGTACTTCATATATATGCTAAGTCTGGCAATATCAATCAGCAAGACGAACATGGAATCGGGTTTGGCGGGAGTTCGTCATATTCTCCGCAATGGGACTTCGGCGGGCAATGGGTCAGTTCCAATACGTGGTATTTCTACCCTGATTCTGAAAACCTTCCCGGCCACACATGACAGCTTTACTCTCACCGGCAGAAATGGAAGTACGACTCGGAGTTTGCCGAGTTTGCCCATGGTTCGCGAATGGAAAATGCGGGGTTTGTCAGTGCGATTTGAATCAAAAGCTCTGGTGGCGCGCAGCGCGGTGCCCGTTGCAGAAATGGTAACTCTATGAAAGTCGTTATCGATCTCGATCTGCATCAAGCGATTCAGGATTTTACCATCCGCTCCGCGGTGGGCCCTTACTCGTTCAAATCGCAGGACACCGTCGAATGGGAACTGTACTTCGTTAAAGCCGGGATCGTGCAAGATCTTGGAGCTGGATTCGCCGTCAAGTTCGGGATGATCAAGACCGGGGACACGACCAACACCATCCTCGCCTACCAGACCACTTTTAATTACCTGACCGACTCCGACGGCAACGTTTACTACGGCGGGTTGGTTAATTTCAACACCAGCCAGATGGCCACGGCTATCGGGACCGCGCCGTTAATGAACGGGACGGCGGAGATCCGGTATCAGGATGCTATCAGCGAGATCATCCATTCGTTGAATATCTCGTGTGTTGTTTACGCCACGATCCTGGTTGAAACGGGCGTTACGCCTCCCGGTGTTTCAACTGGCTACCCCGACGCCTCGACCATTGAACTGTTGACCCACAAAAATCAGCCATCGGGTTACGCGGGGCTCGGCACCGGCGGCAAGCTCAACGGTTCGGTAATCCCGGTTGATGGCCAGACCATCCAGATCAACGGAAGCGGGCAGATTGCTTCCTCGGCTATCCTGACTACTACCACGGCCAATTTTACCACCCCTCCGGCCAACGGCTCGGTCACCGTGCAATGCGTGGATGTGACCAAGCTGGTCATCAGCCAATACGTCCGAATTCCCATCGCCGGTTTTTATGTCGTCGTCTCGTTCAATGTCGGCACCGAGTCGGCAGTTTTGCAGAACAACGGCGACCCGTTCAATGCGGCCTCGGGAACCACGATCACTTCTGGCGCGGTCTTGTTGCCAGCGCAAGCCGCGGCGGGCGGCGGCAGCAGCGGCCAGGCAGCCTATACTTCGACCATAGCTAATTTCACGGTCCCGAATGTTGGATCGACAGTTCAAATCAAAGTCGAGTCCACCTCGTGGATGGGCGGCAACGGCTACGGGATGTTCATCACCGGAGCCGGTTATTATCTGATCCAATCGATTGTTGACGCCAACACCGCTGTGGTCACCAACTCCGGCAGCGGCTCCAATCAGCCATCGGGAACCGTGGTTACTTCGGGAGCGCAGGTTTCTGCCGCAGGCCCGATGGGCCCGACCGGTGCAGCGGGAGCGGGGTTATCGGCCTACGACGCCTTGAGCGCTAGTTTCGTGATGCCTGCCATGAACGTAGCGGTCCCCATCCAGATCGCCAACACTGCTTGGATGGGGATGGGGCAAGTTATTTACATTGCCAGCGCAGGTCATTTCCAAGTCACCTCGATCACCAATGCGACCAACGTTTCGGTCACCAATCTAGGTTATCCAGGTGCGGTGGCTCCGGGGACCACGATTGCCAGCGGTTCGCACGTGGGACCGGCAGGGCCAATTGGGCCGCAGGGAGCCGGTGGCCCGGGGTTAAACGCGTTCACCACACTAACTACTAGCTTTATCCAGCCAGCCGTCAGCTCGCCCGTGATTATTGTGGTCGGCACCACAGCCTGGATGGCGCAGGGTCAAGGCATTTACATCGCCGGAGGCGGTTACTACTCGGTCGTATCCGTTGGCGATCTGACTCACGTCATCATCACCAACAGCGGCACCCAGGGCAACGCAACTGTCGGGGCTACGGTGCTAGCAGGCGGGGTAGTGACTCCAGCCGGTCAGCCGGGTACTGTCGGGGCCAACGCTTTTACCCTGACTAGCGCCTCATTCGCGGTCCCGGCTATTGGTTCAAACATTACGGTTAGCGTCTATGACACCAGTTGGGGCAGCCAAGGCCAGACCGTTTTCGTGACCGGGGCCGGTTATTATCAGATCGCTTCGGTCATCTCTTCGACCCAGTTTTCTCTGACTAATCTGGGGTATGACGGCAACGCCGCCAGCGGGATTACTGTGGCCAGCGGATCCGATATTACGCCTTCGGGTCCAATCGGGCCGCAGGGGATTGCCGGAGCGCAGGGAGCAGCCGGACGGGACGGGGCTTATGCCACGATCTACACCGATAAATCGCTGACCGGCAACGGCGGGGTTTCCACCCAAGCCACCTTGGTCAATGATCTGGCTCAAGGGACCGGGGCGTACAAGGTTTATCAGCGCGACAGCCTCGGCAACGGCAAATGGGATATCGCTTTGCTGCGGGCGAGTGATGCGGTGGCCGCGCCGGGAACCGGCGAAGTATCCCTGACCGCATCCCAAGCCAACGGCAACCTCGCGCTCAAGAAACTGAAAAGCGGCCCTGCGGGTTCGGTGGCCCTGACCGACAACGGCGGGACAACGGGCGATGTATTGATCGATGTCCCGGTCGACGGAACAACGATCACGGTTTCTGCCGGTAAGCTGACCGTGATCGGAGGAGGCGGCGGTACCGGAACCCTACCGCAGGAATCGATCGGGGCGCATATTGAATCCCCAAGCGCCAAGATTTACGTGGTCGATCTATACGCTTCGAGCGCATATCACATCAATGCTTTTTACGCTGTTCTCGGTGCGGGAACTTGCGCTTGCTCGGTCCAACAAAACGGCGGCGCGGTGACTGGTTTAAACCTGCCAACCGTCTCCACCACGATGACGCACGTCACCATCACGCCTTACCTGATTAATGCCGGGGATAAGATTACCATCACGGTAGCCAGTCCCTCCGGCGCAACGGATCTGGCGTTCAGTCTACTTATCCAGAGGTAACACGTTATGCTGAACATCTTTCCACAACCGCTTTGCTCAGATGATTTCTATCCGTTACCGATTGCGTTCACTAACCCGGACGGTACACCGAAAGATTTAAGCGGGAAGACTCTTGGTTTGACGGTCAAAGATGAGCCAATGGATAGCGATGACGTTACTAAAGCGCGGTTTTACCAAAACATTTTTGGCGATATCACAGGCCAAGTCGTCTTCGCGATCCGCGGCTTGGGCGCCGGTCTATACTGGATAGATGTGAAAATCTGGACCACCAGCGCGGTCCCAAGTGACCGGCAAACGGTGATTCCGCCTGTGCAAATGAAGATCATCCAAAGTGTAACCACTCGCAGCACATGAGTGCAGAACTCGTACTTGATGGCCGATCGGTTAGGGTGACAGTCTTGCCACCGCCGCAGATCACTTTCCCGATCACGGTCGGGCAAACCATCCAAGGTCCGCCCGGACCTCAAGGTGAACCGGGAGTTGACGGGAGCCAGGGTCCACCAGGACCACAAGGTTTAAAGGGTGATCAAGGCGATACCGGAGCTGCCGGAAGTACCGGCGCAACCGGCGCGCAAGGCCCGATCGGGTTAACCGGCTCAGCGGGAGCACAAGGAATTCAGGGTGTAGTCGGACCTACCGGGAGCATCGGTCCTGTCGGTCCAACGGGAGCAACGGGACCGGCTGGAACGAGCTTGAATCTGCTCGGAGCAGTTACCACCTCCTCGGCGTTGCCATCAAGCGGCAATACCTACGGCGATTTATGGATTGCTGCCGATACCGGACACGGCTGGTGTTGGACTGCCGGCACCCCGGATCACTGGGTCGATGTCGGTCAGATCCAGGGACCGCCAGGACCGCAAGGAATTCAGGGCGTAATCGGCTCTACCGGGAGCCAAGGTGTGGCCGGTCCTCAAGGGAGCCAGGGCGTCGCTGGCCCCCAAGGCGCACAAGGTCCGGTCGGTCCGATTGGACCCACCGGCATCGGTCAGACTGGATCTCCAGGCGCAGCGGGTCCGGTCGGTCCGCAAGGAATTCAGGGTGCAACTGGCCCGCAAGGAACGTCGATCATTTTAAAGGGGGTGGTGGCGACGGCCAGCGCCCTGCCTCCGACATCTAACCAAGGCGATATTTGGATCACAAGCGATACGGGTCATGGCTGGGTCTGGGATACCGGCAGCTTTCACGATGTCGGTCCGTTCCCGCAAGGTCCGCAAGGTCCAGCCGGAGTTCAGGGTATTCAAGGCCCGGCAGGCAGTACCGGCCCGACGGGTGCTGCTGGCAGCGCTGGTCCGCAAGGAATTCAAGGCGTGTCCGGTCCGACCGGGCAGCAAGGTTTCCAGGGACCACCCGGATCAGTTGGGCCGCAAGGTCCAGCCGGACCTCCGGTTGCTCTGCAAGATGCCTCGACGGCGGGCGGCACCGTCTCGCTCATCTACACTACACCCGGAGTAATCAAACGGCTGGCCGCTGCGGGTAAGACAACCATCACCGATTCCGGTTCGGGCGTTTTAACCATCAGCTCCAGCGGAGGCTCGGGCGGCGGGATCACCAGCGTGCCGCAGGAAAGTATTGCCGCGCATATCGAATCCCCAAGCGCTAAGGTTTACACCCTCGACCTAGCCGCTGCCAGTGCCTATAAGGTGCTGGCCCTGAAAGCGATTCTGGGCGGTGGCACGTGTTCACTGTCGATCCAACAGAACGGAGGAGCAATCCCGGGGCTGAACCTGCCCAGTGTCTCGACCACGCTTACCAGCGTCACGATCACCCCGTACCAGATCGCGCTCAACGACAAGATCACCATGACGGTGGCCAGCCCGGTTAGCGCCACGGATTTGCAGTTCACCCTTTGGATTCAGCGATGAGCATCTTTTTCATCACCGCCAAGGCTCATCGCAGTCCCGCTCCGATCACCGAAGCTAAAAGCGCCAGCCTCACTGATGCCATCACCACCCTGGTGTATCAGGTCGGGGCGGCGCCAGTCCCTTATACCGCCCCGGCTGAACCGTTCACTGCTTCGGCGACTTCAACCGTGACCGGAGGTCTTTCCTACACTACCAACGTCCAGACTTTAACCGCGCCGTCTGAGTCACTGACCGCTTCGGTGACCACAGCGATTACCGGCATCGGTCAGTATAACAACACTTTGCAAACCAAAACTGCGCCCGCCGAGCCGTACACCGCATCCCTAACCACTGCTATTTCCTCGCTGTCCTATGCCTAATTCCCTTGTTTTACCCGAGTTGGTGTTCCCGTCTCGCTTCAAGAAAGCCGTCAAGACCGGGGGCTTGATCCTAGCCCGGAAATTTACCGAAAGCCACTTCGACCTGGGCTGCGTGTGCGAAATCAAGGTTGGTGGCAAGTATCTGGTGGAAGTCTGCCGGAACGGACAAGTGATCCGGCGCCCGTTCGGGGATGAGCCGATCAAGAACCTGATCACCAATCACCTCTTTGATCAATGGATGGGGGTCGCGACAGCACAGAATCTTTATCAATACCCATTCATGACCTGTTCTACTGGCACCAGCGCAACCGCTGCGGCCAATAGCGATATCAAGTTGGGCGCCTATTACCAGTACGGCTCAACCCTGTTCACCGGCGGCGGGATGGGTTACGTGATCGATACCACGGTTGTCGGAGGCTACACGCCTACCTTGATCTACGAACTCCCGGCAGCGGCGGGTGCGGTAACCCTGAACGAGATGGGGTGCGTGTGGACTGGAGAAGGTGCAGCTAACCCAAATATCACCACCCACGTTATTTTCCCTTCCGGGGTGTCCCTGAATGCCGGGGATAATATCCGGATAACTTACACCTTTACCATCACCATCCCGAGCGCGCTGACTGCGATCACGGTCAGTCTAGCCCCGGTTAACGGATTCAATATCAGCGGCCAGATCAAGTGGCTCGGGCAGTTCACGAATGCTTTCGGCACCGTAAGCTCCGGTGGTGGTTGGAGCACCGCGACCAATTTTTACGGATTCACTTATCTGGTTCAGGCAAATTACCCCGCGACGATGTGCAGTGCGCCGACCGCTTTCCCGGCGATAAACGTCACCCCGAGCATCACGAGTCTTGCTAATAACAGTGGTGGAAGCACGGGCACCTACACCAACGGCAGTTTTACCCGGACTTTTACCTCCACTTGGAACCCCAGCACTCCGTCGTCTACGGTCAATAACGTCAACGGATTCGCTCTTTGTGCTGCTTCGGCAGGGAACAATTACCCTTACCTATTGTTAACCTCGGCCCAGACCAAGGCCAACACCAACACCCTGTCGTTCAGTGGCTCGGTTACTTGCAGCCGCCTATGAGCGATGATGTGGGCCGTATCCAGCGAGGTGATCGACCATGCACTTAATGGGGTAGAGCGTGTTTCAAATTGGAGTGCTTCGGCGTTAAATATTGGCTTGTTTGCACTTGTGTTAGGCATTTGTTGGATGTTCGTACAAAGCACGCGCAAAGAAATGGCTGCGTTGAAGAAGTCGCACGAGGATGAAAGACGAGAATATATCGCAGTCCTTACAGGATTGGTCCAAGACACTGGAAAGGTCGTCGAAAGGAACAGCGTCATTTTTGAACGAATCGATAGAAGACTCGAACGCCTCGAAACCAAGCGCGACGGTAACTGAGCCGGTCATCTCATCGTCCAAGCGCAAGCGCCGATTTAGCTCCGATACCGCGAATGATCTGCTTTTCTGGAGTTGCCATCTTCTGATTGTCGGGATCAGCCTCGGCATCATGTGGCTGAAATTTGATGCCATGAATCGAGCCTTGAAAGAACTCCTTAAGGCCCAAGTGAGCGAGTTGGAGATCGCTAAAGGCGAGATCATTAAAGCCGACCAAGCTTATGAAGCCGCGCGGAAAGCAGAGCAGCAACGTTCTGTCGATGTACGATCTGCGCAAAACACCCTGACCGATTTAGTGCGTCAAGTACACGATAATCAGGCGAGCATTAAGGCCAATCAGGATTCAATTCGTTCGATCATCGATAGCGTAGGCCAAACCAATCAGCTCATTCTTGCAGCGACTCAGAAAGCAGAATCAGCCGCGCTCGGGAGTGAACATGCCGCTGTCGAAGCCGTTGGAGGCGCTCGGGCGGCAGCTAATGCAGCGAACACAGCAGCGAGACGGGCTGATGCCGCGGCCGCCACCAGTGGACGAACGGCCAATGTCGTAGCGAGTAAGGTTGTGACCTCCGGCGATAAAGCGCAGATCCGCGCACAGCAACAGGCACTTGCCAGGAAGCAGCAGCAACTTTCAAATACGATTCGCCGGGTCAAAAAGACGGGCGCGACATTCTGGGATAAACTTGTTCATTAGAGGCACTCAACGGAGATTTAATCCGTTGGGGCAAAAAACGGGGCAAAAATGGTATTGCGACGTAAATTCTCCCCGGGGAACTCACAGGACTTAAAATCCGTTTTCGAGGAATCGGAGTAGGGGTTCGAGTCCCCTCATCGGCACGCGCGGTAGGTACTGGTTAATAACCACTTACGAGGGTACAACCCGGATTAGGTTAGTAACCAGTACGAGTTATACGGCGTATTGCAATACGCTAGTTCGTATACGTTGATGCATTTCCACTTGCGTTAACCCCCTTTTTTGGGCGAAAGTTTGGCCAATCTGTTACCCCCAGAAAGGTCAATTTGAAAAAATCGAAGTTTTCGCACGAATTTCGCCCAATCCACTCGCCGAAGGATGGGGCTCTGTTAAGTATTGAAGCCTATGCCGGCCGGATTCATGGGCGCAAGATGAGGCGCCGGTTTAAACTCTCAGTTTACGGCGATGAACGGTGGGTTCGTAAAGCGGCCGAAACTTGGATAAGAGAGGTCCGCGAGCAGCAGTTCGACAATCAACAGACTTTCACTGACCTGTCGCCCAGGCAGCGTGATGATGTAATTGAAGCGTTCAAGTTGATTGAACCGTACAAACTCAATCTTTTCGATGTGGTTCGGCAATACATGGCAAACGTCGAGAAGTACAAGTTGGCGGAGCCATGGACTTTCCGCCAGGCAGCCAACGCCGTTCTGGACTTTAAGCAGGCCAATAAAAAGAGCGCTCATTATTTACGCGGCCTCAAAGGCTACCTCAGCACGATCAGTCTCGCACTCGGTGAACGAATTTGCGACGACATCAAGGTTGAACATCTGGAGGAATTCTTGCGTTCGATGCTGTCTTTTTAGGCACTTAATAAAAATGCACGTAGATGAACGCATGCCTACGGGAATAATGCCATACATTGCATACTTTGTCACACAATGTCAGACACAACAGACTTCGATTTAAAACCAGGTGACGATTTCAGGGAGCTCCTGGTTGTCATCAAGGATGAGGAACTGATCCGGTTGCGATACCGGTTGTACAAAAGAAATAATGAGCGGTTGGTGGACATACTGACCGAGGAGATCCAGAAGCGGGAAGAGGCCTGGTTGAAGGAGAAATGGTGATGCAGCTAAATCTCGCTAAACTCAAAGACCTGGAATTTATCTGTGAGTTGGCGGCCTTATCACTCTGTCCAGAAAGAGAACAGCGCTTGATTCAGATGGTCCATGAATACAGGTTGTTGCTTCGCGAAGAGATTCGCTCGGTGGAAGGAACCGAAAATCAACGGCTGCTCTGGTGGCCAAATTAGAGTGATCTACTCCCGATCCGGGAAAAGAAACTGAAAAAAGCGCTTGAGTTCCATTCGCCACATCCGTATATATTCGTTATTAACTGGTTATTAACCGCACGCAAAAATGCATAAA
>Ga0318563_10000489_pt1 | contig 16460 bp, 17 predicted proteins | sample GRESIP066b5f19_FD_203689 | JGI IMG/M metagenome (GOLD analysis project Ga0318563, IMG submission 203689) | Tropical soil microbial communities from Luquillo Experimental Forest, Puerto Rico - GRE.SIPMG.066b5f19 | ecosystem: Environmental > Terrestrial > Soil > Tropical forest > Bulk soil... | reverse complement strand
GTCGCCACCACCGGCACCTGGGAGCGCGCCATCTCGTCGAGCGTGGCGGGCAGGCTCGGCTTGGTCATCACCCCGCGCGGGTTGACCGGGCCGACCACGAAATCGGGACGCACCTCCCACTCGCGCAGGCGCTCCAGCAGCAGGCCCAGGTTCAGGGTCTCGAACGCGGCGCGCGCGCCGAACCGGCCGTGGATGAAGCTGGTGAGCCGCTCGAAGAAGATGCGGTGCTCGCCGGCCAGCGCCAGGTCGGTGATCCCGGCGGCCACCACGACGCCGCGCAGCGCCTTGCGCCGGATGCGCCCGGCCTCGGCTTCGATGCGCAGCCGCACCAGCGCTCCGATGTCGCGGCGCGCCAGCAGCCAGGCGTGGCTGATGCGCGTCCAGAGTGTGCCCATGCCGCCGTCGTTGACCCGGTCGGTGCTCAGCGGATCGACGCGCCCCGGGTTGAGATCGTGGCGGCCGGTGTGCGGCAGATCGGGCAGGACGGCATAGAGCGGCACCACCCGGCCGAGCTCGCCGAGCGCGGTGTCGAGCACCGGGCTGGGCGTGGCCAGCACTCCCTCGGCGCCGGCGTTGAGCGCCTTCGACACCGTCACCGCCAGCGACTCGGGCTCGCGGTAGCGCTCCGCGACCTCCAGCATGCGGTCGCGCGGCACGCGCGCGGCGCGGCGCAGTGAGGCGGCGGCCAGCAGCAGCCGGGGCGGCTCGAAGCGGCGCTTGCTCATGGCTCGATCCGCTGCAGCTCGCCGCCCGCACGCGCCGAGCGGTAGAGGGCGTCCATGACGCGGTGCACCTGGAGCGCGAACTCGCCCTGGTTCGGCACCTTCGGGCCACCGGTCGCCCAGGCCAGGAAGGAGGCGTCCATCAGATAGGTGGCCTCGCCGCCCCAGTCGAACGCCGCGATCTGCGGCAGCTCCGCGCTGCGCAGCCGGGTCTGGCCCGCTCCGAGCCCGCCGCGCGCGATCGCCAGGTCGGCCTCGATCCCGTCGTCCGAGACCAGCATCTTGCCGTTGTCGCCCTCGAGCTCGATGACGGTCGCGGGCTCGGGGTAGCCGGGCATGCTCCACGAGCAGTCGAGTCCTACCTCGGCGCCGCCCGCGAGCGTCATCATCGCGTGCACCTCGTCCTCGAGGTTGCCGTACATGCGGCTCGAGGTCGCGCGCGCCTCGACCGGGCGGCCCAGCGTCCACACCAGGACGAACAGCAGCTCGGCGGCGATCTGCGCCAGCACGCCGCCCGCGATCGGCCCCGGCTGGTGGTGCACCGGGTGCGCGTTGTCGAACACACGGCTCACGAACATCGAGGAGCGCGCCTGGCGGACCGAGCCCAGGGCACCGGCGGCGACCAGGTCGTGGGCGCGCCCGAACACCGGGGTGAACGCCAGGCTGCAGGCGCACGCCAGCGGGCGCCGGGTCTCGGCCGCGCGCGCCACCACCCCCTCGGCCTCCTCGAGCGTAACGCCCAGGGGGTGCTCGACGAATACCGCCGCCCCGGCCTCGAGCGCCTCGCGGGCCGCGGCCGCGCGCTCGTGCTGGGGCCCGCACACGAACACGACATCGGGCTGGAGCGCCGCCAGCATGCGCGGCTGGCTCGCGAACGGGCGCGCCCGGTAGCCCAGGCCGCGCAGCCGTGCGCGCGCTTCGCCGCGGCGGTCGACGGCGCCCACCAGCTCGCAGTCGGGGATGGTGGCGAGCACGGTGGCGTGGGCGAGCCCGGCCCGGCCCAACCCCACCACGGCGACGCGCACCGGCTTGAGCGGGCGCGGGGATTCGCCGCCAGGGCGGGAACTTTCACGCGTCACGAGAACGGGCGCTGCCATGCGATTCCTCTTCGTCCTGCTCATCCGTGAGCCGGCCCTTCCCAGGGATCCTCGTGGATCCCCGGCGCAGCGGGCCGGGGGATACGGGTGACGGTGCCCGTCAGGCTACACGCCTGACCCGACGCCCACAACGGCGTCGTTGGGCCCGTCTTCCCGGCCCGTTCCTAGCTCGCCATCGCGAACTTGATCGACACGTCCTGCCGGTCCGCCTCGTCGACCTTGAACAGCTCCGCAGCCTGCATGCCCTGCCACTGGGCCACCCAGGTGTCGGGGATCTGCTGGATGCGGGTGTTGAAGGTCGTCACGGTGTCGTTGTAATACTCGCGGCGGTCGGCGATCTGGTTCTCCAGGTCGCTGATGCGGCTCTGCAGCTGCAGGAAGCCGGTGTTGGCCTTGAGATCGGGATAGGCCTCGGCGACCGCGAAGAACTGGCCCAGCGCCGTGGTGAGCATGTTCTCGGCCTTGGCGCGCTCGGCCACGCCGCTGGCGCGCACCAGCGCCCCGCGCGCCTCGCTCAGCTTGTCGAACACCGCGCGCTCGTGCTGCATGTAGCCCTCGCACACGCTCACCAGCTTGGGCAGCTCGTCGTGCCGCTGCTTGAGCAGCACGTCGATATTGGCCCACGAGCGGGCGATCAGGTTCTTGAGCGCGATCAGGCTGTTGAAAATGGAGAGGAAGTACCCGATCACCGCGATCGCGAAGACCGCGATGGTCAGCATGACCATGATTTCCCCTGGGTGCGACATGTGGCTCACCTCCGCATCGGCGCACCGGCTGACGGCCGCCGGGTTCGTGTCACCGGGCCCCGAAGCGGGCCGAGAGCGTGTAAACCCAGTAGCCGAGGCCGAACAGGGTCAGGAGCGGCCCGCCGGTCAGCTCCGCGATCGCGCGCAGGCTCAGCGAGGTGGTGAGGTCGCGCTGGGACTGCTGGCTGATGATGAACGTGTCCTGAATCTCCCCCTTGCGCAGCACCGCGCTCGACTGCTCGCTCAGCTCGCGCAGGCGGTGGGCATGGGGGTCCTCGGTGCCGGTGGCCTGGAGCTCGTCGCCCTCGCCGACGCTCAGCGCGCGACTGCGCGGCATCGCGGTGCCGAGCACGAACACCGCCTGGCCCTCCTCGAGGATGCGCTCGCGGAAGCGCATCGACGAGAGCTGCCACAGGTCGCGCAGCGCGAGGTTCTCGTCGCGCATGTAGCGCGCGTAGCACTCCGGCAGCGACAGTCCGGCGCATTCCTCCTCGACCCCGGCGCTGATGCGGGTGTCGGCGCCCGATGGCAGCACCATCACCACGCCGGTGTCGTCGTGGAGGAAGAACGGATGGCCCGAGTGGTTGCGGTGGACGACGTGCCACTGGCCACGCCGCGTCTCGGTCGAGATGTCGACCTCCCAGTAGGCGCACGGCCGGTTCGAGAACGGCGCCATCACCGTGCTGCGCGGCACCACCCCGCCCTGCACCTCGACCAGCCCCATCGGCATCGAGCGAATGCGCGAGGTGGGCGTGTTCTGGATCAGGCGCTGGGTGCGGAAGTCGCGGAAGCTGCGCGCGAACAGCACCGGGCCGGCGATGAAGGCCAGGGAGGCGAACAGCGGCAGGTCGAGCGCGTGGAGCGTCATGGCGGTGGCTAGAACTGCCCCATCGAGCGCAGGTAGTCGGCGACGCCGGCGAGGTACAGCAGGCCGCCCATGCTGAGGGCGGGGCCGACCAGCAGTCCCAGCGCGCGGTAGCGCGGGACGTGGAGGTCGTGGTCGCCGGGCGGCTGGTCGCTGACCAGCAGGAAGTCGAGGTGGTTGTCGAGGCCGATCCACAGCTCGGGATCGGCGTCCGCCGCGACGGCGGCGGACGGGTGCGCGGTCGCGCCATCGTCGGTGCCGGTGCGCGCCCATTCGACCTCGGCGGCGGCCGCGGCGACGGTGCGGATGGTGCCGACGACGTGGCACTCGGCGCCGGCGGCGAGCGCGTGTTCGACCAGCTTGAGCGCGCCACCGGCGCGACGCCACCACAGCGCCTCCGGCACGCGCTGGAGCAGGGCGTGGAGCCCCTCGGTGGGCGTCTGCGTCGCGGGCAGATCGCGCTCGGCGGAGGCCGACACCAGCCAGCGCGCCGACTGGGCTCCGACCAAGGCCGAGGCGCCCTCGTCCTCGAGGCGGAACGCGCGGCGCACGCCGACGGTGCGCTGGAGCGCCAGGCCCTCGGCGATGATGTCGAGCTGGAAGCCGGCGCAGGGCGTGGCCGAGAGCGGTGAGAACAGCGGACTCTCGAGCGCGACCCGGCCGCGCACCTGCGCGAAGCCGCCGGGCCGTTCGCGCAGTCGCCGCAGCTCGAGCCGGCCGAATTGCCGGCGCAGTCGCAGCGCGCGCATGCCGCCCGAGAACAGCGGTGCGCCCGCGACGATGGCGGCCGCGGCCAGCGTCAGTCCCGCGGCGTTGGGCTTGAGGAACTCGACCCATTCCATACCCCGGAGTTATCGGCCGCGCGGCCGGGGCGCCCCATCGGGAAATGGATCTAGGGAGGCGCGGCGGGCGCCCGGTGACGGCGGCGCAGCAGCACCATCCCGTCGACGGCCGCCTCGTGCCGCCATGCGTCCGAGCCCTCGAGCCGCGCGAGCAGCGCGCGGTTCGCCGCCGGCTCGAGCGGCCACGAATAGCCCAGAGTGTCGAAGAGCGCGGCCTCGGCGCGCTCGAGCCCGTCGGGCAGGTAGCGGCGATCGCTCGCGACCGGCAGGTAGGAGACCAGGTTGATCTGGGCGCTCACCGGAACTCCGGACGGGATCAGCGCGATCAGCCGGCGCACGCTCGCGGTGCGCGCGTGGCGGCCAAACGCGTCGGGCGACAGCAGCCGGAACAGGCGCGAGTTGCCGAGCTGAACCGCGAGCAGCGCGCCGGCGAGCACGGTGATCCAGCGCCCGCGGGCCGATCCGGCGTTCCGGCCGAGGCGCCGCATGCCGAGCAGCGCGGCGTAGAACAGGAACGGCAGCAGCAGCAGCCCGTAGTAGAGGATGGGGCCGTTCATGACCGGATTGTCGGAGGAGTAGAGGATGTAGCAGCCCGGCAGCACCAGGCAGGCGGCCGCCACCAGATCGGCGAAGGGGAGGAACAGCACGCCCGCGAACAGGTCGAGCATCTGGCCGGGCTTGGGCGGGGCGAACAGCACGCGCGCCTGGGTCACCGGGTTCAGCATGCCGCGCAGGATCGCGGCCGGGGTGTCTCCGTAGCCCGACCAGTAGAAGGCAAACGGGTAGCCGCCCGCGCCCGCGCCGCCGCGGAAGGCTGGCATCACTAGTTTGACGACCACGAGTAGCCAGGCCAGACCGGCGGCCGCGATCGCCATCCCGGCGCGCCGCTCGCCGCGCGCCAGGACGTAGATCCCGAACCCGCTCACCGCGACCGCGGCGTCCTCCTTGCAGGCGAGCGCGAGCAGGAGGGCGCCGGACGTCCAGCCCCAGCGTCGTCCCTCGAAGGCCAGGAACGCGGTGAAGAACGCGAGCGGGTAGAAGATCTCCATGTGGAAGTCGTACATGAGCCCGTGGCCGAGCAGGCGCGACACCAGGTAGGCGAGCGAGACCGCGGCGGCGGCCAGCCGGCCACCGAGCCGTCCCAGGGCGAGGCGGTGGAGCGGCGCCGCCGCGGCCGCCGCGGCCAGGGCCTGGATCGAAAGCAGCGTCACCGGGGAGGGCCACAGGGCGTAGAACGGGAGCAGCAGCAGGAGCACCGGGGCGAAGTGCTCGCCGAAGAATGCCGGCTCCCCGGGGTGCCGCTGCATGAAGGCGCCGTGCAGCGTGCTGTGGAGCCGCGACTCGAACTCGGCGAGCTCCGCGTGAACGCCGAGCGACTGCCACTGGTTCAGCTTGAGGACCAGGAACAGCCCAGCGCCCAGCAGCACCAGCAGCGCGGTGTCGAGGCGGTGCGGGTGCGCTCCCGCGCCGGGCTCAGCGAGCGCTGGCGAGCGCGCGGCCGCCATCGATGGCCATCGTGGCCCCGGTGATCCAGCCCGAGTCGTCGCCGAGCAGGAACAGGACCAGCGTCGCCACCTCCTCGGGCTGCCCGACCCGTCCGATCGGGTGGGTCGACTTGGAGCGCTCGAGGAACGCGGCGTAGTCCGGCACGGCGTTGGTCACGGTGTGGAGCTCGGTCACGACCACCCCCGGGTTGACCGCATTGACCCGCACGCCGTGAGGCGCGAGGTCGAGCGCGGTGCAGCGTGTCAGCTGGTCGACACCCGCCTTGCTCACGCAGTAGGCGGCGAGCCCCGGATAGGGCCGCGATCCGGCCACCGACGAGAGGTTGACGATCGCGCCCCTGTTCCTCACCAGCTCGGGCGTGGCGGCGCGGGTCATGAGGTAGACCGAGCGCAGGTTCGAGTCCATGACGCGGTCCCACTCCCCGGGCGCGGTGTCGGCGAGCGTGCCGGCGCCGATCACGCCCGCGGCGTTGACCAGCCGCTCGAGCCCGCCGAAACGCTGGCAGGCGAGGTCGACCAGGCGCCGGCACACCGCTTCGTCGCGCACGTCGCCGGTCGCCACCACCGCCTCGCCGCCCGCGGCGCGGATCCCGGCCGCGGTCTCCTCGAGGCGCGCGGCGCGGCGCCCGGCGCACACCACCTTCGCGCCCTCGCGGCCCAGCGCCTGCGCCACCGCCCGCCCGATGCCGCTGCTCGCCCCGGTCACGAGGGCCGATCGTCCGGCGAAGCGCGCTCCCGCGCTCATCGGCGCGCCGCTCACGAGCCCGGCCGCTCGGCCGCGACGCGCGGCGCGCGCCGCTCGTCCGCCCGGCCCTTGCGGTAGGCGTAGGCGTAGACCAGCAGCACCGACAGGATGTGGATGACCCACCATCCCGCGTGCAGGAACTTGAGCCCTTCGGGCAGCGACATGGTCCGGTCTCCTGGCTTCCTTCTGAGAACGCCGAGCGGCCCGGCGTCAGATCGTGGCGGCGAGGCGCACGATCACCTCGCGGTCGGCGGCCAGCACCTGGGCCGGGTCGATCTCGGCCGGCAGGTGCCAGCGTACCTCATGAACGCCCGGCCCGGGGACGAAGGCGACGCTGTCGAGCTCGCAGCGCACGAAGTGGACCTCGACCTCGAGGCCGTGCTCGTAGGCGTGCCGCGCGACCTCGAGCGGCTCGAGCGGCCGCGCCTCGACCCCCAGCTCCTCGCGGATCTCGCGCACCAGCGCCTGCTCCACGCTCTCGCCGCGCTCGATCTTGCCGCCCGGGAACTCCCACAGCAGGCCGAGGGGCCCGCCGGGCGGGCGGCGGGTCAGCAGCAGCCGGCCGGCCCGCCGCACCACCGCCGCGGCGACGCGCAGCGGGGCGCCGGTCGTCACGCTCACCGCCGCGCCGCGAGCGCCAGCGTCACCTCGCGCTCGAAGCGCGAAAGGTAGCGCCGGTCGCCGCGCTCACGCGCTGCGAGCGCGCGCCGTGCCGCCTCGTGGAGCAGGGTCGCCTGCCAGGGCTCGAGGGCGCGCCGCTGGCGCAGCGCGCGCGGCAGGCGCAGGTAGCCGGGTGGCTCGTCGATCAGGAGCGGCGAGCGCGCCAGGGCCCACAGGTCGCAGGCACGCTCGCCGCGCGGCGCCAGACCGCGGGCCTGGAGCAGGTGGGTGAACTCGTGGGCGATGGTGAAGTAGCGGGTGATCCGCGGCCGCACCCACAGCCCCGGCCGCTCGGGGTCGAGCGAGCCCCAGCCCAGCACCCCGCGCTTCTGCGCCAGCCCGACGCGGATCGTGGCGCCGTTCATCTCCGGGAAGAAGCGGCGCACGAACTCGAGGCGCGCGAGGATGCGGGGCCGGTGCGGCGAGCGCTGCACCAGCCGCGACAGGCTCCAGCGCGGTGTCTCGCGCGGCAGCTCGAGGACCAGCTGCTCGAGCGGCGCGGTGCGCCGGCGCGCCGGCGCTGGACCGTCTCTTCGCCGGACCGCCGGGTGCGAGGGGGCCACGGTCGGCCCTTGTAGCACATGCGCCGCGGCGCGGCCAGCGGCACCCGGGCCCGGCCGCCCCCGGCCGCTGCCCTGGCGCCGCCCCGCTCCGCGAGCGTGCACGGCGCAAACACACCCCACCCCGCGCTCGCAATCTGCACGACCGTGATCGCCCGCCGCCGCGGTGCGCACGCCATTTCACATCACCTTGCGTCGCAACGTCACGGCGGCCCGGGACTTGCGCTCGGCCACGTGCGCAGCCCCGCTGCCGAGGGGCGAACCATGTCTCGACGAGCGACGAGGTCGTCGTCCATCCACTCTCTAGGGATCCGGAGCGAACCATGAAGCGCACTGTTCTCGCCATCGCCGCCATCGTCACGTGCAGCGTCCTGACCGCGTCGGCCGGATTCGCGGCCAGCACGGGAACCTCGGCCGTGACCCTTGCGGCCTCGGCGAACGCCGTGCTGCAGGTTCTCGACGCGACCATGACGCTCACCCCGAACGCGACCGACTACGGCAACGATTACGTCGAGGTCACCGGCGTGTCGGGGCTCCGGGTCCGGGTCAAGAGCAACTCCACCACCGGCTGCGTGCTGTCCGTGAAGTGCGTGGACGCGAGCCCGCAGGTCGCGCTGGCCGACTTCCTGGTCCGCACCCAGACCGCGGCCGGCGCGGGCGGCGCGACGATGTCGACCTACACCGCGATCACCGGGTCCGACCAGGCGCTGTGGTCGACCGGGGCCTCGCAGACCACGTTCCTGCAGGTCAACACCGACATCCGGATCCAGAACCTGATGGCCTATCCCGACGCGATCAGCGCCGGCACCACGAACTACACCGACAACCTGACCTACACGGTGGTCGCGCAGTAGTCCGGTTCGCCGACCAGCGCTTTCAGGACGGGCCGTCGCCCCCGGGCGGCGGCCCTAACTGCTTGTCACGAGCGGCAAGGGATGGCGCGAAGCCCGAACTTTGCGGTCGAGGAACCAGGCGCGGGTGCCGATGGTTTGGGTAGCGCCCGTCGCACATTGGGACAAGGCATCCGCCGGCCCGGCGTGCGCGGGGGCCCGGGATGGCCGGCGTTCGCGCGGGGAGACCCCCCGGGCGAACGCTCTTGCGTCCCCTCAGCAGGGACTGCGGGGGAAGTCGATGCAGCGAAGCCTGTTCGCGTGGATGGTCCTGCTGTGCGGCGCCCTCTGGTTCGCGGCGCCGGTGTCGGCAGCCAGCGCGCACGTCAACATCCTGGACCCCGCGATGACGCTGACACCGAACGCCACCGACTACGGCAACGACTACATCGAGCTCACGGGAGCCTCGGGGATGCGCGTGCAGCTGTGGACCAACTCCGCGACCGGGGTGGCGCTCTACGTCCAGTGCGCCGACGCGGCGCCGCGCATCGCGCTGGCCGACTTCCTGGTCAGGACCGGCACGGCGCCGGGCCCCGGGGGAACCTCGCTGGCCACGTACACCGCCGTCGCGTCGGCCAACCTGGCGCTGTGGTCGAGCGGGGTCGTGGTTCCGCCCTGGGGTCAGGTCAACGTCGACATCCGCATCAAAAACCTCTACGCCTACCCCGGCGACCCCGGCGGCGGCGTCACGAACTACACCGACAACCTGACCTTCACGGTCCTGGTGCAGTAGCGAGGTGACGATGCCGGACCGCTCGACGCTTCTGCTCATCCTGTGCCTCGCGCCGGCCATCACGGCGGGGACGGCGGCGGCCAGCCTCCTGGCCCAGGTGGTGCCGGTCAAGATGAGCGTCACCGCGCGTCCCGGCGAGCTGACCACGCAGGAGGTCGAGATCGCGAACCAGGGCGACGATCCGGTGGTGGTGCGCGTGACCTGGTCGGACTGGCGGCTCGACGAGGACGGGACTCTCTCGCTCGTCCCCGCGGGCAGCACCCCCAACTCGCTCCACGGCCTGGTCGAGTTCGAGCCCGCCGAGTTCTCGATCGGAGCCCGCACGTCGCGCCACGTGCGCGTCACCCTGCACATGCCCGCCGATGGCCCGGCCACCCGCTGGGGGGTGATGCTGAGCGAGGTGAAGCCGGCCGCCCTGGGAGGACCGGCGATGGGCTCGCGCGCCAGCGCTCAGCTCGGCACCACGTTCTATCTGTCGCGGATCCCGGCCCAGATCGTGAACGCCGAGGTGATCGGCATGGGCTTCAAGGCCCTGGGTGACTCGGTCGCGGTCTCGGTTCAGGTCCGCAACGCCGGCGAGCGTCACTACTACCTCGGCGGCCGGGTCGCGCTGCGCGACACCACCGGCCAGGCGGTGGCGGCCGGCGTGCTGCCCAATGGCGTCGTGCTGCCCGGCCACACCCGCACCTTCCAGTGGATCTGCGCCGCGTCGCTGCTCCCTGGACGCTACCTCGCCACGGCGACGCTCGACACCGGCGCGCCGGAGCTGACGGTGGTCGAAGGACATTTCGAATGGCCGTACCTTCGCGCACGGACGCTCGCGGTCGAGCAGCGCTGATTCTGGCGCTGGCCGCCCTGCTGGCCGCCTCGCGGCCCAGCGCGTCGCCCGCGGCCGCCGCGGGCGGGGCGGATGGCCCGCCGGCGCCGGCCGACAGCACGCTGCTCGCCCAGGCCGAGTCGGGCACCGCCTCCGCCGGAGTGCGTGGCGGCCCGCCCCCGCCCGCCGCTCCCGCCGGCGCGGCGACCGGCGAGGCGAGCACCGGCTTCACCGTGCGCCGGATCGTGAATCCCTCGTATCGTGCGCTCACCGCCCCGCTGGCGTCGGTCGGGCGTCCACTCGGGACCCTGATCGGCAGCCAGTACGCGCGCGCCCAGATCACGCGGCGGCTGAGCGGGCCGGGCGGCGGCAGCCTCGACTGGGAGCTGGCGGCCGGCCGCCAGCAGGGCGCGCGCTCGGGGCTCGAGGTGTGGGCGCAGGGCTACTCGACGCCCGAGTTCGACCAGCTGCGCATGCTGCGCGTGTCGTCGCTCCAGGGACCGGTGGAGTGGAGTCTCGGCGACGTGGCGTCGCAGCCGATCGGCACCCTGCCCTGGATCCAGCGCCTGCGTGGCGGCTCTCTGATCCACGCCCTGCCGCGCGGCAGCGACTGGCGCCTGCTCGGCGGCGTGGTGCCGACGCTCAGCCACGGCGTGACGCCCAACACCGCGCTCGCCTCGTTCCTGGTCGAGGGCCTGCCGATGGAGGGCGGGGCCTTCGCCTGGGGGCTGATGGGCTTCGGGCGGCGTGCGGCGACGGCGCCGCCCGGTTTCGCCGTCGATCCCGATTCGCTCGCGGGCGGCGGCGGCGCCGCGCTCTACTCGGCGCACGTGGCGGCGCCGGTCGGTGACGTCAGCACCACCTTCATGGCCCAGCTCCACGATCTCAGCGGCCACCTGGCGCCGGCCGGCGTCGAGGCGATTGACTGGCTGTTCCGCCGCCGCACCGTGATGATCGCGATCCGTGATCAGGTCGGCACCTCCGACGCGCGCCAGCCCGGCACCGATCGGCTGTCGGTCGCACCCGCCCACGATGGGCGGCTCAACGCCCAGCTGCGCACCGGTGACGGGCGCGCCGAGCTCCACGTCGCCGGGCTCGCGTCCTCGGGCCAGACCTCGGACCTCGCCGCGCGCCAGGTGCAGGCCGGCCTGTCGGGCAACCTCGGGACCTCGGGCTGGTACGCCGGCTACGACTTCACCTGGGACCGCCGCGCCCCGGTGCTGGCCGACGAGCGGCGCATGGCGCTCCAGACCGGGCGCGTGTCGCCCCACGGCAACAGCGTGCTGATGCGGGTGGAGCGCGACGCCGACAACCTGGGCCGCGACCAGATCCAGTTCACCGGCGAGACCGCCGTCACACCGGCGGCCGGGGTGCGGCTCGCGCTCGAGCCCCGCGCCGAATGGCAGACGCAGCGGTTCGACCGCGGCATGTGCTCAGCCCGCGTCGGCTGGCCGCTGCCCGGACGCGCGACGCGCATGAATGCCTCGGTCACGGTGACCGCCGAGCGCGCCGCCGGGTTCCGCGGTGAGCTCGCCGAGGCGACGCTGTCGCTCTCGATCGCACCGCGACCGCGCGACCGCGCGCTGGTCGAGGCGCGCCGCTACGAGGAGAGCGGGGTGCGCACCATGGAGTACGCGGCCGGGTACGACCTGCAGTCCGACCTCTACTCCAGCCCGGCCAGCACCCTGGCGGACCAGCGCAACGGCACGCTGGTGGTCACGGTGGCGCGCTCCGACAGCAGCAGCGGCGTGCCCGACGTGCTGGTCTCGCTCGACGGCAAGGACTTCCGCTTCACCGACAGCGAGGGCGTGGCGCGCTTCACCGACGCGCCGGCCGGCAGCCACGTGCTCTCGATCGTCGAGCGCTCGCTGCCCGCGAACTACAAGGTGGTCGGTTCCACGACCGTGTTCATCACCATCGAGCGCGGCCGCACTCCCGAGCCGGTGCGCTTCGAGATCGGGCGCCCGGTGCGGAAGGTGAGTTTCTAGGCCGTGGTCAGGTTGGCATGCGGGGCGCCGCTGGTTTATGCTGCGCCCCGCTCCCGTGACACGGACGTTTCTACCGAGGAAGGATCCTCGAGGAGTTCCTCATGAACATTCGCCCGATCGGCGCGGCGCTCGCCGCGCTCCATGCTGCACCCCTCGTTCTCCTGCTCTCGCTCCCGTCGCCGTCCCGCGCCGGCACCCTGACCGGCGTCGAGGTGATGACCTCGACCGTCATGCAGAAGCAGCAGACCGCCTTCTCGGGGCTGGCGGCCCGGGTCAGCCTCCAGCCCCTGCCCACGGTCCCGGGGTTCGAGGTCCTGCCCACGATCGAATACTGGCGCAGCACCACCTCGGTCGATGTCTACAGCATCAAGACGGAGCGCCGCGATGCCACACTCGACGTCGATGCGCGGTACAAGTTCCCCGCCAAGGGATGGAGCCCCTACGTCGGCGCGGGGCTCGCGATCCACTTCCTGTCGAGCGAGGTCCAGGCGCCGCAGCTCGGCGTTCCCGATCAGCAGCACACCGTCACCAAGGGCGGGCCGGTGCTGCTCGGCGGCGTGGACTTCCCGCTCGCCGGCTCGTTCAGCAGCTTCGTCGAGGGCAAGTACCACGCGGTCCCGGACGACGAGCAGTTCAAGCTGAACTGGGGTCTCGCGATCGCCTTCCACTAAACGCCATCGCGCATCGCCGTGCCCGCGGCCGCCGGCCCGGGCGCGGTTCCGACCGGCGCGGTGCCCGCGCCCACCGCCGCGGCCTTGGCCCGCGACCCCTAAGGGGCGTGGATCGCGGCGGTGTCCACGATTCTCAAATTCGAAATCTCTGCTGCTGATCGTCCTTGGCGAACGCAACCATTTCGGTTGATCATCCGTCGAAGCAAAACGAAGACGTCGCGATCCGCGGCGCCCCTGAACGGCGAACCGAGAGTAACGGTCCGGGAAGCGGAGGAGTGAGATGAAGGCCAGAGCCTGGAAGTGGGTGATCCTGTCGGCGCTGACCCTGATGGCCCTGGATGTCGCGGGGCTGACCCTGGTCGCGCCCCACGCCCGGGAGCTGCTGGTGGGTCCCCGTGCCCGGGCGGTCGTCCACGCCGGCGCCCTCGCGCTGCGCAACATCGAGCTCGCGAGCCTCGAGGCCGGCGCCGGATGGCTGGCGCGCGGCACCGGCGCTCACGAGCGCTGCACCATGACGGAGCGCGTGATCAGCGTCGGCGGGAAGAGCTGCACGATGCGCACGCGCTGCATCCGCGTCGACCCGGCCATGACCACGGAGACCGAGGCGCTGCCGGTGCTCGAGGCCGTGCCGGCCATCACGCCCGAGGCGCCCGCCGCACCCGCGGCGCCGGCCTGCCCCGCGTGCCCGGCGTGTCCGAGGCGCTCGTGCCCTCACTCGGTCTCGCGCCAGGTCCAGGTTCCCGGATCGGCGACCGTGGGGCTGCCGCTCTCGAGGTTCATGACCACCATCGAGTAGCGCGCAGCGACGTCCCGGCCACCTCGGCCGGCACGGGGGCGGCGGCCGGCTGGGGCGCGGCCCCGCCGCGCCGGGCCGCGAGAGCCCCCAGCCCCTCGAACCGCGTCCACGAGACGAAGCTCACGCGTTGCCCGCCCCAGCGCGCCTTGTAGTACGCGACGCCACGGGCGGCCGCCGGCGTGGAACCGAGGTTCAGCCACCTCACGCCCTCCCGCGCGACATCCCGGCACTGGGCGAAGCGGATGTACTGGTTGGGCTTGAGGAACGAGAACGCCCGGTCGAAGTGCGATTGCCAGGCCAGCATCGTGTCGCGTTCAACGAAGTAGATGTGAGACGACGCCGGCCGGCCGTCGTGCTGGCAGTACACCCAGCGGACCCGTTCGTCGCGCTCCGCCAGCCTCGCGAGCGCCCGGTACGTGGCCGCCGCGTATCGCGGCCGCACGCGATGATGCCGCGCGGTCCCCCGCACCAACGCCAGGAAGCCATCGTGGTGCCGCGCCCACTCGAAGCGTTGAAGCGCGATCCCCTCGCGCCTGGCCCTGCGAATCTGCGAGTTCAGCTTCCGATCGGGCGGAACCCAGTCCGGGTCCGAGATGTCGGCCAGCGTGGTCTCCATGCGGGCTGCCGAGAAGCCGGGATGTTGTAGCGCGCTGGCGTAGTAGTCGAACACCCAGGATCGCGCGTAGTGCCGGCGGGCGATCGCGTCCAGCAGCCCGCGCGCGGCCACCGGCCGCTCCGCGCCCAGCGCCGGATCGGAATACGCTCCGCCATAGCAACCGTCGGGCAGCGAAACGAAGCTCGTGAACGGCCCGATCCCATATTCGACGCCGGGCTCCATCGCCCCCGGCGCGCCATCCAGCTCGGCGAGCCACACCACCGGGCGCCCACCCGCGGACCGCCACAGCTCCAGGAAGCCCCGCGAGCCGAAGAACGAGCCCCCGGCCAACCGCTCCCACGTCGCCGGCGCCAGGTCGTCGGGCGCGATGCGCGTCACCCGCATGGATCACGCATCCGCGCGCGCCAGCCCCTCGAGCGACGCTGGCGTCGCCCGGGCCATCGGCGCGCGCCCCCCCAGCCAGCGGTACAGACGGGGCGAGCGCGCCACGATGGCCTCCCCCGCGGCGTGCCGTACGCGCCCGTACCCCTCCCACAGGGCGACGATCGCGCCGCGCGGCAGCAACGGACTGGTGAGCGTCAAGTCGAGCCCGCGAGGCGCCAGCCTGGCCAGCGGTCCGGGCAGACGGCCGGCACCTTGATAGAGCCGGATCAGCTTCTTGAAGAATCGGTGCACGAACAGGATATCGCCGTCCTTGAATTGCGATTGGCGGATCGTTACCCCCACCTTGTAGTGGTCGTACTCGCGATCGGTGAGCAGGCCCCGTTCCTTGCAGAGCCGGTGGAGATCGGTGCCGGGATAAGGATAGAAGATGAAGGCCAGCGCGAGCTCGGGATCGATCTCGGCATTGAGCCGCACGGTCTCGAGCGCCATCGGGAGCGTCTCCGTCGGCAGACCGACGATGTTGTACGACCAGCGCTGGATCCCGACGTCCCGCAGCAGGCGATAGGCGCGTCTCAGGTCGGCCACGTCCAGGTTGCGGAGCAGCACCTCGCGGGTCATATGCTGGTTGCCGGACTCGACGCCCATTCGCACCGTGCGCACGCCCAGGTCGCGCAGCATCTCGGCGGTGTCCTCGTGCACCAGGTCGGCGCGCATGTTGCACGAGGCCGGCAGTCCCACGTGGCGTTTGTAGAGCGGCACGAACTCGGCCAGCCACTTGCGATTCGGGATGAAAATGGCGTCCCCGAAACTCACCAGCTGCGCGGTGGGCAAGTAGGTGCGGATGAGCCTTGCGATCTGCGTCGCCGCCCGCTCGGGGGACAGGAACCGCCAGAACTTCCCCGTGCGTGGCGCCACGCGCATCAGCGTGTGCGCCGAGCAGTAGGTGCAGCGGAACGCGCAGCCGCGCGACATCAGGTAGGTGAACGTGCCCTGGCGCGCGGTATAAAGGCCGGGTACGTCGAACCGCGAGAAGTCCGGATCGGGCAGGCGGTCGAGATCGTCGAGGATGGGGCGCGGCGGATTCCGGACCACCTCGTCGCCCCTGCGCGCCCAGAAGCTCGGGATGCTCGAGGGCTCGCCGCCGTGGGAGAGCACCTCACACAGCTCGCGCAGCGCCTCCTCGCCTTCGCCGACGCAGGTGAAGTCCACGTCGGGCATGGAGGACACCTCTTCGGGCGCATGGGTCGCGTGCACGCCCCCCACGACGACCGCCGCCCCCGTGGCCTCGCGGGCCCACGTGGTCCAGGTGCGCAGGCGGCGCGCGTAATGGCTGATGGCCGAGAACGCGATCAGGTCCGGGCGGGCGGCGCGGACGCGCTCCTTGAACTCTTCCTGCGTGGGATCCCGCGTGATGTGATACAGGAAAACGTCGTGACCGTCACCGCGCAGGACAGCCGCGAGCAGGCCGACGCCGTACGACAGAACGCCGGTGTAATTCGTGACGTTCGAGGAGAGGTCCGGAAATACGAACAGGACGCGCACAGCGGCCTCCGCTCCGTGCGGCAGCCCGTTGCCCCGGGACGGACCGCCCAGACGGTGGCTGGACCTGCGGGCCGATGGTAGTCGATCCCACCCCGCGGGGCCATGCCAATCTCGGGCCGCCGGAGCCTGGGGCCCTGGGCCGCGCGGTGGCGGCGCGGGCTAGATGTGAAGTCCAAAGAGGTTGTTCACTGAGGTCCTCCGTTCAACCGGGGCCCTTCTGTTGGAAGTTGGGTGGTGTCGAAGCCATTCCAACCCAACAGGGAGGAGCCCCGGATGAACGC
>Ga0318563_10000478_pt1 | contig 16736 bp, 17 predicted proteins | sample GRESIP066b5f19_FD_203689 | JGI IMG/M metagenome (GOLD analysis project Ga0318563, IMG submission 203689) | Tropical soil microbial communities from Luquillo Experimental Forest, Puerto Rico - GRE.SIPMG.066b5f19 | ecosystem: Environmental > Terrestrial > Soil > Tropical forest > Bulk soil... | reverse complement strand
GATAAAACAGGCTGTCGAAGGATCTTTCAGTGTGCAGATCCTCGGTTTTTGTAAACGGTGTCCCCAGAAAATCAAAATAGGGATTGGAAATAAGGGTCTGCCTCAGGTCTGTCATCTGTCTTTGGCTGGCAATAGTATCGGCATTAACAGTCGATGCCGCCTCCGGCACGCGGGGACTGTCCAGGGCAATGACCCGCGAAGTACTGTCGGGTCGTGCAGCAGCCCTGACTTTCTTTTTCGGATGCGGTTTGAAACCACTGTCCGCCGCAGCCTTCACGACAGAAACAGGTACGGAGTCTTTGGTAATTGTAGTATCCCTGTCAGTTTGCGCCAAACCCAATACAACACTAAACGTGAGGAAAAAAAACAGGATGCAATATTTGGTCACTTTTCAATAGTTACGGTTGTAAAAATAGAGAATTTAAAAACTACAAGCTGCCCACCGGATATCCGATCGCCACCTCAGGAAGTATTTCAACAGCCGGATAGTCACCGGCTTCTTCACTTTTGGATACCGGTCGCATAGCCAGCAGATCCCCAGACAGCATGCAGATCAGAAAAAATTCAAATATCCCAGATGAATTTTGGCCTGTCTAATGTTCAGGGGGTTGTCACCGGTCTTCCCCAGCGCGTACGACATATTAAAAATGCCGGCCTTTGTTTCGAAGGCAAGTCCGACACCAAAACCCAGATAAGTGCTGTTCATCGCATAGCCTGGAACCTTGTTTTCCGCCCAACCATAATCCACAAAGGAAAAAATAAAAGAATTCTGACCGATCAGATAGTGATATTCCAGCGTACCTACTACAAACTGGGCTGCCAGTATGCTTTCCTCGTCGAATCCCCTCAGCAGTTTATACCCACCAATCTGAAAGACTTCATTGCGGAAACTGTTAGGGCTTTGAAAAATCCCGCCGTTCAGTCCCAGTTTGAGCGTGGATGCTTTGCTTACCTGGAAATAATGGGCGGCCTGCAACCTTGCGCGGAACTCATAACTATTCAATTTGACGGAATCATACAAACTGTTGAAATCAAAAGCAGAATCTGAAGGATCAATGAGCTTGACGATACTGTTGTTTTTATGCACCGTTCGTGACCCTGCGGCTCCCACAAAACTGAATTCATTTCCCCTTAACGGATTAAACCGGTAATTGGTATTGACAAAATTGTAAGTTATTCCAAGGCTTACGGAGCTTACGTCACCCTGGGAAGGCAACTGACGGGTGGAGATAACCTGCTGGGTATCGACTGTTATCAGGTTAGAGCCTGCAGCCTGGATGAAGACACTCCCATTCTTGGTCGAGGATGCGGTATACTGAACGCCGAGAATGCCGTTGATATTGATATAAGATGAGTCTTTTTTGAACAGATCAAAGGACGCATTAACGCCCAGGGGAGTATTGAAAATAAAGGGTTCCTGAAAATAGAGGTTCAACCGGGGAGATTTTACCTGAACCTGTTGCCAGTTCAGCCCAATGCTCTCCCCGTTGCCAAGAGCGTTTTTCAGGTTGACGGTAGCCTCTCCCGTTATCAGCAGACGGTTGTTGGTAAGCTGGTCATTGTTGGGAAGAAATCCGACCAGTACATCAATCTGGCTGCTCTTTTTTGGTTTGAGGTAGAGGTTCAATATAGTTCCGCTGCCGAGCAGAGTTAGGCTCCATGGGCGCTCTTCCTGGATATAGGGAAGTTCCATAATCTTTTTGCTGATGGCCTGCAATTTCTCCTTCCGGTAAATACTTCCATTCGGGATATTCAGATAGCGCTGCAGGAAATCCAGGGATATTTTAGCGGTGCCGATTATGCGAATGCTGTCTATTTTATATAAGGGTCCGCGGAATACGGAGAGGACTGCCGACAGCCTGCCCTGCTCGATCTGGATACTGTCCAGCGAAATCCTGGCAAAAGGATAACCATTGTTTTCCAGGTAATCCAGGACCTGCTGCTGCCCTTTCTGCAGCTGTTGGAAATTCAGCAGTTTGCCGGTCATTTTTAAATCGTTCCATCCGCTGGCAGCCAGGACCGTTTCATCTTCCCTGCGGGTAGAGATATGGCCCCATTTATAGACATCCCCGATATATAGGTTTATAATCGCATGAAGGGAATCGTAGTGCACACTATCAACGGACGCAGTGGCAAAACCCCTGGCCTGCAACATTGCGGGAATCTGGTATATATAGGCCGCGCAGGCATCCCTGTTCTTAAAGGCAGTCTGCAGCCCGAGATTTTTCTGGTTAAAAACTGAATCCCTGTCCACACAAACAACCCGCAACTGGTATTGGGAATAACCGGGTAGGTACAAGAGTATCAGAAGGAGAAGGGTGCAGCCATATAATCCTAATTTTGTCATTCAGCCGGTAAAGATTCATGCGTAATATTCGCCAAAAATAATCAATCAGATGGCAGGCATTTACATTCATATCCCTTATTGCAAACAGGCTTGCCATTATTGCAATTTTCATTTTTCCACGTCAATGCAGACTAAAAACGATTTTGTGACGGCTTTATTGAAGGAAATTTCTCTTCAAAGAGGATACCTGGAGAAGGAACCGGTTGAAACCATTTATTTCGGAGGAGGCACTCCCTCTCTCCTCACCACAGAAGAAGTGCAGGTCATCCTGGGAAAGGTAGGCCACATTTTTCCCCAGGGAGATGCCATGGAGGTTACGCTGGAAGCCAACCCGGATGATATCGCCCGGCAAAAGGTAAAAAGCTGGAAACGAGCTGGCATCAACCGCGTCAGTATCGGTGTCCAGTCCTTTTCCGATGTGGATCTTCGCTGGATGAACCGCGCCCACCAGGCCGCCCAGGCCCTGAACAGCATTGAACTGGTCTCTGACCAGGGACTGGAGGTGAGTATTGACCTTATCTATGGCACGCCCACCTTGAGTGATGAGCAATGGAGAAAAAATGTTGAAACCGCGATCGCCTGCAAGGTCAGCCATCTGTCCTGTTACGCGCTGACGGTGGAGCCCAGAACTGCTCTTCAAAAGCTCATCCAAAATAAAAAATTGCCCCCTGTGGATACAAATGACCAGGCAAGACAATTTCAAATGTTGATGAAATGGATGCGAATGGCAGGATACGAACATTATGAAATCTCCAATTTCGCTCTCCCCGGTCACCGGAGCCGCCACAATGCGGGCTACTGGCAGGGTAAAAAATATCTGGGGCTGGGACCTTCAGCCCATTCCTACAATGGCCACTCCAGGCAGTGGAATGTTTCCAATAACATCCGGTATGTGCAGTCCCTGGCAAAGGGGGAGCTCCTGTTTGAAAAAGAAGAGCTTACATCAGTGCAGGTGCTCAATGAGTACATCATGACAGCACTGCGGACAATGGAAGGAGTTGACCTTGATCTGGTAGCCCGGAAATTCGGGCCGGAAGCCCTTGTTCGTCTGATGGAGAATTCAGGGCAGTATATGCTTATGAGGAGGATAGAGAAAGTAGAAAACCGGCTTGTGCTTACTGATGAAGGTAGATTGTTTGCTGATGGAATTGCAGCTGATCTGTTCTTTGAAATACTGAAGGAATCGCCTCATTCTTCCTGATGGTCTGGTCTCCTCAAGCGCTCTCTTACATACCTGAACAGCTGAGCCGCCACTAAAACCGTCACCATGAGCAGGATGGTCGTGAACCCGAAACTCTGGTAGGAAAGAGGCATCATAGTTGGTAATTTTTGAATAGTTTATCTTACTGGCCTGACCGTTCCTGACTCATTCCCTTCGTCCTGTTCATTCCCTGTCAGTCCTGTATATTAGACGAGAAAACTTTCAATTTGTTTATAGCCTTCCTGAACTTTAACATTTTCCCAAAGGATCCGGTAAATGGTCTCCGCAATGGGCATCTCAGCGCCGACCTCCTGATTGATCAGGTAAATGCATTTGCTGGCATTATATCCTTCGGCTACCATATTGAGCTCCAGCTGGGCCGCCTTTACCGAATATCCCTTTCCGATCATATTTCCAAATGTCCTGTTCCGGCTGAATAGGGAATAGCAGGTTACCAGCAGGTCGCCAAGGTATACGGAAGCCGCATAATTCCCAATCCGCTTGTGGGAAACCGGATCTTCGCCCTGGTGAACACCCACTTCAATATGGCTGATTCCCACGCGGCGCAGAAAGCCGGCCATTTCGTCGGCACAGTTGGCAATCAGCACGCTCAGAAAATTATCGCCATATTCCAGCCCGTGGGCCATGCCGGCACCCATGGCGTAAATGTTCTTAAGGACAGCTGCATACTGCACACCGTAGACATCGTTGTTGACAATCAGGTTTAGATAGTCTGTCGAAAAATGAGACGCAATTTCACCCGCCATGGTTTCATGGCTGCCTGAAAAAGTCAGGTAGGACAGTTTTTCTCCGGCAATTTCCTCAGCATGGCAGGGACCCATCACGGTAAAATAGTCAGACAGTTCAAGACCGAATTCAAGTTTCAGATAATCATTGAGCAAAAGATTTTTTCCGGGCAGAATGCCTTTTACCGCTGATACAATTTTCTTTCCTCTAAAAATGTCCCTGGGAAGGCCGCGGAGGGCATCGGGGGTAAACGCAGAGGGTACGGCAATGATCAGGCAGTCAGATTCCCGGATAACCCGGCTGACGTCACTGCTGAGATTCAGCCTGGAAACATCAAAATAAATCGAACTGAGGTAATGGGGATTGTGATGGCGGTGCTGGATGTGTCTGATTACTGCCTCGTTTCTAATCCACCAGCTGATGGCATTGTCATTGTCTGTGAGAATCTTAGCCAGGGCAGTAGCCCAACTTCCGCTTCCGATGACTCCAAAACGCATGGTCGCCCGAGTTTGGTGATTACACAACTTTGTCTAAAAGTAAAAAAGTTTGAGCAATATCGGGATTACTCAAACTTTTGTATTGAAAAAACCTTGGAAATTATTTTTTCTGCCTACGCGTTGATCAACTTTTTTTAGTTTCAAACAGTTTTTCTTTTGGAACTACACTGACCTTGGTTCCGTCTTTCAGGGTCTTGCTGACAGTCCCATAAGGTCCGGTCACGACCTGCTGTCCATCCTTCAATCCGTCAACGATCTCAATATAATTGATATCCTGTATGGCGGTTTTCACCTTCACTTTTTTCACCGTTCCATCGGGCTGCAAGGTAAATACCACCTCATCCAGATCGCCGGTGTTGGCAGATGATTTCGGTGCGTCTGAATTGTCATCGTCATCCTTCTTGCTGTCGTCCTTCACCTTTTTGGCCGAAGCATTTCCTGCATCTTTTTCCCTGGTAGTCACAGCGTTGATAGGTACAGAAAGGACATCGGTATGTGTTTTGGTCTGTATATCTGCACTGGCGGTCATACCTGGCCGGAAGATCAGGCTTTTAGGCCGCTTGGGATCCTGAAGATCCTTATAGGAAGCCGGAGACAACCGGATATGAACTTTGTAATTGGTGACATCGTTTGTTGAGACGGAGGACGTTGAAGACGATCCGGTGGTGCCTGCTGTGCTGCTCGCGATCTGGGTAACCACCCCGCGAAATTTCTTGTTGTTGTAGGCGTCCACTTCGATGAACGCGGAATCCCCCAGGTGAACTTTGGGAATATCGTTTTCACCCACATCAACAATGGCTTCTATTTTACTCATATCGGCCACACGCATCATTTCCGTGCCTGCCATCATGCTGTTACCAACCACCCTTTCTCCTTTTTTGACATTCAGCAGAGAAATCACCCCGTCAATGGGCGAAACAAGGGTAGTTCGGCTCAGGTTTTTGGATGCCACCGAAAGGTTGGCTTCATAACTGGCGACACCGGCAATATTGGCCTTGACATTTTGAATGGCTGCATTGTAATTGGCCTCGGCAGTCCGGTAGGCGCTTTCAGACTGTTCAAATTCATACCTGGAAATTACCTTCTGGTCCAGCAGCTGCTTTTCCCTTTCGTACTGGCTCTTCAGTTGTTCCATCGTTGCTTTCAGACCCGGCAGCGTGGCAGCAATATTGGATACCTGTGCCTTTTGCTGGTCCACCTGGGCAGCGGCCTGGTTGCGCTGTGTGGTATAGATATCGGCATAGATCTTTGCCAGCTCCTGGCCTCTTTTTACGCTGTCACCTTCCTGGACCGTAAGTTCTACGATTTCACCGGAAATATCAGGACTCATCTTCACCTCGATTTCTGGGTAGATTTTACCGCTCGCCGTTACAATTTCAGTAATCGAGCGTTTTTCGGCCTTTTCTGCGGAAACTTTTATTCCCTCATCTTTTCCGAATACTCCTGCCTTTACCAGCACGACCAGCATCACAACAAGCGCTGCGAGTATAATGATGAACCATAGCAATTTCTTGTTCATATTCAACCTCGTTATTAAATTTTACAATTTTATTCCCATCCCCTTCCAGAATTCCAGAACTTTCATTTTAAAAATAAAATCGTACTGATCGTACGACAAGTCATTTTTGGCCTTGAAGAAATTATTCTGGTTGGTGAGCAGGTCGATGGTACCCAGCAGTCCCACATCGTACCTCTTCTGTGCAAATTCATAGCTCTTCTGAGTTGCTGCCACGGTCTTTTTCTGGGATTCAAATTTCTGCATGGCGGCTACTGCCAGCTGGTAGGCCTGGAATATGTTTTGTTTTAACGTGATATTATCCGCCTCCTCCTGCAATTGGGCATTCTTAAGGCTCAATTTGGATTTCTGATAGGCTATCTTCAGGCTGCCTCCGTTCAGGATAGGTATGTTGAGGGATAACCCGAGGGTCTGCCGGAAAGCCTGATTCAGCTGGCTGAAATAGGGCTGGGAAGCCAACTGGGGATTTCTGAGGCTGTCCAGCGGGTACACCGGGTAGTCAGTACCCGAGACATTGACCTTTCCAAAGGGTGGAAGGGTATTCGTATATCCGACCAATTCCTTTCCCTCATTGGTATAGGTGCTTCCCAGCGAACCGAATGCAGTTAACGTGGGGAACATAGCTCCCCGGTTAGCCGCAACATATTTCTCACCGGCCTGTATAGTCAGCTTGTCCGATTTTTGCAATGGCTGGTTGAGCAGGGCAAGGGCATAGACATTTTCGGGCTGCAGGTCAATTATATTTTCGACGGGTATTTTATCAACTGGCGGGGTATCCGGGACAAAATCTGCGGCCGCATCATAACTCATATAGGCCTTCAGAATGATGATCTGCTGCTCCACCAGCGAAAGTGCGGCTACATATGCTGAACTATCCTGCGCGACCTGAGATTCCAGTTCAGCAGCATTTAATTCAGGCACGCTTCCGGCAGTGACGAGCCTTTTGGTATTTTCCAGGTTGGCCTTGGAATAACTGAGTTGCTGCGCCGCCGTTCTGGCCTGTTCGTTATTCAGCAGGAACTGCAGGTAGGCATTGGCCACGTTCAGTGAAATATCGTTTTTCAATTTCTCCGTAACCGCCATTTGGGCCTGGTATGCCAGTTTGCTTCCGGCAATATTGTTCCTGAGACTGCTGAAATTGAACAGGTTTGCACTGGCCTGGAGCGCATAACTATTGTAATACAAGTTGGCAGTACTCAGGGTAAAGTTTTGCGGGTTTTGTGTATAGCCTGAGTTGAAAGACAGATTGCCCTGGAAACTTAGCAGCGGGATTTGGGCGAGCTTATTTTGTTTATAGGCAAGTGCATAAATCCGGGCCTGAACATCCTGCTGCTTTACTGAAACGTTGTTGTTGACGGCATATTCAACGCATCTTTTCAGGTCCCACTTTTCCTGAGCAAACACTTGAGAAATAAGCACAATGCACAGGCTGAAGAGGGGCAGTAGTTTTTTTAGGCTCATGCAACAAATTTATTGGTAGTTCTCTGCTAAGGTGCAGATTTTTGACAAGCGGTTCCTATAAAATTTCGCTAAAATAATGAATCCCCCAGCATTGGCAAGAAAAAATGCATGGTATATATCTTAAGATTTTATGGATAAAGGTCATCCTGACAGCAAGGACAAACTGGTTGCCTGCGATCCTTATCCTATCCATCCGCATATTGAGGATATACTCTTCCAGAGTATAGCCAGTACTGGCGATCCAGGCCTAAGGCAGGGCACCTGAGCATCAATCCATGGGAATGATTACCGGGTTAAAGGCTTTTGAAGCAATCATCACCTGGCGGCCGGGACGGAGGGTTTTCACCTCATCGGCAGTAGCTGCCACTTTAAAGATCGAACTGCCACACAGTATGCTCACCGTGAAAACAACATCAGCCGGAACTATGTCCAGGATTTCTCCCGATACCATAAAACCACTGGACAGCTTTTGTGCAGCAAATACATCTGAGGGATTTCCTCTTTTTCGGATTTTACCTTTCTCCAGGCATATGACTTCATCAGCCATGCTGCAGATTTCAGGAAGGTAATGGCTGACCAGGATGGTTGTGAGATGGTATGAACGGTGAATTTTCAGGATGTGGTCCTGGAGTCTGAACCGCATTTCCTCATCCAGAGCGGACAACGGTTCATCGAGCAGCAAAATCGAAGGCCTCCGCACAATGGCCCTGGCCAGGGCTACGCGCTGTTTCTGCCCTCCTGACAATTTGTTTGACTTGTTGTTCTGCAATTGCCCCAGGTCCATCAGTTCAATCATCTCCTCCACCCTGTTTTTTTCCCGGGTATCGGGAAGCCCAAAGGCGATGTTCTGCTTAACGGTCAGGTGAGGGAAAAGAGCAAAATCCTGAAATACCATACCCACGGAGCGTTTCTGAGGAGGCAGATTCCTGCCGGACTCGCCGTCATACCACACCTGTTCACCAACCTGAACAAAACCCTTTTTCATTGGGGTAAGTCCGGCTATGATTCTGAGCAGGGTAGTTTTGCCAGCTCCCGAGTCTCCGTACAGTGCCACCAACCTGCCTGTTTGTATTTCAATATCTATCTCCAAGGGGAGCCTGCCTGCCGAAGTGTCCAGCATTTTATAAGCTTTGCAGCGGATCATGGTGCCGGATTGATATGACTAAAATGATGGTTCATGATATATACGGCCGACAGGATCACAAAAGAAGAGGCAAGCAAAATGACCGCATATATATTCGCTGTATGGTAATTCATGGACTGCACTTCGTCAAAAATCGCCAGCGAGGCCACTTTTGTCTCTGCCGGAATGTTCCCGCCTATCATCAGGACCACGCCAAACTCTCCGATGGTATGCGCAAAACTCAGAACGATTCCGGTTAACAGGGAAGGCCCGATATTCGGTAACAAAATCCTTACCAGCGTCGTGAATCTCGATTTTCCCAAGGTGTAAGCAGCCTCTTTCAGGGATGGGGATAAATTCCTGAATCCGGATTTTATCGGATGTACCATGAAAGGAAGACTGTAGATCAGGGAGGCAACTACCAATCCGGGGAAGGTAAATACAAGCCGTACGTTGAAATACTGGTCAAGAAATCTTCCGAACATATTCGCAGGACTGAAGGCAAGGAGCAGGTAGAATCCGAGTACGGTGGGGGGAAGGACCAGGGGCAGGCTGATTACCGCTTCAATGGGCAGTTTTAACCGCATCCGGCTGTACGCCAGCCAATAGGAAAGGGGGATAGCGACAAAAAACAGGATAATGGTGGTGACCAGGGATAATCTCAGGGTTAGCCATAAGGGCTGGTAGTCAATCGCGATAAGATATAGTGACTTCATTAGTCTTGATTAAGGCTACAACTTCCGTATCGGTGGAAAGGTTCAGCTGTTTCACCGCGGTTGTGGTTATTATAGAAATGATTTCCATTCCCTCAAAGGTCAGGCTAAGCTGGCTAAGTATTTTACCCTCCTCCATTTTTTTTATTTTGCAGGGGATCCTGTTTTGAACGCTGATTTCCAAAGGACCAGGTTTAGCAATGATCACTTCTGTTTCCTTGAAATGGACATTGACCTTCTTACCGGCTAACAGAAAGCTTCTGTTGGAAGGGTCCATGATTACCAGGGAAGTAAAAATGACCTGACCACATTTTACCTTCACCAGGGATAGCTCGTCTGCCGACCGGACATCAATAACTTCTCCAGAAAGACTGTTCATATCATGAATATTTCGGGGTTGACAAATCAGGACTAATTAAAGCCAAAATATTGGAGGACCGAAATCGCTCTTTTGGATTGGATAAATGAACTGAATGCAGCAGCATCCTCATTATCACCGGCATGCTTCAGTAGAATATATCCCTGCTCCAGGGGTTTGTGAGAGTCAGGAGGAATCAGCCAGTATTTTCCTGCTTCTCGCTGCATGTTGGGCGAAAGGGCGAGGGACAGGGCGACGATCCCGATATCGGCAGCACCCGTGGTGACAAACTGTGCCGTCTGCGAAATGTTTTCCCCAAAGACCAGTTTTGATTTAACCTTGTCATACAAATCAAAAAACTGGAGGCTCTCCACCGCCCTTTTCCCATAGGGAGCATGATCGGGGTTGGCAATGGCAATTTTAGAAATATCTCCGCTGAGCAGTGAATTCATCTTTTGGACATTTGGGTCAATCTTTTTGCTCCACAGGACAATCTGGCCTGTTCCATATGTCCGAACTTCAGAAATGGCCAGATTCTTTTCTTTCAGTTTTCTGGCATAATCAATATCTGCAGAAAAAAACAGGTCATAGGGGGCCCCGTTTGAAATCTGTTCAAAGAAATTTCCGGAAGACCCATAACTAACCCTGATGTCTACCGCAGGAAATTGGGATCTATAAACAGCAACCAGGGAGTCCATGGCAAACCTGAGGTCCGCTGCGGCTGCTACCACAACTTGCTTTTGGCCCGGGACAGAAATGGCCAGGGGCAAAGTGAAGATTGTCACCAGAGTCAATATCCTGGGCAGGGTTCTCACGCCTGAAATTTATTGTTTTCCAGATTTTACAACAAGGTTCTTCACCCCCCATATCCACCTGGCATGTTTTCTTTCTCCTGGAACGATGATCTGAAAGGGCCCTTTGTTTGCAGGGAAGCGCTGGCCATCAGACGTGTAGGCCAGCAGGATGGTCCGGTCCGTAAAGGTTGAATCCAGTTCAGGGAGGGCAAAAATCACCTGGTAGCCATCCGATGATCCAACCAGCAGGTATTGGGTCATATTTCCCCCCCGGAGCTGGGTGCCGAATGGAACCCCGACTTTTTTCAGAACGTCTGAAAGGGCTACCCCTGTATAACTGTGTTCTTTTTCTTCATGATCCTTTGCCCGGATTTCTATTTTCCTCATGCCGGCAAGGTCCGGGATGCCCAGGTCAACCGATGGGAAACCTTCATGCTGGACATGAACGGAAGAAGCCTGATCGGGGGTTTGCCCCCATACAGGCGCACCGGGCAACAACCAGCCGATACACACACAGATCATGCAAAAAAACCTGTTTTTCATCCTGTCAACTTTTGATTGATGTTAAGTAATTATTATGTAAGGTCATTTATAGATATGGAAATCTGGGCTCCCCTCCGCCTATACGGAAATCCTGGTTCATCTGACCAATCATTCTGCTCCTTACCAGAAGAACCTGCCGCGCAACCGTGGGAAAATGACGTGTTTTGGCTGCCGGCTTCGTGTATCCGGCCAGGTGTCTGTCCAATAAGAGTTATCTATCTAAAGATATAACGAACCTGAAAAAATAGCAAAAAAATGATCGCCTGAAGACAAGCCATACGGATACCTGCTCTTTCAATCAAACCGGAAGGTCTTGATTTGTCTGAAAAAAGGGGAATAACGAAATAGTCTCATACGCCTGGGAGATTTATCCATTCAAAATGGAGCTGGACAGGCCTCATCCTCTAGTCAAAAATGGCGCTGCTCAGGTGTTTGAAAGCTTCCATGGCGCCCATATATTCACAGGTCCGCGCACCCGCTTTGTTTGCGTTTAGAACAATCCGCTTCCATTCATTCAATTTCAGTCCATGAATTTCATCCTGGGTAATGGTACTAAGCTGGTATAAGACGGCGCCTACAAAAGCATCCCCGGCTCCGGTCGTGTCAACCGGTTTTACGGGAATGCTCGGAATGACGGTTGTTTCTTTCTCCCAGCCAAGTAACGTCCCTTCCTTGCCCAGGGTTATGCAAAATACAGCCTTTGTTTTTTCCCGCAGGACCTCCACGGCATCACCGACTGTTGAGCAACCTGTAATCAGCATGGCCTCCTCGTCGCTTAGCTTAAAAAAGTCACAACAGTCTATAAAATTCCAGGAATGATCAATAAAGCTGCGGACATTGTCACGGAACAGGAGGTGGCGGTAATTCGGGTCGAAACTGATGAATATTTCCTTCCGCATGGCTTTTTGGAGCATACCGTAGTAGGCAGCCTGCAGCGGGCCCGGAAGGAACCCCGTAGCGGATCCAAAATGAATAATGGACACATCCTCCAAATCAACTCCTTCAGCTTCCTGCAGGTTCAACTCCCCGTCTGCACCTCTATTAAATACAAAATCCCGCTCTCCGTCATCCATAAGCGAAACAAAAGCAAAGGTGGTAAAATGGTCCCTGTCGAGCAGGATGGATCGGGTCAGAACCCCATACTCTTCCATGACAGAAATCAATTGCCGGCCGAAGGGGTCATTGCCCACCTTGGTAATGAGCTCAACTCTTCCCCCAAGCGATGCAATGGCTGCGGCCACATTGGTGGGAGCCCCTCCGGGTTTTTTGAGGAAATGCTGCCCCTCGGACAGGGATTTACCCCTGTCTGTGCATATCATATCGATCAATGCCTCCCCTATACATAGAATTTTCTTCATAAAAAAACTGGTTGGGTTTTGAAGACGTTCTCAACGCGCGCAGCTTCGAAGCAGGGCGTCCGGATTTGCAGGGGTATGAATTCGAGAGCTGCTTATAGCTGCAGGATCAACCTTACCTGTCTGAAGGTTGATCCGGTACAAGCAGAAATACAACCTAACTACGCAGGTGCGCCGTCAGCCGCACAGAAGACGGTCTCCGGTTGCGGTCCTGTTGAGGCACCCTGCCCAATTGGGTCATGTATTTTTCAGACTTTCTGGCTGGAAAAGCCTGACTGACTTCTTTCCTCACTTTTCGATCAGCCAGTCGTCAGAGGATATCGTTTTCCCTTTGTTGCCTTCGATTTCTATTTTCTGGAACAGAATACTCACTTCCTCCATGGGTGTATAATTCGGTATCAGTTTTCCAGGAGCCCCGGCGCCTTCGAAATGGCTGATTTTCACAATTACTGCATTGGTCAGCCGAATCGTCTGGAACTCCTTCTGCTTTCCGTTTTCGGCCGTAATCATGTTGACAGTAACTGTTTTCAGTACCTCGCTGTTGACCAAGGCTGAGAATAGCTGGGGCGAGGCGTTGTCAATATTTTTGGTAACCACAATAGGCTCCCAGTGCCTCTTCCCGGTTGCCCTTCCTGCTGAAGCGTCATAAGGCACCTGTACATTGTAAGCAAATCCGACAATTGGAATTTCCTTTTCCTTTTTGTTTCCTTCATTGAAATCGCCCTGTCTGGAGCCTTCAATCGTTATGTTTCCGATGACCTGTTGGGTTCCCTGCGAATATGTTTTTAGGGATAGGGTGGCAGTCAGGCAAATCGCCAGGGTGCAAAGAATGATCTGTTTTCTCATTTCATGTATGGTTTTTGGTTTAAGAAATATTGTCCGGATAAATGTTTTGACAAGGCAGCTGCAAATATTTTCAGGGACGGTAAACTATTACACAGGGATTAGTCCCGGATTGCACGATAAAGGATAATGACCAAGAGAATGCTTCCCGCCTTAAAAATATCAAATATTTGAATTTCATAAGCCCCTGTCATTCGATGTGACCGGATCAGGTGCTTAGCATACAGGTTCTACCGCTGAAAAAAAAGAAACCCGACTGGCCGGGTGTGTCTGTTTAGTCCAACCCGGCGTACAGCACCTAAGAATGGTACACCGGGGGATCAGTTAAAAAGGACCAGGATGATTTGGCTACCTATCAAATCCACACTTTTAGGCCGGGTTAGTCGGATTAGAGGGTTTGGCGCTGGGAAGGAAGGAGGCCCAGATCTCCGGTTTGAAACGTATAGTGTACCCTCCGGTCCGAAAATCATATCTACCGAAAGTTCAGACTCCGAAACAATTGTCAGCTTCAATACAGTCAGATGTCCCTTTTGGGCGAATAGTCGGTACCAACAGCCGGCCATAGGACCACCGATATTTACCAACCATGAAGGTGAGGCCGGAAAATGACTCTCCAAACCGCGAAGTAAACCTGGTTTTTCCCTGGTGATCGGTCAACTGCTTTCAGGCATCTTTATTTTAGCTGGAACATTTTCCTTGAATGGCTCAAGATTTTGTCTTCATTGAGTTCATAGTTATAGAATGCAATTTTGCCTACCGCTCCCTGAAAGAATGAGGATAAATCCCTGGTTCCGGCCCTGAAAGGAGCGCTGCCGGCACGGGGAACAATTTGGTAGGAGATGAGGGCATCCTGGTCCTTATGCACCTTCAGTTGATTTTGATTATCCATGCGGACCAAATATAATTTGGTATACCCCGTAGGATATTTCGGTGTCGCGGAGGCCTGGCTGGTGTTGATGATCAGCACATAGTGAAGCCATTCTCCAGGGCGGACGGGCCAGTCTGACGGCGCCTGGTAATAAGACCCCGCCCCCAGGCCGCCTTCCGGATTGAATACATATCCTGAAATGCGGTTAGCCCTGTCCTGGTCGTGTCCGGAAGGATGGCGGCCATAGATCCGGGCTGCATATTCCTGTTCGCCCTGCCTGCCTTTCCCTAACCAGTAAACATATCCGCTTCCTTCCGTAAATGCAAAGTCAAGGGTATCGGGACGCATCCAGGCTTCAATAGTCAGAACATGGGTCGCAGGCACAGAAAAGGCAGGGTCAGTCGTCACTTCCAGGTATTGGTCTTTCCCGTTAAATCCGATGGCCTCACTGCCATTTGGCATCAACGCGGTGTTAGACCCATTTTTGAGATTTCCCTGCCTGCGGGCCGCTGTGGCATCCAGCCCTGATGCATCATTCCAGTAAGCTACCGGCTTGTCTGAGAGCACAAGCTGGTCATAGTTGGTTAGCTTCCGGGGGCCGCTTTGGTTCATGCAAAAAAGGTTAAGCAACAGGAAGGAGAATAAAAATTTCATAAAGCAACCGTGAATGGTGATAGGTATGGTATACAGCAGTGGTTACGGTGTCTTGGTAAAGTTCAGGGTAAAGGGCTTCGGGGAAGCGGAAAATGTCACAGGAGTTTATTTTCCATCGCATAGAGTGTCAGCTCAGCATTGGTTTTCAGATGCATCTTTGAAAGAATTCTGGCGCGGTAAGTGCTGACCGTATTGGTACTTAAAAACAGCTGGTCGGCAATATCCGAAACCGTTTTTCCTGACGCAAGAAACTTGAATACTTCGAATTCCCTGTCAGAAAGCTGTTCATGGGGAAGTTTATCTGAGTCTGGTTCAAAATTTGAGGTGAGTTTTTCAGCAACCGAAAAGGTGATATATTTTTTACCCATCATGAGCCTGTTGACGGCATCTACGAGTTCCTTCTGGTCGCAGTCTTTGTTCAGGTACCCCGAGGCCCCAGCCTTGAGCGCACGAATGGCATAATGGTCTTCCTGGTGCATACTGAGAATCAGGACCGGAAGTTTGGGCAGGTTTTGTTTGATCTGTTTTAAAATATCGAGGCCGCTTCTCCCTGGCATCGTTATATCGGAAATGACAAGATCCCATTTTTCGGAGATCACCTTCTTGAGCAAGTCCTCCCCGTCAGACACTTCGGCGACAAACGCGCTGGGAAATGCATCCTGAAGCATTTGTCTCAAACCCTCCCTAACCACAGTATGATCATCAGCAATAATGAATCGGCGCATGAATATTATTTAAAATGATATCTCGGTAGTCATGAAGTACGGTGAAACGACCTGCTATGCATCCGCCCATCCTGTGCACTGCTCTGATCATCCGCAAATTATCAAAGCTCATCCATAACTACGAACCAAACCAGATTTTTTTTTGAGAACCGAACCTGCCGGTCCGTTTTTGAGTTTGAATAACAATTGTTTATTTCTCTGACCGTTCATCGTAAACCAGGAAGGGCCGGAAGTCAATTCAGCAACTGCTGTCACAAGACAGGGACTTTTACATTGAGCACTATCTCCATCTTGCACCCCTTTCCAGGTTCAGAATCAATATGGACATCGCCATTGTACAGTTCAGCCCGGCTGATGATATTGGTAATTCCGACGCCCTTTCGTCTCGCCTTGGTATCAAAGCCTTTCCCGTTGTCGGCAATTTCCAGCAGAATTCTGCCATCTTCATTCTTCAAACGGATTTCCACCGTACTGGCATGAGCATATTTTGAAATATTGTTTAATTGTTCCTGGATGATTCGGTAAATCGCAATTTTCTGCTCCCGGGACAAAATATTCTCATCCAGTTTCCGGGTGTCCACCTGAACTTTTATTTTGTTCAACAGCAGGAAATCGGTTACCAGTTCCTTGATGGATTCCTTCAGTCCTATCTCTTTGAGATGAGGGGTGATCAAGGTCTTGGAGAGTTTTCGTATTTCCTCTATGGCCATCGCAATATTTTCCCGGCTCTTGACCAGGAAATCCCGTTTTGGCTCATCCCTGTTCAGTGCAATCCCCAGGAACATTTTTGAAGCTGCCAGCATCTGGTTGATATTGTCATGAAGTTCCTTGCCCAACTCTGATCTTTCGTTTTCCTGCGTCCGAAGGACAGCTTCGGTAATGTGTTTCTGCCTTAATTTCTGCTGTTGTTCAAGCTTCTTTTCCAGGCGCATCTTTTCGGTCATATCGTTGATCTGTACCTGCATGGCCTTTTTCCCAAAATATTCTATAG
>Ga0318563_10000468_pt1 | contig 16866 bp, 12 predicted proteins | sample GRESIP066b5f19_FD_203689 | JGI IMG/M metagenome (GOLD analysis project Ga0318563, IMG submission 203689) | Tropical soil microbial communities from Luquillo Experimental Forest, Puerto Rico - GRE.SIPMG.066b5f19 | ecosystem: Environmental > Terrestrial > Soil > Tropical forest > Bulk soil... | reverse complement strand
GAAGCACACGGCGTCGACGAGGTCCCTCACGTACCCGCAGCTCTTCACCGTGTCGGTCCGACCCGGGTAGACGAACCGGCCGCTGCGGAGCGCGGCGGCGAGCCGGGCGAAGTTGCCGGTGCTGCCCCGTCCGAAGATCGAGGCCGGCCGCACCACGACCGCGCGCCCGCCGGTCGACCCGGCCCACGCGGTGTGCACGCGCTCCGCGAGGAGCTTGGCGTGGCCGTACGGCGTGTCGGGAGCGCACGGGGAGGCCTCGGTCCTCGCATTCTCCCCGGGGCCGTAGACGGCGATCGAGCTCGTGAAGACGATCGTGGGGGCCCCGGCGCGCCGGGACCACTCGGTCACCTCGATCGCGCCGCGGACGTTCGTCTCGTAGTACTCGTGGCTCTGGTGCCCGGGGCTTCGGTGCACGGCGGCCAGGTTGACCACGAGGTCCGGGGCGCGATCGAGCTCCAGGTCGATCGGGTGGCGCACGTCCACGTAGGCGTGCGGTGCGCGGAACGCGGGCTCGCGGATGTCGGCGACCGTGACCGCAGCCCCGCGCCCCTCGAGGGCGGGCACCAGGTGCGAGCCGATGAAGCCGGCTCCGCCGAAGACGACGGCGGTGTGGATCTCCCCGGGCGTCACGTCATGGTCCTCACGAGCGGCAGCTCGGTGCGCAGCACCGTACCATCGGGTGCCCGCGCGGCCGCAGCTGCGCGGGTGCGCGACGCGGCGTGCGCCGGCGCCGGCGCGTAGGATCGCCGTGGGCTGCGCGCGGGTCTGTGGTTGAAAGTCGATGCCAGCCGCAGGCGAAACGACCCACGTAAGGCGACCCGTGGTCGCTGAGCATGGTGCGGCTTAGAGGTAAGTCCTGCCTGCCACCGGGGACGGTCCCCGGTGGGAGCGACGGGAGGAAGCGGTCGGGTCCGCCACGACGGCGGGACCGCGAGCCCCGCAGCAGGCGAGTGTGGGGGCAAAGACCAGGTCAGCCGCGCGCAGCCCACCGACCTCCAGCCAACGAGCCGGCGGAGGGCCGCCGGTAGGCTGAGGCGCCCATGGGCGTCCTCCAGAAGGTCCTGCGCGCCGGCGAGGGACGCAGGGTCAAGCAGCTTGCCGAGCTCGTCGCGCCGATCAACGCGCTCGAGCCCGAGATGCAGTCGCTCTCCGACGAGGCCCTGGGCCACAAGACCGTCGAGTTCCGCCAGCGGCTCGCCAACGGCGAGACGATGGACGACCTGCTCGTCGAGGCGTTCGCCGCCGTGCGCGAGGCGGGGGTCCGGGTGCTCGGCCAGCGCCACTTCGACGTCCAGCTGATGGGCGGAATGGCCCTGCACTTCGGGTGGATCGCCGAGATGAAGACCGGAGAGGGCAAGACCCTGGTCTCCACGCTGCCCGTCTACCTGAACGGCCTCACCCAGCGCGGGGTCCACGTCGTCACCGTCAACGACTACCTCGCCTCGAGGGACGCCGAGTGGATGGGACGGCTCCACCGGTTCATGGGGATCACGGTGGGTCGCGTCGGGCCCGACCTGCCCGACCCGGACCAGAAGCGCCAGGCGTACGCGTGCGACGTCACCTACGGGACCAACACCGAGTTCGGGTTCGACTACCTCCGCGACAACATGGCGCGGTCCCGCGAGGCCATGGTGCAGCACGGCGGGCGGGGCAAGGACGAGAAGATCCACGTCTTCGCGATCGTGGACGAGGTGGACTCGATCCTCATCGACGAGGCCCGCACCCCGCTGATCATCTCGGGGCCCTCGCAGGACTCGGCCAAGCTCTACTACCAGTTCGCGTCCCTCGTCCGGGGGCTGGTCCGCGACGTGGACTACGACGTCGACGAGGAGAAGCGGACCGTGGCGCCCACCGAGGCCGGCATCGCCAAGGTCGAGAAGGCACTCGGCGTCACCAACCTCTACGACTCGGTCTCGACCGACTACGTCCACCAGCTGACCCAGGCGCTCACCGCCAAGGAGCTGTACCACCGCGACAAGGACTACATGGTCGACGGCGGCGAGGTGAAGATCATCGACGAGTTCACCGGCCGCACGCTCGAGGGCCGACGGTGGTCTGACGGGCTCCACCAGGCGGTCGAGGCGAAGGAGCGCGTCCGGATCAAGGACGAGGACCACACGTGGGCGACGGTCACGCTCCAGAACTACTTCCGCCTCTACGAGAAGCTCGCCGGGATGACCGGCACCGCCGAGACGGAGGCGGCGGAGTTCGGGAACACCTACAAGCTCCAGGTCGTCCCGATCCCGACCAACCTGCCGATGGTCCGTCGGGACGACGCCGACCTGATCTTCAAGACCGAGGACGCCAAGTTCGCCGCGGTGGTCGAGGACGTGATCGAGCGTTGCGACCAGGGTCAGCCGATCCTCATCGGCACGGCGTCGGTGGCGAAGTCCGAGCACCTCTCGCGGCTCCTCGACAAGGCGGGGGTCCGCCACGAGGTGCTGAACGCCAAGCAGCACTTCCGCGAGGCCGAGATCGTCGCTCAGGCGGGTCGTCCGGGTGCGGTCACGGTCGCGACCAACATGGCCGGGCGAGGCGTCGACATCGTGCTCGGCGGGAACCCCGAGGGGCTCGCCGTCCGCGAGCTGAAGGGCCAGGGGCTCGAGCAGGACACGGAGGCCTGGGACGCCGCCTACCGCGAGGTCTACGCGCGGCACGCCAAGGAGTGCGCGACCGACGGCGAGCGCGTGATCGCCGCGGGCGGGCTCTACGTGCTCGGCTCGGAGCGCCACGAGTCACGCCGGATCGACAACCAGCTGCGCGGCCGCTCGGGCCGGCAGGGCGACCCCGGCGAGTCGAGGTTCTTCCTCTCGCTCGAGGACGAGCTCATGCGCCTCTTCGCGACGGGCGCGGTGAGCTGGGTGATGGACCGGGCCCTCCCCGAGGACGTCCCGATCGAGGCCAAGATGGTCACCAAGGCGATCGAGCGCGCGCAGAACACCGTCGAGGGCCGCAACGCCGAGCAGCGCAAGGACGTCCTCAAGTACGACGAGGTGATGAACGAGCAGCGCAAGGTGATCTACGCGCGCCGCCTGCAGATCCTCGACCAGGAGGACCTCCACGAGCGGACCCTCGAGCTCCTCGACGAGGCGGCCCAGACCCTCGTCGAGCGGTCCTGCCCGTCGGAGTACAAGGAGGAGTGGGACCTCGACCGCATCGTCGTCGAGGCGACGCAGTACTGGCCGATCACGCTCAGCGCCGACCAGCTGCGCGACGCCGCGAACCTCGGCGAGCTCACCGACCGCCTGCTCGATGACGCCACGGCGTTCTACGAGAAGCACTCGGCCGAGCTGCCCGGCGGCGAGGAGACGGCGCGCGCGATCGAGCGCGACGTGATGCTCCAGGTCCTCGACAACCGGTGGCGCGAGCACCTCGCCGAGATGGACCACCTCCGCGAGGGCATCCACCTGCGGTCGGTCGCCAACCAGGACCCGCTGGTCGCGTGGCAGCGCGAGGGGTACGAGATGTTCGAGCGGATGCTCGACTCGATCGACGACGACTACGTGAAGTACATCACCCACATCCAGGTGACCCCCGAGGCGCTGCCGCCGGAGACCGACGAGCTCGCCCAGGCGAGCTACCAGGCCCAGGAGAGCCCCGAGGCCCCGCTCGCGTACGCCGCGGCCCTGGACCCCGACGTCGTCGAGGAGGTGACCGCCGCGACCGCCGCGGCCGCCGCGGCCCCGACCACGGTCGTGAAGCGCCCGGACCAGAAGATCGGCCGCAACGAGCCGTGCTGGTGCGGGTCGGGGAAGAAGTTCAAGTTCTGCCATGGCAGGGCCTGAGCCGAGGGTCGACGAGGCACCCGAGGAGGCCCTCGCCGACCTGCGGACCAGGCTGGCGGAGGCGGAGCGGTACCTGCGGATCGGGGACCTGCGCGCCCGAAGGGTGGCGCTCGAGGAGGCGGCCGGCGCGCCCGACCTCTGGGCCGACCAGGACGGCGCGCGGGCGGTGACCACCGAGCTCGGCCGCGTCACCGCCGACCTCGAGGAGTTCGACGCGCTTGACCGCGCCCTCGGCGACGCCGAGGTGCTGGCCGAGCTCGTCGCCGAGTCTGCGCGCGGCGGCGAGCCGGACGCGTCGCTCGCGGCCGAGCTGGCCGCCTCGGTCGGCTCGCTCGCCGCGCGGGTGGGCGACCTCGAGCTGCGCAGCCTCTTCACGGGCGAGCACGACGAGCGCGACGCGATCGGCGAGCTGCACGCCGGTGCGGGCGGCACCGACGCCCAGGACTGGGCGGAGATGCTGCTCCGGATGTACACGAGGTGGGCCGAGCGCCGCGGGTTCGGCGTGGAGATCGACGAGGTCACCGAGGGCCAGGAGGCGGGGATCCTCTCGGCGACGTTCATCGTGAAGGGCCGGTTCGCGTACGGGCTGCTGAGCGCGGAGCGCGGCGTGCACCGGCTGGTGCGGATGAGCCCGTTCGACTCCCAGCACCGCCGTCAGACCTCGTTCGCGAGCCTCGAGGTGACCCCGCTCATCGAGGACCTCCCCGCCGAGGTCGAGATCGACGAGAAGGACCTCCGCGTGGACACGTACCGCTCCTCGGGCGCGGGCGGCCAGCACGTCAACAAGACCGACTCGGCGGTCCGGATCACCCACCTCCCGACGGGGATCGTCGTCAGCTGCCAGAACGAGCGGAGCCAGCACCAGAACCGCGCCCGCGCGATGCAGATCCTCGGCGCGAAGCTCGCGGAGCGCGCCCGTGCCGAGCGCCAGGCCGAGCTCGACGAGCTCTCGGGGGAGCGGACCGACAACGCGTGGGGGAGCCAGATCCGCTCGTACGTGCTGGCCCCGTACCAGCTCGTGAAGGATCTTCGGACCGACGTGGAGACCGGGAACGTCGAGCTCGTGCTCGACGGGGACCTGGACCGATTCATAGAGGCCGAGCTCCAACGCCGTCGCGCGACCACGTGAGACCGGCGTGATCCGCTGCGTTCCCGGCGCCGCCGGTCGGGTTCGGTAGGCTCGTCGCGCACCTCGGGCCGCGCGCGCGGCCCACCTCCTCCGCATGATCGAGCTGCAGAACGTCACCAAGACCTACCGCGCGGGGACCGTCGCGCTGAGGGAGATCTCGCTCCAGATCGACAAGGGCGAGTTCGTCTTCGTGGTGGGCGCGTCGGGCTCGGGGAAGACCACGCTGCTGCGGCTCCTGCTCCGCGAGGAGCTGCCCGACAAGGGCAAGATCCTCGAGGCCGGCCGCGACATCGTGAACCTGCCCAAGTGGCGCGTGCCGTACCTTCGGCGCAACATCGGGTGCGTCTTCCAGGACTTCCGCCTGCTCCCGAACAAGACGGTCTTCGAGAACGTGGCGTTCGGCCTCGAGGTCATCGGGCGGCCCGCGGCCGTGATCAACCAGCAGGTGCCCCAGATCCTCGAGCTCGTCGGGCTCTCCCACAAGGAGCGCAGCTACCCGAACGAGCTCTCGGGCGGCGAGCAGCAGCGCGTCGCGGTGGCGCGCGCGTTCGTGAACCGTCCGCTCATCCTGCTCGCCGACGAGCCCACCGGGAACCTCGACCCGGCGAACTCCGAGGGCATCATGGCGCTGCTCGACCGGATCAACCGGACCGGGACGACCGTCGTGGTCGCGACGCACGACAAGATGCTCGTGGACCGGATGCGGCGGCGCGTCGTCGAGCTCGACGAGGGGCGGCTGATCCGCGACCAGGCGCGGGGGGTCTACGGGATCGACGACGCCCAGGTGGTGGCCGGCTCATGACGAACTTCCTCCGCTACGCGATCCGCGAGACCTGCGCGAACCTCTGGCGGAACCGCCTCATGACCATGGCCGCGGTGCTGACCGTCACCGTCTCGCTCGGGTTGGTGGGCTCGGCGCTCTACCTCAAGCAGGGGGCGGCCCAGGCGTCGGCCACGTGGGAGCGCGAGGCCCAGGTCCAGGTGTACATGAAGCCGAGCGCGACGGCGCCGGAGCTCGCCTACGTGAAGTCGCGCCTGTACACGAGCCCGTACGTCACCGGATGCTCGTTCTGGTCGCGGGAGAAGGACTACCGCGAGGCGCTCCAGCTGCTGAGCCCGGCCGAGTCGTTCGTCCTCAAGGTGCAGAACACCCCGGCGTCGTACCGGTGCACGCCGCGGCAGCCGGCGGACGCGGCGATCGTGGTCGCGGCCTTCGACCAGGAGCCTGGCGTGTACCAAGCCGTCGCCCCCGAGTCGACGATCCACGCGATCCAGACGACGGTGAACGTGATGCAGGCGGTCTTCGTCGGGATCGCCCTCCTCCTCCTGCTCTCCGCGAGCGTCCTCATCCTCAACACGATCCGCATGGCGATCTTCGCGCGGCGTCGCGAGGTCTCGGTGATGAAGCTCGTGGGGGCCACGAACTGGTTCATCCGCGTCCCGTTCATCGCAGAGGGGATGTTCCAGGGGCTGGTCGGCGGCCTGCTCGCCTCCGCCGCCGTCTACGGCATCCACGTCGCCGTGGACAACCTGAGCGACACCTCGAACCCGACGTCGCTCGCGACCCAGATGCGCCTCACCGGGTGGCACGTGTTCGGGACCGACGTCGTGATCGTCCTCATCGGCGTCGGGATCGGCGCGCTCGGCTCCGCGTTCGCGGTGCGGCGGTTCCTCGACGTCTGAGCCGTTCCCGCTCGCCGACCCGGCCCGCCGCTCACCCGTCTCGCGGCTCGAACTCGATCGAGAGCGAGTTCACGCAGTACCGCATCCCGGTCCCGGTCGGCCCGTCGTCGAAGACGTGGCCGAGGTGGCCGCCGCAGCGCGAGCAGACGATCTCGGTCCGACGCATGCCGTGCGAGGTGTCGGCGTGCTCCTCGACCGTGCCGGGGATGGCGCTGTCGAAGCTCGGCCACCCGCTCCCCGAGTCGAACTTGGCCGTCGAGTCGAACAGCATCTGGCCGCACCCGCCGCAGCGGAAGTTGCCGTCGCCGTGCTCGGTCAGGAGGGACCCCGTCCCCGGCGGCTCGGTGGCCGCCCTTCGCAGGACCTCGAACCGCTCCAACCCGAGCCGCTCGCGCCACTCCTCGTCGGTGTGCTCGACCTCGTAGCCCACGTGCCCTCCGTTCACCGTCCTCGTCACAGTCTCGCGTGGCGGCCCCGCGTTACGGCCGTGCCGTCCGCACCGGGACCAAGCCGGTCGCACCGGCGGCCGCTCAGTAGGCTGGCGGCCCGTGAGGGGCGTCCTGCTCGCCGGCGGCACCGGCTCGCGCCTGCACCCCCTCACCACGACGACCAACAAGCACCTCCTGCCGATCGCCGACCGTCCGATGGTGGAGTGGGCCATCGAGGCCCTGGTCCGCGCGGAGGTCACCGAGATCGTCGTGGTCACCGGCCCCGAGCACCTCGACGCGTTCCGGGCCGTCCTCGGCGACGGGGCCCACCTCGGCGTCGACCGGCTCGAGTTCGCCGTCCAGGAGCGCCCCGGCGGGATCGCCGAGGCGCTCGGGCTCACCGAGGCGTTCGCCGACGGGGGGCCGATCGTGCTGATGCTCGCGGACAACCTCCTCGAGCGGTCGATCGCCGAGATGGTCGCCGCGTTCGAGAAGGAGCCCGACGGCGCGCGGCTCCTGCTGAGCGAGATGCACGACCCCGACCACCTCCGCCACCTCGGGGTCCCCGAGCTCGACGGGGCCGGCCGGATCGTCTCGATCGTGGAGAAGCCGAGCTCCCCGCCGAGCCCGTACGCCGTGACTGGCGTCTACTGCTACGAGCCCTCGGTCTACGACGTCGTGAAGACGCTCGTGCCCTCGGGGCGCGGCGAGCTCGAGATCACCGACGTGAACAACCACTTCATCCGTGAGGGTGCCGTCGCCTACGACGTCCTCCAGGGCTTCTGGGGGGACGCGGGGGAGAGCCTCGAGGCTTACCGTGAGGTCGACGCGTTCGTCACCGCAAACGGGGCGAACGCCCCGTCCCCCGAGTAGCGCCTCAGGGCTGGCGAAGCGGCGTCGGGCCGTCCTGGCGCGGCGCGTACGGGACCGCGAGGGCGGGCTCGGGGACCCCGGACATGGCGCAGCGCACCGACGCGGCGATCCCCTCGCCGTCGAGGCCGAGCTCGGCGAGCAGCTCGTCGGGGTTGCCCTGCGCGACGAACGCGCGCGGCACGCCGAGCACGCGCACCGACGGCGGGACGGCCCCCGCCTCGCGGGCGGCCACGTGCAGCGCCCCGACTAGGAACTCGCCCGCGCCGCCGTGGCGGAACCCGTCCTCGACGGTCACGACGACCCGGTGCGCGAGCGCCGCGGCGACCATCCCGGGGTCGGGCGGGGCGACCACGCGGACGTCGTAGAGCGTCGCGGCGACGCCCTCGGCCGTGAGCACGTCCACCGCGTCGAGCGCCGCGCCGACGAGCTTGCCGACGGCGAGCACGCAGACCGAGCCGTCGCCCTCGCGGAGCAGCCTTGCCCCGAGCCCCTTCCCCGCCCCGGTGCACCGCGCGGGCGGCGCGGTCGACGGGAACCGGATGGCCGACGGCCCCGGCAGCGCGAGGGCGGTGTCGAGCATGACCCCGACCTCCTCGGCGCTCGAGGGGGCGAAGACCGTCATGTTCGGGATCGAGAGGCAGAGCGGGAGGTCGAGCACGCCGTGGTGGCTCGGCCCGTTCGGCCCGGTGAGCCCGGCTGCCTCGAGCACGGCGACGACCGGGAGCCGGTGGAGCCCGACGTCGAGGTTCGCCTGGTCGAACGCTCTCGACAAGAACGTCGAGTAGACGGCCACGACGGGCCTCAGCCCGCCCATCGCCATCCCCGCGGCCGCCGCCATCTCGTGCTGCTCGGCGATCCCCACGTCGAAGTACCGGTCCGGGAACCGGTCCTGGAACGGGAGGAGCCCGGTCGAGCCCGGCATCGCCGCCGTGAGGGCGACCACGCGGGGGTCCCGCTCGCCCGCGGCGACGAGGGCGTGGGAGAACGCGTCGGTGTAGCTGCGCGGGGCCACCGAGGTGTCGTCCTCGGCCTCGGGCCGGGGCGCCCGGTAGTCGTGGAGCCGCTGGACGTCGTCCTGCTCGGCCGGCGCGTACCCCCGGCCCTTCTCGGTGAGCACGTGGACCACGATCGGCCCGTCCCACTCCGCCGCGTACCGGAAGGACTGCTCCAGCACGGCGATGTCGTGGCCGTCGATCGGGCCCACGTAGCGGACGCCGAGGGTCTCGAAGAAGGTGTGCGGCGTCACGATCTCTCGCAGCACCGACGTCACACCGTGGACGCCGACGTAGGCGAACTCGCCGACGCCCGGGATCTCGCGCAGCACGCGCCGCAGGCGCTCGCGCGCCTGGACGTACGCGGGGTGCAGCCGCAGCGACGTCAGCGACTCGCTCAGCCTCGAGACCGTCGGGGCGTAGCTGCGGCCGTTGTCGTTGAGCACGATCACGCAGCGCCGGCCGGAGTGCCCGAGGTTGTTGAGCGCCTCGAACGCCATCCCGCCGGTGAGGGAGCCGTCGCCCACCACCGCGACCACCCGCCGGTTCCCCCCGTGGCCCTGCAGCTCCCCGCGGAGCTGGAGCGCGGTCGCGATCCCGTGCGCGTAGGAGAGCGCGGTCGAGGCGTGCGAGTTCTCGATCCAGTCGTGCTCGCTCTCCGCGCGGCTCGGGTACCCCGAGAGGCCGCCGCGCTGCCGGAGCGCCTTGAACTCGTACCGCCGACCGGTCAGCAGCTTGTGGACGTACGCCTGGTGGCCGGTGTCGAAGAGCAGCACGTCACGGGGCGAGTCGAAGACGCGGTGCAGGGCGATCGTGAGCTCGACGACGCCGAGGTTCGACCCGAGGTGGCCCCCGGTCTTGGTGACGGCGTCCACCACGAAGGCGCGGATCTCCTCGGCGAGCTCGGCGAGCTGGTCCTCGCTGAGCTGGCGGAGGTCTGCGGGCGTCTCGATAGAGGGGAGCAGCATCGCGGGCGCCAATCCTACCGGCGGCGTGGCAACGGGGCGGGAGGTCGTCGCGCGCGATCGGGTCGGTCGACGGCGGCGAGGCGGCCGGGCGCAAGGAGGCGGTCGCTACTCTTCGGCGATGACCACGACCACGCTCGTCGATCGCGACGCCGTCGACCGCGTCCTCCACGAGGCGCTCGCCCGAGGTGGCGAGTTCGCCGAGCTGTTCTGCGAGGACAAGACCTCGAGCTTTGCCTCGATGGACCAGCAGCGAGTCGAGGAGATCGGCTCCAGCCACGAGCGAGGTGCCGGGATCCGGGTCGTCGTCGGAGAGACCACGGGGTTCGCGCACACCGCCGACCTCACCGAGCGGGGGCTGCTGGATGCGGCGAGGACCGCCTCGTCGATCGCGAAGGCGGGCCAGCCCACGACGTCGCCGACTGCCGTCGGCGACCTCGCCACCCACGACGTCCGCGCGACGGTGATCCCTGACGAGGTGCCGAAGTCGCGCCGAGTCGAGCTGCTGAAGGCCGCCGACGACGCCGCGCGAGCCGCGGGCTCGTCGGTGACCCAGGTCATGGTCGGCGTCGGCGACTCGAGGCGCCGGATCCTCGTCGCCAACTCCGACGGCACCTTTGCGAGCGACGACCTCGTTCGCTCGCGGCTGAACGTGATGTGCGTCGCGAGCGGTGACACCGGGATGCAGATCGGGTTCGAGCCGATCGCAAAGACCGCCGGGTTCGAGGTCTTCGACGCCGAGGACGTGCCGGCGGTCGCGACGAAGGCCGCGCGCCAGGCGCTCACCAAGCTCCAGGCTCGCCCCGCGCCGACCGGGGAGCTGCCGGTGGTGCTCGCGGGCGGGTCCGGCGGCGTGCTCTTCCACGAGGCGTGCGGGCACGGGCTCGAGGCGGACGCGATCCTGAAGGAGGCGTCGGTCTACGCCGGGCGCGTCGGCGAGCTCGTGGCGAGCCCGCTCGTGACCCTGGTCGACGACGGCACGATGGACCTCGAGTGGGGCGCCCTCGCGATCGACGACGAGGGGCGTCCGGCGGCGCGCAACGTCCTGATCGAGAACGGCGTCCTCACCGAGTACATGTGGGACTGGCTGCAGGCGCGCAAGGACGGCCGGCGGTCCTCTGGGAACGGGCGGCGTGAGTCGTACCAGTGCCTCCCGCTCGTGCGGATGACCAACACGTTCCTGCTGGCGGGCACCGAGGACCCCGACGAGATCGTCGCGCAGACCCCCTACGGGATCTACGTCGCGAAGCTCTCGGGCGGCCAGGTGAACACGGCGACGGGCGACTTCACGTTCGGCACCTCCGAGGCGTACCTCATCGAGAACGGCAAGCTCACCGCCCCGCTGCGCGACTGCCAGCTGATCGGCAACGGCCCGGAGGTGCTCTCGCGGGTCGACGCCATCGGGACGGACTTCGCCATGATGCCGGGGACCTGCGGCAAGGACGGCCAGTCCGTGCCGGTCGGGTGCGGCCAGGCGACGATGCGGGTGACCGGCATGACCGTCGGCGGGACCGCGGCGTGACCGACCTCGCCGAGATCGCGGCCGGCGTCGTCGAGCGCGCCCAGCCGGGCGAGGCGCTCGAGGCGTACGTCGCGTTCGGGAGCGAGACCGAGGTCCGTGCGTACCAGGGGGAGGTCGAGTCGCTGACGTCGGCGACGACGTCGGGGGTCGGGGTCCGCGTGCTGCTGGAGACCCCGGACGGCGCGCGCGTCGGGTTCGCCTCGGCCGGCTCGCTGGACGAGGGCGTGGTGGAGAAGGTGCTCGCCGACGCGAGGGACAACGCGCAGTTCGGGTCGCCCGACCCCGCGGTCGTGCTCGCCGTGCCCGACGGGGTGGTCCCGGCGGAGCTGGTCCTCGAGGACCCGTCGCTCGGGGCGGTGCCCACCGACAGGAAGATCGCGCTCGCGATCGAGCTCGAGCGGGCCGCCCGCGCGGCCGACCCGCGCGTCCGCCAGATCGACGAGGCCTCCTACGGCGACGCCGTCGTCGAGTCGGCGCTCGCCTCGACGACCGGGATCCGCTCGCGGGCGCGCCGATCGATCTCGTGGCTCGCGCTCGCCGCGATCGCCGACGGCACCGGGCGCGACCAGACCGGGTACGGGAGCCTGGCGTCCCGGGGTGTCGACGGCCTCGACGTCGAGCAGGTCGCGAACGACGCCGTCGTTCGAGCCACCCGCCTGCTCGGGTCCTCCAAGCCCGCCTCGACGCGGTGCGCGGTCGTGTTCGACCCGAGGGTCACCGCCACGCTGCTCGCGGTCATCTCCACGGCGCTCTCGGGCGAGTCGGTGACGAAGGGCCGCTCGTTCTTCGCCGACCGCGTGGGCGAACCGGTCGCCGCGCCGATCGTGACGCTCGTCGACGATCCGACCGACCCGCGCCACCTGGCTGCGAGCCAGGTGGACGGCGAGGGGCTCGCCTGCCGTCGGACGGTCCTGATCGAAAAGGGCACGCTCAGCGGGTTCGTCTGGGACACCGTCTCGGCGCGCCGCGCCGGCACCGCCTCGACGGGCTCCGCGGTCCGCCCGGGCTACGCCGGCACCCCGGCGGCGGGGTGCAGGGCGCTCGCGCTCTCCCCGGGGGACCTCGAGTTCGACGGGGTGCTGCGGGCTGTGGGTGAGGGCGTGTACGTCCAGTCGGTGACCGGCGTCCACTCCGGTGTGAACCCGATCTCCGGCGACCTCTCGGTCGGCGCCGAGGGGCTCCGCGTCACCGGCGGGGTCCTCGGCGAGCCGCTCCGCGAGATGACGATCGGGACCACGCTGCAGCGCCTGCTCCTCGACGTCTCGGTCGTGGGCGCCGACGTCGAGTGGCTGCCCGGGGTGGCGGCGGGCCAGACCCTCGCGATCAGCGACGCCGCGATCTCAGGGAGCTGACGGACCGGCGCCCTTCGTGGCGGCCGGCTTGGCGGCGGGGGCCGACCCGGACGAGGTCGTCGGCGTCGCGTCCTTCCTGGCGTCCTTCTTGGTTCCGTCCTTCGTGCCGTCCTTCGTGCCGTCCCTTGCGCCGTCCCTGGCGCCGTCCTTCGACCCGTCCTTCGAGGGGCCGTCGGTCGAGGCGGACGCGCCGTCGGAGCTCGTGGTCGAGGTGGCCGACCGCGACGCGCTGGAGCGGCTGTCGGTCTTGTAGAAGCCTGAGCCCTTGAAGACGATGCCGACCGGTGCGTAGACCTTCCGGAGCGGACCGCCGCAGACCTCGCAGGTGGTGAGGGCGGCGTCCGCGAAGGACTGGACCACCTCGACGGTGGTGCTGCAGCGCTCGCAGCGGTACTCGTAGGTGGGCATGGCTCCTCGACGGCCTTGGCACTCGTGGGTACGGAGTGCCAATCCTAGTGGCGGAGGAGTGTCCCGGGCGCTCCGGGAGGTGCGGTGGCGACGCGGTGGCGGCGCGGCCACGTCGTCGCCGACCCCGCTCGCGGTCCGGTGCCGCTCGCGCCAGCGACACGATGCGTCCTCGACTCGACGGGTGCCGGCACGTGGTTCGGGCCAGGAGCGCTGGAATCGCTGCGGCGTAGACTTCGCGCGTGCCGGACCGCCATCAGCTCCACCTCGACCCGATCGGCACGCCGTTCGTCAGGGAGGTAGGGCCCTCGGAGGTCTCACCGCGGCGGGCGATGGCGCGGTGCCGGGTCTCGATGCTCCCCGAGACGACGGCGTCGATCGCGTCGAACGCGATCCACAAAGGCGACGTGCTCGGGACCGCCCGGGTGGCGGGGATCCAGGCCGCCAAGCGCGCCGCCGATCTCCTGCCGATGTGCCACCCGGTGATGGTGGGCACCGTGCTCATCAACTTCACCATTGGTGACACCTACGTCGAGGTCGAGGCGCACGTCGACACCGTGGACCGGACGGGCGTCGAGATGGAGGCGCTGAGCGCGGCCACGGTTGCGGCCCTGTGCATCTACGACATGTGCAAGTCCGCGGACCGGACGATGGCGGTCGAGCAGGTCGCCCTCTGGGAGAAGTCAGGCGGCCGCTCTGGCACCTGGCGCCGCGCGGTCGACGTCTGAGCCGCTCAGCCGAGCGGTCGCCGGGACCCCAGCCCGCGGAGCGGCGCGACCAGGCGCCGCGAGCTCGACGGGGTCACGACGGTGCACGGCCCGCCGGCGCCGGCGCGCCTCGGCCACCATCCGACGGGGACCTGACCACTCGAGCGGGAACCATGCGGTGGCGTCCCCACCGAGGCCACCCCATCGGGGCGCGGGGTCGCGGGCCGGCGACGGGACCCGACGAGCTGGTCGATGCGGACCGTCCGCGAGGTGCCGAGCGGGAGCCGGTAGCCCCGGGGCGTGATCGCCGCGGCGAGTCGCGTGGAGCCTCGCGTCCTCGTCGATGGTCCTGCCCGTGACCACCGACCGCCGCATCGCGGCCCTCGTCGGTCGCGTCGGCCCGGTCCAGCCGCCGGGCGGCGAGCGTAACGTGGAGCGGTCATGGGGGGCTCTGCCGGGGCGACGGCGACGCGGGTCGTCGACAAGCAGGAGCGTCAGATCAACCTGGTGCTCAGCCTGCTCCACACCACCACGCCGCTCCCGCTCTCGCGCGTGCGCGCGACGGTGCCCGGCTACGACGGCGGGCAGGACGCCGTGCGCCAGAAGTTCGAGCGCGACAAGCGGGAGCTGCGCGCGGCCGGGATCGAGATCCGCTCGGTGCCGATCGAGGGGGACGACCAGATCGGGTACCGGATCGACCCGACGACGTTCTGGCTGCCGGACCTCGGGCTCGCCGAGGACGAGGCGCGGGCCCTCGGCCTCGCCGCCGCCACGCTCGGGTTCGGGGGGGACGGCGTCTCGCGGGTGCTCCTCGACGTGCCGCCCCCCACCCCGGCCGGGACGCTCGCCTCGCTCCCCGCGCTCCCCTATCTCTTCCGGGCGATCGGGGGGCGGTGCGCGGTCACCTTCGTGCACAAGGGGAAGGAGCGCCGGGTCGCGCCCGGCGCCCTCACCCGACACGCCGACCGCTGGTACCTCGGCGCGGTGGACCTCGCGATCGGGGAGCCCCGGCACTTCCGCGTCGACCGGATCACCGGGGTCCCCAAGGTCGAGGCGCCGGGCTCCGCCCCGCTCGACGAGGACGTGATCGCTTCGCTTCGCGCGGCGAAGCCGTGGGAGACAGGTCGAGAGGGCGGCCGGCCGGTGACGGTGCTCGTGGACGCCTCGGTCGCCCCGTCGGTGCAGGCCGAGCTCGGCGCGCACGCGCAGGTCGAGCCTCGCGCCGACGGCTCGATCGTGGTCACCGTGGGGTGGGGGCTGCCCGGCCTCGCGCGCAACTGGGTGCTCGGCCAGCTCCACCACGCCGAGGTCCTCGATCCCCCGCGGGTGCGAGACGAGGTCGTCGAGTGGCTCGAGGCCGTGCGCGACGCCAAGCCGAGCAGCGCGGGAGCCGTGCGGTGGCGCCCGTTGCGCGAGCAGCCCCACGGCTCGCCGAGCGCGGCGCAGCGGCTGCTCGCGGTGCTCACGACGCTCGCCCAGCTGCAGAAGACGTCGCTGTCCGCGCTCGCCACGAGGTTCGAGCTCACGCGCGACGAGATGCGTGACCTGCTCCTCGAGGCGGCGTGCATGGGCGTCCCCCCGTTCCTGCACGGGGACCTGCTCGACATCCAGGTCCCGCTCGACGAGGAGGAGGGCGACGAGGTCCGCTGGATCGACTCCGGGCTCTACCGTCCCCAGCTCACGTGGCGGGACGGGTTCGAGCTCGCCGCCGCCGCTCGTGCGGCCCTCGCGCTGACGGACGACGGCGGCGCGCTGGAGCGGGCGGTGACGAAGCTCGAGGCGGTGACCGGTGCCCACGTGGACGTCGACGCCCAGTCCCCGCCCGCGCTCCGCGACGTCGAGGCCGCGGTCCGGGAGGGCCGCCAGCTCCTCATCACCTACTACTCAGCGTCCTCGGACTCGGTCACCGATCGGCGGATCGACCCCGTCGTGATCCGGGAGCTCGGCGGTCGGTGCTACGTGCAGGCGTGGTGCCACCTCGCGAGGGACTGGCGGACGTTCCGGGTCGACCGCATCGAGCACGTCCAGGACGTCGGCGTCCGGGACCACGACGGCTCGCCGCCCCCGCTCGACGACGGGTTCGGGTTCGCGGACGCGGATCGCGTCGAGGTGGCGCTCGCGCCGGCGGTGTGCTGGCTGATCGATGCGGCGGGCGTGGATCTCGTCGGCGACCTCGAGGACGGCCGCACGGTGGTGCGGCTCGCCGTCACCTCGACCGCGTTCCTCGCCCGCCTGCTGCTGCAGGCCGGTCCCGACGCAGAGGTGCTCGCGCCCGAGGGCCTCCGGACCACCGGCGCCGATGCCGCGCGCCGCGTGCTCGCGCGCTACCGCCGATAGCGACGCGGACGGCCGCGACGACCTTTGGGCGCGGTGCGACCGTGACGGTCCGCGTGCTCGAGTTCCGAGGCAGCGGCGCCTACTACCTGTGCGATCCGGCCCACGAGCTCGACGGGCTGCGCGACGGCGGCCCCGGCCGCGTTCGGTGGGGTGGCGACGACGTCGCCGATGCCCTGCGACGGGCCCTGCGCACCGGTGCGCCGGGCCGACGCCGTGGCCTGGACTGCGTGATCGCCGCGCCGAAGCCGGTGAGCGTGCTGCTCGCGACCGAGCCCGCGTCGACCGCACGCCGGGTGGTGGCGCTCCACGAGCGCGCGGCCGACGCCGCGCTCGCCTACCTGGTGGACGGCGCCGCCCGAGGCGTCGCCGCGGTCGGGTTCACCCACGGGGTGAACCGGCTGCTCGACCCGCACCTGCACACCCACGTGGTGGTCGCCGCCCACGACCAGGGTGGGGCGCCGGTCGACGCCCGGCGCATGCGGTGGCGTGCGCGGGCGGCGGACTCGCTCTACCTCGCGGCCCTCCGCGACGGCATGCCGGCGGCCGCGTCTCGGGCGGCGTGGGTCGGCCGGGGTGGCGCCACCCTGGTCGAGGACGTCGACCTCGGCGTCGTCGCGGCGATGACGTCGCCGCGGCGGCGTGACGGCGTGGTCGAGCGCGGCGAGGAGAAGCGACACCCGTCGCTCGC
>Ga0318563_10000466_pt1 | contig 16920 bp, 18 predicted proteins | sample GRESIP066b5f19_FD_203689 | JGI IMG/M metagenome (GOLD analysis project Ga0318563, IMG submission 203689) | Tropical soil microbial communities from Luquillo Experimental Forest, Puerto Rico - GRE.SIPMG.066b5f19 | ecosystem: Environmental > Terrestrial > Soil > Tropical forest > Bulk soil... | reverse complement strand
GAGGGCCTGAGCCCAGTCAATTGTTTCAGAAATACCCGGTATCTTGGACAATTTCATTTTTCGGAAATGCTGGACATAACCAACAACCTGGTCCAGCAGCCTTTCCTCTATTCCGGGCAAATGCTTCCTGACTATGGCCATCTCCTTTTCCAATCCCGGGTAATCAATCCAGTGATACAGGCAACGTCTTTTTAACGCGTCGCTTAGCTCACGGGTTCTGTTGGATGTCAGAACGACAAAAGGTTTATGCATTGCTTTCACAGTCCCTATTTCAGGAATACTGATCTGGAACGCAGAGAGCAGTTCCAGTAAGAAAGCTTCGAACTCTTCGTCTGAACGGTCAAGCTCATCAATCAGAAGCACAGGAGGTCCTTCCTTTTCTGAAATGGATTGCAACAGGGGCCTCTGGAGTAAATACTCGTTGCTGAAGATTTGTTTTTCCTTCTCCTCTACAGACAGTCCGCTGTGTTCCTGAATTTTTATACCCAGCAGCTGCTTTTGATAATTCCATTCGTAAACGGCAGAATGGACGTCGAGGCCTTCATAGCACTGCAGGCGGATCAGTCGTGTCTGCAATAATTTTGAAAGCACCAGGCCAATCTCCGTTTTACCCACGCCTGGCGGCCCCTCCAGCAACAGAGGCTTTTGAAGTTTTAATACCAATAGCAGGGATGTTGCCAGTTCGTCATCTGCAACATAATTGTGGCTCTCTAAAACTTCCAGAACGGAAGAAATATCACTGATTTGTTTCACTATGTTTTGTTGCCTCCGAAAATCCCTTTGATCACTCCTCCGACCAATGAGCCGGCATGGAGGTCATTGTTAACGGTTCCTCCGGCCAGTTTGGTTTTGAAGTTATTGACAAACTGGTCGAACACCTGGTTGCTCACGTCGGTGATGAGCCTGCTTCCAAATTGGGCCAGCATCCCTACAATGTTCATACTCATGGTCACATTTACTTCCGTCCCACCCGGCTTCTCCGTTAAAACAGCGTTCATGGTCATCTCGGCACTTCCTTTGCCTTTGGTGTCTGTTCCGACTCCCTTCAGGGATATGGTTTTGGCATCCTGATCCCTCAGTAAGAAGGTAATCAGACCGTCATAGCCCGCTTTGACCGGGCCAAATTTCAACTGCACCTGTCCCTTGTAGTTGTTGTCGTCTACTTTTTCTGTCAGGATGGCGCCAGGAACACAGGAAACTATTTTTTCCGCCTCTGACAGGTTGCCCCAAACCATGTCGATGGGGTATTCAACCAGGAAAGCCTTATTGATGGCTGTTGTCATTGTCTTCCAGATTAGATATACAAAATATCCCGTGATTTGGCAAAAGTCGGCAGTTCCTTCTGCGGCATTGCCAAATCCCGGACAAATGGCCGGGCACGCAATCAGAATCCATTCTTCATGAAATGACCCCCTTTTCCCTGAGGGCTTTCCATACCTTGAATGGCGTGATGGGTATATCAAGGTGTGTAATTCCATAAGGAGACAGGGCATCAATAATGGCATTGGCGATAGCAGGCGGAGCCCCCACCGTCGGAGATTCACCCACCCCCTTGGCACCAATCGGGTGATGAGGGGAGGGAGTAACTGTGTGACCAGTTTCCCAGTGCGGGGATTCAACGGCTGTAGGCACCAGGTAATCCATCAGGGTACCATTCAGGATATTACCGTCGTCATCATAAATCAATTCTTCGTACATGGCAGGAGCAATTCCCTGGGTCAATCCGCCGTGCACCTGACCTTGGACGATCATGGGGTTGATGATATTGCCGCAATCATCGATGGCGACAAATCGTCTTACATGAATATCCCCGGTTTCCTTGTCGATATCAACAACACAGATATAGGCTCCGGAAGGGAAGGTGAGATTGGGCGGATCATAATAATGGGTTGCTTCAAAACCTGCTTCCATCCCCTGAGGGTGGTTGGTATAGGCAGCAAAGACAATTTCCTGAATGGTTTTTGATTTTTCGGGGGCCCCCTTTACCCAGAATTTTCCGGGTTCCCATTCCAGGTCATTCTCGCTCACTTCCAGCAGATAGGCAGCAATTTTCCTGGCTTTGTCAACCAGTTTACGGGCAGCCACGGCTGCTGCCGCTCCGGCTGTCGGGGTGCTCCGGCTGGCATACGTCCCCAATCCGTAAGGGGCCGTATCGGTGTCTCCTTCTTCTACCTGTATATGGGCGGCAGGTATCCCAAGTACTTCGGCGATAATCTGGGCATAGGTTGTTTCATGTCCCTGTCCCTGCGACTTGGTCCCAAACCGGGCGATGGCCTTTCCTGTAGGATGCACCCGGATCTCGGCACTGTCAAACATTTTGATTCCAAGTATATCAAAGTCCTTGGAGGGTCCGGCTCCTACCACTTCAGTAAATGTCGCAATGCCGATCCCCATAAGTTCGCCTTTCTTTCTTTTTTCAGCCTGTTCTTTTCTTAAGGCATCATAGCCAACCACCTCCATCGCTTTTTTCAGTCCCTGGTGGTAGTCTCCGCTGTCATAAACCCACCCGGTCGGTGACTTCCAGGGAAATTCTTCCTTCCTGATAAAATTTTCAAGCCTCAATTGTGCGGGATCCTTTCCTACCGCCAGTGCAAACCGGTCGGTCATACGTTCGATGGCATGGACGGCTTCCGTAACGCGGAACGAACAACGGTAGGCAACACCACCTGGAGGTTTGTTGGTATATACCGCATCTGCCTCCATGAAAGCCGCCCCGTAATTGTAGGAGCCGGTGGCTATGGAGAACATGCCGGTCGGAAATTTCGAGGGGTTTGCGGCTGCATCCGTATATCCATGATCTGCGAGGACCTTGAACCTGGTCGCCAGGATTTTTCCCTCCCTGGTACCGGCCATTTCTGCAGTAATGTGATAGTCGCGCGCAAAGGAATCCGCCTGCAGGTTTTCGCTCCGGTCCTCAATCCATTTAACCGGCCTGCCGGTCAAAAATGACACGGCAATAGCTACGACATAACCCGGATAGACGGGCACTTTTCCACCAAAGCCACCCCCGATGTCTGGAGAGACTACCCGGATCTTTTCTTCCGTGAGACCTACATGGCCCGCCACCAGGGCGATCACTGTCCGGATTGCATGAGGGGCCTGGGTCGTCATATACATAGTAAGGTGGTTGTTGACCTTATCATAGTCAGCAACACAGCCGCAGGTTTCGATGGAAGACACATGAATCCTCGGTAAATAAATCTCTTCCTTGACTACGACCTGGGCAGTGGCAAAAACGGCATTCGTTTTTGCCTTATCACCCACTTCCCAGTGCCAGATGTGATTGTCCTTTTTTCCGGGCTTGTCCTTTCTCAGGACAGGGGCATCCGCACTCAGGGATTTAAAGGGGTTCATCAGGGGTTTCATCACCTCGTATTCTACCTTTACTGCCTCCCTTCCGTCGCGTGCGGCATATCTGTTTGTAGCGATCACTGCAGCCACCTCCTGCGACTGATACATCACGGTGTCTGTGGGCAGTACCATCTGGGTGTCAGACATGATCGTCGGCATCCAGTGGAGATTATATTTTTCCAGGTCCTTCCCCGTCACGACTGCCACCACACCGGGTACTTTCATGGCCTCGGAAATGTCAATATTTTTGATTTTCGCATAAGCGTAGGGGCTCCGGGTGATGTCCATATACAGCATGCCATCGAGCTTGATGTCATCAATATAGTGTCCCTTGCCCTGGATAAAACGTGCATCCTCCTTTCTCTTCATTGAATGTCCCATTCCGCTGATTTCTTTTGAAGTCTTACACTGTATCATAAAGATCAATTGATTGGTTAGTGTTTCTTGAATCAAACAAATTCAGGTTCGGTGGACGCCGTTGGGGCTCCACGCATCTTGGCCCCGGCATATTGGATGGCCTTTACGATGTTGTTATAGCCGGTGCACCGGCAGAGGTTACCGGAAATGCCCCAGCGTATCTCCTCCTCCGAGGGATCAGGGTTTTCGGCAAGCAGTTCGGTAGCCCTCATGATCATGCCGGGGGTACAGAACCCGCAATGCAACCCGTGATTCTCTTTGAACCCCTCCTGCAGAGGGCTCAGGGAACCGTCAGCTCCCAGCACGCCTTCAATGGTCGTGATGGATTTGCCATTGGCCTGCACCCCGAGGAGGGTACAGGATTTGACTGATTTCCCGTCCAGCAAAATGGTGCAGGCCCCGCAGGAAGTAGTATCACAACCTATGTGCGTACCCGTTAGATTGAGATTCTCCCTGATCAGGTGAACCAGCAAAAGGCGCGGCTCCACGTCGAGGGTATGCTGGATCCCGTTGATGGTTAAGGTTATTTCCATATGGAAGTATTTTAGCTTTGTATTGAAAATGATTTGTATTATTTGACACGGTCCGCAGCTCTCTGGATCATGCGTTTTACCAGGACGGCGACCATCGCCCGTTTGTATTCTTCGCTTCCCCTCAGGTCTGATGACGGGTTGCAGTCCTCCGAGGCATATTTGGCTGCCAGGGCAATGGATTCGGTCGCAACCGGCTTTCCCACGATGGCTCCTTGCGACCGAAGCGCTCTCAAGGGCACCGGATTGACATTGGTTAGCCCGATACCTGCCCCCGTACAGATTCCTTTCCCGTCAACCGTGAGTCGAACAGCCACCCCGGCAGTTGCATAATCTCCCACCTTTCGTTCGAGCTTGTGGTAGGCTGAACCGGTTCCTTTTGGCGGAACAGGTATTTGAATTTCCGTCAGTATTTCATCAGACTGGATAGCCGTGTGGTAAAAACCAAAGAAGAATTCATCAATCGGAACCTGGCGAACGCCCCTCGGCCCGGTAATTACGACGGTGGCACCGAGGGCAATCATGACAGCCGGATGGTCGTTGGCTGGATCGCCATGGGCCAGGTTTCCGCCGATTGTGCTGCGGTTGCGAACCTGGGGATCGGCAATCAATCTGGTCACGTCTGTAAAAATGGGATAATATTTTTTTAACAGAGAGGAATGCTCTACCTCCGCTTCCCGGGTAAGGGCACCGATCCGTATGATGCCGGCATCCTCCCGGATATACGATAATTCAGGGATGTTGTTGATGTCAATAACGTATTCAGGAGTCGCCAGCCTCAGTTTCATCATCGGGATGAGACTATGCCCCCCCGAAAGAATCTTGGCAGAATCACCATGCTTCTGGAGAAGGCCGATTGCTTGAGCCACCGAGGTGGGTGCTTCGTACCGGAAGGATTGGGCAATCATAAATATATTTTTTTTGGTTTATGGAACTATTGGTGAATGGCGGCAGGTCTGTTCTTCATATACGCGCTTATCCTGGAAATAAAAAAGAGCAGACTTCCGTTAAGCCAGACCGCACAGAAAACAGTTATGACACCAAGATAATAAAGGAATATGCCCCCACCCCTGGATACCGCGAACAGGATGCACGCAGAGCCACATAATGCCAGCAGAAAAGCATAACTGGTTCTGGGATCCTTCCTGTTGTTAAGCAGGATGCTGAGCAGGATGACCAGGCAAAGAAATAGGGATAAGTAGAATGTTGCCCCAGATGAAACAGGGTGGTTGGTTAATTGGGTACCCCCCTTACCACAGAGAACGACGGTACTGGAATAAGCCACCAGGCAAAAGGGACATTTGGGCAAAAGAGCCAGCAGCAGACCCGTTATCAACCCTGCATTTTTTTCCCTTTCTGTAACGGGCAGTCTCCTTTTGCAAGGCTTGCAATCGTTTATTGATTTCAATTCGCTTGCCATAACAACGAATTACCTGAAGGTAATTTTGTTAGCAATAAACCCTAAAGGAAATCATACCCTCAAAGCGAGAATCTTGTACATACCAATTTAAGACAATTTTCCTTGTGCCCCAAAATGAATGTTTAAACCTCATTTTTAAAAGGGATTTCTGTCCATGGCAAACCAGGAGGTTAACCTCACCATGGTATTAGTTAATAGCTTATTATCAGTTTTTCAGGTATTGGCTTTGGTGAATCCAAGGTCGCAAGATCATTTGGTTGGTGGTGGGACTTATCCTATCAGGGACAATCAGGACGTTGCAGGAGTAGGTCTTTTCAGTCCGGATCAATAAGTCATTTCACTCCGGTTAATCCCTGTCAGAAATTTTAACCGGTGCGCATGGCTGATACCGGTAGCCCGAAACCTTTCAGCGTTTATCACCCTGATTGCCCCGAAGAGTATAGGACCGCAAAGGGCCACTTCCCCGGATACCGGGGCAAGAAAGCCACCGCAGGGCCAGGCATGCTTCCATAAGACAACCAGCAAGCGCGGTATAATCAGCTAATGTCAAGCAGCTCCACTTCAAATATCAGGGTGCTGTTAGGCCCTATCTGCGCACTCACCTGTCTGTCGCCATAACCAAGACCAGGCGGAATGAAAAAACGCCACTTGCTTCCTATGGGCATCAACTGGAGACCTTCCGTCCAGCCTTTGATAACCATATTTAACGGGAAGGTGGCCGGTTGTCCGCGCCTGACCGAACTGTCAAATATGGTACCATCGATCAGGGTGCCATGATAGTGGCAGGTAACTTTTTGGTGCACCAAAGGTTTTTTCCCCGTTCCCTCCGAAATGATCTCATACTGGAGCCCGCTGGCCAGCGTCACAACGCCAGGCCTTGATTTGTTGGTTTCAAGAAATTCATGGCCTGCTTTGAGGTTGGCGGCAGACTTTTCATTCTTCATATTGAATAACTTATCAGTTATACCCATGGTATGCTTTTATGGCAAAGGTAGCGACCCCGGGCCTGACCACGGTGCAACCCATAAAGGATCCTGAAAAATGCCATAGCCCGGCTCATGCCAGGCTACGGTGGTTAAATTATAAGTGATACCGGATTTTAGTTTAAACGATACTCAACACGGGAATATTGGTATTTGCGATGATCCTTTTGGATTGCTTTTTGTCCAGCAGCTCCAGCAGGTCATGTTTTTTGGGAAAGACAATCAGAAAGTCCAGGTTGTGTTGCCGGGCAAATTGTGTGATTCCGGCATCAATCTGCTGTTTCGGGAGAAAATGAAACTGGGGATGAAACTTCATCAGGGGATTATCAGCAGACAGCAGGCTATTTTTTTTGGCAAATGACTCTTCTTCTTCGCTGCTGCAGATATGGATGATATCGATCTGCGGTGAATAGCTGGTCATCAGCTCTTCCAGGAAATGAACCGGCAGGGTATTTCCGATGTCCATCGTGTCGCAGGCCAGTCCGATTCTTCCGATCCCATGAAATATGGCGTGTTCCGGAACCACCAGGACAGGGAAGTGCAAATGCCGGACAGCAGACAGGGTGTTGCTTCCCAGCAAAAATCTGCCCAGATCGGCTCCTTCTTTCATTCCCATCACCACCGCAACGGGTTTTTTAAACGCGCATATTTCTTCCAGCTGGCGTCCTACAGAGCCTACTACCAATTCCTTGACAATTTTTATTTTCCCCGCTGTACGGTGTGCTAATTTCCTGCCCACTTCCTCCAGCTCTTCCTTTGCTTCATCGACAAGAGCTTCAAATACTGACTCGGTCATGGGTACCTCGGAAACCGAAACCGGCAACTGGACCACATTCAACAGGACCAGTTCTGCCTGCATGCCTGCTGCCAGGTCAGCGGCGTAGTTCAACGCATTGAGCGAAGAAGGGGAAAAATCGGTTGGGGCAACTATTGTTTTCATCATAAAAGTATTGACGTATTAAAATTAATTCCCTCAAATCCGAAGAGGGCTGACCACCGTTTACCGGGATCCTGATTTTGGTCAGTCCGGTCGAAAATCTTCCAACTTTGTTATAATTTCATCCTATTGATATCAAAGCAATTATCGTTCCCATGTTTAAAGAGCGGCCTACCCACATTCTGATGTTTTGTTTCATCGTGAGCCTCAGTGCTGCGGTCCTGCAGTACCTTAATCCGGGCATTCTCTTTTTTGACTACGGACTGATTATCGCGGTATTGCTGACCGTATTTCTTAAATCCGACTTTTATACGAAGCTGTTCGGGACGGTCAGTGTGGGGTTTATCATCATATCCGGCTTTTACCGCCATGATAACATGAACCTTCAGCAGGTCATGCTGCAACACCTGTTTTCGGCAACCATCATCGTGACCATTACGCTGGCAGTCCTGTATATAAAGAAACTATACCGTTCCATTGAATCCGACGAAAGGCAGGTCAACGCATTGTTTGAGCATGCGACCGAAGGCATCGTCCTGACCAACAGCCGGGGAGAGATTATCCTGGTCAACCCTGCTGCTTCCGAACTTTTTCTTTATGACAAGGAGGAAGTGCTCGGAAAACCCATAGAGACCCTGATCCCCATCCGCTTCCACGATGGTCACGAGGCCTACCGCAGATCGTTCTATCAAACGCCCTCCAACCGGTCAATGGGTCACGGCAGGGATTTGTTTGCCAGAAAAAAAAACGGGCAGGAGTTCCCTGTAGAAGTGAGCCTGAGCTACTACCACCAGGAAGATGAGTTCTTTGTCATCGCCTTTGTAGTTGATATTACCAGCCGCAAAGAATCGGAAATGGAATTGCGCCGGCAGAAAAAACAGCTGGAAACCATCACGGAAGAAATGAGAAATCTTAACGCTGAACTGGAAAACAAAGTGGAACAACGAACCCTGATCCTGAGGGAAGCCCTCCAGGAACTGGAAAAATCTGAAACGGAACTCAGTGAGGCCCTGAGCAAGGAAAAAGAGCTTAGCGAGATCAAGTCGCGGTTCGTTTCCATGGCTTCCCATGAATTCCGCACACCCCTCAGCACAGTTCTATCCTCGGCCTCCCTGCTTTCCAAGTATACGCTTACCGAAGACCAGGAAAAGCGGGACAAACACATCAAGCGCATCAAGGATTCCGTGAGGCATCTGAACGAACTCCTGGAGGACTTTCTGTCTCTGGGGAAACTGGAAGAAGGACGGATAAAAGCAGACCTGGGAGAGTTTAATGCCCGTGAATTTGTTACCGAAACTGTCGATGAAATCAAGACCATCCTGAAAAGCAAACAGGCCATTCATTTTACCTACGATGGATCCGATCTTGCGATCTCAGATAAGTTGATGGTTAAAAATATCCTCATCAACCTCCTGGGCAATGCTTCCAAGTTCTCGGCTGACGATTCGCCGATCTGGCTGACCGTCAGCAACCTGGACGGCACTCTCCGTCTTCAGGTGAGAGATGAGGGAATTGGCATTTCCGACGAGGACCAGCAACACCTGTTCAGCAGCTTTTTCAGGGCCAAAAACGTGGTTAACATTGAAGGGACAGGCCTGGGCCTGCATATCGTGAAAAGATATGTGGAACTACTCAACGGCAGCATCCGTCTCAAAAGTCAGCTAAACCAGGGCACAAGCATTGATATTGAATTGCCCTCTCCTGCCTTGACCAGCGCCTGATTCCCGATGGGAGGGTTTTTCGGATTCCCGCCAGAACTGACTAAATTTATGCATGTTTCGTCAACCCCGGTTTGCCTGGATTCTTGGAACTATCTACCTGGTCATCTATTGCATGCTGATGATGTCAGAAAATTTGCAATGGCTGGCAATCATTCTTTTCTTCTTCTCCCCCTTCCTGGTTACCTGGATAGCTCTTACCATTATCCGTTACGGCAGGTACAAGGGACCTGATTTGGATTGTGATGAATTCGGATATCAGGACAGGCCAAAAGATGCCCTGGGAATCTTTTAAGAAAGTATGGGCCCCACCCAGAAACACCCCTTTAAAAAGCGGAGTCCGTTAGTTAATGGCAGGAAATAATTTTGGCCGGCGCAGCTGCCAGAACAGGGCTGATAAAGGGAATCCCCAGGTCAAGCCCCCTCAGCACCAGCAGTATTCCCAGACATGCAGTCAGCACGGGGACTGCATTTCTAAGGGCGGTTCTGCCCTGGGAATTGATCAAAAACCTGAATGAGGTAACAGCCAGCAGCATCGGCAGAGTGCCCAACCCGAATGAGATCATGTACAGGGAACCTGATAGCATCCCACCGGTATTCACTGAGGCAGCAATCGCCAGGTAGACCATGCCGCAGGGAAGAAGACCATTGACCATACCCATCATTATGAGAGGAAAATCACCCGGCTTACTCCACATCCTGAAGAGGAGCTTCCGGATCATCATATAATAATTTTCCAGCAACCGCGGATGAGTTTTCCACTTAAACAGGTATTGGATGATGACAGAAATAAGGATCGATCCGCCAAGCAGCACCGAAAACATCTGCTGGAGCCCTGCCAGCTGAATCCTTCTCCCAGCTATTCCGAAAACCAGCCCCATCAGCCCATAGGTCAAAATACGGCCGCAGTGATACCAGACAACCAGTGACCACCTGCGTGCCGCCGGCAGGTTCTGAACAGGTAGGGCAAGCATGAGGGGGCCGCACATGCCTGCACAGTGCAGGCTGCTGACCAGGCCCAGGAAAAGGGCTTCCAGGATAACGGTGCTGATCATGCTACAAAACTTTCAGTGGTTCTTCTGCGTAATATTTGGTATGGTTGCTTTCCCAGCCTATTTTGACTACATATTTTCCTGGAGAAATTGTCCTCCGGTCTACCTGCTGGATTCCGTCCGGTCTCATGTCCAGCGTTATCTTTCTGTCTCTGGAAGCATCCGAAGGACAGTAAAAAAGGATCGTTCCAACCGGTTTTGCACTCCTCAATTCAGGCGGAAAACGGACAGAAATGAAGGATGTATCCTGGCTGAATTCTATTTTCCCACTCAGGGCACCTGCCTTCTTCTCCTCGTCTATCACGTCCTGGTAAGCCAGTTCGTCACGATAGTATTCCGAGGACACCAGGTTCACCGGAGTTTGAAGGCAACGGTAAACCATATATGACATCATTCCTCCAAATGCAGCAAATACCAGGAGGAGTTTATAACCCCAGTTCATATTTCTTCATTTTAGTTTATCATATTCCATATAAAAAATTCATTTGTCCGGCCTGGCCACAAGGGCAGGGACAGTCAGTCCATACCAGGATCCGGTCCCATGAAATTGGTCCGGATTTCATCTACCTTATTGTTGCCCTCATACAGCCCGATGCGAATAGGGGTTTTTCTTTGCTCCAACAAATTCCTGGGCAGGACCACAAAAAAGGTCCCCGCCCCTTCTTCTTCTTTTTTGATCAGGATGGGATGAATCCCAATGATTTCAATCTTGCCGCTGATTTCTTCCAGGCGGAGAATCAACGGAATGTTCCTGGTGGTCTTGTTGGCCACCTTTATATTGTACAGATTGGATACGCTGTCTGTACCCCGTTCCTGGAAAAGCATGCCTGGCGTGCGGATAATGGTGGCATCGATATCCTTGCGGGTCATCAGCAGGGTCCCCAGAATGGCCAGCAGGACACCCAGAAGCCCGGTATATAATTTCATGCGGGTAGTATACTGCAGGGGCTGTTTTCCCGAAATGTCTGTTTCGGAGGCATAGCGGATCAGGCCTGGCTTACGACCCGTCATTTTCATCATGTGATCACAGGCATCTATACATGCTGTGCATCCAATGCACTCCATCTGGGTACCATTCCGGATGTCAATTCCTGTAGGGCAGACCCTGACGCATTGCAGGCAATCGATGCAATCACCAATGTTGTCCTGCCTGTTCTTGCTGTATTTCGCCCTTGGTTCACCGCGCCTGTAATCGTAGGCAACGACTATGGAGTTTGTATCCAGCAGAACGCCCTGGAGCCTTCCGTATGGACAAACGACGGTGCAGACCTGTTCCCTGAGGTAGGCGTATACACCGTAAAACACTGCGGAAAAAAGGATAATCGAGGAAAGCCCGGTCACATGGAGGGCAACCGGCTCTGTCATGATCCGCCACAATTCCCTCATACCGATGATATAGGACAGGAAGAAATTGGCAATGACAAATGAAAGCAGGAAAAAACTGATATGCTTGGCTGTTTTGATCAATATTTTCCGCGTGGTCCAGGGTGCTTTGTTAAGCAGGCGCTGGCTGGCTGCATCCCCTTCCAGCAGGTATTCCACTTTGCGAAAAAGCATTTCCATAAAAATGGTCTGGGGGCACACCCATCCGCAAAACAACCGCCCGAAGGCTGCCGTGAATAGTATAATGAAAATCACAAAGGTGACCATGGTCAGGCCGAATATGAAAAAGTCCTGAGGCCAGAAGACTTTGCCAAACAGGATGAACCGGGCACCGGGAATGTTAAAGAGAAACAGGGGCCTTCCCTGGACATAAACAAAGGGAATGATAAAAAACAGGGCAAAAAATGCCCAGCTTACGTAAGTCCTGATCGAGTAAAATTTTCCCCTCGGCTTCTGCGCAAATATCCACCTTCTCTTTCCTTGGGCATCAATGGTAACCTGCCTGTCCCTGAAAGACTGGTCTGGTCCGCTTTTATCCCCGGGTTTTGTTATCCTTGATTCCATGCGCATTCCTCTTTATGATGATATATCAGCCTGCTCATTTTCCGGCACTTGCAGGCAGACGATCGGAATCAGCTGTAGCCTTTTCCTCGTACACATTGCCCTGTGGGGCCTTTCCATTAGGCGGATTGGTTCCATGCAGGGATTTGATGTAACTGGCCACCTGGGCAATCTGCCGGGGACCGAAATCGTCCTTCCAGCTTTTCATGCCTTTGTCAGGCACTCCATATTTGATGGTTTTGAACACATCCCTGATATTTCCACCGTGCAACCAGTAATCGTCTGTCAGGTTGGGGCCTACACCCCCCTCCCCCAGTTTACCATGGCATGCAAAACAGTTTGTCTCAAATATGGCCTTGCCTGCATTGAGGTCAGAGGAGCTGTTCAGCAGTTTCACCGAAATCTCATCAACATTGTTCGCAGCCTTTTTCAGGTAAGCTTCCCGATCTTTTTCAGCGGCAACGACCGACATCCGGTATTCTTCAGCGCTGGAAGGTGCTGAATGGGACACCTGGTATCTCCACAGGTAAATGCCGGCAAACACGATGGTCAGGTAAAATCCATAAATCCACCAGGGCGGCAACCGGTTGTCTAGTTCCCGGATCCCGTCGTAATCGTGGCCCAGGTCAATATTTTTTTCCTGGTCGGCGGGGCGGAATTTGTTCAGGCGGTCCCACCAGTTCACAGAAGGTCTCCTGATAGTAACAGCCTGCGTGGCTTTTTGGGTGACCCGCTTGTCCGCCCGAAGCAGTGCCTTCAGGTGAAAAAGCAGGACCATGACGACAGCCAGTTCGAGAAGAACCACGGAGCACATGAGATAAAAAGCGCTGGGCGATACAGCTTGAAAAGAGGCAGCAATCAGTCCCGCAGGGGAAGCACTGTCCTGCGCCCAAAGGGGTGTTGACAGCATCAGGAATCCGGCGGTGATGGCTGCGGTTGTGGACAGACCTGGGGATGGCATGTTCCCAGTGGCCACGTTTTCCTGCTCCGGTTCCTTCTTACTTCTCACTTTCGCGTACCCGACAAGCAGGTTGGCAAGGAGGGCAATGACCAGCGCCAGGAACATCATGATGATCAGCATGGCCACGACAAAGGGGTTTGACAGGGAGGAGGGAGGCGGAGGGCCATCGGCAAATGCACCTGTGGCAAGCAGGAGCATTCCGGCGGCCAGCGATGCTTTTAACGGGGTTCCTGACAGGTACTTTCTGATAAACTGCGAGAACATAAGAATTTTATTTTGATTAGATTTTTTTATCCAGCGGGATTTGGCTGATTTCGTCAATCATGTTCTTGTCCGCCCGGATCGTCCAGATGACCATGGCGACAAAGAATATTCCAAACAACGCCAGCGAAATGAGTCCGAAGATGCTTACCGAACTTATTTTTTCCAGATAATGAATGAATTTCATGGCAACATTTTTTTTGATGTTATCTAATTGCCCATAACATGGGTTCCATCACCCGACAATACCGTCTGGTCCTTGGGTGCAGCTTTGATGTCTTTTCCCAGCCTTTGCAGGTATGCAATGAGGGCTATGATCTCCCTCGTGCTTTTGGTTTTGATCTTGCTTTCCCTGAGGTCAGCCTGGATTTCATTTGCCTGTGTCCGCAGGTCCTTGTTGGCCTGCTGCTCATATCCTGACGGGTACGGCACACCCAGTGTCCGCATGGCGCGGATCATCGCCGGGGTTTCCAGTGTGTCGATACTTTCATCGAAGAGCCAGTTGTAGGACGGCATAATGGAACCTGGGGACATGGATTGCGGGTCCAGCATATGATTGTAATGCCAGCTGTCGGGATACTTACCGCCGACCCTGGCCAGGTCAGGGCCGGTTCTTTTGGAACCCCACTGGAAGGGATGATCATATACAAACTCCCCTGCTTTGGAATATTCGCCGTAGCGGGCCACTTCATCGCGGAACGGGCGAACCATCTGTGAATGGCATAGGTAGCAACCCTCACGGATATATATATCCCGTCCGTGAAGCTCAAGGGGTGTGTACGGTTTTACACTGGTAATGGTAGGGATATTTGATTTTACCAGAAAAGTCGGGATCAGTTCGATCAGACCTCCAATAGCTACCACCAGCAAGCTGAATACCATCATTTTCATGGGCCTCCTTTCGATCCAGCGGTGCCAGTATTCCTTTCCGTGGGCAGTAAGCACCGCAGGCAGCGGTGCAGCCTCGGCCGGTTCATCGGTAACGAATTTTCCCTGCAGGATGGTCTTCCGCAGGTTGTATATCATGATAAAGACCCCGGTGATGTACAGTGCTCCGCCAATACTCCTGGTAACATACATCGGGATAATATGGGTAACTGTTTCGAGAAACTGGAACTTCAGCTGGCCTTCTTCCGTAAAGCTTTTCCACATCATACTCTGGGTAAATCCGGCCCAGTACAAGGGGATGGCATAGAGGACAATTCCGATAGTGCCTATCCAGAAATGAGCACCGGCCAGTTTTCTGGAATAAAGGGAGGTATTCCACATCTTGGGTATCAGCCAGTACAATACCCCGAAAGTGAGAAAGCCATTCCATCCGAGAGCGCCAATATGCACATGGGCAATTGTCCAGTCTGTGAAATGGGAAATGGCGTTAACGCTTTTAAGACTCAGCATAGGCCCCTCAAAGGTGGCCATGCCGTAGCAGGTGATGGCAACCACCAGGAATTTCAGGACAGGATCTTCGCGCACTTTATCCCAGGCGCCCCGCAGGGTAAACAATCCGTTCAGCATACCTCCCCAGCTTGGGGCAATCAGCATGACTGAAAATACAACACCCAGGGATTGTGCCCAGTCGGGCAGTGCGGTATATAAAAGATGGTGGGGACCTGCCCAGATATAAATGAATATCAGGGCCCAGAAATGGATAATCGACAACCGGTAGGAATAAACCGGCCTGTTTGCCGCCTTCGGCAGAAAATAGTACATCAGGCCGAGGTAGGGAGTGGTCAGGAAAAAGGCGACGGCGTTATGACCATACCACCACTGCACCAGGGCGTCCTGCACACCCGCATACCAGCTGTAACTTTTCATGAATGAAACAGGCAGTTCGATGGAATTGACAATATGAAGCATGGCTACGGTGACCCAGGTGGCGATATAGAACCAGATGGCTACATAGATATGGCTTTCCCGACGCTTGACAATCGTTCCAAAAAGGTTTATCCCAAATATGATCCACACTACCGCGATGGCAATATCCAGTGGCCACTCCAGTTCTGCATATTCTTTTCCCGAGGTATGTCCCATCCACAGACTCAGCGCCCCGGCAACAATAATGAGTTGCCAGCCCCAGAAATGCAATTTGCTCAGGGTATCACTGAACATCCTTGCTTTACACAAACGCTGGAGTGAGTAATACACACCCATGAATATGCCATTCCCAACAAAGGCAAAGATGACCGCGTTGGTATGCACGGGTCGCATCCGGCCAAAGGTGGTGGCCGGAATGCCCAGGTTCATGGACGGATAGTAAAGTGCTATCGCTATCCACAACCCGGCGAGCATACCTACAATGCCCCAGAATAATACGGCATACGCAAACCATTTGACAGTCTTGTTATCGTAATAGAATTTTCCTACCTGCATGGGTATCTTTTATTTTGTTTTTTGTGGATTTATTGTAGTGGGAATGGTTTCGGTTTTGTCCATTTGCAACAGCCCTTCGTTTTTTTCGAAGCCCGTCGTTCCGTCGTCGAACAATATTCTGACCGGAGGGGAATAGTCATCATCGAACTGGTGGTTTTTTGCGCTCCAGATAAAGGCACACAAAAAGATTGCGGAGACCGACATGCTGGCTATCAGCAGGAGGATAATGACGCTCATGTAAAGAATTTAGGTGCGGTTAAACAGCCAGGGCGATGCGCGATGCCTGGGACATTTAAGTTCAGCCATATCAGAACACTCCCCTGGCGAGGGCAGGCCCGCTGGCCAGATCATACTTTTGCATGATCCCCTGAGTTGGTTCTTACCCGGAAAAACCTGTACAGCGGACAGAATCCGGTCAGGCTGGTCAGCAATCCGATGATGCCGAGGACAAGGGCAATAACGCCAAGAAGCCCCTTGGTGATTCCCGTCAGGAATAAGCTTATAAAAATGACGGCAAATACCAGTCGGATGATTTTTTCAGTTCGGCCTATATTTTTTTTCATAATTCTTCTTTTTTTCAAAATTCGTCAGAGGATGTTCTTCCAGTTATGACTCTTATCATCAAATAGGGTGATTTATATCCGGTTAAGCGGTTACAGTTTAAGGGTTTTAGCCGTCCAGCTGCTCGCCCCGTAGGTAACTATCAGGATAGTCATACTGCTTAATGGCATCAGAATGGCCGCCAGCAGGGGGGACAGGGTCCCCTGGACTGCGAAATACAGCCCGGCCAGGTTATAAACGATAGACAGCATAAAACTCGCCATGATAACCTTCCTGTTTGCCTTGCACAGTGTCAGAAAAGCGGGCAGCTTCAGCAGTTGACCGGCTTCCAGTATGGCATCGCTGGCGGGAGTAAAATTGTTGCTGTCTTCCGCCAGAGCAATCCCCACATTGCTTTGCTGCAGGGCAATCCCGT
>Ga0318563_10000462_pt1 | contig 17020 bp, 11 predicted proteins | sample GRESIP066b5f19_FD_203689 | JGI IMG/M metagenome (GOLD analysis project Ga0318563, IMG submission 203689) | Tropical soil microbial communities from Luquillo Experimental Forest, Puerto Rico - GRE.SIPMG.066b5f19 | ecosystem: Environmental > Terrestrial > Soil > Tropical forest > Bulk soil... | reverse complement strand
GGACCGGGAGCCGTACGTCAACCACCTGCTGCGGGTGGCGATCAGGATCATGTCGCATTACCGCGTCCGCGACGCCGACGTGGTCTGCGCCGCGCTGCTGCACGACGCCGTGGAAGATCACACTGCCGACTTGGCCGCCGGTGGCGGCGGGGCCGACTTGGCCGCCGGTGGCGGCGGGGCCGACTTGGCCGCCGGTGGCGGCGGGGCCGACTTGGCCGCCGGTGGCGGCGGGGCCGAACTGGCCGGGAGCGGCGCTGGGCAGCCGGCCGCGCTCGCGGTGCTGGCGGCGGAGTTCGGCCCGCGGGTGGCCGGGCTGGTCGGCGCGGTGACGAACCCGCCGTACGCGCCAGACCGCGACGAGCACGAGCAGTACCGGGAGCACGTCGCCGACAGCCTGCGGGACAACCCGTGGGCCCGGGTGATCAAGGCCTCGGACTTCACCGACAACGGCGTCGGCCTCATCCACACCACCGGGCCCCGGCTGCACCGGCTGGCTGACAAATACGCGCCGCTGGTCCCGGTCCTGCGCGAGGTCATAGCCCGGCCGGACACGCCCCTGGACGCCCTGGCCAAGGAGCACATCCTGGCCCAGCTCGACCGGGCCGCCGACCGGTTCGCAGCGCTGCAGCCTGACCCGGGGCAGGCTGATACCAGGCGCGGGGACGGGGGCTAGATGCCAGAGCTACCTGAGGTCGAGATCGCCCGCCGCCTGATCGCCGATCTGGCCCTGGGCCGCCGCATCGTCGGCGTGGACGACGCCGACACGTTCGTCTGCCGACCGCACTCCCCCGGCGAACTGCGCGCCGCGCTGACCGGGCGCATACTCACCGCGGCGTACCGGCGCGGCAAGACGATGTGGTGCGAGACCTCAGGTACGGACGGCTCGGCCGGACCCGGACCCCGTGGACCCCGTGGCCCGGACCTCGGCATTCACCTCGGTATGAGCGGCCGCATCGTGGTCACCGCCAAAGACGGCTGGGTGGCCGAGGGCGGTGATCCGCCCGGCCGGGACGCGCAGCCGCGCCGGGCCGAGTGGGATCGCTTCACGCTCGAGTTCGCCGACGGGGGCCGGCTGGCCCTGTTCGACAAGCGCCGCCTCGGGCGCATCGTGCTCAACCCCGATATCGACGCGCTCGGCCCGGACGCGGCTGAGGTTACCCCGGCTCAGTTCCGGGCGCTGATCAGCAAGGGGACGATCGCGGTCAAGGCACGTCTGCTGGACCAGTCCAAGATCGCCGGAATCGGAAACCTGCTGGCCGACGAAATCCTGTGGCAGGCCAAGATCTCACCCGGCACCCCGGTCAATCGCCTGCAGCGAAAGGACGTCGACCGACTGTACCGCGCGCTGCGGTCAGTGCTGGCCGCCGCGCTGGCGACAGGCGGCGGTGCGCACACCGGCGACGTCATCGCGGCCCGCCGCCCGGGCGGCAGCTGCCCGCGCTGCGGCGCGGAAATGGTGCACGGCACCGTCGGCGGCCGCTCCACCTGGTGGTGCTCCCGGGAACAGGCGGGCCTTGCCGGATCGCGCTGACCAGCGGTAAGAAGTGCTTGTGGGGAGGGACAAGCCCGCGGGACCGGCCGCTGCCTCGCGGGTCGAGCTGCGTCTGGCGGGTGCGTTCGGCGTCATCCGTGATGGCGCCGTGCTTTCGGACGGCGAGCTGGGCAGCCGCAAGTCCCGGACGTTGCTGAAGCTGCTCGCGGTGGAACGGCCGGGCCTGGTCCCGGTGCAGCGGATCATCGACGTGCTGTGGACCGGCCAGCCCCCGGCGGCCGCCGAGCAGAACATCGCCTCCCTGGTCAGCAGGCTGCGCGGAGTGCTGGGTTCCGGCGTGATCCTGGGCGGCCGGCCGGGTTACCGACTCGCCGACTCCCCCGAGGTCAGCGTCGACCTCGATCTGGCCGCCCGGTACTGCGAACACGCGGAGCGGAAACTGGCGGCCTCGCCCGCGATCGCCCTGGCCGCCGCCGAGCAGGCCCTCGCCCTGCTGTCCGCGGGCACCGCGCTGGCCGACGAGCCGTACTCGTCCTGGGTGGACCCGGCCCGCGATGAGCTGCGTACGCTACTTCGCCGGGCTCAGCTGGCCGCCGCCGAGGCGGCGCTGGCGACCGGAGACGCCCGCGCAGCGGTCCGCTACGCCGAAGCCGCCGCGACGGCTGACCCGCTCGACGAGACGGCTCACCGGTGGTACATGTCGGCCTGCGCCGCGGCCGGTGAGCCCGCCAAGGCTCTGGTGGTCTACGCGGCACTGCGCGAGCGACTTGCCGACGAGCTGGGCGTGGACCCGGCGCCGCAGACTCAGGAGCTGCACCTGGCCGTCCTGCGGCGGCACCCGTCTCATCTACCCCAGCCGTTCCGACCATCCCAGTCACCTCAGACGCCTCGACTGAAGCAGCCGACCCTGGTGGGACGCGAAGCGGAGACCGCGGTCCTGCGCGACGCCTGGGGTCGTGCCGTCGCCGGGGATCCCGGGCTGATCGTGATCATCGGGGAGGCCGGGATCGGTAAGACGACCCTCGCCGAGGATCTCGCGGCGGAGGCGGATGAGACCGGCGCGACCGTGCTGCGCACCCGCTGTTACGAGGCCGAGCGCTCGCTGTTCCTGCAGCCGATCGTGGAGGCCATGGCGCCGGTCGCGGCCCGGACGACCGCGAGCGTGCTCCAGCAGATGCTCGGTGAGCACGGACCGGCCGCCGCGGCCCTGCTGCCCGAGGTGGCCGCGCTGCTCGGGCCGCCGCCGGCCTGGCGGGGCAGCCCGGACATGGAACGGGGCCGGTCCTTCCAGGCGGTGACCGCGTTCCTGGCCGGCCTGGCCGAACGCGCGCCCGTCCTGCTCGTCGTGGACGACCTGCAGTACGCGGGGCAATCGACCGCCGAGTTCATTCACTACCTCGGCCGTCACATGTCCGGCGACCGGCTGCTCGTGGTGGTGACCGTCCGAGCCGAGCACGATCAGCAGATCAGCGCCGCGCTCGCCCCGATGGCCACCCGGGTCGAGGTGGGCCCGCTCAGCCCGGCGGCGGTCGGGCAACTGGCCCGCGCGGCTGGGCAGGGCGCGCTGGCCGACTCCATCCTGCAGCGCACCGGTGGCCACACGTTGTTCGTGGTAGAGGTGCTGCGGGCCCTGGCGGGCGGAGACGCCGACCCGGCCCAGGGAGTCATGCCCCAGTCGCTGCGCAGCGCGGTTCAGGCCCGGGTCAGGCAGACCGGGCGGGCCGCCGAAACGCTGCTGCGGGCGGCCTCGGTGCTCGGCGCCGCGATCGATCCGCTGACCCTCGGCGAGTTGCTCCAGCTCACCCCGGCCGCCGCGGTCGAGCGCTGCGAACAGGCGCTGCAGGCCAGGCTGCTGGTGGCCAGCGGCCGGAACTACGAGTTCGCCAACGACCTCATCCGGGAGGTGCTGTACGCCACCACGCCCGAGCCGACCCGGCTGGCCTACCACCGGCGTGCGGCCGACCTGCTGACCGGGCAGCCGGAGTCGCTGGCCCGGCACGCCGCGGCCGCGGGCGACTGGCTCCGGGCGGCGCGGGCCTGGCTGCTGGCGGCCGAGGATGCCTTGCGGCGGCATACGGCGAGCGACGCGATCGCGCTGAGCACGCAGGCACTGGACGCGGCCGAGCGCAGCGGCAACGCGGAGGCGCGGGCCCGGGCCCTGGTCGTCCGGGCCCGCGCGCGCGAGGCGGCCGGCGCCAACGATGCCGCCCTGGCCGATCTGGCCGAAGGGCTGGCCGGCGCGCGGGCCGCCGGCGACCGGCGGCTGGAGATGCTGGCCCTGCGCTACCTCAGCGGCGATTTCGCGGCCACGCGCGGCCTGCCCGCGGCGACGTCCCACGCCGAGACTGGGCTGCGGATCGCCATGTCGCTCGGCGACCGGGCCAGCGAGGCCGACCTGCTGGCCCGGCTGACCATCATCGCCGGATTCCAGCTGCGGCTGGACGCCGCCCTGGACTACGCCCGGCGCGCGGTCGCCGCCGGCCGGGCCGCCGCCGACGAGCGCGCCCTGGCGGCCGGGCTGGACGCCCTCAAGATCGCCTGTCTGAATGTCGGGGATGCCCAGGGCCAGGCGGCCGCCCTGGCCGAGCTCAAGCCATTGCTGCGCCGCTTGGACGATCTTGGCCGACTGCAATGGGCCGAGTTCGAAACCGCGTTCCTGTACATTGCCTCGGCCGACTGGGACATGGCGGAAGCCGCGATGCAGACCGCCCTCGAGGTCAACCGCCGCGGCGGCTACCCCTCCTACGCCTCCCATTTCATGATGCACCTCGGCTGGCTGGCCCGGCTCCGCGGGCGCGACGACGAGGCGCTGGCCATAGGCCGCCGAGCACTGGACCTGTCCGACCGATACGAGCACCTCTGGGGAGAGGCGCAGGCCTGCGCCCTGCTGGGCGCCACGCTGCAGGTGACTGGTGACCGCACCGCGGCCATCAAGCTGTTCGAGCGCGGTCTGGCGGCGGCCGAGGCGGGAGGCGGCGAGGCCAACCTGCTGCGCTGCGCGGCGCCGCTGGCTGAAGCCACGGGCTCACCGGCGGTCCTGGCCGACGCCGACCGGCTGCTCGAGCAGGCCAGCATCCCGGCCGACAGCGCGTGGATGTTCGGCGACGAGGCATGCATGTCGCTGGCCAGGGCCTGGCTCGGGAGCGGCGATCCGGAGCGGGCCCGTGCGGTCCTGGCCCCGCTCCTCGCCGTAGCCGAGCGGGTCCCGTGGATCCCGACCCTGGCGGCCACGCTGGCCATCGACGGACATGCCCTGCTCCGGATGGGTAAAGACGACCTGGCCCGGACCCAGTTGCGGCGCGCCGAGCAACTGGCCCACGAGCACGGGCTGCCGCACGTCCTGTGGGAAGCGCGATCCGCACGGCCATGACCAGGTCGGTTTCGCGGGCCGGTAGCGGGGTCAAGCCTGGTATGCCCGCTGCCGGGCAGCGCTAGGCGCGGCCCGTAGGTCCATACCGAAAAGGTGCAGGCCGGGGACCGGGAGATCGGCGTCGGTGGCGGCGAGCTCAGTGAAGCCGAGGTGCCGGTAGAACCCGGCCGCGCGCCGGTTGCCGTGGGTGACGTGCAGGTGCACTCCCTCCGATCCCTGGCTACGCAGCGCCGTGATCAGTGTGTCGGTCAGCCGGCGGCCGTATCCGCCGGCCTGCAGGCGCGGTAGCAGGTCAATGTGCAGATGCGAGGGATAACGCGCGGCCAGCTCCTCCGGGATGTGCCAGCGATGGTGGATCAGGTACGCCACGTGCTGGTCGGGCGTCCGCTGCTCTGGCGCAAGGGTGGCCGACGGGTCGGGATAGCGAGTGCGCAGGTGGGGCCACCATTTGCTTTCCAGCTGTTCCTCGAAAGCCCGGGTATCGAGCGCGCCGAGGATGTAGCCGCCCACGCCTTCGCTGTCTTCGGCCACAAAGGCCAGGGATGGCTCGAACAACCCGTAGGGCGCTGCGAAGAAGTGCCCGAGTAGCTGGGGGTCGTGGAAGTGCGAGGTCGCGTCCTGGCCGTTGTCGCCGGTCAGGAGGCAGATCCGGTACAAGGCGTCGAGGTCGCCGGGGCGGTAGGGGCGGATGTGGGCTCTTGTGCGATGCATAGGCTCCCTTGTCGTGCATGCTCCGCGGATGCAAATGCCGCAGCGCGAGGACCATCACGACGGGATGCCGGGCGGGCGGTGTCAAACATCGGCGTCTGTATCGGATGCAGCCCTAGATTAGGTTAGCCAGGCAGGCGGGATCGCGCTCGATGAAGCCTTTGGCATCCGGATACCTCGCCCTTATCGCCGCCTCCCCCGGGAATCGGTGTTTCCCCGGTTCTATCGGGGCCGATTGCAGCGCGGTTGCAACGCCAGTGCAATGACGCAGCGGAACCTGGGGGCCAACAGGCACTTGGGGACCTATCGGGCACAGGGAGACGTAAACCATGACAGACACACGGGTCGAGGGACCGACCACGGGCCTCAGCGTCGGGCACCTGCGTGAGCAGGTACGAGGCCGCGTGATAACGGCTGACGACGAGGATTACAACGCGGCGCGCGCCGTGCACAACGGCATGTTCGACAAGCGTCCGCTGGCGGTGCTCCGCGCTGACCAGGTGGCTGACGTCATCGCCGGCGTCAACTTCGCCCGGGACAATGGGCTGGGCCTCTCCATCCGGGGCGGCGGGCACAGCGCACCCGGATTCGGCACGAACGACGACGGCCTGGTCATTGACATGACACCGATGCACAGCGTGCGTGTCGATCCAAGGAACAAGACCGCGCGCGCCGAAGCGGGCACCACGTGGGGCGATTTCAACCACGCCACGCACGCCTTCGGCCTGGCGACCACCGGCGGCATCATCTCCACTACCGGCATCGCGGGCCTCACCCTCGGCGGTGGCATCGGTTACCTCACCCGCGGATACGGGCTGTCGATCGACAACTTGATCTCAGCCGATGTGGTCACCGCCGACGGACAATTCGTCACCGCCAGCGAGCATGAGAACGAGGATCTCTTCTGGGGACTTCGCGGCGGGGGCGGCAACTTCGGCGTCGTCACGTCGTTCGAATACCGCCTGCACGAGGTCGACCAGGTGTTTGCCGGTCCGATCTTCTACAACCTCGAGGACGCCGCGGCCCTGCTGCAGATGTTCGACGAATTCATCCGGGACGCGCCTGAGCAATTCGGCGGCTTTCCTGGGTTCCAGATCGCCCCGCCGCTGCCATTCATCCCCGAGAACCGGCACGGGGACACCCTGGCGCTCGCCGTGGTGCACTGGGCCGGCCCGCTCGACCAGGCCGAGAGGATCCTCAAGCCGTTCATGGATGTCGCTCCGGTGGTGGCTAACGGGACGGGCCCGCTCCCGTACCCCGCGCTGAACAGCGCGTTCGACCCCCTCTATCCGAAGGGGATCCGCGCCTACTGGAAGGGTGCCTTCGTCAACGAGCTGCCCGAGGCCGCGATCGCGGCCCATGTCGAACATGGGTCCCGGGTTCCCGAGGTGAGCGCGACGATGCATCTCTACCCGATCAACGGCGCCTGCCATCGGGTCGGACCCGACGACACGGCCTTCGCCTACCGCGAGGCCACCTACGGGATGGTATTGCTGGCCGCATGGAACGACCCGGCGAAGGATGCCGAGCGGATCGGGTGGGTGCGCGACTACTACCAGGCCATGGCTCCGTATTCGGAGCAGGGCGGATACATCAACTTCATGCAGGATGACGATTACGGCAAAATCCCGGCCAACTATCGGCAGAACTACGACCGGCTGGTTCAAGTCAAGCGGAAGTACGATCCCGACAACCTCTTCCACATCAACCAGAACATAAAGCCATAGCTAGCCTTGGCCGACCGCGATCGCCTCAGACTCTTACCCGGTCAGGCGAGGCTCATCATGGCTATCAACGAGGACATGCTGAACGAGTTCGTGGGCCGGTTCGTGTCGGATCTTGGCGCTATGGCCGCGGCCGCGAACGTCGTAATCGGGCACCGGCTCGGCCTCTACCAGGCACTAGCGGCCGAGCCGGCCAACGCTGAGGCACTAGCAGAGCGCACTCACACCAATCCTCGTTACGTCACCGAGTGGCTGCGCGGGCAGGCGGCAGGTGGCTACGTCGAATATGACGCCGCTGACGACGCCTACTCGATGACCGAGGAACAGGCCTTCGCCCTGGCCAAACCCGACGGTGCCATCTATGCTCCAGGCGCGTTCGTGCTGGCTCTGGACGCGTTGCGGGCCGAGCCGCGGATCACCGAGGCTTTCCGCACCGGCACCGGCCTGGGCTGGCACCAGCGTGACGAGGACGTGGTCGCCGGCTGTGAGCAGCTGTTCCGGGCCGGCTATATCGATAACCTCATCCGGTCCTGGATCCCGGCCCTGGACGGCGTGGCCGACAAACTCCGAACCGGAGCCAGCGTCGCGGACATCGGCTGCGGGCCCGGCGCGTCGACCGTACGGCTCGCGCAGGAGTACCCGAACTCCCGGTTCGTCGGCTCGGACGACCATGAGCCGTCGATCAGGCGGGCCCGCGAGCGGGCCCGCGACGCTGGGGTTACCGACCGGGTGACGTTCGAGGTTGCCACGGCGGCATCCTTGTCCGGGTCCGGCTACGATCTCGCCGCCACCCTCGGCTGCCTGCATGACATGGGCGATCCGCTCGCCGCCGCCCGGCGTATCCGGCGGGTGCTCAAGCCGAACGGCACCTGGCTCGTCGTCGAGCCCTTCGCGACCGATGATCCCGCGGGCAACATGAACCCGGTCGGGCGCGTCTATTACAGCTTCTCCACGTTGCTGTGCGTGCCGAACGCGATGTCGCAGCCGGGTGGCTATGCACTCGGCGCGCAGGCCGGCGAGGCCGCCATCAGGCGGGTAGTGACCGAGGCGGGCTTCACCAGGTTCCGGCGTGCCGCCGAGACCCCGTTCAACCTGGTCTACGAGGTACGTCCGTAGGACACGCAGCGGGCATCGAGGTACCGTACTTGGCCGGGCTCTCGGCCATAATCCAGCTATGCGAACGCGCGTGCGAGCCCCGGCCAGGCGTCTGTGAGCCGCCGGCTGGCCGGGCAGGCCGACCGGCTTCACGCCGCGAATTATCCCGTCCGGTTCGCGCACCGGACGCTGTACAGCGACATGGACCCGAACCGTCATCTCAACAACGGCGCCTTCGGCCGCCTGTTCGAGGAGGGCCGCGCCGACCTGCATCACCGGGTCATGGACTTGCCGGCGGCCAGCGGGCTGACCCTGCTGCTGGCCACGATCACCCTGGAGTTCCTGCGCGAGGGGCGGTATCCCGGCTCGGTGGAGGTGGCCTCGGCCGTGCTGCGCGTCGGCGTCTCGTCCTACGTGCTGGCCCAGGCCGCCTTCCAGGACGGAGCGTGTGTCGCCCTGGCTGAGTGCGTGCTGGTGAAGGCATCCCGGGGTGCTGGGGCTGGCCCGGTCCCGCTGACCGAGACCGAGCGCGAACTGCTGGCGGGCCTGGCGTTCCGTGGGACCCTATGAGGGTGCTCGATGACGACGCGGTGACCGACGCGGCGCGGCGCCTGCTGGCGGCCGAGCGCTCGCGCACGCCGATCCGCCAGTTGTCCCTGCAGTACCCGGACATGACCGTCGAGGACGCCTACCGCGTGCAGCGAGCGCTGGTCGCGCTCAAGGTCGCCGAGGGCCGCGCGATCAAGGCGCGCAAGATCGGCCTCACCTCGCGGGCTATGCAGCAGGCGGTATCGATCAGCGAGCCGGACTACGGCGTCATCTTCGACGACATGTTCTTCGACGACGGCGGGACGGTGCCGGCCGGGAGGTTCATCCGGCCCCGCGTCGAGGTCGAGCTCGCGTTCGTCCTCGACCAGCCGATGAAGGGACCCGGGGTGACCGCGCTGGACGTCCTCGACGCCACCCGGTGGGTCACGCCCGCGCTGGAGATCCTGGACGCGCGGGTGCAGATGAGCGACCCGGACACCGGTCACCTGCGCACCATCGTCGACACCATCTCGGACAACGCGGCCGACGCCGGGATCGTAGTGGGCGGCCGCGCCGTCCGCCCCGACGCCTGCGACCTGCGCCGGGTCGCCTCCCTGCTCTACGTCAATGAGGCGATCGAGGAGACCGGCGTCGCGGCCGGCGTGCTCGGCCACCCGGCCAACGGTGTGGCCTGGCTGGCGAACCGACTCGCCCGGTACGACGAGGACCTTCCCGCTGGCCAGGTGATCCTGGCCGGCTCGTTCACCCGGCCGGTTTTCGTCCAGGCCGGCGACGTGATCCACGCGGACTTCGGCGACCTCGGAGCGGTCACATGCCGGTTCCGCTGACCGGTGTCACCGTGGTGTCGGTCGAGCAGGCGGTCGCCGCGCCGTTCGCCACCCGTCAGCTGGCCGACCTGGGCGCCCGGGTGATCAAGGTCGAGCGGCCGGGCTCGGGTGACTTCGCCCGGCACTACGACACCACCGTCAAGGGGCTGGCCAGCTATTTCGTCTGGCTCAACCGCGGCAAGCAGTCGCTGAGCCTGGATCTGGGGAGCGCCGCGGGCCGGTCCGTGCTGGGCCGCCTCATCGACCGGGCGGACGTGTTCGTCCAGAACCTGGCCCCGGGCGCCGCGGCCCGGATGGGCCTGTCGGCGGAGGTTCTGCGAGTCCGCGACCAGCGGCTCATCGTGTGCGACGTCTCCGGCTACGCGCCGGACGGGCCGTTCGGTGACCGGAGAGCCTACGACCTCCTGATCCAGTGCGAGACCGGCCTGCTCTCGGTCACCGGTACTCAGGACGCCCCGGCCAAGGCCGGCATCTCGGTCGCCGATATCGCCGGGGGCATGTACGCGTTCAGCTCGATCCTGGCCGCGCTGTACGCGCGAGAACGCACCGGCGTGGGCGCCGCGCTGCAGGTGTCGCTGTTCGAGTCGCTGACCGAGTGGATGGCCCAGCCCATGTACTACGCGATGTACACAGGTGTGCCCCCGGCCCGGACCGGCACCAGCCACGCGACGATCGCACCCTACGGGTCGTTCCGCACCGGTGGTGGCGGCACGGTGCAGCTCGGGGTGCAGAACGACCGCGAATGGCACCGGCTCTGTTCCCAGGTGCTGGGGCGGCCCGAACTCGCCGACGACCCCCGGTTCGCGACCAACGCGGCGCGGGTCGCCGCGCGAGGCGAGTTGGACCGCGAGATCGAGGCGGCACTGGGCACGCGCCCGCCGGACGAGGTGCTAGCGCTGCTGGACGCCGCGCAGATCGCGAACGCCCGGCTCAACACGGTCGGTGACCTGCTGGCCCATCCGCAGCTCGAGCATCGCTGGGCCGAGATGGAATCGCCGACCGGCCCGATACGGACCCTGCCCTTCCCGGTAAGTACCGGTGGCGCGCCGCCCGATCTCGGCCCGATCCCCGCGGTCGGTGAGCACACCGACGCCATCCTGGCCGAACTGGGGCTCACGGACGCCGAGGTCGCCGCGCTGCGCAGCTCAGGGATGGTGTAGCCGGCCGGGGTGTCGCGGGCCGAGCAGCGCCGTAGTCGCCTGGACCGCTACTTCGGTGATGTCCCCGATGTCACCGCCGTCCTCGACCGTGGTGGCGATCAGTTCGCGCAGGCCGCCGAACAACAGGACCGCAAGCTGGCGGGAGGGCGGGGCGACGCCCGCGGCTCGCAAGTTCGGGGTGTCGCTGAGGTTCTGGATGAGCACGACGAAGGCCTCGAGCACCTCACGCTGCAGGTGGTGGGCGTCGGAGCCGAGCGAGGGGAGATCCCGGATCCAGCTCAGCGTGAGGGCCAGATCAGATTGCTCCGCTGCGATCCAGGCCTCGATGGCCTGCCGCACCTGAGCGTCCCACAGCGCACCCGGATCGACCGCGGCCGCGATCTGTTGCACCATCGCCGCGCTGGCCTCTTGGAGCAGGGCCATGAAGCAGGCCTGCTTGCTCGGGAAGTGCTCGTAGAACGTCCGGCGCGAGGTACGGGCATGGCGCACCACGTCCGCGACCGTCGAGTCGCGGAAACCGCACTCGCGGATGGCCGCAGCCATGCCCTCGAGCAGCCGCCGCCGGAACTCGGCCGGCGCTGCTCCCGTCTCGGGGCTCGCGACCTCGGGCTGCGCGGTACTCACAGTCGTCAGGCTATCCCTCCGCGGGCCGCAGGCTTGTACATCATGGTACTCTGACGTACCGTCGATGTGGTACGTCCGCGTACCGTCTACCGGAGGCGCGAATGAACACCGTGACACTGCCGGATGGCCCATCGCTCCCGCGCTTCGTGCAGGGCGGCCTGGCGATCGTCGCTCCGCTGTGGATGATGCGCTGGCTGCACGACCGGTACGGCTCCGCCTTCAGAATCAATGTCCCGATCTTCGGGGAAGCCGTCGTGATCAGCGACCCGGCCGAGGTCAAGCAGTTGTTCATGACCAGTCCGGAGCTCGCCGACATTCTCGATTTCAACCTGGGCCTGATCCTCGGCCCCAATTCCTTCTTCGCGATCAGCGGCGACGCGCACCGCAAGCAGCGCAAGCTGCTGACCCCGCCGTTCCACGGCCGGCGGCTCCGCGCCTACGAGACCATCATCGAACAGGAGGCGGTCCGCGAGATGGCGTCCTGGCCAGAGGGCCGCGAGTTCGCCGTGCTCGGCCCGATGATGCGCATCACGCTCAACGCGATCCTGCGCGCGGTGTTCGGGGCGGACGGCGCCGAGCTGACCGAGCTGCGGACACTGCTCCCGGCGATGGTCAAACTCGGCTCACGACTCGTCGCCTTGCCGATCCCGCGTGCCGATCTGGGCCGGTGGAGCCCGTGGGGCCGCGCGCACGCGTACCGCCGCGAATACGACGCGATCATCGACCGGCTGATCGTGGCGGCCCGCCAGGATCCGAGGCTGGACGAACGCGACGACGTGCTCGCGGTGATGCTGCAGAGCCGGTACGACGACGGTTCCGCGCTGAGCCGCGACGAGATCTCCGATCAGCTGCTCACCCTCCTGACCGCCGGACACGAGACCACGGCGACCACACTGGCCTGGGCGGTCGAGCGGCTGCGACGGCATCCGGCGGTGCTGCGCCGGCTCGCTGACGAGGCCGACGCCGGCGGGTCGCAGCTGCGCGAGGCCGCGATCCTGGAGATCCAGCGGGTGCGCCCGGTCATCGACGCGACGCTCCGCAAGATACGGGCGCCAGGCCTGCGGCTGGGACGGTGGACGCTGGCGGAGGGACAGGTCGTGCTGGTGAGCATCTACCTGGTGCACCGGGACGAGGCGCTGTTCCCGAACGCGCGCCGTTTCGATCCGGACCGGTTCGTGCGCGCCCGGCCCGATACCTACCAATGGATCCCGTTCGGCGGCGGCGTCCGGCGGTGCATCGGCGCCGCCTTCGCGAATATGGAGATGAACGTGGTGTTGCGTACGATGCTCCGCGACTTCACGCTGGAGCCGACGAGTGAACGCGGCGAGCGGTGGCATTCCCGGGGGGTGGCCTACTGCCCGGCCAAGGGCGGCCGGGCCGTGGTGCACCGCAGGGCGATCCCGATCGCCGACCGCGTCGGCGCTGCCGCGGGAAGGAGCACAGATGGCCAGGAATCGTAGGATCATCGCCGGAAGGCCGGTAATGATCACCGGCGCCGCCTCCGGCATCGGGCGGAGCCTAGCCCAGCGACTGTCGCGATCAGGCTCGCCGGTGGCCATCGCCGACGTCAACGACGCGGGCCTGAAAGAGACCGCGAGGTCACTGCCGGGCCCGGTGCTGACCCGGGTGCTGGACGTACGGGACGCCGCGGATCAGCACCGTTTCGCGGCCGAGGTACGCGAGTGGCTGACCTCGCTGGCTGACAGGGCTCCGCTGGCCGCCGTGTTCAACAACGCGGGCGTCGCGGTCGTCTCGTCGGTCCTGGATGCCGATCCCGGCGATGACGAGTGGCTGCGGCAGACCAACTTCGACGGGGTGGTCAACGGCACGCGCGCCTTCCTGCCGATCCTCGTCGAGCAGGACAGCGGCGCCATCGTCAACACCTCCAGCGTCTTCGGCCTGCTGGGCATGCCCTACAGCAGCGCCTACTGCGCAGCGAAGTTCGCGGTCCGCGGCTTCACCGATGCGCTGCGCCAGGAACTGCGCGGCACCGGCGTGTCCGCGGTGAACGTCCACCCCGGCGGCATCACGACCAACATCATCCGCAACGCCCGCATCCGGAAGGATCCGGAGGGCCGTGGCCGCAGTCACGACCAGATGGCGGCCGATTTGGAGGCCATCTTCATTACCACTCCGGACAAGGCGGCGGAGATCATCTGCCGCGGGGTCGAGCGAGGTAAGGCCCGCATCCTGGTTGGTCCCGACGCCTATATGTTCGACGCCCTGGCCCGGGTAGCGCCGACCCACTATTACGACGTTATGGCGCGGTTCGAGCAGCTCCGCACCCGAGTGAGCCAACGGCCCGCGGCACCCCTCGCGAGCCAAAGGGGCGCGGCGCTTGCTGGACTGAGGAGCGACGGAGGAGCGACGAGGGAAGGAAGCGCCTTATGAGCGCCCCGGAGGCGAGCGAGAAGATACAGCGAGCGAGTGACACAATGACAGAGCATGTCGACGTGCTGATCGTCGGGGCGGGGCTGTCGGGGATCGGCGCCGCACGTCACCTGCAGACCTCGTTTCCCGGCAGGAGCTACGCCATCCTGGAGGCCCGGGACGTCATCGGCGGTACCTGGGACCTGTTCCGGTATCCCGGCGTGCGGTCGGACTCGGACATGTACACGCTCGGCTACCGGTTCCGGCCGTGGACGCAGGGCAAGGCGATCGCGGATGGCCCGTCGATCCTGCGCTACGTGCGCGACACCGCGGCCGAGGCAGGCATCGGCGAGCACATCCGCTTCGGCCACCGGGTGATCGGAGCCTCCTGGTCCAGCGCGGATGCGCGATGGACGGTGGAAGCTCTCCAGAGTGCCGAGACGGTGACGATGACCTGCGGGTTCCTGCTCATGTGCAGCGGTTACTACCGCTACGACGAGGGGTACCTACCGTCGTTCGCGGGCATCGGCGACTTCCGCGGCCAGGTCGTGCACCCGCAACACTGGCCCGCGGACCTGGACTACGCGGGCCAGCGCGTCGTCGTGATCGGCAGCGGCGCGACCGCGGTGACCCTGGTCCCGGCCATGGCCGAGACGGCGGGACATGTGACGATGCTCCAGCGGTCGCCCACCTACATCCTCTCCATGCCCGCCGAGGACGCCATCGCCACCAAGCTGCGCGACCTACTCGGCACGCGGCGCGGATATGCCGTCACGCGCTGGAAGAACGTGCTGGCGATGACGGCGTTCTATAAGCTCAGCCAGCGTCGGCCCACCATGATCCGTGAGTGGATCCGCAAGCTGACCATCAAGCAACTGCCCGCGGACTACGACGTCGGCACGCACTTCAACCCGGCCTACAATCCGTGGGATCAGCGCCTGTGCCTGGTCCCCGACGGAGACCTGTTCAAGGCCATCAGCGACGGGCGAGCCTCGGTGGTCACGGATCGCATCGTTAGGTTCACCGAACGAGGCCTGCTGCTCGAGTCCGGCGCCGAGCTCGAGGCCGACATCGTGGTGACCGCAACCGGCCTGCGGATGCTTGCTCTCGGCGGCGTGCAGCTGACCGTGGATGACCGGCCGGTCCACCTGCCCAAGACGATGACCTACAAGAGCACGATGCTCAGCGGCGTGCCGAACTTCGCCTTCACTTTCGGCTACACCAATGCGTCGTGGACGCTGAAGGCCGACCTGGTCAGCGAGTTCACCTGCCGACTGCTGGCGTACATGGACTCCCACGGCTACGACACGTGCGTCCCGGTCAACGACGACCCGAACGTGACCGAGCGGCCGTTTACCAACTTCTCACCCGGCTATGTGCTCCGCTACATCGATCAGCTCCCCCGGTCCGGCTCCCGGGCCCCCTGGCGGGTCGCCATGAGCTATCCCTACGACGTGGTCAAATTCCGGTACGGCAAGATCAACGACGGCACGATGCGCTTCTCACGCCTGCCCCGGACCCAAGCACCGCCGGAGTCGGCCGGAGTTGCCCCGCGGGCACAACGTGAATCCCAGGTTTCACCTCCATAGAGGGCAAACCCCGGGTCCTGGGTAGGCAGTTAACCGAAGCGTGCCGTCCGCGAGTCGGCGCACTCCGCGTAGTCCGCGAGTCGGCACGCGGTGTGGGGTTTGTCCCAATCCAGCAGCTACTCATTCGGCACAACCGCCTCATCCGCGACGCGCCCTGCTCATAGGGCACGCATAAGGTCGCTTCAGCCGCTGCGGAGCATGATCGCCGATTCTCATGGCCATGAGAGTTCTGCAGGTGGACATTGTGGTTCCTGTGCGCAATGAGGAGCGTGATCTCGCGCCGAGCGTGCGGCGGCTGGTCAGCTACCTGCAGGCGGGCTTCCCGTTCACCGCGCGAGTCACGATTGCGGACAACGGCAGCACCGACGGCACCTGGGCGATAGCCGACGGGCTGGCCCGTGAGCTTGGCGAGGTGCGGGCGGTACGCCTGGAGCAGGCGGGACGAGGGCGAGCCCTGCGGACCATCTGGTCGGCCAGTGACGCTGAGGTCCTCATGTACATGGATGTCGACTTGTCGACTGACCTGAATGCGCTGTTGCCGCTGGTGGCGCCGTTGCTGTCCGGCCATAGCGACCTGGCCATCGGCACCCGGCTGGCCCCGGGGTCGCGGGTGATCCGCGGGCCCAAGCGCGAGCTGATCTCCCGCTGCTACAACATGCTGCTGCACACCTGCATGGGCGCCCGGTTCTCGGACGCCCAGTGCGGCTTCAAGGCGATCAGGCGCGAGCAGGCCCGGGCGCTACTACCCCTGACCCAGGACACCGGCTGGTTCTTCGATACCGAGCTGCTGGTGCTGGCCGAGCGAGCCGGATTGCGCATTCACGAGGTCCCGGTGGACTGGATCGACGACCTCGACTCGCGGGTCGACGTCGTCGCCACCGCGCTTGCCGACCTGCGTGGCATGGCGCGGCTCGGCAGCGGCCTGGCGCGGGGGTCGATCAAGGTCCCCCGGCTGCGCGGGTCCTCGCTGGCCGGCGCCCGCCGATCCGCCGAACTTCCGTTGCAGGTCGTCAGCTTCGCGGTCGTCGGCGTCGCCTCGACGATCGCGTACCTGCTGCTGTACCTGCTGCTCCGCGTCGTGATGTCGGCTCAGGCGGCCAACGCGGCGAGCCTGCTGGTAACCGCGGTGGCCAACACGGCCGCGAACCGGCGGCTGACGTTCGGGATCAGCGGGCGGCAGCACGCGGCCCGGCACCAGGTCAAGGGGCTGATCGCAGTCGGCATCGGGCTGGCCCTGACCTCGGGTGCGCTGGCCGTCTTGCCCTCGGTTAACCGCGGCCTCGAGGTCTTGGTCCTCGTGGCCGCCAACCTGGTGGCCACCGTCATCAGGTTCGTGCTGTACCGGACCTGGGTCTTCGGTAAGTCCCGGGCTTATAGAGGAGAGCCAATTGAGCGCGACCACCTCCGTGGCGAGGCATTCGATCCGCACCCGCCAGCGGCCCAAGGGGTCCACGGGGTCCAAGAGGTCCAAGGGGTCCACGCGGAACCGGACCCGGCGGCTGCTGCGCGGGC
>Ga0318563_10000448_pt1 | contig 17299 bp, 12 predicted proteins | sample GRESIP066b5f19_FD_203689 | JGI IMG/M metagenome (GOLD analysis project Ga0318563, IMG submission 203689) | Tropical soil microbial communities from Luquillo Experimental Forest, Puerto Rico - GRE.SIPMG.066b5f19 | ecosystem: Environmental > Terrestrial > Soil > Tropical forest > Bulk soil... | reverse complement strand
TTTCGAGCCACCGGTATGGATCTGCTACTTTTGTACCGTGATAATCGTCTACCTGGTCTGTTTTCCTGGTGGCCGGATAGGTCAGCATATTCTGACACAGAGCCATATCAGAAAAGCCTGGCGCAAAAGACAGGATGACCATATGGATAATAAAGATTTTCTTCATACGCATCAATTGTAAAAACAAGATAATGAAAATAAGCCGCAATAAGCTTCGTTGGGGAATCAAATCAAATCCTTATTTTTGGTGCCTATTTAAAATAAGGTAGAAGATATTCAACGATTCTTGCCATTGCTTGAAATATTTTACAAGACCAAACCTTAGAATTCATTTCATTAATGCAATCAAAAGTCACCAAAATCGGCGTGCTCACATCCGGAGGAGATGCACCGGGTATGAATGCAGCTGTTCGGGCTGTGGTACGGACAGGCATATATTACGGGCTGGAAGTATTCGGCATTATGAGGGGTTTTACCGGCACCATCGAAAATGACATTGTTCCCATGCACTCCAGAAGTGTGGCCAATATTATACAACGGGGTGGTACCATTCTCAAAACTGCCCGCTGCAAAGAATTTTTTGAATACGAGGGAAGGGCCAAGGCTCATGCTAACCTGAAAAAAATCGGGATCAACGGTTTGATCATCATTGGAGGTGATGGCTCATTCAGGGGTGCACACAAGTTCAGCAATGAATTTGATATGCCATGTATTGGCGTTCCCGGCACTATCGACAAAGATATCGCAGGAACAGATTTCACTATTGGATTTGATACAGCTGTCAATACGGCTGTAGAAGCGATCGACAAAATCCGGGATACAGCGGATGCACATGACCGCCTTTTCATCATCGAAGTGATGGGCCGTGATGCCGGATACATTGCACTTCACAGTGGTATTGCGACTGGAGCAGAAAGTATACTTATTCCCGAAAGAAAAACGGATATTGAGGAACTGGTTTCTTCGCTTCAGGAAAAGGAAAGAAGAAAAAAACTTGTAAACCTGGTGATCGTTGCCGAGGGAGACAATTTTGGGGGTGCCGACGAGGTGGCAAAAGTGGTCAAGGAACGATTACCCAATGTTGATACCCGGGTCTGCATCCTGGGTCATATCCAGCGGGGTGGATCCCCAACCTGCATGGACCGCCTGATTGCCAGCCGCATGGGTTATTCAGCTGTGGAATGCCTGATGGAAGGACGCTTCAATGTGATGGTCGGAGTACTCAATAACAAGATTCATTATACGCCTCTGGAAAGGGCCGTCAAGGCCAAACAAAAAATCAGTGACGACTGGCTGAAGATTGTAAAAATCCTGGCCTCCTGATTCACTGCTTAGTGTAGTGCCCCTTTCTTGTAATCCTGCATTTCAAACTAAATAATTTTTCATGTCAAAGCACCTTTCAAAATACCTGCATGGCCAGATGGATAAAAAAGCCGGACTAGAGCATACTTTTCACCGAACCAAGATTGTTGCCACCGTCGGCCCTGCCTGTGACACCTATGAAAAGCTGCTTGAACTCGTTAGGGCAGGAGTCAATGTATTCCGGCTCAATTTTTCACACGGAGCTCATGAGGACAAGGCACGTATAATTGATCATATCAGAAAGATCAACAGCACCGAACCGTTTAACATCGCTATATTGGGTGACCTGCAGGGGCCAAAGCTGCGCGTCGGGGAGATTGAAGGTGGTGCGATTGAGGTTGCGGCGGGTGATATCCTGACGTTCACTAACGAAAAGCTGGTAGGAACCAAAGAAAGGATCTATGTTTCCTATCCAAATCTCCATGCAGACGTAAAGATCGGGAATATCATACTCATTGATGATGGCAAACTGGAAGTAAAAGTAGTAGGAATTGAAAAGAATAACGACGTCAAGGTACAGGTGACCCTGGGGGGAATTCTATCTTCCAAAAAAGGGGTGAATCTTCCCGATACCAAGATTTCCCTGCCCGCTCTCACTGAAAAGGACCTGCAGGATCTTGATTTTGTTATTGAACAAAAGCTGGATTGGGTTGCTCTTTCATTCGTCCGCAATGTGAAGGATATTGTCATTCTGCGCAGTAAACTGGATGACAAAAAAAGCAAGACCAAGATTATTGCAAAAATCGAAAAGCCGGAAGCCCTTACCAACATCCGGGAAATCATTCTTGAATCCGACGGCATCATGGTTGCCCGTGGCGATCTGGGCGTTGAACTCCCCATAGAGCAGGTGCCCCTGATTCAAAAACAACTGATCCGCAAGTCCATCCACCGGGCCAAACCGGTTATTGTGGCCACGCAGATGATGGAAAGCATGCTGGACAGAACCAAACCCAACCGTAGTGAAATCACGGACGTGGCCAATGCTGTGCTTGAAGGTGCCGATGCGGTCATGCTGAGTGCGGAAACCGCTACGGGAAATTATCCGACCCTGGTCGTGGAAACGATGCGAAAAATCATCATGGAGGTGGAAAAAACAGATTACCACTATAACCGGGAAGACGAGCTGGCTCCCCAGCCGCATTCTCCGTCCTTTCTAAGCGACGCGATCTGTTACAACGCGTGCAAACTGGCAAAAGATGCCAATGCAGACGCACTGATCGGGATGACGCAGAGCGGGTATACCGGGTTTATGTTGTCCAGTTACAGACCAAAATCTCCGCTGTATATATTCTCAAAGGAAAAAACATTGATCAACCAGCTTAGCCTCAGCTGGGGCGTACGAGCCTTTCATTATGCTGAAGAAGACAGCATCGATGATATCATTGAGGACCAGGTTGAAATTCTCAAGGAAAGAGGCTTTATCAAAAGCGGGGACGTGGTGGTTAATACCGGGAGTCTTCCCATTCAGCTGCATCTGCCTACCAACTTGTTGAAAATCTCAAAGGTGCATTGAGGGTTCAATGCTGAACCTGGAGGAATATATATCCGGCGCAACTATTGCCTGGCTTCAAAAAACCCGGCCAGTTTTGCCTTCATCGACTCAATTTCAACGGGATCAGCAGATACCATGGAGAGTTCCTCCTGCATGGACAGGTTACTGTAATTCATTTTGCTTTTCTTGTTGAGACGGGCTGACGAATGAAATTCTTTGGCACCGGTCTCTTTAGCAAGTCCAAGGATATTGTCTGACCTGACACCGGACCCCGGCATTATTTCAATGCGGTTGGCAGACCGTATGATTAATTCACGGATGAGGAGAGCCCCTTCTATGGCACTGGGCTGCATCCCTGATGTAAGAATGCGCTCGCACCCGGTATCAATGATATCCTCGAGGGCCTTAAACGGGTCAGCTGACCGGTCAAATGCCCGGTGAAAAGTCACACCCATGGGATAGGCAATTTCCACCAGCCGGCAGCATTTTTCCTTATCGACGGAACCGTCTGTTGTCAGCATACCCAGCACGACCCCATCACATCCTATATTCCTGCACACCCGCACATCTTCCGCCATGATGTCCAGTTCATCATCGAGGTATAAAAAATCACCTCCCCGAGGACGTATAATGGGGTACAAGGCTACCGATATTTTATGCCTGACCAGTTTGATGGTACCGAAGTCCGGTGTCGTACCTCCTGCACCCGGATCAGCGCACAGCTCTACACGGTTTGCTCCGGCTTCTGCGGCGGCAATGGCCGATTGGTAATTGAAACAGCATATTTCGAGATGAAAGGACATAAACCAGGCTTTAGGCTGCAGTCAGATTCAACTGGTGACCATTGGAAGGGTTGAAAATCTCCTGGAATCAGAACCAGCTCTCCGACTGGTATATTTTTTCCTCCCCCGGGCTGCGGACCGCATAAGAAAAGCCATTTTGTATAGCATAGGCCCCAAATTCAGCCTTGTTGCTGAGAGCCAGAAATCCCACCTGCAATCCTTTTGCTCTTTCCGGGTTTCTTTTTACGATCCGTTCGACGGCCTTTTTGCAGGCCTCCCTTGGACCAAGCCCCTGTCTCATCAGTTCCACTACCAGGTGCGACCCGACGATGCGGATGACTTCTTCACCCAGGCCTGTGGAAGTCGCTGCCCCCACCTCATTGTCGACAAACAACCCGGCTCCGATGATGGGTGAGTCCCCTACCCTGCCATGCATCTTAAAGGCCATTCCGCTCGTTGTACAGGCTCCCGAAAGGTTCCCTTTTCCATCCAACGCCAGCATGCCGATCGTATCGTGGTTCCTGGCGCCTCCAGGTAAATAGGCGCTGGATGATTTTTTATCATAAGAACTGTTCTCCATATTGATAACCGGCTCATATTTAGATGTCTTAAGCCACTCCTTCCAGGCCTTTTCACTTTCCGGAGTAAGGAGGTTCTGTTTGGTAAATCCGTTGGCCAGCGCAAACTGCAGCGCACCTTCAGCTACCAGGACAACATGAGGAGTTTTCTCCATGACCAGCCTGGCAACTGATATCGGGTGACCAATATGCTCCAGGCACATGACCGATCCGCAATTCCCCTGATCGTCCATGATGCAGGCATCGAGAGTGACCTTTCCGTCCCGGTCGGGGTAACCTGCATATCCCACACTGTGATTGTTAGGGTCGGCTTCAGGAATCTTCACGCCAGCCTCCACGGCATCAAGTGCCTTTCCGTTTGCCTTAAGTATTTCCCAGGCTGCCTGATTTGCCGCCTTCCCAAAATCCCAGGTAGAAATGACCATGGGTTTTCCCGCTTTCCGGGTTCCATCCAGGCCACCGGCGGCCATCGTCCTTTTGCCTGCCACCAAACCTATCATGCCTAAAAAGGAAGAATGCAAAAAAGTCCGGCGGTTACTCATGATTAAAAAATTAGTTAAGCCGAAATTAGGTAATTTGAAAGGCAATTTCTAAAATTTTGCCGTCTGTCGGAAAGGTCTGATATTTTTGTGCGGTTTTGGCGACATTCATTTCAATACTGACAATTGATCCTAAAATCAAAAACACATGAGGGCTTTTATTTTCATCTTTCTGATCGCCTTAGCAACTGATGTTTACCCCCAGGGAAACAGCGGTGACAGCGCCTGGATTAGAGACAACTATTATAAGATGGAGCGTTATATTCCGATGCGTGACGGAGTGAAGTTGTTCACCTCAATCTATATCCCGAAAGACAGCAGCGAAGAACATCCCATTCTAATGACCCGCACTCCCTATTCCTGTGATCCTTATGGCCAGGACGCTTTTCTGAATCTTTACAGAAGCTACCAGCGCTATTATTTCAGGGAAGGCTATATTATGGTCAGACAGGATGTGCGTGGAAGATGGATGAGTGAAGGGGAATTTACGGATATCCGGCCTTTCAAAAAGGACAAAAAATCGAATGGCGATACAGATGAAGCTAGCGATACCTATGACGCGATTGAATGGATGATAAAAAACATCCCCCATAACAATGGCCGCGTGGGCGTGTTTGGAATCTCCTATCCAGGTTTCTATTCCACCATGGCTGCGGCCAGTGGCCACCCAGCCCTAAAAGCGGTAAGCCCACAGGCACCTGTAACCGATTGGTTTGAAGGAGACGATTTCCATCACAACGGGGCCTTCTTCGCGATGGACGGATGGGCATTCTATTCTTCTTTTGGCAAACCCCGTCCGCATCCAACAACTGTAGGACCTGTAGGCTTCGATTATTATACGAAGGACAATTACAAATTTTACCTGGAAACCGGAGCCCTGAAGAACATTATGAAACTCGCCGGTGACAGCATTGCCTTCTGGAAGGATCTGTATGCCCATCCGAATGAAGATGCCTGGTGGAAGGCAAGAAATGCAAGAGTCGCGTTATTTAATATAAAACCTGCCATGCTTGTAGTCGGAGGGCTTTTTGATGCAGAAGATTGTTTCGGGGCATGGAACGTCTACAAGGCACTCAGGAAACAAAGTCCGGAGACATCCAGTTACCTGGTAATGGGGCCCTGGTACCATGGTCAATGGGCCAGCAATGATGGCACACATCTGGGGAATATAAAATTTGGAAGCAACACCTCGTTCTGGTACCAGAACAATATTGAAATACCCTTCTTCAACTATTACCTGAAAGGAAAAGGGAAAAAACCGGACCTGACCTCAGCCACGGTGTTTTTTACCGGCGAAAACAAATGGAGGACTTTTCCCCAGTGGCCGCCCGCCGGAAAAAATGACCAGCCGGTTTATTTAAGAAATGATGGTGTCCTTTCATGGGAAAAACCAACGGAGAAAACTAGTTTTAGTGAGTATGTGAGCGATCCCGCCCATCCTGTACCCTACACGGAGGATGTGCACTTCAACAGGACCAGGCAATATATGACCGATGACCAGCGGTTTGCCTCCCGTCGCCCGGACGTACTGTCTTTTCAAACCCCGGTACTGGATCGTGATCTGACCCTGGCGGGCCCGGTCCTGGTGGATTTAAAGGTCAGCCTCAGCACCTCGGACGCCGACTTCGTCGTGAAAGTGATTGACGTTTTTCCAGATACGCTTTCCTACAACGAGGTTGATATCTATGCAGAAAGTGACCCGGCCTTCAATTACCCTATGGGGGGATATGAGATGCTTGTACATGGAGAGATTTTCCGTGGGAAATTTCGCAACAGTTTTGAAAAACCGGAACCTTTCCGTCTCGGGGTAATTGAACCAATCCGGTATGCTATACCTGACATTGCCCACACCTTCAGCAAGGGCCACCGGCTGATGATTCAGATCCAGAGCAGCTGGTTTCCCCTTGCAGACCGCAATCCCCAGCAGTTTACGGATATTTATACCTGTGACGACAGCCAGTTCATTAGGTCAACCATTCATATATACCACGATGCCGAACATTCCTCCAGTATCGTACTGCCCATACTTAAATAAAAAAGTAATGGGCCAGGGGAAATTTTTATTTTTCGGGATTTCCCTTGGATGCCTGCTTTTCATCTCGCAGGACCTCCGGGCCCAGCCAGGTGACAGCATTGCCCTTTTTATTTCCCAGCATTATACAAAAATGGAAAGAATGATCCCCATGCGCGACGGGGTCAGGCTCTTTACCGCCATCTATATTCCCAATGACCATGACGAGCAGTACGCGTTCCTGATGGAAAGGACTCCCTATTCCTGTAGGCCCTACGGGGAAACCCATATGAAAACCCGCCTGGGTCCAAATCCCCGGCTGGCCCGTGAAAAATACATTTTCGTCTATCAGGACGTAAGGGGACGGTACAAAAGTGAAGGAGATTTTGAGGAAATGACACCAGCCAGGGAAATAAAAAAATCAAACACTGATACCGATGAAAGCAGCGACACCTATGATACCATAGAATGGCTTCTCAGGAACATATCCAATAACAACGGGAAGGTTGGCATTTATGGCATTTCTTATCCGGGATTCTACGCCACCGCCTCACTTCCCGGGGCACATCCGGCAATCAAAGCAGTTTCACCCCAGGCTCCGGTAACGGACGAGTTTATAGGGGACGATGCCTATCACAACGGAGCCTTCTTTCTCATGGATAATTTTGATTTTACAAACTATTTTCAGGGCACCAGGGTGGATTCTGGCCGGAATTACAAGGATGCATTTAGCGTTTCTTACCCGGATGCCTACCGGTTCTACCTGGACCTCGGAACCATCAGGAACAGCAACTGTGGCAAATTTTTTGACGGCAAGGCAAAGATCTGGAATGAATATCTGGAGCATGATGTATACGACAATTATTGGCAGGCGCGCAACATCAGACCCCACCTGAAAAACATTGTTCCTGCCGTTTTGGTAGTAGGAGGCTGGTTTGACGCGGAGGATCTTTTTGGGTCCCTGAGAACCTACGAGGCGATTGAACAGCAAACGCCGGGTAACAACAACAGGCTGGTCATGGGCCCCTGGACCCATGGGGCATGGTCGGCAGGTCTATGGAAGCGGTTCGGAACCTATGATTTCGGAACAAATGTCAACGAGTTCTACCAGGCCGAGATTGAAACTAAATTTTTCAACTATTACCTGAAGGGAAAAGGCCTGTGCGATCTGCCTGAAGCTACCGTATTTGAAACGGGAACCAACCAATGGAAGTCTTATAATGCCTGGCCACCGCCAAACGCAAGGATGGTAAAATTCTACCTGGGCGCGGAGGGGCGGCTCTCCACCTCTCGTCCGGCCGGAGATTTTCCTGCTGATGAATATGTGAGCGACCCTTCCAGCCCGGTTCCTTATACTGCCGGAACCTATCGTGGAAGAAACAATGAATACATGGTGGAAGACCAGCGGTTTGCTGCCCAGAGGCCCGATGTATTGCTTTATCAGACAGATACCCTGACGACCGATCTTACCGTCACCGGCAGGTTAAAAGCAGACCTGTTCATTTCGTGTTCAGGTACCGATGCTGACCTGATTGTGAAGGTCATTGATGTGGTGCCCGAAAATGGGACCAGGGTCATAACGGGGCCATCGGCAGGGGCCTCAACCGGATTTGAACGGCTGGTAAGGGCAGAAGTGTTCCGGTGCAAGTTTCGCAACAGCTATCAGAAGCCGGAGGCCCTTGAACCGGGAAAACCGGCAGAAGTAGCCTTTAGTCTCAATGAAATTGCCCATACCTTCAAAAAGGGCCACCGGGTAATGGTCCAGGTCCAAAGCAGCTGGTTTCCTCTCGTGGACAGGAATCCACAGCAATTCCTTTCAATCCCCGCCTGTGGGGATGCCGATTTTAAGAAAGCCACCCTCCAGGTATACCATGATGGGCAACACCCGTCCTATATCCAGTTGCCCATACTTTACTAACATTGTTGATATTATTATTTGTCAGCGTCGTTCCATTTTCTTAAATTTATTTGAGTTCTTTATTTCCTCCACAAAAATTTAAGCTTATGGAATCAACAGTCTCCATCGATCAGTTTCAGGAGGAGTTGCAGTCATGGAAACATGAGCTCTCCTCATTCAAACAGCAGATCCGCCACTTTGAAAAACAGCTTGAGCAGATGTCCATCCAGAAACTACCCAAAGATCTCCTCGCACAGGTTGAACATTTCCAGAACAACTTTATCTGTCAGAAAGAAGTCATAGACAAATTAAGACACGATCTGCCCGATTCCCGTCATAAAGTCGAACATATCTTCAAGAGCTCGGGGGTATTCCACCAGGACCATACAGGGCATGACGTCCAGGATACTCTCCGGGAAAGAATGGATATGTTCCGAAGAATTTCTGATGAATTAAAAGACGAATTCAGACGCTTTGAGTCTGAATGGTTCTAGGTTCCTGCGTTAATATGGGTCGCTTTTCCAGCCGGCAGACTAAAAAAATATTGCCAGACAAGCACGCATTTATTCCCGATTTATTAAATTGCCAGCGTCTTTTCGCAGCCGATCTTCCTGGTGGAGGCGGAAAGTAAATCCTATATCTATCTTTTGTGAAATGACCCGGTTGCCTTTCATCGCAACTGCTCTGTGGTAGCTTCCGACGGTCCTGAGAACGTGATTTGGATTCAATTTTCCAGCAAATGGCCGATGTAAAAATCATCAATTTGAATAGCCGGAAACTAAGTTAACTATGAGCGAAGATCTATCCCCCCACCTGGAGCTATGGATGCCTGAAATAAAGAAGTACATCCGCCAAAACCCGGGCGCCATACTGGAATCTGAGGGATTCGTGTTCAATAAATCAGAATTTTCCTTTAAGAGAAAGCACCGGAAAAATTTTGAAGAATTCTGTTTTGTCTTTGTCAACCAGTTCCCCATAAGTTACCGGATTAAATTTCTTTTGCAAATCTGGAACAATGATGTCAAAGTGGTAAAAGAAGGATACCCCTATAAATCGGCCATAGAAAATTACAAGTTTAGAAGCGTTGTGTTCTTTATGCAGGATTTTGTTACGGAAGCTGACTACCCGGCTTTCCAGGGAACCGGTTATGATTTTCTGGTACTGAACAACAAGGATCTGTTCAATGCCTCTGACGCAATTATTGGGCTGCTACTTAATCATGCCATCCCGCTTTGTAACCAGTTGTCCGAACTGGACGGTCTTGACCGATTCTTTGAAGACCGCCCCGATTGGGCAATCAACGGTCTCAACTTCAACAATATTACGACAGAGCTCATAGCGGCCAAATTAAACAGAAAGAGGGATTTCTCCAGGGTTACAGCGAGGATGCTGGCGGATATTGACAAAAAAATTGAAGGAAAAGAAATGGATCAGGAGACAAAGATGAACGTGGAAAGATTTTGTGAATACTTAAATACCCATTATTGAATTTGTGATCCTTGTTTACAGTAATTTCTTGTACCCATGAACGCATCTTCACCGAACTTTTTCCCCTACCCCCCTTGCATTATCCTGCACAGTTTCATACATTTCTGGCTAATATTGTAAAAAAATACACTATGAGGTGGTTCCTGCTGATTGTTTCATTTTTCGCGATTGTTTCCCTGGCCGCCCAGGATATTTCTATTATACCCAAGCCGGCAGTATTGGTACCTGGCAAAGGTGTCTTCCGGCTCAGCCCTTCCACACGCATCAGGATGGAAGGGAGTGGCTTGCAATCTTCAGTTGATTTTCTAAATGATTACTTACAAAAGTTTTATGGTTTCAAGCTGTCCATGGCCCGCTCTTCAGACAAAAGCAATCTCCTGGTCCTGAATTTTGAAAGAATGGACTATCCCATCGCCGGAGCCTATCATCTCGATGTAAGTCAAAACAGTGTTTCTATTGCGGGAGACAATGAACAGGGGGTGTTTTACGGAATTCAGACCCTCGTTCAGCTCTTGCCCGTTCACCCTTCTTCTGCCCTTGAAATTCCGCAGGTAAAGATTGAGGACAACCCCAGGTTTGCCTACAGGGGGCTCCACCTGGACGCAGGGCGGCACTTTTTCAGCGCAGATTTTATTAAGAAATACATAGACTTTATTGCCCTTCATAAAATGAATTACTTTCATTGGCACCTGACCGAAGATCAGGGCTGGCGCATTGAAATCAAAAAGTACCCCATGCTAACCAGGACCGGCAGCTGCCGGAATGGAACCATCATCGGACGCTATCCCGGGAAAGGAAATGACAGCATCCGTTACTGCGGTTATTATACGCAGGAGGAAATCAAGGATGTGATTAAATATGCGGCCGCCCGCTACATCACGATTATTCCCGAGATTGAAATGCCTGGTCATGCCTCTGCGGCTCTCGCTTCATATCCCTATCTTGGATGCACCGGAGGACCTTACCAGGTTCAGCAGACCTGGGGAGTTTTCAATGATGTGTATTGTGCGGGGAATGATTCCACATTTGCTTTCCTCCAAGACGTTCTGGACGAGGTGATTGCTCTTTTCCCAAGCAAATACATTCACATAGGAGGAGATGAATGTCCCAAGACAAGCTGGAAGAAATGCCCTAAATGTCAAAAACGAATCAAGGACAACGGTCTAAAAGATGAACACGAATTGCAGAGTTATTTTATCCAGCGCATGGAAAAATATCTGAATTCCAAAGGAAAACAGATCATTGGCTGGGACGAGATCCTGGAAGGAGGCCTGGCCCCCAATGCAACCGTGATGAGCTGGAGGGGGGAAAAGGGGGGCATTGCTGCAGCCCAGCAACACCATACCGTCATCATGACCCCGAGCACCTATGTCTATTTTGATTACGCCCAGAAAAGAAATGAAGACTCGGTGGTAATCGGAGGTTATCTTCCCGTGGAAAACGTGTATAATTATGAACCCCTCCCCAATTCCCTGAATGAGGCTGAACAAAAATATATTATCGGAGCGCAGGCAAATGTCTGGACAGAGTACATGGGGAATATCCCCAAAGTTGAATATATGATCTTCCCCAGGCTGAGTGCACTGAGTGAGGTGCTTTGGAGTCCAAAAAACCTCCGCGACTGGAGCGATTTTGAAAAGAGGCTGACCGTTCAGTTTAAAAGATATGACCTCTGGAAAACAAACTACAGCAGGGCATACTACGATCTGAAAGCAGAGATCCTCCCGGCTGGTGACAACCAGTCCTTGCTGTGGAAACTGGAAACAAAAACCGACCCTAAAAAGTCAAGGATTGTTGTTTCCGTGGAAAACCCGACTAAAAAGCCGTTGACCTGGTTAGTGCCTGATGACAGACAACAGGCAGACACAAAAATCATTTACCGGGACTCAGTAATTTCCGACACTTCCTTTTCGATTGATTATGGCGGTCCAATCCGCATTTCCTCGGATATTAATTGCACCGCCCGGTTGTACCAGTCCGATGAGCAGGGGAATGGGAGCCAGCATCCTTTAAGCCAAACGACCCAGAAATTCCTGTTTAACAAGGCGACCGGAAAAACAATAACCCTGACTTACCCGCCAGCTGTTGAATTTCCCGGAAATGGCGGGGCTTTTGGCCTGATAAATGGAGCCATAACCGAAAAAACAGGTAATTTTTCAGAATGGTTGGGATGGGTGGGTACAGATATGGAGGCAGTCATTGATCTGGGTAAGGAGCAAACGGTATCAAAGATCGGCATCCATACCTATGACCAGAGAAGGGGCAGGTACTATCAACCGCTTTTCATGGAAGCGTTTATTTCAACAAACGGAAAAGAATTCTCCAGTGTGGGAAAAACATCTCAGTTCCTTCCTGATCATGATAATATAGGGTATATGAACGTCGGGCTTCAGGCTACGGTGACCCGATTTGTGAAGGTTTTTGCAAAAAATGCGGGCACTATTCCCGATGGTCAGCCAGGAGCAGGTAACCCCGCACGGATGCTGATCGATGAAATCCAGGTTGAATGACCAGGCCTGGATTGATTTACTGGCATACTGGCCACCCTGTGGGCTCTATTTAACAGAAGAACTATGCGCATTCCCCTCATTTTTGTCTTATTTCTTTGCGTTATTTTCACCCTTGGCCAGAAAAATTACGTTGCTCCCGCGGACAGCCTTGTTCAGAGGAAGCTCGATCAATGGCAGGATTTGAAGTTTGGATTGTTCATGCATTGGGGCACTTATTGCCAATGGGGAGTTGTAGAAAGCTGGAGTATTTGTCCGGAGGATGAAGGATGGACCCAGCGAAAGGGACCCCTTGCAGCCAATTATTTTGACTACAAGAGAGCCTACGAAAAACTTCAGTTCAGCTTCAATCCTTATTATTTTAACCCGCAGAACTGGGTCAAGGCGGCCAGGGATGCCGGCATGCGATATGTAGTATTTACAACCAAGCATCATGACGGATTCTGTATGTTTGACACCAAAGAGACCGATTACAGGATCACCTCCCCCAGGACACCATTCTCATTCAATCCGAGAAGTAATGTAGCCAGGGAAATATTTGAGGCTTTCAGGAAAGAAAACTTTTTGGTGGGAGCATACTTTTCCAAGCCGGACTGGCACAGTGACAACTACTGGTGGTCCTATTTTCCTCCAAAGGACAGGAACGTGAATTATGATCCCAAAAAATATCCGGAACGCTGGCAGGCCTTTAAAGATTATACATACAACCAGATCAGGGAGCTGATGTCAAATTATGGTTCAATGGATATTCTCTGGCTGGATGGTGGCTGGGTCAGACCCCTGTCGACCCTGGACAGTACGGTCGGATGGCAGAGGGGAATTAAGTATGACCAGGACATAGATATGAAAAGAATTGCCTCAATGGCAAGACAATCACAGCCGGGACTGATCATTGTGGACCGGAGTGTCGGGGGTGAATTTGAAAACTATCAGACACCGGAACAGCAGGTGCCGGGTGAGCCCCTTGGGATACCCTGGGAGACTTGCATGACGATGGGAAATTCCTGGAGTTATGTTCCGGAAGATCATTACAAATCGGCAGCTGAACTGATTGGCCTGTTGGTTAAAATCGTTTCAAGGGGTGGCAATTTCCTCCTGAATATAGGTCCGGGGCCTGAAGGCGACTGGGACCCTGTTGCGTACCAGCGGTTGAAAGAAATAGGTGCCTGGATAAAAATTAACGGTGAAGGGATCTATGGAAGCAGGCCGGTCGCACCCTATTCCTCCGGCAATTATTATTTCACAAAATCCAGGGATGGCCACAAAATATACGCGTATTATCTGCAGACAGACTCTGCCAGGGTATTCCCTGAGTCCTTTGTCATTGACCATTTCCCCACACTGCCAAAAATCAGCTCCGTTACCCTGTCCGGCTCGAGCCAGATGTTACGCTGGAAACTGGAAGGAGAAAAGCTGATCATTTCCATCCCGAAAAATATGCTCTCGCAAATCCTCCGTCAACAACCTGTGGCCGTCAGTTTTCGAATTTCGGATTGACAAGCTGATAACTTGCAGATAGCATGTCGCACAGGCATTCACCTTTCCAGGAAGGTTAATTATCCCGATAAAGAGCCGTACATTTTATGACCCTGATATAGTTTATGGTTTGTGCAAATTCATTCTTTATCGAAGGCGATTTCGTAAATAGAGCCTAAATTCGCATCAATTTTTAAACACCTAAAAAAACGGTTGTTGTATGAGCATGGTCGATTCTTTCGAAAAGATTCCAGTTAAAATATTCAAGTCTCTTCAGGAGGGTTCAGTATTTATCGCCAGGGAGGTTGCTGCTCTGATCCGGGAAAAAGAGGCCAGGAAAGAAAAGTGCATTCTGGGTCTGGCTACCGGTTCATCACCTAAAACACTGTATGCAGAACTAGTCAGGATGCACAAGGAGGAGGGGCTCAGCTTTAAGAATGTCATTGCCTTTAACCTGGATCAGTACTATCCCATCGATCAGGATGCCCTGCAGAGTTATAAGCGTTTCATGAAGAAACACCTCTTTGATGTAGTGGACATTAATCCGGCCAATTGCCATATACCCAACGGCGAATGGAAGAAGGAAGATATAAAGACTCACTGCGCAGAATATGAACAACTTATAGAAAGTGTTGGAGGCATTGATCTCCAGATCCTGGGTATCGGTAATAATGGTCATATCGGCTTTAACGAGCCCGGATCAAGCATTGTTTCAAAGACAAGACTGGTCCCCCTGGATAATTCGACCAGGGTGGCCAATTCCAAGGAATTTCAGAACATATCCAAGGTCCCAAGACTTGCCATTACGATGGGAATAGGAACCATTCTGAAGGCCAAAAGAATTCTCCTGATGGCCTGGGGACAAATCAAGGCTCCTGTTATCCAGAAAGCCGTGGAAGGAAATTTGACCGAGCAGATCCCTGCATCTTTACTGCAACAGCATAACGATTGTCTTTTTGTAACTGATGACCTGGCTTCCTCTGATCTGACAAGGTTTAAATCTCCCTGGCTGACCGGTGAATGTGAATGGACGCCTCAGATGGTCCGCAAAGCAGTGGTAAATACTGCCCTTAAGCTGGGCAAACCCATCCTGAGTCTGACCAACACAGATTACAATGACAATGGACTGAGTGACCTGTTAGTGGAGAAAGGCGATGCCTACGAAATCAATCTTCAGGTGTTCTACATGGTTCGAGACAGCATAACGGGATGGCCTGGCGGGAAAAATCAACCTTTGCCTAATCCTCCGGAAAGAATGAACCCCTACCCGAAACGTTGCATCATATTCTCGCCCCATCCGGACGATGATATTATCTCCATGGGGGGAACTTTTATGCGCCTTCATGACCAGGGGCACGATGTTCATGTAGCTTACCAGACTTCAGGCAATATTGCGGTTACGGATGAATTTGTTACGCGGTTCCTGGATTTTGCCGTTGGGTTTGAAGAGCTTGTCGGCAGTGACAGCAGCAAGTCCCTTGAGGTATTGAAAAATGCCACCAGTTTCCTGACCAATAAGAGGAACAGTGAGGCTGACACCTCCGAGGTCAGGAGCATAAAAGGACTGATACGCCGCTGCGAAGCAAGGGCCACCTGCCATTACGTCGGTTTGTCTGACAACAACATTCATTTTCAAAACCTGCCATTTTATGAAACCGGTACAATTGAGAAGAAACCGATGGGCGAAGAGGATGTCCGCATAACTGTGGAACTGTTGCGCAAGGTAAAACCCCACCAGGTTTACTGCGCGGGGGATCTTGCGGATCCTCATGGAACCCACAAGGTTTGCCTTGATATTGTCTTCGAAAGCATGCGCAGGCTCAAGGCTTCTGGCGAGCCCTGGGTAAAGGATTGCTGGGTTTGGCTATACAAGGGTGCCTGGCAGGAGTGGGACGTGAGCGAAATCGAAATGGCCATTCCCATGAGCCCGGACCAGGTGGTGAAAAAACGCTTTGGAATCTTCATACACCAGTCCCAGAAGGATATGGTCCCTTTCCAGGGTAGTGATAGCCGTGAGTTCTGGCAGAGGGCGGAAGACCGGAATGCCAACACGGCCAACCTGTATGCCCAGTTGGGCCTCACCAAATATGCCGCCATGGAGGCATTTGTAAGATGGCATTTTTGACAGGCGGTTTTTCAAATCCGGATTTTATGATTTTATTTGTTTTCAGTTTCTGGAGCGGGGTCTAATTTTGTGCCCAATGATGGGACAAAGTACAAGTAAGAAATGTATTAATCAGTGGAAGAATCGTTGCTACAAAAATGGGAAATTGCATGGAAGTCAGATGCATACAGAAAAAAAATCATCCTGGGAATGGTGGTCATTTTTATTATTCTTGCTGCCTTTCCCCTTTTTTTTCAGCAGATAGAAAAAAGAAAGGGCATTTCACTCAATGACCCGATTCTTGATTTATTGCCGGCCTACAATGTATCTGTCTTTATATTTCTGACAATATGGGCGGTTGCTGCCCTAAGCCTATGGCGTGCCTTGCAACATCCCGATATCCTGCTTGATTTCTTGTGGGGCTATATCCTGCTCTGTCTCACCCGTGTTCTTACCATAACCCTGGTCCCGCTGGATACCCCTGGGCACCTCATCCCGCTGGGAGACCCGGTTAGCAATCTTTTTTACGGTTCCGGCTTTGTGACCAAAGACCTGTTTTTCTCCGGTCACACGGCCACGGTATTTCTCTTGTTTCTATGTCTTAAAAAAAAGCAGGACAAATGGCTGGCGCTGGGTGGATCGGTGCTGACAGGATTCCTCCTTCTTGTCCAGCATGTTCATTACACGATTGATGTACTGGCGGCGCCGGTCTTTACCTATTTTATCTATATTTCCGCCGTGCAGCTGCTCCACGGGAAAAAAGACAGGGATGCTGGTAAATGAATCCCAAATTGCCATCTTTCTCCCGACCTTTTTCTAGAATGCTTCTCCCAGCTGGAGATAGAATCCATTTGAAGACCTGTGGCTAACACCGTAATCCAAACGCAGGTTAAGCTTTTCAGCCTTATTGAGTGCTACACGCAACCCTCCTCCGAATGAGTATTTGAGGTAGTCAAAACCCAGGTCGCTCAGGCTGCTTCCCACATTGCCGCAGTCGCCAAAGACGACTGCTCCCAGGCGCCAGAATAGTGGAAAACGGTATTCAGATTGAATTACAAACATG
>Ga0318563_10000447_pt1 | contig 17301 bp, 17 predicted proteins | sample GRESIP066b5f19_FD_203689 | JGI IMG/M metagenome (GOLD analysis project Ga0318563, IMG submission 203689) | Tropical soil microbial communities from Luquillo Experimental Forest, Puerto Rico - GRE.SIPMG.066b5f19 | ecosystem: Environmental > Terrestrial > Soil > Tropical forest > Bulk soil... | reverse complement strand
CCCGCGAAATTGCCGAGAGCGGATGCCGGCCAAGAATGATGGAAATTCATGAGATTTTTCCGGAGGACTATTTCAGGGAGAAATTCCTGCTGTATGTTCCCAAATGAATTGATTTTCTTTATATTATGAATATCTCCGCTTGTTTCTGAGAGCCTTCAGATTACCACAAAATGGTATTTTTTTTACCTCAAATGATCGGACCTTTATATCATGGCAATTTCAGTATGCATCGTTGACGACAATAAAGATATCCGATCTGCCCTTGAACAGATCATTTACATGGCTGATGGTTATAAGCTGGTAGGGAGCTGCTCCTGTGCCCAGGAGGCCATCGAAATCATTCCCAGAGCGAAGCCGCAGGTGGTGCTGATGGACATAAACCTGGGAGACGGCGAAAGCGGAATCGAATGTGTAAGGGAGCTAAAACCGGAAAACCCGGAGGTCCTCTTTATGATGTGTACTGTTTATGAGGAAGATGAAAAAATATTTGAAGCGTTAAACGCCGGAGCCAACGGTTATATTCTGAAAAAAACAACGCCCGTTAAACTGCTGGACGCGATCAAAGAGTTGTATGAGGGAGGGGCCCCTATGAGCAGCCAGATTGCCCGTAAGGTGGTCAATGCATTCCAGGTCAAGAATGTCTCGGAGACCGGATCGCAGGGCAAATCCATCAATGTTCTTTCAAACAGGGAAAATGAGATCCTGGAATTACTGGCCAAGGGCATGCTTTACAAGGAAATAGCCTCCTTTTTGTTTATCAGCCAGGAAACGGTTCGCAAACATGTCTACCACATTTACGAGAAGTTGCATGTCAATAACAGGGTCGAGGCCATTAACAAATTCTACGGCCGGTAAGCGCATAGGCATTCGGGTTTGTTTACATTCAGCGTCTAACCATTCATATAAACTACCACAAAGTGGTATAGGAATGCCATTAATCTGTCAGTAATTTTGGTTTGAGGTTGCCGATCAAATATGTGTTAATCATTTAACGTTATCCTGAGGAGTTTGTGGCTGTGCCTCCCGCTATCACAAACTTGATTCTACTCTACCAAGGATAATAAAGCCATTCACCACTCCTGCTGAGTGGCTTTATTTTTAGCACCCCTTCCCTACCCTACCAGTTTAGTACCAGCTTATTGTTATTGCGGTTGATGTCTGCCATACGCTGCGATGGGTCAATCTCAATGATTTTCAGGTCGGTAAGACGGTGGTTGACTTCAAAGACGTATGTCGGATGGGTCCATTTCCAGGGCTCCATTTCCTGCCTGGGAATGCCTTTGTCCTCGGCAGGTTTGCTGCCAAAGGTGAGATACTGTGGGATATAGGCCATTTCCCTGCTGCCATCCTTCAACTGGAAGGCAATGTCGAGGGGCATGGGCATTTTACCGATCATCCTGAGTCTGATTTTTGTTTTTCCGCCCTCTTCCCAAAGGCTGTCGATGCCATAATCAATGGTTTTGGTTGTATTGATCCAGTATTCTTTATACCAGTCCAGCTGAAGACCGCTCACCTTTTCAGCCACCCTCACGAAATCACCCGGGTTGGGATGCTTAAAATGCCATAACCGGTAGTATTCAAGCAATATCCGGTCACGGACCTCGGCTCCTGTTATGTAACCCAGCTGCTCCAGGAACACTTCTCCCTTGGAATAAGACCCGATCCCGTAGGCAAAATTGGTATTGAAATGGTCGGCGTAGGTGGTCAGTGGTTCTTCGAGGCCACTTTTGACAAGGGCAAAATAACTGTTGTAGGCATCTGCGTGGTTCAGGGGTAATGCCGGCTGAAGGGGATTGCCGTTTGCATCGAGCCCTTTTTGAATACTGGCGGCATTGGGACCAAAATGGCTGTTATAATAAGCTGATACCTGGGCATCGGCATAGCTTGCAAATCCTTCGTCCATCCAGGCGTGAGAACCTTCGTTGGAGCCAAGTACACCCTGGTACCAGCTGTGCATCCATTCATGGAAGGCATTTCCTTGTAACCCTGGACCCCTCAGCAATGTGGCCATGGGATATTCCATACCCCCGTCCCCTCCCTGGATAAATGAATACTGGTGATATGGATACTTTCCGAAATTTTTCTCTATGTAGGGATAGATCTTTTCTGCCGCATCTGCCATTTGTTTCCAGGTAGCCTCTTCCTTTGGATCATTGTTCTTGTTCTTGTACAGGACATGGATAACCGGGCCGTTGGGTATGTTCCGGACGAGGTGTTTATACCCGGGGTCCGCCGCCCACATAAAATCATGAACGGTAGGAGCCAGAAAGTGCCAGGTCAGCGTATTGCCTGCAGGCTGCTGAACTTTTGATTCGCCCGTCTCGTAACCATAGCCTATCTGTGAGGCATTCTGCAAATAGCCTGTCCCGCCTAACAGGTAACTTTTGTCGATAGTAATCTTGACATCAAAATCACCCCAGACCCCGTAGAATTCCCTGGCCACGTAAGGCGTGGGATGCCAGCCTTCGTAATCATACTCGCAGATCTTCGGGTACCACTGGCTCATGGAGTAGCGCACACCGGTCATCGGGTTATCCCTTCCGCTCCGGCGAACCTGGAGCGGGACCTGGGCCTCGAAGGTCATCTCGAAAACCACCGTCGATTTCGGAAGGATGGGTTTGGTCAGGCTCACCTCGAGGATCGTTTCCTCCTCCCTGCAGGGCTGGGTGACTCCGTTCATCCTCAGGGACAAAACTTTCTGGTAACCTATTTCCTCTGGTTTTAGGTTGAGTATCCTGTCTTTCACGCGTCCGTCCCAGTCAGGCCTGCTGAAGACACTTATCTTCCCCAATTCCCGGCTTCGGGTATCCATCATGCTGTTCGGCTGAAAGGCATTCCAGTATAGATGATAAAACACCTTGTACAGGGTGTCCGGCGAATTGTTCGTATACTCCAGTTTTTGCTTTCCTGTAAACCGGTTGGTCGTGACATTCATATCTATATCCATGAAATACCTGACCCTTTGTTGCCAGCGGTCAGGCTGGGCCTGGGCGGCCAGTGAAGTTATTACCAGGAACAGGAGGCACGAGTTTTTCAACATGGGTAAAAAATTTAAGTCGCTAATTTCGGCAAATACTCCATAGGATTGAAATGAAATACAGGTTTGCCCGGCGTTTTCACCTTTCCTGAACACTTACGGTGTGCCCTGGAGGGCATCGTCCGCCTTTTGATCCCGGCCCGCTACCACTACGACGATCTCCCCTTTTGGGGGGTGATCCCGGTAATGGGAAAAAACCTCCAGCAGGCTGCCTCTGCGGTTTTCTTCAAATATCTTGGTAAGCTCCCGGCTCACCGAGCATGGTCTCTCCGGGCCAAAATACCGGATACAGTCTTCGAGCGTCCGGGCAAGTCGTTGGGGAGATTCATAAAAAACGATGGTCCTTTCTTCCCCAGCCAGTTTTTTGAACAGACTCTGCCTGCCTTTTTTCAGGGGGAGGAATCCTTCGAAAACAAACCGGTTGATGGGAAGTCCACTGTTTACCAGGGCGGGCACAAAGGCGGTGGCACCAGGCAGGGTCTCCACTTTTACCCCTGCCCGGATGCTTTCCCTGACCAGTAAAAAGGCCGGGTCAGAAATTCCAGGTGTACCTGCATCGGTAACCAGCGCCATGGTCTTTCCCTGAAGAAGCTGATCAATCAGGTGGTGCAGCACTTTGTGTTCATTGTGCTGATGGTAAGGCGATAGCGGTTTGATGATCTGGTAGTGGTTGAGCAGTTTAATTGTAGTGCGGGTGTCTTCGGCCAGCACCAGGTCAGCCTTTCTGAGGGTTTCCAGTGCCCGGTAGCTGATATCCTGAAGGTTGCCGATGGGTGATGGAACGATATAAAGCATTAGTGCATGTACGGCCAGCCTGCACCAGGCCGGCAGCTGGGTAAATCAGTTTACTGAAATTTCAAAATATTCCATAACAGGATTGGCAAGCAGCTTCTTGCTGGCTTCCTCTGCAATTCTCTTTGCCTGTTCGGCAGATTCAGCTTCTACCTGCAGGCTGATACTTTTTCCTACCCTCACATCACTGACGTTGTTCAACCCGAGGTTTTGCAGTCCGCCCATAACGGCCTTGCCCTGCGGATCCAGCAACTCTTTCAATGGCATCACTTTTACCTGAACGGAGAAGATCATGTTGTTTTATTTTTGAAAGCCAAAGATAGGACAATGTAAAAAAGGAAGATTACGGGTACGGCGAGCCACTTCAAAAAAAAGGCAGAGACCACGGCTGCAGCGAGAAGAATGAATTTAGGAAGATTGCTCTTTACAGAGTAGTCCTTGAACTTGAGGGCCATCAATGGCAATCTGCTGACCATCAGGTAACAGAGCAGCAGGATAAAGCCGTACAGGAACCATTTATTCAAAAGCAGGCTTACCGTCCATTCGTTGCCGGCATTCCAGTAAATCAGCGGAAAGGAAGCCACCAGGAGTCCCGCTGCAGGCGCAGGCACCCCTTTAAAACTGGTCTCCTGGGACTGATCGATGTTAAACCTCCCCAACCGGTAGGCGGCGGCACAGGGTACCAGGAGGGCGGGCAGGAGCCAGATCATAGAAATGTCCACGCCATCTTTCTGATTCATGTAGCTCATGCGCAGAAACTGGTAAAGGATCATTCCGGGAGCAACGCCAAAACTACAGAGGTCAGCCAGTGAATCGAGCTGCTTACCCAGGGGAGAGCTGGCGCGGAATAACCTGGCCACAAAACCATCCAGGAAATCCACTATGGCCGCAAGACCTATACAAAGGGAGGCCATCCAGATCCGTTCAGCCATGTCCACAAGTTGGTTTCCATCAGGACCATACATAACCGAGATGCCATTCTGAAGGGTAAAAATGACAGCAAGGCATCCGAAAAAAAGGTTCAGTAAAGTAAAGAGATTGGGTATTTGTTTCATGCCCGAAGGACCGCATGCAGCGGAAAGTTTTTGGGTTAGTAATGAGCAAATATAATACGGGGAGTTTACTTATGGCCTGAGCCCGATTTCATCAGGGTTTCAATTTCATCCACGGTAATGGCCAGCTTGCTCATCAGATCTTTGTTGCCATCCCGGGTAATCCACACATTGTTTTCAATACGCACACCAAGCTTTTCTTCTTCGATATAAATACCCGGCTCAACGGTGAACACCATACCCTGCCTGATGGGCTCAGTACGCGTGCCAAGGTCATGAACATCAATCCCCAGATGGTGGGAAATACCATGATACAGATATTTCCAGTAGGCAGGATTTTCCGGGGTTTCGTTTTTAATATCGGTCTTCGAAAGCAGTCCGATCTTCTGAAAGACCAGGTTGGCTTCCCTGCCCACCTGTTTATGGTAATCGTTGATAATAGTGCCCGGCTTCAGAAGGCTTTTAGCATAGTTGTGCAAGTGAAGGCAGGCATTGTAAACTGCTTTCTGTCTCCTGCTGAATTTCCCGTTTACCGGAACGGTTCGGGTAAGGTCGGCATTATAGCCACCGTATTCGGCTCCAAAGTCCATCAGGATCATTTCACCGTCCCGGCATTCCTGGTTATTCGACACATAGTGCAGGGTCCTGGCCCGGTCGCCGCTGGCAATAATGCTTGCATAAGCCGGCCCTGTCGACCGCTGCGATAAAAAGGAATGCCAGATTTCCGCTTCAATTTCGTATTCGAACACCCCAGGCCTGATAAAATGCAGCAATCGCACAAAGCACTGGTGGGTAATGTCAATGGCCTGCTGGATAACTTCTACCTCCAGGCCCGTCTTTACAGCCCGCAGCTGTTTCATGATCTTTGCCGCCCGCCGGAACTGGTGAAGGGGATAGCGCCTCCTGAGTTCTTCGATGTACCGGTAATCTCTTGTCTGGATCAGGCTGGACTTCCGGTCATTCTCGTTGGAGTCCAAATAAATATTGTCAGCTACGTGTATCCATGGCTGTAATAATGCATCCAGGGAGTCGAGCCAGACCACGGTCTGGATTCCTGAAATTTCCCTGGCCTCCTCGGCCCTGAGCCGTTTCCCGTCCCACTTTTCCTTCAATTCATTGGGACGGACCAACACCAGGACCTCCCTGTATTTTGGATCGGGGTTGTCCGGAAAAAGGATCACGAGGCTGTCCTCCTGGGTAATGCCACTCAGCCAGATCAGATCACTGTTCTGGCGGAAAGGATAAATGGCATCCCCATTGGACGGCATTTCATCATTGCTGACAAAAATGGCGATGGAAGAAGGAGGCAGTTCTTTGACAAAACGTTCCCTGTTTTTTTTATATAAAGCGGAATTCGGCGGAAGGTATTTCATCTCATGAATTTGACTAAACTTTGTAAAAGTAATGAATGATTTATTGGTTCATCAAACCGGAAGCACCAGGACAATGCCCAGGCCGTCTGCCGGGCACAGCTCACCCTGATTTTTTTAAAGTTTAAAACTGGTTCAGGAAAGAGGCTCAGCCATAAAATTTTCTAAAAATACTAACACTTGTTAGTTAGATAATTACTATTTTGTATCAATTATTATTGAAATATTTCTAATTATCAACGCATTATGCACTTTGTTTTAGAAATAATTTAATTCTAGCTTTGCAGCCTAATCAACGATCGACTTGCCATGTCAATACCTGTCATTTCACTTCACACGGATAAATTAATCCGGTTGGGACTCCATATTTCAGACAGTATCCATTACCAGTTATCCCCGGAAGAGCTGGTGGAGGATTGTCTGCAGCGGGGTGAGGGAGCCCTCTCCGATACCGGCGCGCTGGTCATCCGGACGGGTGAATTCACAGGCCGCTGTCCAAAGGACCGCTTCGTGGTGAAAGAGGACGCAACCGCAGGCAACATTCACTGGAATGATTTTAACCAGCCTCTCGAGCCAAGATATTTTGATATCATTTTGAGAAAAATGATAGAGTATCTCAACACCCTTCCGGAGATCTGGATCCGGGATTGCTATGCGTGTGCGGAGCGGGGACTCCGGATGAATATCCGGGTTATTAATGAAAACCCCTGGTTGAACCTTTTTGCCTACAACATGTTCCTCAGACCTGAAGAGGATGAACTCGATAGTTTCAGGGCAGACTGGCAGATATTGGCAGCCCCCGGCCTAAGGCTCAATCCTTCGGAATGCGGGATCAGGCAATCGAACGCGGTCGTTGTTTCGTTTCATCACAAACTGGTACTTGTTGCCGGCACGGGGTATACGGGAGAAATCAAAAAAGCCATATTCAGCATCCTGAACTACCTGCTTCCGCAACATAAAAATATTCTGGGGATGCATTGTGCCGCCAACATGGGTCCTGAAGGCGATACCGCCCTGTTTTTTGGACTCAGTGGCACCGGAAAAACAACCCTGAGCACCGATTGCAAAAGAAAACTGATCGGAGATGATGAGCACGGATGGACAGAAACGGGAATATTCAATTTTGAAGGAGGTTGTTACGCAAAATGCATTAACCTCAGACCTGACAAGGAGCCGGAGATCTACCAGGCCATCCGCCCGGGAGCACTAGTTGAAAATGTGAAGTTTTTCCCGGGCACCAACCGAATCAATTATGATGATGGTTCCATTACGGAAAACACGCGCGTATCTTATCCGCTGGATTATATCCGCAACTCAGTCCAGCCTTCTGTGGGATCCATCCCGGGGAATATTTTTTTCCTGACCTGTGATGCATTCGGGGTTCTGCCTCCCATATCCAGGCTCTCAGCTTCGCAGGCCATGTACCAGTTTATTTCCGGTTATACGGCCAAAGTGGCTGGAACGGAGACCGGCATCACCGAACCCAAATCCACTTTTAGTGCCTGTTTCGGAGCCCCGTTTATGCCGCTCCATCCCGGGAAATATGCTGAAATGCTGGGCAGTAAGATCAGAGACCATAAGGTCAAGGTCTGGCTGGTGAATACTGGCTGGAGCGGGGGACCGTACGGAACGGGCAGCAGGATAAAATTGTCCGCCACCAGAGCAATGGTTACGGCAGCACTGAACGGCGAACTGGACCAGGTAGCCTATAGGGAACATCCGGTTTTTGGAGTGGCCATCCCGGCCAGCTGTGCGTCTGTAGACCCCGGACTTTTAGATCCGCGTGGTACCTGGGAAGACCCGCAAGCCTATGACGATAAGGCAAAGCACCTTGCAGGCCTTTTCATCCATAACTTTGAAAAATACAGATCAGGCGTTTCTGCAGAGATAGTAAAGGCAGGGCCCAGGCTTTAAAATAAATCGTTAAAAATTATTTTATTTTATCAATAAATTGCAGAACTTGGCAACCGAATTTTAAAGTTTAAACTGGTCTCTAACATTGTTTGCGATAAAGGCTCCATCAACAACAGATGGAGTTTTTTTATGGCCTGACAGCTCCCCTTTTATCATTTCTTTTGCACTTACCGGTATAACCTGCGTTTCTGTGTAGATGCAGACCTTGTCGTGGTGTTTCTGTACACTCCTGGTACTGGCCCCTGGTTCCGGCCGGAAGGACCATTCGCTGGTAGACTGGAGCCCAGCCAGAAAACTGGTATGGACGGATTTCAGGGCGCTTCCTGTCCGCAATCTGGGAGTGGCCGCCCTATCCAGCACCAGCATCCAGGTCCAATTTGAATTCCGCGACCATTCCATGGTTTATCATATCCGGTGCCGGTTTGACAAAAACAGTTCCTGGGGAAGGATCAGGACCGCCTATATCCTGTCGCATGAACAACTTCATTTTGACATAGCCGAACTGTTTTCCCGGAAACTGAACAGGGCACTCAAAGCTTTTGGGGCCGCAGGAAAGGACCAGGAAAATGAAGTGCACCGGTTATACGGGAGTATGATGCTGGCTTACCGTAAAACTCAGGAGGAATATGACCGGCAAACCGATTTTTCAATCAACAAACCGATGCAGGAAGTCTGGTCAGAAAAAGTCCGTTCCGAACTGAAGGAGCTGAACGCATATGCGGGTTATCGTTAAAAAAGTCCGTAGAGCTGGGCATCTATCCGGGTGATGATCTCACCGAGGTGTTCGTCGTTTTCAGGAAATTTGTTTTTGTCTATATCAATGACCAGCAGTGCACCCTCCTTATAACCTTCAATCCATTTATTGTACAGATCGTTCAGGCGTTTGAGGTAATCCAGTCGGATATTTTCTTCATACTCGCGTCCTCTTTTCTGGATCTGGCCCACGAGTGTGGGAACGGAGGCCTGGAGATATATCAGCAAATCCGGAGGCTGTATCAGTCTTTTGAGCGTTTGAAAAAACTGAAAATAGTTGTCGTAATCCCTCTTGCTCATCAGGCCCATCTCATGGAGGTTGGGGGCAAATATGTGTGCATCTTCATAAATGGTCCTGTCCTGTATCACGGTCTCTGTCCCGGTATGGATTTCCAGCAACTGGTTCAGCCGGCTGTTAAGAAAGAAAACCTGGAGGTTAAAACTCCAGCGCGGCATGTCTTCGTAAAAATCATTCAGGTATGGGTTATGATCGACATCTTCAAACTGGGGAATCCAGCGGTAATGTTTGCTGAGCATTTCAGTCAGCGTAGTCTTGCCCGCCCCGATATTTCCTGCAACGGCAACATGTTTCGGTCTCTTGGATTTTGCCATTCCTAAATGTAAAGTCTTAAATCTATAATCTAAAATATTTAAAAACTTATTTCTGCCTCAACTCGATAGGTGCGCGCCGGTCAGTGGTATTTCAAGCCCATGGCATCTCTCACCAGTTGCAAGGTTGCCCGGGCACTCTCCCTGGCTTTGGCAGTGCCCTGTTCCATCACAAGGTTCATATACTTTTCATCCTGCTGGATGGACTCCGTTTTTTCGCGGATGGGAGCAATAAAGCGGACCATATCTTCAGCCAGTTGTTTTTTCAGATCGCCGTATCTGATGTTGGCCTGCGAATAGTCTTGCTCGAATTTTTCTGCAACGGAAGGATCACTGACTACCCGCAGGAGCGTGAAAAGTCCCTCTACAGAATCAGGTTTGGCAGAACCCGGCCTGGCCGGACCTTGGTCAGTTATCGCCTTCATGATCTTTTTACGGATCATGTCATCATCATCAGCCAGGTAGAGCGCATTCATTTGGTTTTCACTCTTGCTCATCTTGCCCTTCCCATCAAGGCTCATGATCTTTACCAGATCCTCCCCGTAATTAAATGCATAGGAGGCAGGGAAAACAGGCCCGTACCGGTAATTGAATCTTTCGGCGAAATTCCTGGTCATTTCAATATGTTGCTCCTGATCCTTGCCGACCGGCACTTTTGTTGCCCGGTGTATGAGAATGTCTGCTGACTGCAGAACGGGATAGGTGAGCAGTCCCGCGTTCACATTTTCAGGTTGCATTCTGACTTTGTCCTTGAAGGTGCTGGTTTTTTCCAGTTCCCCCTTGTATGCGAGCATGTTCAGGTAAAGATAGAGTTCGGCGATTTCCGGTATTTCACTCTGGATATAAAGAACACACTGATCCGGATCCAGTCCGCTGCCAATTAATTCAGCCAGCAGTCTTTTCACTGATTCCTTCAGCGTTTTTGTATCAGGGTGGGTGGTCAGGCTATGCCAGTCGACAATACAAAAAAAACAGTTGTATTCAGTCTGCATGCGCACCCAGTTGCGGATGGCTCCAAAATAATTACCCAGATGGACAAATCCGGTTGGCCTTATGCCACTTAGTACGATTTCCTTTCCTTTTTCCATAAGGACGGCGAAGATAAGAAAAGTTGAAGAAGCCTGTTGAGGATCGGTCAGGCCAGCGGGCGGGATCTTGCCTGGATAGTGGCTGCCGATCTATACTTCCATCATTGCGCTGCGCCATCCGGCAATCCGGCCCCGGCGGCTTGAACAATTCATTGGGCCAGGGATGTCCAGCTCTGATTTTTCCGCTTTCCCCATTTTAATGCGATTTTATCCAAAAGCTCTAGAAAAGTAAACCTGAATCAGTTATTTTTGTCTATAATCGATTTTAAAATGCAGTTAAACGACGCCCTGATTGATAACCTGTCCAAACTGGCCTGCCTTGAGTTTTCTGCTGCAGAGAAGGTGGAGATCAAACAGGACCTTGAGCGCATGATCAGCTTTGTTGAAAAATTAAATGAATTGGACGTTACGGGGGTTGAACCTTTATTGCACATGGGCGACAAGGTCAATGTTTTCAGGGAGGATGAGTTAGTGGAGTCTGCCGGCCGGGAGGAGGTTATGGACAATGCCCCTGTCACTGACAGAATTTATTTCAAGGTTCCCAAAGTAATCAAAAACCCTTTAAAATAACCGGCCGGGCCCCGTACCCCCGCACCGTACAACGAAATGGCTATGAGTACACCTATTATACACCTGGAAAACATCGGCAAGAGTTATATAATGGGTAAACAGGCCCTTCCCGTGCTGAAAGGCGTTTCCCTTGACATCTTCAAAAACGAATACGTAGCGCTGATGGGCCCATCCGGGTCCGGAAAGAGCACTCTCATGAATATTCTCGGATGCCTGGACTCCCCCACCTCTGGCCGGTATGTCCTGAATAACCAGGATGTAAGTGAGATGCCGGATGATGATCTGGCGGAAGTACGGAACAAAGAGATCGGGTTTGTCTTTCAACAGTTTAATTTGCTTCCCCGACTGACTGCCGCTGAAAATGTTGCCCTTCCCCTGGTCTATGCCGGTATTGCCAGGAAGACCAGGAATGAAATGGCCATGTCTGTCCTGGAAAAAGTAGGCCTTACGGACAGGAGTCATCATAAGCCAAATGAACTATCCGGTGGTCAGTGCCAGCGGGTTGCGATAGCGAGGGCTCTGGTGAATAACCCCTCGATTATTCTGGCAGATGAACCCACAGGTAATCTGGATACCAAAACCTCCATTGAGATCATGGAGATCTTTGGTACCATCCAGGCAGCCGGAAATACCGTTGTGCTGGTTACACACGAAGAGGACATTGCCAATTATGCACGCCGAATCGTCCGGTTGCGCGATGGCGTGATTGAAAGTGACAAACGCAAGACGGGCGCCTACCAGACAGCCTGACCCGGTTTACGCCGGCTCTCCGGGTGCTGCTCCTACGATCCCGGGTAAGCGCAATAGGAGGAATGCCTGTTTTCTGATTAAGATCACATGAAATGGCTCACAAAATCTACACGAAAACCGGAGACAAAGGAAAGACGGCACTCATTGGAGGAACAAAAGTCCCGAAAAGCCACATACGCATCGAGTCCTATGGGACTGTGGATGAACTCAATTCATTCATCGGCCTTTTGGGAGATCAGTTGAATGATCGCCAATTGAGACATTTTTTGAAAGAAATACAGGACCGTCTTTTTACCATCGGTGCATCCCTTGCCACTGATCCGGACAAGGAGCCAAAAATGAAAATCCCCGACCTGAGGGAGACCGATATTGCAGAGCTGGAAGGCCAGATGGACCAGATGAATGCAGGACTGGAAGAAATGAAATCCTTCATCATTCCCGGAGGTCACCCGGCCGTCTCAATAGCCCATATCTGTCGCTGTGTCTGCCGGCGGGCAGAAAGAATCTGCGTGGACATGCAGGTTCAGGATCTGTTTATCGACCCTTTGGTTATCCAATACCTCAACCGACTCAGTGACTATTTTTTTGTACTGGCCAGGTATATAAGCAAGCAGCTCAATGTCGGGGAGATCACCTGGAAGCCCAGAACGGGCCCGGAAAAGAAAAAGGGAACAGCTTCCTCTAAGAAGTAGGCGCAGCATTGAGGGGCGAAGATCAGCAGGTTGTCGAGCAACTTTCTGAATTTACCGGTCAGTTCCGCTTAAACGATCTTCCCATCCTTCATATGCAATATGCGGTCGCTCATTTTTGCCAGCTCTTCATTGTGTGTAACTATCAGGAAAGTCTGGGTGAATTTTTTTCTCAGGTCAAAAAAAAGCTGGTGCAATTCCCTTGCATTGGCCGAATCCAGGTTCCCGGTAGGCTCGTCTGCAAAAATTATATCCGGGCTGTTGATCAGGGCACGGGCGACGGCCACCCGTTGCTGTTCGCCCCCCGACAGAGCACCTGGTTTATGCTCGATCCGGTTTTCCACCCCAAGGGCGCTCAACAGTGTTCTGGCCTGATCCTCCACTTCCTTTTTCTTTCTGCCGGCGATCCAGCCCGGGATGCAAACATTTTCCAGAGCCGTAAATTCAGGCAGCAAGTGATGAAACTGGAAAACGAATCCGATGTGACGATTCCGAAATGCTGACAGCGCTTTGCCATGCAGGTCATTGATTTTTTTCTCTTTCAGGAATATCTCACCCTTGCCGGTTTCATCCAGGGTCCCCAGGATATGCAACAGGGTAGTTTTTCCTGACCCGGAAGGACCAACAATGCTTACAATTTCGCCCTTTTCGATTCGGATGTCCACCCCTTTTAAGACCCATAAATCACCGTAATATTTCTGAATCCCGCTTGCCGTTAACATGCTGTTTCCATTGACAATACACATTAACACAAACCTAAAGATTCATGATCAGATTTAGCCAAATAAGGTTTGAATTTTCGAAAAATCATTTTGGAGCATGGAAATCATGATAATAATACCTGTTCTGCAACGTTAATTTTTTGCTGGTATTTGGTGATTTCATTATAAAAATTACTTTTGCGAAAAATTAAGTGTAGGCAGAAGGTCCGAAGCAGGGCTTTGGATGTACAATAGCGGATTTTCTTTCTGGCCTTATCGATTACCATTCAGAAAAATTAAACAAGGAAAAGATGTTCTGGACACTTGAATTAGCCAGTTACCTGGAAGACGCTCCCTGGCCCGCAACCAAAGACGAATTGATAGATTACGCGATACGGTCCGGGGCTCCGATTGAAGTAGTTGAAAATCTGCAGGAACTGGAGGATGAAGGAGAAATATACGAAGGGATAGACGATATCTGGCCCGATTACCCCTCACAAGAAGACTTTTTCTTCAACGAAGATGAATACTGACCCGGGTGGATTCACAACATTAAAAAAGCCGCTTGTTCAAGGCGGCTTTCTAGTTTAAAGAACTTACCATCATTCTTTGACCTTCAATACCTCTTCAATAATCTGGCGGCTCACACCCGTGAATGAGTATCCCCCATCATGAAACAAATTCTGCATCGTTACCATCCGTGAATAGTCGCTAAACAAGGTCAGGCAATACGCCGCACAGGATTCTGCACTGGCATTGCCAAGAGGTGACATTTTTTCGGCATAGTGAAAGAACGCATCAAAGCTTTCCACACCGCTGCCCGCGGTAGTCATAGTCGGGGACTGGGAGACTGTATTCACCCGGACCTTTTTTTTGAATCCATATTCATAACCAAAGCTTCTGGCGATGCTTTCCAGCAGTGCCTTGGCATCTGCCATATCGTTGTAACCGGGGAAGGAACGCTGTGCAGCTATATAAGTCAGGGCTATCACAGAACCCCACTCATTGATGGCATCGAGTTTCATGGCCGTTTGCATCACCTTGTGAAAGGAAAGGGCCGATACATCCAGCGTTTTCTGAAAGTTGTCATAGTTGGTATCGGTATACGGAATGCGTTTACGCACATTGGGGGACATGCCTATGGAATGCAATATAAAGTCAACTCCGCCACCCAGGATTTCCATGCTTTCCTTGAAAAGCCTCTCCAGGTCCTCCATATTTGTTGCGTCTGCAGGAATGACCTTGGCCTTGCAAATGGCCGCGAGTTCATTGATTTTTCCCATGCGAAGGGCGATGGGTGCATTGGTTAATGTAATCGTCGCACCTTCCTCCACTACTTTCACAGCTACTTTCCAGGCAATTGATTTATCATCCAGTGCCCCAAAAATAATTCCCTTTTTCCCTTTGAGCAGATTATACGACATAGACTTGCATTGAATTTTTGTGGGCGTAAAAATAAGAAGTTATTTCATTGGAACCGGGAATAAATGGGAGATTGCCCAAACCAGTAAAAAAGTATATGCGAAAACAAATCCAAATGCAGAAGCAATATAAAGCACGAGACGCAGCGGGGACTGGGAAGGCCTTATGTTCTGATAGAGGAACTTATTGAAATAATAAGCAGGCACCAGGCAACAAAGCAAGAGAGCAAGTATGATCAAGGAACGGAATTTCATGATTTGCTGTTTGCCGCTTTCATCAGTTCATGACCAATTCCCTTGCGTTTTGCATCGCTGCTGCTGTCGGCCTTTCCCCGCTTAGCATCTGGGCAATGGTGGCTACTCTTTCTTCCTGGGACAGAAGCCGGATATTGGTCCGGATCATTTCGCCCCTGATCTCTTTGTAAACAAAGTAATGCGCATCCGCTTTCCCAGCAATCTGTGGCTGATGCGTGATGCAAACAACCTGCCTTTTCCTGGACAGGTCCTTCAGGATGATCCCGACCTGTTTTGCAGCTTCACCGGAAATGCCCGAATCTATTTCGTCAAAGATCAGGGTGGGGAGATCCATCGACTGTGCTACTAGTGATTTGATACACAGCATAAGGCGGCTTAGTTCCCCGCCGGATGCCACCTTGCGGATGGGTTCAAAACGGTTGCTTTTATTGGCATCAAAGAGGAATTCGACCTGGTCTGTCCCCGAGGGGCCAGGTTCGGTCTGCTGAACCTCCACTTTCAGACGCGCGTTGGGCATGCCAACCTGGCTCAGCAGGGCATTTACTGTCATTTCCAGGAGCTCGGTCTGCGCAACCCGGTTTTTTGAGAGTAGGGCTGCCTGCTGGCTCGCCTGCCGGAACCAGGCTTCCATTTCCCTTTCCAGGGCGGCCAGGGTCTCGGCAATGTCTATCCTGGATTGCAGTTTTCTTTCCAGTTCATCACGGAGGGCAATAAGTTCGTGGGTATAGTGAAGACCGTGTTTCTTCAATAACCTGTAGCCGGTAGCCATCCGTTCACTGATCTCCTCAATCCGGCCCGGGTCATGCTGGATGCGGTCATTGATCCCCTCCAGTTCACTGGCAATATCTTTCAGCTCAATCTGGACAGATTGCAGTCTTTCCAGCAACCCAGGCAGGCCCCCGTGGAATCCTGCATAGGGCTGGATCTGGTGACCTACTGATTTTAGCTGCTGCAACACAGATTGCTCTCCTTCTTCCATTTCGAAATAGATTTTTGAAAGCATTGTCTTGATGGTCTCAGCATGGGTAAGCAGTTTCAACTCGCTTTCGGCTTCTTCCAGCTCATTTTCCCTTAAACCCGCCTTTTCCAGTTCATCAAACAAAAATTTATTGTAGTCTGATTCCTTTTCCGATTGCAATTGCCTGTCCCGGAGGTCCATCCAGTCTTTCCGGGCGGATATCCATAACCGGTAGCTGTCCTGGTATCCGGCTACCAGGTCCTTGTGGCCTGCCAGCGCATCCAGCACGCTTAGCTGGAAGTCCGAATCTGCCAGCTCCAGCGTATCGAATTGCTGGTGAAGGTCTACCAGGATCATACCGAGTTCCTTCAATTGGTCCAGGTTGACCGGGGTATCATTGACAAACGCCCTGGATTTGCCATTGCTGCTGATTTCCCTGCGGACATCCAGTTCTTCTCCCCCATCCAGATCATTGTCTGCAAGAAACTGCCTTACCGACTTTTTGTCTTCGCTGCTGAAGACGGCTTCCACCAAGCATTTTTTCTCCCGGTTCAGCAGGACCGAAGTGTCCGCCCTGGCCCCCAGGACCAGAGCCATAGCCCCTGTCAGGATGGATTTTCCCGCACCTGTTTCCCCGGTGATGATATTCAGCTTCCCGGAAAAATCAATGTTTATATCATCAATAATGGCATAATTCTGAATGCGCAATTGTTTAAGCATGGCCAGACACCCGATTTTCAAGATATGATTATTACAAACCCGGATCCTGCTGGTTGGGACCGGTATGTTTTCTTTTTGCAATGTACAAATATTGACGCGCGGGATATCCACATTTGACCTCAAATAATCCACAACCCATTGTCCCGCAGGCGAGCCGATAACCCAAATTAATCTGTCTTACACCTTTCAATACCGGCTTTTGCTTTCTGGTCAAGGGAATTTTTGTAGTCGTGATCCTTCATTGATATTACTTTTTGAAAGTAAGCAGTGGCCATTTGTGCCTGGGACCGCTTTTCATATAGATAACCAATCTGGAGGGCTGCCCTGGCCGCATAATATTCCCTGCGGTGCTCGCCCAGTTTGATGGTGGTAAGATAGGCTGCAATGGCCTCATCTGACCGCCCCTGGTCATCATATATCCTCCCGAGGCGGTATGCAAATTCGAGTTTCTCCTCCGGCGTAACAAAATCTGAGGAGCTTTTCCCTTGCAGCACGTCCAAAGCTTCCCGGATATATCCTCCGTCGTCCAGGAGCCTGGCCTTCAGCAGCAGCACATTCGGCCACCGGCCAGATTTTGCATCCTTGAGGGCCTGTTTGTCTGCTTCTGTATCCGTGCTTCCCC
>Ga0318563_10000444_pt1 | contig 17359 bp, 18 predicted proteins | sample GRESIP066b5f19_FD_203689 | JGI IMG/M metagenome (GOLD analysis project Ga0318563, IMG submission 203689) | Tropical soil microbial communities from Luquillo Experimental Forest, Puerto Rico - GRE.SIPMG.066b5f19 | ecosystem: Environmental > Terrestrial > Soil > Tropical forest > Bulk soil... | reverse complement strand
GGTGGCAACTCCCACCGCGGCGAAGACGCACTTGCTGGCCGGGACGTAGAGGTCGGGGCGGTCGAGACCGACGACGCGGAAGACCTCCAGCATCGCCGCCACCAGCGCCGGCAACGTCCAGTTGCGCAGGCCCTGACGGAACTCCAGCGCCACCCAGCCGCGGCCCCAGACCCAGCGGTGTGCCGGCTCGAGCGCCTGGTAGATCTCATCCGGCCAGGCGATGCCGGCATCGGTGACGGCCAGCCAGAGACGCAGCGCTGCGCCGATCGCCAGGACCGCGAGCAGCAGCCCCCAGGCGCCCCGGCTCAGTGCCGTCCCGGGTGGTCCTCCGACGGCAGGTGTGGGCTCGGCCGGATGGGGCGCGTCGTGGGGCACGGGACGGCCACGCGTGATACATCAGTCAGGCTCCGCCGATGGGTTCGATCAAGATTGCGCGCCTCCTGGAGGACCGGGACTACGGACTCCAGCTGACCCTGGTGGCCGGCGAGGAGGGCCTCGGCCGGGTCATCACCAGCTCACGGATCCAGAAGCCGGGTCTGGCCCTGGCCGGGTTCACCGAGCACCTCCACCCCGAGCGGGTGCAGGTCTTCGGGAACACCGAGATCAGCTACCTGAACACCCTGGACGAGGCCACCCAGCGCGAGGCGCTGAAGAAGCTCAGCGACGCCAACCTGGCCTGCGTGGTGGTCACCAAGAACCTCCCCATTCCCCGCACCCTGGCCGAGGCCTGCACCACCGCCGAGCTGGCTCTGATGAAGACCCCGCTCCTCTCCTCCACCTTCATCGAGCAGGTCACCGCCTTCCTCGACGAGGCCCTCACCGAGTCGGCCAGCCTCCACGGGGTGCTGATGGACGTGATCGGGGTGGGAATCCTCCTCCTCGGCAAGTCGGGGATCGGGAAGAGCGAGATCGCCCTCGATCTGGTCACCCGCGGTCACCGGCTGGTCGCCGACGACATCGTGGAGGTGAGCCGGCGCAAGCAGGACTCCGTGCACGGCTCGGGCAATCCGATCATCAAGCACCACATGGAGATCCGGGGCCTGGGGATCATCAACATCAAGGATCTCTTCGGCGTCGCCGCGGTGCGGGACCGGAAGAAGATCGAGCTGGTGATCGAGCTGGTGGAGTGGGACCCCCACCGCGAGTACGACCGGCTGGGCGTCGAGGAGCGGTTCTTCAACATCGTCGGGGTCGACCTGCCCCTCTCCACCATCCCGGTCCGGCCCGGCCGCAACATCACCACCCTGGTCGAGGTGGCGGCCCGGAACCACCTCCTCAAGCTCCAGGGCCATCACAGCGCCAAGGAGTTCGCCGAGCAGCTCAACCGCGCCATCGCCGAAGGGGCCATGCGGAGGACCCTCGGCGAGGAGGTGGAGTGATGTCTACCCCGGGCGAGCGCCGGAGGATCGTGGTGGTCACCGGGATGTCGGGGTCGGGCAAGTCCACCGCGGTGCGGGCCCTGGAGGACGCCGGCTACTTCTGCATCGACAACCTCCCGGTGATGCTGGTGCCCCAGCTGACCGGGCTGGCCGAGCTCGCCACCCGCGACACCCGCCTGGCGCTGGTCATCGACGCCCGGGAAGGGGAGATGCTCCGCCAGGCGCCGAACATCCTCGCCCGCCTGCGCGCCGAGGGGCACGACGTGGCCCTGGTCTTCTTCGACGCCTCCGACGAGAGCCTGGTCCGCCGCTTCTCGGAGACGCGCCGCCGCCATCCGCTCGCTCCGGAGGACAGTGTCCCGGCAGGCATCTCCCGGGAGCGGGAGGCCCTCCGGGAGCTCCGTGCCCTGGCGGACGAGGTCATCGACACCTCGGGTCTGAACGTCCATGCCCTGAAGGCGTTGGTGACCAACCGGTTCGGCGAGGCCCCATCCCAGGCCCCCAGCCTCACCGTGGTGTCGTTCGGCTACAGGTATGGTGTCCCGCCCCAGGCGGACCTGGTCTTCGACGTCCGGTTTCTACCCAATCCGTATTTCGTACCTGAGCTGAAGCCCCTGACCGGAGAGGACCCCCAGGTGGCCCGCTACGTCCTGGACCGGCCAGAAACCGAGGAGTTCCTGGGGAAGCTCGTGGATCTCGCCCGGTTTCTCTTCCCCCGGTACCAGCGGGAAGGAAAGGCGTACCTCACCGTGGCGCTCGGTTGCACGGGTGGGAAGCACCGGAGCGTGGCCATGGCGGCGGCCTTTGCCGACCGGATCCGGCCCGAGCATCCAGCCTCCCGCGTCTTTCACCGGGACATCGAGAAGGAGTGATGGGCGCGAGTAGCTCAGGCAGGGCCCAAGGCACCCCCCGGGTCCCCGTAGACGCCCGCTGGCCGACACCCTTCGGCCGTTTTATCTTCTTTACACGGATGAAGATTCGCTTCGCCGGTGATGTCCAAGGGTTGCAGGCCGGGGCGGCACGGGAGTAGGAGCCGCCGGCGAAACGGCAGAGAGGTGTCGACATGGTCGGGCTCGTGGTTGCAGCCCATGGTCGTCTGGCGCAGGAGCTGGTGGCGACCGCCGAACAGATCATGGGGAAGCTGGCCAACGTGGCCACGGTGAGCATCGAGCCGGGCACTCCGGCCGAGGCCATCCGCACGCAGATGCGCGCGGCGGTGAAGGAGCTGGACCACGGAGACGGCGTGCTGGTGCTGGCCGACCTCTTCGGTGGAACGCCGTGCAAGGAGTCGCTCCTCCTCTGCCAGAAGGAGAACCTCGAGGTGCTGGCCGGGGTGAACCTCCCGATGCTGCTCAAGGCTGCCTCGCTCCGGGGAGAGAACATTCCCCTCCACGATCTGGCGCAGGCCCTGCTCACCTACGCCCAGCGCAACATCCGATTCGCGTCCGAGCTGGTGCGGGACGCGGCCGCTCGACACGCGGCCTCCTGAGTCCAATCCCCACGCGCGCAGCGAGGCGAGTCAGTCTCGCTCCCTACCATCCGCGCGCTCCATGGCCCGTGCTCCCGTGATCACCTTCCTCCGCATCGACAGCCGCCTCATCCATGGTCAAGTGGTCGAGGCCTGGCTGCCGGGACTCAAGGTCGCCCGGGTGGTGGTCGCCGATGACGAGGCCGCCCACAGCCCGCTGATGAAGACCGCGATGGGCCTGGCGGTTCCTCCGGAGCTGGAGGTGGACATCCAGCCGCTGGCCGAGGTGCCCTTCGAGAAGATCGCCGGCGACGCGGTGCGAACCCTGCTGCTCCTCCGCGACGTGCCGGCGCTCCTCGAGGCGAAGCGCCGGGGCCTGCCGGTCACCCGGGTCAACCTGGGCAACGTGCACCACGGGCCGATGCGGCGGCAGGTCTCCACCTCGGTGTTCCTCACCGCCGAGGAGATGGGCCAGCTACAGACCCTCAACGACGCCGGGGTGGACATCGAGGCCCGCGGGGTCCCCTCCGAGCGGCCGGTGCACTTCTCGGAGATGGTGGAGCGGTTCGAGAAGGGCTAAAGGACCGCACCCATGGACGTCGCCTGGGGCCACGTCGCACTGGCGGGGGCCTGGGGCGCGCTGGTGGCGCTGGAGCGACGGGCGTTCCTCCAGGCGATGTTCAGCCGCCCTCTGGTCGCCGCCACCGGGATGGGCCTGCTCCTCGGTGAGCTCCAGACCGGGCTCTACCTCGGAATGGTGCTGGAGCTGTTCTACCTGGGGTCTGCCTCGCTCGGCGCCGCCCTCCCGGAGAACGACACCCTCGCCGCGACCGGGACCACCGCCGCCGCCTCGATGATGGCCTACCAGTCCGGAGGCGGGGGAACGCCGGCCCTGTGGAGCCTGTCCCTCCTCCTCTTCGCCGGGCTGGGGGTGCTCGGACGCCGCATCGACCACCTGCTGGAGGGCTACTCGGCACGGCTGAGCGTGCGGAGCATGGCCATGGCCGAGCAGGGGGACCTGGAACGCGCGGTGCGACAGAACCTGTGGGGCATCTGGCCCTACGCCGCGGCCTATTTCCTGGTCAACGTCGCCTGTGCCGCGCTCGGCGAGGGGGTGGGGGCACTGATCGGCCGCGTTCCGCTGGTGGCGCTCCGGGGACTGGCCTGGGCCTTTCCGGCGATGGCCTGCGTGGCGGCCGCCATCGCTGCCCGGGGTTCGCATGCGAAGCGGGCGGCGCTGTGGGCAGTGCTGGGCGGAGTGGCCGTCGCAGTGGGCACCGGCGTCTGGGCGTGGGTGCAGGGATGATTCCCCCGGGGACCCATCTGCCGCGGCCGGTGCTGCTGCGGGTCTTCCTCCGTTCGCTGTTCCTCCAGGCGAGCTGGAACCCCAAGGGGATGCAGAACCTCGGCCTGGCCTACGCGCTCTACCCGGCGCTGGAGGTGCTCTACCCCGACCCCGAGAAGCGCGGCGAGGCGGTCCAGCGCCACCTCACCTTCTTCAACACCCACCCCTACGTCGCCGCGGCCATCGTCGGCGGGGTCCTCTACCACGAGGAGCGGATCTCCAAGGGCGAGGAGGATCCCTCCCGGGTCAACGACTTCAAGCGCGCCCTGATGGGTCCCCTGGCGGCGCTGGGGGACGGCTTCTTCTGGCTCTCCCTCAAGCCCGCGGTGGGCGCCTTCTGTGCCGCGCTGGTCCCGTGGCTGGGGGCCTGGGCGGCGGTACTCTTCCTGGTCCTCTACAACGTGGTCCATTTCACCTTCCGGGCCCGGCTCTTCGGGATGGGGCTGCGCCTCGGCGACCGGCTGGTGGAGGCGGTGGCCAAGGCCCATCTCCCCAGCCGGGGCGCCCGGCTCCGGGCGGTGGCGGCGGCCAGTGCCGGGGCGGCGGCGACGTACCTGGCGTTCGAATTCGGGTCGCAACAGGGGGGCGTGGGGGGCTGGTTGCTGGCCGGAGGTTGTCTCGCCCTGGGGGCGCTCAGCTACGTTCTGGTGGCCAGGAAGGTGCCGCCCGCGGCGCTGATGATCCTGGCGGCCGTGCTGGCGGGATTCCTCGGGGCATGGCTCTAAAGGCGGAGAGGTGATGTCGGAACGGGCGGAAGGCGAGTACACCATCATCAACCAGCTGGGGCTCCACGCCCGGGCGGCCGCCCAGCTCGTCCAGGTCGCCAATCGCTACCCCTGCGAGGTGCTCCTCAAGGTCGATGACGAGGAGGTCAACGGCAAGTCGATCATGGGTGTGCTGATGCTCGCCGCGGCCTGTGGCCAGCTCTTGAAGGTCTCCTGCGTGGGGACCGGCGCCGCCGACTGTCTCCGGGAGATCGCCGCGCTGATCGCCAACAAGTTCGGGGAGGAGCGTTGAAGGGAACGCCGCTTCATGCCATCGGCGCCAGCCCGGGAATGGCGGTGGGCAAGGCCTACGTCCTCGACCGGAGGCGAGTCCGCACCCCCAAGCTCAAGCTCCTGGAATCCGAGGTGGAGGCGGAGCTGATGCGGTTCAAGACCGCCATCGACCTCTCCGAGCACCAGCTGGTGGGCCTGAAGCAGCGGCTGGAGCAGAGCGACGGCAAGGACCACGCCCTGATCCTCGAGGCGCACCGGCTGATGCTCCGCGACCCGATGCTGGTCGACGAGGTGAACAAGCTCATCGCCAACGAGCGGATCAACGCCGAGTGGGCGGTGCGGCGGGTGACGCGGAAGATCAAGCACCTCTTCGACGAGATCCAGGACGAGTACTTCCGCGAGCGCCGGGCCGACGTGGACTTCATCGGCGACCGGGTGGTGCGCAATCTCCTCGGCCAGGTGGTGGACGTGGAGGAGGAGGTGCCCGAGGGGGCGGTGATCATCGCCCACGACCTCTCCCCGGCCGACGCGGCGATGCTGGCCCGGACCGGTCGGGTGGCGGCCTTCGTCACCGACGTCGGGGGCTCGACCAGCCACACCGCCATCGTCGCCCGGGCCCGGAGCACTCCGGCGGTGGTGGGGGCGGGAAAGGCCTCGGAGCAGATCGGCCCCGGCGACATCGTGGCGGTGGACGGCTCCCGGGGCCTGCTGTGGATCAACCCGCCCGCCGAGACCCTGGCCGACTTCAAGACCGCGGTGGCCAGGCTGCTCGCCCGGGGACTGGAGGCGAAGCAGCAGAGCGCGCTGCCGGCGGTGACCACCGACGGCTTCCGGGTCCGGATGCTGGGGAACATGGAGTTCCTGGAGGAGATCCCCGAGCTGCTCGCCGCCGGAGCGGAAGGGATCGGCCTCTACCGCACCGAGTTCCTCTTCCTCGACCGGCTGGAGGCGCCCACCGAGGAGGAGCACTACCTCGCCTACCGGAGCGTGCTGGAGAAGCTGGGGACCCGGCCGGTCACCATCCGCACCGTGGACCTCGGCGGGGACAAGATGCCCGGCTTTCGCAAGTCAGAGCGGGAGCCCAATCCGGCGATGGGCCTGCGGGCCATCCGCTACTCGCTCGCCCAGCGGGAGATGTTCCGCGCCCAGCTCCGGGCGCTGCTCCGGGCCTCGGTCCACGGAAACCTCCGGGTGATGTTCCCCCTGGTCTCCGGAGTGGCCGAGCTCCGCGAGGCGCGCAACGAGCTGGAGCGCTGCCGCACCGAGCTCTCCCGGGCCGGAGTGCCGATGGCCGGGCGCTTCCCGGTGGGGATCATGGTCGAGACGCCCAGCGCGGCATGGCTCGCCGACCGGCTGGCGAAGGAAGCCGACTTCTTCAGCGTCGGGACCAACGACCTCATCCAGTACACACTGGCCATCGACCGGCAGAACCGCGAGGTCGCTTACCTCTACAAGCCTCTTCACCTCTCGGTGCTCCGGGCGCTGAAGTACATCTCCGATTCGGCCCGGGCGGCGGGCATCTCCCTCTCCATGTGCGGGGAGATGGCCGGCGACCCGCGCTTCACCCTGGTGCTGCTCGCCCTGGGCTTCGACGAGCTGTCGATGCCCGCCGGCCAGCTGCCGGTGGTGAAGGCGCAAATCCGCCAGCTGTCCCGGGGCGACGCCATCGCCGCGCTCGACGAGGCGATGGGGCTCACCACCGCGGAGGAGATCGAGCGCCACATCCGCGGCACCCTGGCCCGGCTGGGGCTCGCCGAGGGCTAGGGCCGCGGTCGGCTGAAGCCGAGATGATCGGCGAGCCACGCCTGCCGGTCGCTCCGGACCGCCGCGCCTTCCATCCCATGGCCGGTGGGGTAAGTGCGGAGCTCGCCCCGTCCGGAGATCGCCCGCCGCCAGGCACCGATCTGCTCCGCCGGAACGTAGAAGTCCTGCTCCGCCAGCTGGAACAGCGCCGGCGCGCCGAGGCCCGGCAGGGCGTCGATCGGGTCGAGCAGAGCGAGCTGCTTCCGGTACGCCGCCTCGTCGGTGGGCTTCTTGTTCTTGCTGTAGAACATCCAGTTCTCGAACTCCGGGGTGAGGGCGAGCAGGACGTAGACCCTCGGGCGCCCGTCGGCCACGCCGGCCAGCATCCCGGTCATCGCCCCGAAGTCGTGGCCCACCAGGCCGAGGCGGGCGGGATCGACGTCGGGCTGGGCGGTGAGGAGCTCCAGGCCCCGGCGGAGGTCGACCACCTGCGCGGCGAACGCCGCGGGGTCTTCGTCCATCGCTCGCTTCCGGTACCAGTCGGGGGCGCTCCACAGCGCGTCCACCAGCAGCGAGACCACGCCTGCCGGAGCGAGCTCGATCGACTCGTCGAGGAACTCGGTGCGATTGGTGGTCTCCGGCTCGCCGAGCCAGTGCACCCAGAGCAGGCCCACCCGCCCGGTCGGCAGTTCCGCAGGGCGGACCAGCGTCGCCCGCACCGGTGCCTTGCCCGACGCTCCCCGGTAGGTCAGCTCCACCACGCTGACCGACCCGTGCTGCTGGGTGGAGAGAACCTGGACGTCGAGCGGGGCCTGACCGGTGGGGAAGCGCTCCCGGTAGGCGGCGGCAGTGGTGGCCGAGTTCGCGCCGGTCGCTGGCGCGGGGGAAGCAGTCTGGCTTGCGGGTGGCGCGGGCGTGGCGCAGCCCAGGGCGAGCAGGAAGGGGAACAGTCGTCGCAGCATCGAGGAGAGCCTCCCCTTGGAGGGGCCCCCTCGCCTAGCGGAGATCGCCTGGCGGGTGGAGCAGGGGCAGTGGCCCGGCCGGCCGCTGCCGTGGGCGTCCCGCTCAGCGGCTGGGAGGCACCACCAGCTTCACCGTCCCGAAGGGCTTCAGCTGGCTCTCCACCGTCTTCCGGTCCCCGACCACCACCAGCGTCATCTTGGTGGGATCGATGTACTTCCGGGTCATGCGGGTCACGTCCTCGGGAGTCACCGCGTTCACCTTCTGGACATAGGTCCTCAGCCAGTCGTCGGGCAGCCCGAAGAGATCGATGAACCGCAGCTGGTTGATGATCCCCACCCGGTTGCTGTTGGTGAGGACGAAGGTTCCGCTCATGTACCGCTGCATCCCGGCCAGCTCCTCCGCCGGGGGCGGCTCCTTGCGCAGCAGATCCACCTCCTTGACCACCTCGGTCAGGGCGGCTCCGGTGTCCTTGGTGGTGACGTCGGCGAACTCGGACCAGGTCGCCGCGCCGGGGTACGGCTGGAGAAAGCTCCGCGGACTGTAGGTGTAGCCCTTCTTCTCCCGGATGTTGGCGGTGATCCGGCTGGGCAGGCTGCCGCCGAGCAGGGTGTTGGTGACGCTCAACGGGACGTAGTCCGGCGAGGTGGGCGGCACGACCGGGAGGCCGTAGACCACGGTCGACTGCACCGCACCGGGCCGATCGATGAGGATCACCTTCCGCGCCGCACGCGGGGCAGCTCGGGGGCGCGGGTGTGCCCCGACCTTCTTCCAGTCGGCGAGGGACTGTTCGATCGCCGCCCGGACCGCCGCGGCGTCGAAGCGTCCAACCACGTAGAGGTGGGCCTGATCTCCGCCCGCGTACTTCGTCCACAGTGCCTTCGCCTGGGGGAGGGTGAAGCGCTCGATCTCCTTCGCCTGCGCCAGCGTTCGCCCGTAGGGGTGGTTTCCGTAGATCGACTGCTGGAAGGCCTCGGTGGCCAGCGGCTGCTGCGTGGAGCGGAGGACTGCCGTCTCGCGGATCATGTCTGCCTTCAGCCGGGCCACCTCCGACTCCGGAAAGGCCGGCTGCCGCGCCACCTCGGCCAGCAGGGCGACAGCCCTGGCCGCGGAATCCCCGAGGCACTCGATGTCGATCGAGGTGTCGCTCGCCCGGACGTTCACTGCCACCTCGCCTCCCAGATTGGAGGCGGCCTCGGCCAGCTGCTGCGCGTTTCGCGTCTTCGTTCCCTGGAGCAGGAGCTTGCCGGCGAGGTCGGCCAGACCGGTCTGCCCGCGCTGCTCGTCGACGTTTCCCAGCCGGACGACCAGGGCGAGGTTGACCTTGGGGACCTCGCCGTAGGGAACGAGGGTCACCCGGAGCCCGTTGGCCAGCCGGTACTGGGTGGTCGCCGGCAGGTCGAAAGGAAGCGCCGGTCCGGGCGCGGGAGGTGTCTGCTGGGCAAGGGCGAGCCCGGAGAAGCAGACCGCGAGAGCGAGTGCGAGGCGCTTCATCACTTGCCTCCCGCCTTGCCGGCCTTGAGGGCGACCACGGTCCGATTGGTCGGCCGCAGCCACTCCTGCGCCGTCCTCTGGATCAGCTCGGGGGTGACCGCCAGCAAGTGTGGCTCGATGCGATTCACCGCCGCCGCATCGTCGTCGTACAGGGCGTTCGCGGCGAGGAGGTCCATCCGGCCGAAGCTGTTGTTGCGCTCCAGGTTGCCGAAGTAGGCGCTGCGGGCCTTCACCCGCGCCCGCTCCAGCGTCGCGGCGTCGATCGGCGTGGTGCGCAGCGGCTCGATCGCTGCGTCGATGGCGGCCACCACGTCCTTCGGAGCTCGATCCTTGTCGTGGATCAGGTAGGCCATCCACAGCATCGGCCCCTGGTAGTTGTACTGGTTGCCGAGGAGGTTCACTCCGCCCTCGACCTCACCGGTGATGCCCCGCTTCTGGACCAGCTCCTGGTACAGGCGGCTGTCGTTGCCCTCCACCAGGATCTGGTTGAGCAGCGCCATCGCCCAGAACTCCGGCGAGCCCCGGGGAGGCATGTGGTAGGCGACCGCCAGCGCCGGCCGTTCCGCCAGCTTGTCCTCCACATCCTTCCACCTCTCCGCGGTCTGAGGCGGCTCGGTGAGGTCGGGAAGTGGCGGGACGTTGGCCCGGGGGATGCCCTCGAAGTAGCGGGCGATCCACTCCTTGGTCTGCGCGGGGTCGAAGTTGCCGCTCACCACCAGCGCGGCGTTGTTCGGGGCGTAGAAGGTCTTGAAGAAGGCCTGGACCTCGTCGAGCGTCGCCGCGTCGAGGTCGGTGAGGTCTCCGTAGAAGTTGTGGGCGTTATACCAGTTGACGTTCGCCGCCTGCGGCACGATCACCCACGGCCAGCCGCCGTAGGGCCGGTTGAGCACGTTGACCCGCACCTCGCTCTTCACCACCCCCTGCTGATTGACCAGGTTCTCCTGGGTGACCTTGAGGCTCCGCATCCGATCGGCCTCGGCCCAGAGCACGGTCTGGAGCACGTTGGAAGGGATGAGCTCGTAGTAGTTGGTGAAGTCGAAGCGGGTCGAGCCGTTGAGCACCCCGCCGTTGCTCTGCACCAGCCGGAAGAAGCCGAGCTTCCCGAGGTTCTCGCTCCCCTGGAACATCATGTGCTCGAAGAGGTGGGCGAAGCCGGTCCGGTTGCGCGGCTCGATGCGGAAACCGATGTGGTAGTAGACGCCCACCACCGCCACCGGCGCGGTGGTGTCGCGGGAGAGGACCACCCTCAGCCCGTTGGAGAGGGTGTAGCTGTCGACCGGGATGGTGAACGACGCCGGCGGAAGCGGGGTGGTGTCGGCGACCGGCGACGCGGCCACCGGCTGCATCGGGGCGGCCACCGCGGTGGGCTTGGGCGGTGGGGCCGGCTCGTGCGCGCAGCCGGAGAGGATCAGGACCAGGCAGGGCAGGGGTGCGAGACGCATGGGCGCGGGGGTTAGCTGCGCTCGCTCCACGGCACAAGGGCTTGTCCGCGAGCCGCGCGCGCCCGTGTTGTAGCGTCACCCTTCGTGCTCCCGCCGCTTCCGCTCGCCGCGCTCCTCCTGGTCGCCGCGGTAGCCGGCGCCGGGCTGGACAGCGCGGCGGTGGGCTCGCATCCCGACGAGGGCCTGTACCTCGCCCTGGGCCGCGAAATGCACACCACCGGCGACTGGATCACCCCCACCGTCGACGGCCTTCCCGACTACAGCAAGCCGCCGTTGCTGGAGTGGGCGATGCAGGTGGCCTTCCTGCTCTTCGGGGTGAAGCTCTGGGCGGCGCGGTTGCCAGTCGCGCTGGCCACCGTCGGTCTGGCGTGGGTCGCGGGACGGCTGGCACGCGACGAGGTGGGGAGCGACGCCGAGCCGGTGGCGATCCTCTTCACTGGGACGATGCTGGGGGTGCTCCGCTACGGACGGCTGGCGATGCAGGACGTTCCGCTGGCCCTCGCCTTGGCACTCGGCCTGACCTGCGTCTGGCGCGTGGCGCGCGGCGAGGATTCGCGGTGGCTGCTCGGCGCCGGCGTGGCCGGAGCAGCGGCGGCCCTGCTCAAGGGCCCGGTCGGTCCGCTGCTCCTGGCGCTGATCGCGACGTGGTGGCTCGTCCGCCGGCGTCCGGACACGCTCCGCTCCCGCTGGCTCCTGGCGGCCATCGGCCTCGGAGTGGTGCTCGCCGCGCCCTGGTACGTGTTGATGGCCGAGCGGCATGGGAGCGCGTTCCTCGGGCAGTTCTTCGGCGCGGAGAACCTCGGCAAGTTCCGCTTCCCCTGGACCCTCGCCGGCGAGGTCGGTCTCCTGGTGGCGCTCCCCGTCCTGGCCCTGCCGTGGACGTTGCGGGCCCGTGCCCGGGGTCCGGCGGCGGCGCTCGCCTGGCCCTGGGTGGCGGTGGTGCTGGGCGTCTTCAGCCTCCCCGGGCTCAAGCACGACCACTACGTGGTGCCGGCGCTGGTTCCCCTGGCGCTGCTGGCCTCGGGGCCATCGTCGGTCGCCGGCCGCCGGGCCAGCGCTGCCCTGCTCGGCGTCATCGCGGTGCTCTGCCTGCTGCTGCTCCGGCTCACCCTTCCCACCGGCGCGGCGGCGAGCCTGGTGCTGGGGGGCGTGCTCCTCGGCGCCGGGGCCTGGCTGATGGGCCGGGACCGCGCCTTCTCCGCCGCGGTGGCGGTGGCCGGTGCAGCGGTGCTCATCCTGGCGGTGACGCTCCCGGTGGCCATCCCCGCCCCGGTTCCTCCCCGGGCGTGGGAGGCAGCTGCCGGGCGCACCGTCTACACCGCCTCGGAGAATCCCGGCCTGCTCTCCTTCCTCGCCGACCGCCCTGTCCACCGTGTGCATGGCGCCGCCGCCACACTGCAGGCCCTGGAGAGCGGGGGCGTCCTGATCCTCGACGCCGAGGAGGAAGGACAGCTCCCTGCCGAGCTGCGAGGCCGCCTGGAGACCGTGACCTCCTGGCGGCGGCTCCGCGGGCGGATCTCCCCCAGTTCAGTGCTGGATGCCTGGCACGCCAGGACCCTGGATTCCCTGTGTCTGACCGCCAGGATGGTGCAAATCGGCCCGGGGTGAGAGACGTTTGACGCAGCGGGCGAACGGCCGTTACTGTCCGCGCCCCTTCAGCAACCACAGGGAATTCGAGCGATGGGCAAGGACTTTCTCTTCACCTCCGAGTCGGTGACCGAGGGTCATCCGGACAAGGTGGCCGACCAGATCAGCGATGGCGTGCTGGACGCGATCATCGCCAAGGACACGCGGGGCCGGGTGGCGGTGGAGACGCTGGTGAAGACCGGCCTGGCCATCGTGGCCGGCGAGGTCACCACCGAGGCCTACGTCGACATCCCGAGCATCGTCCGGGGGACCATCGTCCGCATCGGGTACACCGACAGCACCATGGGCTTCGACGGCCATACGTGTGGCGTGATGGTCGCCATCGAGGGGCAGAGCCAGGACATCGCCCGCGGGGTGGACAACGACCGGGAGCAGGGCGCCGGCGATCAGGGAATGATGTTCGGCTACGCCTGCACCGAGACGCCGGAGCTGATGCCGGCGCCGATCCACTACGCCCACGCCCTCACCCGGAAGCTCGCCGACGTCCGGCGGAAGCTGCACCCCTGGCTGCGCCCCGACGGGAAGAGCCAGGTCACCGTGCAGTACGTCGACGGCCGGCCGGTGCGGATCGACACCGTGGTGGTCTCCTCCCAGCACGCCGAGGACGTGAGCAACAAGCGGATCCACGAGGCGATCCGCGAGGACGTCATCGCCCGGGCGCTGCCGAAGAAGCTCCTCGACCGGAAGACCCGCTACTTCATCAACCCCACCGGGCGGTTCGTGATCGGCGGCCCGATGGGCGACTCCGGCGTCACCGGCCGGAAGATCATCGTCGATACCTACGGGGGCATGGGACGGCACGGCGGCGGGGCGTTCAGCGGGAAGGATCCGAGCAAGGTGGACCGCTCGGCGGCGTACATGGGCCGTTACATCGCCAAGAACGTGGTGGCCGCCGGGCTGGCCGAGCGCTGCGAGGTGCAGGTGAGCTACGCCATCGGCGTGGCCGACCCGGTCTCGGTGATGGTGGAGACCTTCGGGACTGGCCGGGTGTCCGAGCAGCGGATCGCCGAGGCGGTGCGGAAGACCTTCAGCCTCAAGCCCCGGGAGATCATCGAGCACCTCGATCTCCTCCGGCCCATCTACCAGAAGACCGCCGCCTACGGTCACTTCGGCCGCTCGGAGAAGGAGTTCACCTGGGAGCGCACCGACAAGAAGGACGCGCTCCGGGAAGCGGTGGGCAGCCGGGCGCTCCGCGCCGTCGGAGCCTGAGCAGATTGCGCCCCTGACCGGGCGCCGAGGTTTCCCCGCTAGGGCGCGGGGGTCGCACGGGGGGAGAACGATGCGCTGGATGATGTGCTGCATCGGGGCGGCGCTGGTGCTCCTGACCTCCAGTGGCTGCCAGATGTGCGAGGCGCTGTCCTGCGGCCGTGCGCCACCGGCAGTCAGCGTGCGGATCATCGATGGCTTCGATGGAGGGGTGATCCACACCGCGGTGGTGAACGGCTTTCCCTTCGACTGTCCGACCGCGTACTGCTCGGTCCCGCTCCCCGACGGTGGAATGCCTGCTGGATCGGGGCCGGTCTCGATCGTCGTCAGCGCGCCGGGCTACATGACCGCCGGCTGGACGGAGTACGTCAGCGAGATCGACGTGTCCGGGTGCTGCGGGCTGGACTACCAGCCCCGCGCGGAGGTCATCGCCCTCTATCCACCGCCGCCATGACGACGAAGCGTTCGATGCCCCTCGCCGCGGCGAGCGCCTGCCTCGCGGTGTTCGCCACCACCGGCTGCATCTCCTCCGAGTCCTGTGATGCGGTCCTGTGCGGCATGCTCCCGCCGGCGGTGACCGCCAGCGTCCGCGACGCGGTCGACGGCGGGATCGTGCACTCGGCGGTGGTGAACGGCGCTCCGTTCGACTGCGCCGCCCACTGTCCCGTCCTCTTCCCCGACGGCGGGACCCCTGCGGCCGCGGGCCCCGTTCCGCTGGTGGTCGGCGCGCCGGGTTACGTCCCCCAGTCGCGGACCGTCGACGTACCGCCCCGGCAGGACGACAGCTGCTGCCCGCTGCTGTTCGAGCCGCAGCAAGTGGACATCGCCCTCGTTCCGCTCTGAGACGGCTCGAAGCGCTCCGGTTACGCTCGGGCTCAGTCGCCATCGCGAGGTGAGTCCATGCGGAAGGACATCGTCCCTGGAGCCCCGTTCCCCGACTACGAGCTGAGCGACCATCGGGGGAAGCACCGCAAGCTGAGCGAACTCCAGGGCCCTGATCCGCTGGTGCTGGTGCTCAGCCGAGGCGCCTTCTGTCCCAAGGACCGCCGCCAGCACGAGGGACTGGTCCAGCTCCATCGGGAGATGATCGTCGGCTACTGCCGGATGGTCACCATCGCCACCGATGCCCTCCTGGAACTGAACGAGTTCCGTTCCGGCGTCGGGGCGAGCTGGACGTTCCTCTCCGACCCTGGCCGGAAGATCCAGAAGGACCTCGACATCGCCGAGTACACCGACCCGGCCCACAACCCGATGGTTCCCCACACCCTGGTGCTCGAGCCGGGGCTCAGGATCTTCAGCCTCTACAACGGGTATTGGTTCTTCGGCCGCCCCACCGTGGAAGAGCTGCGTCGGGATCTGCGGGCGGTGCTCCAGCGCTGCCGGCCGGACTGGGACATCTCCGACCCGGCGCTGCAGGCGGCCTGGGCGGCCGGCGACAAGAAGCGCTTCTACCCCTACGGCAAGACCTGGGCCGAGGTGCTCGCTGCAACGAACGAAGGCTGAGGTGATCCTCCATCCGGCGGCCGTTAGGCGAGGCGCCCGATGCCGCACGTCGCCGTCCAGTCCGCGCCGGACTCTGCACCGGAATCGACTGGGGTGCTGGAGCTGACTGCCCCCGAGGCCCGGGCCTTCCTGGTCCGCCGTCACTTCCTCTCCCCGCCGCGCGCCCTGCCCGCGCGTGCCGAATCCGTGCTTCGCGTCGTCCGCGAGCTCGGCTCGGTGCAGTTCGATCCCCTGGAGGTGACCGGCGCCCGGAACGACGACCTGGTGCTCGCCGCGCGGATCCGCAACTACCGCCGGGGGTGGATGGAGCGCTGGCTCTACGGGCCCCCTGCGGAGCGCCAGCTCTTCGAGGCCTACAACAAGTCGCTGAACATCCTCCCGGTCGAGGAGCTTCCGGTGCACCGGGTGGACTGGGAGGGGTGGCGGAAGCGCAGCGGCGCCTACCAGAGCCTGCTCTCTCGCCATCCCCGGGTGGCGCGGCAAATCCTCGAGACGCTGGAGAAGAAGGGAGCGCAGCCGGGCAGCGCCTTCATCGAGCGGGGGGCGGATCGCATCCACTGGGGCTGGGGACCGGTCTCCGTCCAGCGGGCGATGCTCTACGCGCTTTTTCGAACCGGGCAGATCGGGATCGCCCGGCGCGTGGGGAACGTCCGGGTCTATGACCGGATGGAGGCGCTCTTCCCCGCGGAGCTGCTCGCCCGGCAGCTGCCCGCTGCGGAGGTACGCCGGCACCAGCTCCTCAGCCGCTTCCGGGGGGTGGGGTTGCTCGGGCTCCGGGCCAGCTCGGAGATCTGGGCGGTGACCGTGCCCGCCGCCGAACGGGCCCGCATCACCCGGGGCATGGTGGCCGACGGGACGCTGCGCCGGGTGAGGGTCGACGGCGTGCGCGACGAGCGGTTCATGCTCGCCAGCGACGCTCCGTTCCTCCGAAAGCGCAGGCAGGTCGGGGCGGGGGTCGCGCTCCTCGGGCCGCTCGATCCCTTCGTCTGGGACCGGGAGCTGCTCCGGCAGCTCTTCGATTTCGACTACGTGTGGGAGGTCTACACCCCGAAGGCGAAGCGGAAGCACGGGTACTATGTGCTGCCGATCCTCTTCGGCGATGCGCTGGTGGGGCGGATCGAGCCGCGGATGGATCGACAGGCCGGCGTGCTCCGGGTCTCGGCGCCGCGAATGGAACGGCGGATGCGCCGCACCGAGCGGCTCGACTTCGATCGCGCGCTCGACACCGCGTTGCGCGCACACCAGCGCCTGGTGGGGGCGGCGCGGATCGAGCGCCGGGCAGGTTGATCGGGGAGGGAATCAACCGGGAGGAGGCGAAGTCTCTCCAGCAACCCGCCCCGCTTCCGGGGCGAAGTCATGGAGATGTCCGATGCGCCCCCTGTTCCGTGCTGCATTCCTGCTGTCCCTTGCCGCCGCTCCCCTGGCGTCGGCCAAGCCCACCGAGCCGACCACTCCCCCGGCGGCGACCTACACCGACGCCTCCGCTGCGGCGAACGGCGCCACCAAGCCGCTGAGCCTCGAGGAGCAGGCGGTGCTCCGCGTCCACGTCGACGAGCTGGAGAGCACCATCAACGGGATGCGCAAGGAGCTGGCGCGCCTCCGCGAGGAGGAGGACGCCCGGACCCGGGTGATCGGCGATCCCAACAGCCACCCGCTCTGGCCGTAGTCTCACCGGGAGGCGTGGCGCTGGATTCCCTCACGGCGCCCGCCTCCGCGGGCGTTTCGCTCAGCCCTGGCCGACCAGGGCGTCGAACCACGCCCCGTAGATCTCCACTCCCCGCCGCGCCTGTCTCCAGTCGAAGAACTCGTTGGGCGCGTGGTAGCCGTGCTCGGGGAGGCTGAGGCCCATCAGCAGCACCGGGGCCTTCAGCACCTCGGCCATGGTGGCCACCGCGGGAATCGAGCCGCCCCCGCGCGTCACCGCCAGCGTCTTGCCCAGCACCCGGTCCACCGCGCGGTTCATCGCCTTGCACTCCGGCGAATCGAGCGAGGTGACGAAGGCCGGGGCGCCGTTGAGCACCGTGACCTCGACGTGCGGGTTCAGCTGCTTGACGAAGGCGCGGATGGCCTCACCCACCTTGGCCGGTGACTGGCGGGGGACGAGCCGGAGGCTGACCTTGGCCTCGGCGTGGGCCGGGACGATGCTCTTGATCCCCGGGCCCTGGTATCCGCCG
>Ga0318563_10000443_pt1 | contig 17360 bp, 14 predicted proteins | sample GRESIP066b5f19_FD_203689 | JGI IMG/M metagenome (GOLD analysis project Ga0318563, IMG submission 203689) | Tropical soil microbial communities from Luquillo Experimental Forest, Puerto Rico - GRE.SIPMG.066b5f19 | ecosystem: Environmental > Terrestrial > Soil > Tropical forest > Bulk soil... | reverse complement strand
CTGAAGACCTTGTCCGAAGATTCAGCCGAAAAGCTGTTTACCAGGAAACCCCTTCCCAATGTTCAGCAGGCGCTTGCTTATACAGATGTTGTTGAGCCGGTCCTGCACCGCACCTGCTACAGTTGTCATGGGCCTACCCGGCAAAAGGGAAAATTGCGCCTGGACAGACCTGACCTGATCCTGAAAGGGGGAAAGGACGGCACAGTCATCCGGCCAGGAAATTCCAGGGAAAGCGAGCTGGTCAAGCGCATCCTGCTGCCGAGAGAGGACGAGCACCACATGGCTCCCAAGGAAAAACCGCAACTTGATCATCACCAGGTCATGCTTCTTCGCTGGTGGATAGACAACGGTGCTGATTTTACAAAAAGAGTGAAAGACCTCCCTCAGCCCGATTCAATCAAACCCCTGCTCTTAGCCCTGCAACGAGAGGAAGTTTTCAGGCAAATTGATTTTGGCATTCCTTCAGAACCGGTGGAATCTGCTGCTCAGGCAGCCCTGGACACCCTGAAAAAACTCGGCGTGGTGGTGATGCCGGTGGCTCAGGGCAGCAACTACCTGAGGGCTGATTTTGTAACGGCAGAGACGTCAAGGGATACGGCCCTGACCCTGCTGATGCCGATTAAGAAACAACTCGTCTGGCTGAATCTCAGGAATACTGCGGTCGGGGATTCTGCCATGGCTGCGGTAGGCCAGTGCATCCGGATCAGAAAATTGCAACTGGACCACACGACCATATCGGATGGCGGGTTGCGTTACCTGGCCAAACTTGACGGATTGGAAAACCTGACACTCACCGATACGCGCATAACGGCAGCCGGGATGAAATGGCTGAAAGGGTTGAAGAAGCTAAAATCAGTTTACCTGTATCATACGCAGATTGACAGGAAGGACTGGGCCCGCCTTGTGCAGGAGTTTCCCCATACCAGACTCGATTCAGGGGGCTATACCATCCCGTTTCTGCAGACGGATACGATGGTCGTTAAGCCTCCTAAAAAAAAGTAATGCAACAGCTGTAAAAAAAGTAATGCAACAGCTGTCGCGAAGAAATAGGAATGGGACGACCTTATTTGCCCTGGAAACGGGGACTGCGCTTTTCTATGAAGGCAGCGGTTCCTTCTTTCATATCTTCCGTTCCAAAGCATTCGCCGAAAGCAATTTGCTCTTTTTCAAACCCGTTCTTTCCATTGTTGAAAGAACTGTCGCTTACAACCGCCACGTTCACGCATTCAATCACCTTGCCCACTGCGATCGGCGCTTTGGATTCAATACCTTGAAGGACTTCTTTTGTTCTGCCGATCAGTTCTTCAGGGTTGGTTACATAATTGACCAGCCCCAGTTGCAATGCTTCCTGTGCATTGATCATCGATCCGCTCATCATCATTTCCATGGCCTTCCCCTTTCCGATCAGCTGGGTGAGGCGCTGTGTACCTCCATATCCCGGAATCAGTCCCAGGTTCACCTCAGGCTGTCCGAATCTTGCATTATCGCTGCATAGCCTGAAATGGCAGGCCATGGCGAGCTCGCAGCCGCCTCCCAGGGCAAAGCCGTTGACAGCCGCCACAATGGGTTTGGAACAATTTTCAATTCTGAAAAAAATGTCCTGGCCTTTTTTCGCCAGGGCCATTCCTTCTGCTTTGCTCAGACCCAGGAATTCACTGATGTCAGCACCTGCGACAAAGGATTTCGTGCCCGCACCCGTGATCACAGCCGATCTGATCTGGACGTTTTGGTAAACCTCATCCAGTGCGATATTGAGTTCCGTCATTACGGTTGTATTCAGTGCATTCAGCTTATCCGGTCTGTTGATGGTAATAATAAAGGTATTTCCTGAAAGGGTTGTCAATAAGGTCTGGTACATAAAGCCTTTTTGCAAAAATATTGATAAAAGAACTTAATCAGATTTATATCCTTTTACCGGACGAACTAAATTGTCTAAATTGTTCTCCTAAATTTTATAAAAATTCGATATGGGAAGAATTAAACAGGTTAGTATATGGATCCTCCTCCTGCTGGCGCAGGCGGCGACGGCACAGAATAAATACGAATGGGAGACAGTTACCAGCGGGGGCTATACGTACAAAACGGTTCCTGCCGATCCGATGAAAACAAGATTCTACACATTGAAAAATGGTCTTACTGTCATTCTGACCGTCAACAAGAAAGAACCAAGAATTGCTGCACTCATTCCGGTGAGAGCGGGGAGCAAGAACGACCCTGCCGATCACACAGGCCTTGCCCACTATCTCGAACACATGATGTTCAAAGGAACAGAAAAATATGGCAGCCTGGACTGGAGCAGGGAGAAACCAATCCTGGATAGTATAGATGCATTATATGAAAAATACAATCATACAACGGATTCTGCACTGCGGGTGGCCATCTACCACCAGATTGATCAGGTGAGCGGGCGGGCTGCAAAATATGCCATTGCCAACGAATATGATAAAATGATGGCGGCTATGGGCGGGCAGGGAACCAATGCATTTACGAGCGTGGAAGAAACCGTATATACCGAAGATATCCCGTCATCTTCTGTTGATAAATTCCTTACGCTGCAGGCGGAAAGATTCCGGGATCCGATATTCCGTATTTTTCACACCGAACTGGAAGCAGTCTATGAAGAAAAGAACAGGGGGCTCGACAATGATAATAATAAGGTCTTTGAAATGCTCATGGCTTCCCTGTTTCCGACACATCACTATGGTACGCAGACAACAATTGGTACCATCGAACATCTGAAGAATCCCTCTCTTCAGGAAATCAGAAAATATTACTACGCCAATTATGTTCCCAACAACATGGCCATTATCCTGGCCGGAGATTTTGACCCCGATTATGTCATCCGGCAAATAGATGAAAAGTTTTCCTACATGAAGCCAAAGCCAGTCCAGGAATACAATCCCGCACCTGAAAAGCCGATTGCCGAACCAGTTTTCAAGGAAGTACTTGGGCCCGATGCCGAAAGTGTCAATATCGGTTTCCGCCTTCCAGGCGGAAAAGACACCCGGTCGGTTCTTCTGGCAGAAGCCCTTCACAGTATGCTGTTTAACGGGAAGGCAGGCCTGATCGACCTGAACCTGAACAAAAAACAGGCTGTGCTCAATGCCAGCTCCTTTGAGGAGAGCATGAACGACTATTCCATCCTCTATTTTACGGCAAGAAACAAATCTGATCAAACCCTGGAACAGGTCAGAGACCTTATCCTGGACCAGATCAATCTGATCAAGCAGGGGAAATTTGACGAATCGCTCATCAGGGCAACTGTCGACAACAGCAAATTTGCCCTGCTGCAGGGCTTGGACAATAACAACAACCGGGCCTACCAGCTGCTGGATCCTTTCATCGTATCCAAAGGCAGCACATGGCCGTCTGATGTCAGTGAACTGGATGAGATGAGCAGGCTGACCAAGCAGGATATCGTTGATTTTGCGAACAAGTGGCTTGGCAACAATTATGTATGCATTTATAAAAGAAAGGGTGAAGACAAGAGTGTGGTGAAAGTGACCAAACCCCCGATCACCCCGGTGGAGGTAAACCGCGATGCCCAATCGGATTTTCTGAAGATGGTCAATGCCATCCCCGCCACTCCCGTCAAACCTCAATGGCTTGACTATACCAGGGATCTTCAAAAGCAAAAATTGGGTAATACGGAGCTGCTTTATGTACAGAACAAAGACAATGAAATCTTCCGTCTGAAATACCGCCTGGACATGGGCAGCTACAACAGCCGGGTTCTTTCACTGGCTGCACAGTACCTGCAGTACCTGGGGACCGACAAAATGAGTGCAGAAGACGTTAGCAAGCAGTTTTATGACCTGGCCTGCAACTTCAATGTTGCCGTCAGTACTGAATTCACCACGATCACCATTACCGGGTTACAGAAAAACATGGACAAGGCTGCAGGGTTGTTCGAGAACCTCCTCACCCAGTGCAAGCCCGATGACCAGGCGCTAGCTGCCCTCAAGGCCAGGATCGTGAAATCCAGGTCCAACAATAAGCTGAACAAAAATGCCATCCTGTCGGGCCTGAGATTTTATGCCATGTATGGACCAAAAAACCCCTACAACAACCAGCTAAGCAACGATGAGCTGAATTCACTAAAAGCCCAGGACCTGGCGGACCTCCTGCATGGACTCCTTAAGTATAGCCATCTCGTAATCTATTACGGTCCGTTGTCGCTGGCGGATGCCACCGCTTCGATCGTCCGCATTCACGCGTTGCCGGCTTCCTTTGTTCCATACCCGGCTACCGCTGAATTTGTAAAGATTCCGCAGACCCAGAATGAGGTTCTTTTTGCAAATTATGAAATGGTGCAGGCGGAAATTTCCTGGGTGCGCAACACCAGTGACTACAACCCGTCCAATGAAACTGTAGTGGAGGTATTTAACGAGTATTATGGAGGAGGGATGGGCTCCGTAGTCTTTCAAACCCTGCGTGAATCCAAAGCACTTGCCTATGGTACCTATGCTTTTTACCAGGAACCCTCCAAGCAGCATGACAAGTATTCCATGATCGGTTATATCGGATGCCAGGCTGATAAACTCAATGAAGCCATAGATGGCATGAATGAGTTGCTCAACAAAATGCCTGAATCCGAAAAGCTGCTGGAGACTTGCAAGAAAAGTATCCGCAATAACCTGGAAACAGAAAGGTATACTGAAGATGCGGTAATTAACCAGTACCTGGAAGATAAACGCAAGGGTCTGGACAGAGATATCAGAAAAGATGTTTATGATAATTTTGAAAAGATCAACTTCAGTGACCTGCAGCAGTTCGCACGGGAGAACATATCAGGTAAACCGTATACCTACTGCGTGGTGGCTTCGGAGAAGAAAATAAAAATGGAGGATCTGGCAAAATATGGCCAACTGAAAAAACTGGCACTGGAAGAAATATTTGGGTATTAACCGGTCGCCAGCGAAATAGCCGGGACTCATTTTGGTCCCGGCTATTTTATTTTTATTCCCACCGGACAGTGTCCGGCTCCGGAGTCAAAAGTTCCTGTTCTTTCTCACCCAGTCCATAATATAGGTTGTGATTTCGCCCGTATTCGTCCCTGGTGCAAACAATTTTCCGACACCCATCTTGTGCAAGGTCTTCATATCATCCTCTGGAATGATGCCTCCGCCCGTCAGTAACACATCGTGCATGTTTTTTTCTTTCATCAGCTGAATGATTTTGGGGAAAACCGTCATATGAGCTCCACTCAGGATGCTAATCCCGATCGCGTCCACATCCTCCTGCAGGGCAGCGTTAACAACCATCTCCGGCGTCTGGCGGAGGCCAGTGTAGATTACTTCCATGCCAGCATCGCGCAAAGAGGAAGCGATTACCTTTGCTCCCCGGTCATGGCCGTCAAGTCCGACCTTGGCTACCAGAACGCGGATCGGCCTGTTTGCGGGTGCTTGCCCGGAACCGGAGAAATCCATTTTTTCTACCATAAGAGAACTTTTCAACAGCCGAACGACAGATGCCGCCCTTCCAAAATTACACATTAGACCTAATAAGGGAGCGCTTGAATTTACTATATTCCTTATTTAAGTGCCTCCTTGTCAGCCTGTATTTTTTGCCGGAACATGTCGTTGAATCTTTCGTTAGCCCCTTTGAGCAAAATAATCAGGCTGCCTTTTTCCCTGGCATACGGATTGGTAATACTGTCTGTCAGCTCTGCTGACCGGAATTCCTTGATAAATTCATGACGCATTTCTTCCTTGTCATCTGTCACGAGCAGGATATTGTCGATGTGCTGCTTTTCAGGCAACCAGTAAAGAAAACTGGCATTGTCGCTATAGGCCTGAGGCAGGTGGTACTTCCTTCCGAAATAGTTGACCGCCCCTGCCTCCCCGTAATTGTCACAGAAAAGAAGTGTATGTGCTTTTTCGTTGCTGTCCAGCTTATTCCAGGCAGCACTGACCTTCAGGGTCATTTCCCTCCATCCAAGCATGTCTGCGAAATCCTGGGGCAACGGGTGGTTTTGCCCGTCTTCCCATTTCAGTGCGCCCAATTTGCCGGCACCCGTTCCTTGGTATATTTTTTCAAGGGTTCCCGGGGAGGCAAAGGGAAGAGTCAGGGGGAAAAAAGGGATGCCCAGGGAAAGTATAACAACACGGATGGCTATGCGGAAGAAGCTTTTGGTCGCAAACCTTTTTTCCAGGTGAACCGCACCGATCGCCAAGAGAGCCGGGTATATGCTCATCGCATAGTAATTCTTGCCCTTAAATATTTCCAGCAGGACAATGATAGCCAGATACAATGTGCCGATGCTTATAATTTTTCTGCCTTCCCTGGTGAGAAATACATACCATAAACCGGCCAGCCAGACAAAGAAACAGGGCAGGGTAATGATAATCTGGTCAAGGAGGAAACCTATGCGGCTTAGGTATTGCAGTTGCTGTTTTTGTAACAGCTTCATGTGATGGGCAACCGGAAACTGATGGGCCATCTGCCAGATAATATTCGGCAAAGCAATTGCCAGGGCAATGAGCATTGAGAAATAAAAATGTCTGCTTCGCAGCAAGGCCCGCTGCCTGTTCAAAACCACACTTGCCCAGTAACTGATGATAAAAAATGCCATGGTATATTTGCTGAGCATTCCGATGCCAAAGCAGATGCCTATAAAATAGAGGTATTTCGTCTCACTGGTGCAGATCCAGCGGATGATGTAATAACAGGACAGGGTCCAGAAGAAAACATCCAGAAAATTGGGTTGAAAAAGGATGTGCATCCTTAAGAAGCCTGACACCAGGAAAGCCAGGCAGGCGATGAAGAGCGCGTATTCCTTTCCACCCAGAGCCTTGACAATTTCCCCGATAAGAACAACTGTCAGGGCACCAAACAAAGCCCCCCAGAAATATACTGCATAGAAGGAACCTCCCAGGAGCATGCTGATACGGCCCAGGAGGGCAAGTGCCGGTGGCATTTCAATAAATCCCCAGGCAAGATGGCCACCATCGGCCAGGTAGAGGTACTCATCGCGCTGGAGCTCGAAGTCATGATGTATAAACAGAAAGGCAATGGAGAATTTAATCAGGGCAAAGATCAGGACGATCCTGTTGAATCTGTTCATGCCTGGATGTTTCATGTTAAGATACAACAGGGCCTCGATAAATCAGACTCGCTATATTTGTTTTAACAAGCGAAGGGTGAATTCGATCCTCCTGATGGTTTCTTCCTTTCCGAGCGGGGAGGCAATATCGAATACCCCCGGCCCGAACTTTCCTCCCACCAGCATAATGCGGAAGGGCAACAGAACATCGCCGGGTTTGATCTGCTGAACGGCGGCGATCTCCTTAAATGCCTTTTCAAGTTCGCTGCTTTGCCAGAGCAGGGTCATTTCGTATACCCGGATCAGTTCCTGGAAGAAAAGGTTCTTTGATTCGTTCCATTTTGGTTTTATGGAATCAATGTCTATGGTTTCAGGTTGTCTGAAAAAAAATGAAGACTGGGCCACGAAATCGGTTAGCAAAGTGCAACGGTCTTTAACCATACCAATGACCGCTTTCAAGGCAGCGTCCGCAGCGATGGTTATTCCCTTTTTTGACAAAATGCTCCTGACTTCAGGTGCCAGCTCGTCGGCAGTTTTTTGTTTGATCCATTCATGATTGAACCACTTCGCCTTCTCATAGTCAAATTTGGCGCCTCCCTTGTGTACTCTTTCAATGGAGAATTTCTGGACCAGTTCTTCCATCGAAAATATTTCCTGGCCGCTGCCATCGTTCCATCCAAGCAGGGCAAGCAGGTTAACAAAGGCTTCAGGTAAAAATCCCCTCTCTTTGAAGCCGGTAATGAGTTCATTTGTCCCGGGATCTTTCCAGTCCATGGCGAAGACCGGGAACCCCAGGCGGTCTCCGTCGCGTTTGCTCAGTTTCCCGTTGCCGTCCGGCTTCAAGATGAGAGGAAGATGAGCCCACTTGGGCATATCTTCCTCTCCGAAGAGGAATCTCCACAGGAGAATATGAACGGGTGCGCTGGGTAACCATTCCTCTCCGCGGAACGCGTGGGTAATCTTCATCAGGTAATCGTCCACGACCACGGCTAAATGATAAGTGGGCATTCCGTCGGCTTTCAGGAGCACTTTATCGTCCAGGGTATCGGTGCTAAAACTTACTTCTCCCCGAATCATGTCCTTGAAATGAACAGTCTCACGCTCCGGAATTTTTATCCGGATGACATAGGGTGTACCGTCCTCCAGCAGGCGTTCGGTTTCTTCGAGTGTCATGCTAAGGGAATTCATCATTTCCATTCGTACCCGGTGATCATACTGGGGGGAGGGATTGTCAGCGGTCTTGTACCTGCTGCGCATGGATTCAAGCTCCCCAGGCATATCAAAAGCATAATAGGCCTTGTCAGACCTCACCAGCTGCTCGGCATATTCACGATAGATCGACTTTCTTTCGCTTTGCCGGTATGGCGCATAAGGGCCGCCGTGAAGGGGGCTTTCATCCGGTTCAAGTCCGCACCATCGCAGCGTTTCAAAAATATACTCCTCCGCCCCCGGAACATACCTGGTCTGATCGGTATCTTCTATTCTCAAAATGAAATCCCCGTGATGCTGCCTGGCAAACAAATAATTGTACAGAACTGTTCTCACACCGCCCAGGTGCAATCCACCCGTGGGGCTGGGCGCAAACCGCACCCTCACTTTTTTGTTCATAACCAGCAAAGATACTGAATTGAAAAAAGCTACACGTGACCGGCAAAGGAATTTGAACTGACTTTATTCTTCAAAGGAGGGGCCTGATGTGAGTAAAGATGTTAACGGGTCATTATTATTTCCTACTCATCTTTATTTTTTTACATTTGGTGAATTCTTTACCGAAGTGCTGAAGTATTTGTTTTCCATAGGGCTACTCGTTACAGGCATCATCTCCTACGCTCAACTCACCTATGAAACTGTATGGGTGGATTACGACAGTGCGTGGACCTATAAAAATCTCAAGATTGTTCCTATACGGCCAAAGAAAGGGAATGGAAACCACCTTCCGTCCGTGGTGTCGCTGCAACAGGCCATCCAGAAAGGGTTGGCAACCGTATCCGAAAGGGGAACGGCTTCTACGGAAAATGTTCATTTTCTGAGAATCAACAACAGTTCAGACAAGTCGATCTATATTTCTTCCGGGGAACTGATTGCGGGCGGGAGACAGGACAGGATGATTGCCAAGGATACCATACTTTCCCCTACCGGTAAGGATCAATATGTGCCCGTGATGTGTGTGGAGGAGGACAGGTGGAGTGAAAAGGAAAAAAAATTTGTCTACAGCAATTATGCCAATCCACATCTGCGGAAAATCCTCGATGTCAACAAGAATCAGGTATTGCTCTGGAAAGAAATTGGCGGGCAGCTGGATTCCGGAAAAGTCAAGAACAAATCACTAGCCTACCTGGCACGCAATACTGACAAAAAATTGATGCAGATGAATGATGAATATTTCAATTTTTTTCAGCAAAAATTCAAAAATGCCGATAGTACCATCCTCGGATTTGTAGCGGTTTCCGGTGACAGGGTGGTAGGGTGCGATATTTTTGCGGATACGGAATTGTTTTATGGCCAGCTGGAGCCGCTTTTGAAAGGATATTCCGATGAGGCGGTTTTTTTTGGAGCACCCATACACTTCCCGGATAAATCGCTGAAAGAATACATGGATAAATTGCTTACTGACGAACACAGCCAGGAAAAGTTTGTAAAGGACAATGGCAAAATATTTAAACAATACGGCCAGGTAATCCACATCAACACATTTTAAGAACAGGTTGCCGGTTTCTGGGCAGGGGCGGGACGCAGCTGTTCCGCAGGACAGGACCCCTGATTTGCCTCCCCGGTTCCCACTCAGCCCGATGGCATCTTCCCTACCCTTCAGTAAATTGCAGGATGTTTTATTTTGTAAAGACTCCCTGGCTTCTCAAGAAGTTTTATCCTCAATGTCTCTGGACCTTACCGACAAAAGAGAAAAAAATCTACCTGACCTTTGACGATGGCCCGCACCCTGAGGCTACCCCTTTTGTCCTGGATGTATTGAAAAAGTACCATGCCAGGGGAACCTTTTTTTGCATCGGTAAAAACATTGTAGACAACCCCGCGCTGTATAGGAGAATTTTGGAAGAAGGACATCGCGTAGGCAACCACACCCACAATCATGTAAATGGCTGGAAAACTAAAAGCGACGAGTATATCCTGAACGTACGCGAAGCGGCCAGGTATATAGACTCTGACCTGTTCCGGCCTCCCTATGGCAGGATCAGCAGATTCCAGATTTCCTTCCTGAAGTCGGAGTTAAAATTCAGAATAATTATGTGGGATGTTTTAAGCGCGGATTTTGACAAACGTATTTCACCGGAAAAATGCGCCTGGCATGTAACTGCCCATGCCCGTCCAGGCTCCATTGTCATATTTCATGATAGTGCGAAGGCTTTTGAAAGACTGAGGGTCGCTTTGCCAATGGTGCTCGGACATTTTAGCGATCAGGGTTTCCGGTTTGAGTCTGTCGGATGAATTTTTGCCTTAAGGAAGTGGATAGCGGACGCTTTGGCATGTCCATAAATGGATTGGGCCGGGGTAGACACCCTGGCCCGTTTTTAATCCGTACCCTATGAAAACTGATTTAAAGGTAGAACATTTTTTGATTTGTGCAAAGTAATTTAGGAACCCCAAAATATCCTGTGTGGCCCCCGGCACCCTGTTGGCGTGGCTTCCCGTAGGTTTCCCCTCCCGATGGGCAGGTCAAAACCAGGTAAATGTTTAAAGGCCCCAGTCATCGCTGCAAGCCAATTGCTGCACAGGCTTTCGTAAAGAAATGTCCAGGGAAAGCTGCCAAGGGGAAAAGAAAAAAGGATGAAATAAAATCATGAATTTTGAGCCAACGTAAAGCCGATGACCTTCATTGACACCCATTGCCACCTATATCTCGATGAGTTTGCCCAGGACATCGAAGAAACAGTACAAAGGGCAGAAAACGAAGGAGTTAAGAAATTCTTTCTTCCTTCAATCGATCAGGAAACGTTTTCCTCCGTTCTCCAACTGGAAGAACGTTTTCCGGGAAAATGCCATGCCATGGCCGGTTTGCACCCCTGTTCGGTGAAAGGTTCCTTCCGACAGGAGCTTGATTTTGTAAAAGACCAGTTGGCCATGAGAAGGTTTGCGGCCGTTGGGGAAATCGGACTCGATTTCTACTGGGACCGGACTTTTGAAAAGGAGCAATACGAGGCATTTCGTGTACAACTGGACTGGGCCCTGGACCATGACCTGCCTGTTGTCATCCACTCCCGTCAATCCATGGCAGAAACCATCTTTACGGTAAAAGAAAAACAACATGGAAAATTGAAGGGGATTTTTCATTGTTTCAATGACACCCTTCAGTTCGCCACGGAAATCATAGATTTGGGATTTTATCTGGGGATCGGAGGAGTGCTTACCTACAAGAATTCAAAGCTGCCGGATGTCCTGCAACAAATCGATCTTTCACATATGGTCCTGGAAACGGACGCACCCTATCTCACGCCGGTCCCATTCCGGGGGAAAAGGAATGAAAGCAGCTACCTGAAATTTGTTGCAGCCCGGCTTGCAGAAGTGAAATCAACAGGTGTAGAGGAAGTTGCAAGAATCACGACTATGAATGCTGGAAAAATATTCGGATTCTAGATTTGAAATAGTATTTTTGCGCTCCCCAAGGAGGGGTGCAGGAGTGGTTGAACTGGCACGCCTGGAAAGTGTGTATAGGAGAAATCCTATCAAGGGTTCGAATCCCTTCCCCTCCGCACAAACGAACAGATGCCCCGGAGAAGCCGGGGCATTTTTTTGAAGACCTTCCACCTTCCCTCGACATTAATATTTACCAACCTCTCCTTTTACGGAACTGAATATCTTTTGGGAATTGAAACCCACGCCTTTTTTAAACACCCAGGTGATCTTCCTGATGTTCTCGATATGCTGAGAAATATCACCATCGATGACCACCAGGTCGGCAGCCTTGCCGACCTCGATGGAGCCGATCTTATTTTCCAGTCCAAGCGCCTTCGCGCCATTATACGTTGCGATGCGGATCGCCTCGATCTGGCTGAACCCTGCCTGCGTCAAGAGTTCGATGGACTGCTGCGAGCCGTATCCCGCCAGGGTAGCGCCGCTACCGGTAGGGTCGGTACCCACGGTCAACAGGCCGCCGGCGTCCGAAAACATCTTTTCCATCTTCATTTCCTCCAGCATGGCTTTATTTCCGTCACGGTCGCGCATTTTGTTGTAGACATTGAGGAACATATCGCGGGTATCCGGTGACATCGCCTCCAGTACTTCGGGACGGATCATTGTGTCCAGAGTAGTCATGTTGTAGATTACGGCCAGGGTGGACGTCACGGTCACATTTTTATCTACAAGGAATCGGATCAGGTCCTTTACTTTCGGCGAATCCGGGGATGCGATGGGTGGCACACCCAGTGGACAGGCGTTCTCCTTTTTATTGGGAACAAAATCCGTGGACACAGAAAAGCCATGTTCCAACTGGTCGATACCCATTTCAGCCGCCTCGCGGTAGGTGACAGCACATAAATGACCCGTCACTTTTAATCCTTTGGTGTGGGCCTCGTCTATTGCAGCCTTCAGCGTAGCTTTATCCACAAACATATACCCCTTGAATGAAGTACAGCCCTGGCTGGCCCAGAAGTCGACAAAGGCTTTCGCCTCCTGCGGTCCGCTCAATTCATGCATCCCGGGGAAGATGCTTCCTTTTCCTTCCAGATAGGGCGCGGTTACGTCCATTTCCGGCCCGAGTATCTTGCCCTGATCGATGTCCCGTTTGAGGTTCAGATCGGAATAGGGCTCGACGCTACCGGCTGTACGAATAGTCGTTGCACCGCAGGCCAGGTATAGTTTTGGGAAAGTGAACGGCAACTCCTTGACATGTAAATAGGTGAAGTCGGCAGAGTAGTCCGCGTAGTACATATGTTCATGGAGGAGGACAAATCCCGGCAGCAGGGATTTCCCGGTAAGGTCAATGGTGGTGCTGCCGGGAGGCGGTGGAAGTTTTTTGCTATCTGCTACCGCAGTTATGATACCGTTGCGGATGATCACCGTTTGGTCTTCCAGTACCTTCAGGTTTTTCACATCGGCGAGCCTGCAATGGGTGAAGGCGATGAAGGAGGAATCGTAATCGATGAATTTCTTTACCTGGTCTGAAAAGGAGGTTTGTGACATCGCCTGCAAAGCAATGAGCAGGTATAGTCCTGCAAGGAGAAGTTTTTTCATTCTTCGGTTGATTTTAATGTATCCATTTCGGAAAGTTTTGTCATTTGGCGGTGACCAGGGAGTGTAAATATTCGTCCAGGTTGTTCATTCCCATCACTAAACCTTCCTTGTAGCCCCCTGAGACCATCATTTCAACGGTGGCAAGGTCGTTAAATATTTTTTCAATGTGAACCGTGGTTGTGTCCGTTCCCGGTTCGAAGGAAGTCGTCGTCAAGGAAAAGCCATTATTAAGGGGATTTGCGTTTTCATCGCAAAAGGAATTCCTTGAGAAGAAGCTGGACTTGGGATCGATCTTGATATATTCAGCTAAAGAAAACCGGGCCACATTCTCGGGGGAGATCATGGCAGTAATGCAACGCCCACCTTCCCGGAAATCCATCTCTTTGATATAGGCTTTAAATGGTTTGGGTGCGATCCACTGTTCCAGAATCTCCGCTTTTGTAAAGGCATCCCAGACGACATCGCGGTCGGCTGCAAATTCGCGGGTAACGTGAATAGTTTTCTTTTCTTTGTCTACGGTGAAATCAAATAGCAGGCTCATTTTTTCTTATTTTTTATGGTGAACAATACTTGGTCGAGTTGTTGGAACCTTTCTTCCATAATCTTCCGGAACTGGCCTAGCCAGACATCGATCTCTTTCATTTTATCGATTTTTAGTTCGTAGAAGGTCTCCCTCTCTTCCTGCCTTTGGGCCAGGAGGTCGCACTCGGACAGTATGCGCAAATGTTTGGATATGGATTGACGGGTGATGGCGAATTGCTCCGCAATGGCGTTGGTGGTCATTGCCTGCAGAGGGACCAGGACAATGATCGCCCGTCAGGTAGGGTCTGCAATAGCTTGAAAAATGTCGCATCTCATGGATGTTAAGTAAGAAGCCGATTGGTTGCAAATATACGCGAAGCCGATCGGCTTCGCAAAATTTTTTTTGTAAGGGGTTGGCCGGTCCAGTAAAAATGATCCGGCTTTAAAAGACCAAACACCTAATCTTTTCCATATGTTCCAGGTTGTTGTGTTAGAACCAATAAAAAAGCGACCCAGAAGTATTTGGGAATCAAACGGCTATGCTTGCAAGTCGCTTTAAATCAAAAAGAAAATGGTTCGAGAATTGTATCATAAGGCCCGCTGGTTGAGGTCAGATGCTCCAAATATGGAATTTTAGTTTCCGCAGGACAAACGCTTTAGTGGAACCAGAAAAATCAGGCTATGTCCCGGATGGGCGCCGGCTATCTTCAGCAGCAACCCAGACAGGAGGTATCATCCCCAGATAGCCAACCTTCAGTTTGTTTAAACCATTTCTTCGCAACTCCACTTTTGGTGATATCTTCCTACAACCTGCCAGCGGATTGGCGTATTCTAAAAATTGTTGTGCCCCTGATTCACGGATGACAGAAAATTACGCATTGATTAAATCAAAGGCTCATGCCGTGAGCCTTACCGGGTATAAAAAATACAGATTATTTCGAAGACTTATAAGCCAGCAGTGATTAAAGGGGCGACGCAAAAACGGCCGGAGACGGTGATTGCGGAATTTATGGTAGAGGGGTGGGCGTGGTCACCCTGTGGGCGCCGATCCCGGGCGTCCATACAAACAAAAAATTGACTTATCTTGGGACGAACAGTTCGGGATTTTCCCAAAGGCGCTACGGGAAATAACCCGCAAGGATATTCTGCTGGTTCTGGATTCAGGCGAATTTGAAACAGAACCAAATACAAATATTCCGGGCACCCTGGTGAAACCTGCAGCCGAACGCCAGATCAAAATTTCCGGACAGACCGGGTAGGGGCATGAGTGGCACCTGGTTTTTTTTGGGCCCGAAGAGGTAAGGGTGCAGCGGAGGAGACAACACAGGAGGAAAGGCGTGCCGGTTTAATGAACAGAAATTGGAAATGAATGGAAAAAAGGCCTTCCAGGAAATCAGGTCTCCATATGACCACCCATAAGGCACTGCTTGGTCCTGGTCAGGTGGAGCAAAAGCTCAAGGTCGGTAAATGGGAATTGTCATTTACGCACCTGGATAAATTATACTGGCCAAAGGAGAAAATTGCCAAGAGGGATTTACTTAACTATTATCATGCCGTTGCTGAATTTATTTTGCCATACCTGAGAAACCGGTGTCATTCACTGAACCGCTTCCCCAACGGGATTGAAGGGCTGAGCTTTTTTCAGAAGGATGTAACCGGAAAGGTCCCGGCCTGGCTGACCCGATATACGTATGTTAATGAATCTGACGGTGAAAAAAGGGAGTTCCTGGTCTGTACAGATGAGGCGAGCCTCCTGTACATGGCCAATCTGGGATGTATTGAAATGAATCCCTGGCACAGCCGCATCAAATCTCCGGATAATCCTGACTGGTGCATTCTGGATCTTGATCCTGATGACAATCCCTTTGATCAGGTGGTTGAGGTGGCCCTGGCTGTAAAAAACTTTCTTGATACACTCGGGATACCGTGCTGTTGCAAGACTTCAGGAGCAACCGGCATGCACCTGTATGTTCCGCTGGGAGCCCGGTACCATTACGACCAGTCAAGACAATTCGCAGAATTGGTAGCCCGTCAGATCCACCGGCAGTTGCCTGCGATCACCAGTGTGGAAAGAAACCCGGCGAGAAGAAGAGGGAAAATATACCTGGACTTTCTTCAAAATGGACTAAACCAAACCGTCGCCGCGCCCTATTCCCTGCGCCCAAAACCAGGCGCAACGGTTTCCACTCCCCTACACTGGGAGGAAGTAAAGAAGGGCCTGAAAAAGGACCGCTTCACGATGAACAATACCCTCGACAGAGTCAGGCACGAAGGTGATGTTTTTAAGCCGGTATTGGGAAAAGGGATCAACCTCGAACAGGCTGTAAGGGATTTAAGGGATCTTGAAAATGGAAAAAATAGCTGATGCCGGCAAATATGGCTGGCTCAATTTTTGCCTATCCATTTCAACCATTCCTGCCTCTTCTCTTTTTAAACTATTTTATCGAAAGGGGGATTTTTCTTCCGGAACTTTCCACATATACCCGGGTGAACGAGGCGCCAAAATACAGTATGATGGATGTATAATATACCCAAATCATGATGATCAGGACAGAGGCGATCGGGCCATAAGTTGCCCCAATCGTCGAATTGCCGAGATAAAGGCCAATCGCATATTTTCCACCCATAAATAATACCGACGTAAACAGGGAACCAACAAGCGCATCTTTCCAGCTGATGGATCCGCTGGGAAGGATTTTGAATATGAGAATGAAAAGGACAATAATGATGACCAGCAGTAACCCCAGGTTGACAAAGGAAAAAATTCTGACAGTAGAATCCGGGAAACGGCCTTCCAGTCTTTCACTGAGCAGAGCGGTTATCGCATTGATGAACAGGGAAACAAGAAGAATAAATCCCATCACGATCAACAGGGAAAAAGAAAGCAATTTTTTGATTACTATATGAAGGAATCTTTTCCTGGGTCCCGGTTTGATTGACCAGATATAATTGATTGAATCCTGAATTTCTGAAAAAACCCCGGAGGCTGAAAAAAAGAGTATGACAAAGCCGATAATGCTTCCCGCTGTTCCATGGCTCGAGAATTCAATTTTCTGAATAATATGCTGCACCTGCAGGGCAGTTTGACTTCCTACAAGTTCCCTGATCTGTACATATACTTTTCCTTCAACGGCCAGCTCGCCAAAAAATACTCCTGCCAGTGACATGATGATGATGAGGAGGGGAACAGCAGAAAAAACGGTGTAATAGGAAAGAGAGGCACTCAGCTTCAACCCATTGTATTCGAGGAAGACAAAAAATGCCTTTTTGATCAATGTAAAAAAAACGCCGATCCTTTTCACTTGCATGGCAGTTGTGTCCAAATATACACAAGAAAGAAAGCTCCGGATCAGTGTATAAATGGATTTATTCCTGCCTCGGGAACTTGCCCGATTTAATAAATTTCAATGGAAATGGTCAAACGTCCGAATATTGTTCCGGCCCGGTAACGCCCTGTAAAAAGCTGTTTTATGCATTCATATACCGGAAATCATCCAGGTAATATTTTTCCCTGTGTTCTATCTTCTTTCAAGATAGAAAACCAAGAACCGGAAAAAACCCACGCTTTTCGCAGTCAGCGATTAAGGCTTTTTCTGCCCACAACGAG
>Ga0318563_10000437_pt1 | contig 17453 bp, 16 predicted proteins | sample GRESIP066b5f19_FD_203689 | JGI IMG/M metagenome (GOLD analysis project Ga0318563, IMG submission 203689) | Tropical soil microbial communities from Luquillo Experimental Forest, Puerto Rico - GRE.SIPMG.066b5f19 | ecosystem: Environmental > Terrestrial > Soil > Tropical forest > Bulk soil... | reverse complement strand
CGTCTCGAACCCGCCGCTCGCGGCCGGCGCATCGACCGAGGCCTTCGGCAAAGCGCGCGGCGCCTCGTCGGCGCGGGCGAGGCCGTAGCTCGCGGCTCCCGCCGCACATAGCGAGATGAGGACCAAGCCGAGCGATCTCGATCCGAGCAAATTGCTGGCAAGCAAATTTCTGCCAAGCAAATTGCTGCCAACCGAGCGCTTCGTAGCGATTGCCATATTCGCCTCCGCTGCTGCGACATTCCGGATGCCAAAGAGCTTCCGGATATCAGAGCTAGTAAAAGGGCCGCCCCCCTTCAACCCGGTAAGCACTGGCCTCGTTCACGTCCTCGTGTTGTCGACTCACGATCGCCGTGAGGCGCCGCCCGGAGCCTGAGTACCTCAGCCACCGAGCGCCACGCTGAATTTCGCGAAGCCGTCTCCTGCATCCGCGACGTAGCTCACGCCCGGCACCGAGGCAGCGACCTCCTTGGCGAGCGGGCTCGTCATGAGGACGACGTTGCGCGCGCCGGGCACAGGGCGCAAATGCCAGTTGCGGTCGGGCTTCGGCGACACCGTTCCGATCGCTGCAAGATAATGCGCGATGATGTCGCGCGAATAATCGGGCGCATCAAGGACGATCGATCGTGAGTCGAGCCCGGCGAAATTGCCGCCGCCGGCGGCGCGATAATTATTGGTGACGACCGCGAAGACGTCGTCCTTGCCGATCGGCTTGCCGCCATAGGCGAGATCGACGATGCGTCGCGCATCCGCATGCTCGAGCTTGCCGTCGACATCGAATTTCGAGGGCTGCGACAGGTCGATCGCGTAGGTCACGCCATGGATCATGTCGAAATTATAGGGCGGGAATTCGAGCCGCACGAGATCCTGCTCGGCATCGCCCGCCTTGATCTCGTTGAAGATGCCGGCCGAGCGCTCGAGCCAATCGGCGAGCTGCGCGCCCGAGACCCGCACCACCTTCAAGGTGTTCGGGAAGACATAGATGTCGGCCGCGTTCTTCAACGCGATATCGCCGGCCGCGACGTCCGTATAGGCCGTCGGGCCGCCGCGTCCGCCCGCCTTGAAGGGCGCGACCGCGGAGAGCAGCGGTAGGTTCGAGTGTGGCGTGCCGGCGAGGAGGGGCTTCGCGTACCAGAGCTGCGCATCCGAGATGAGCTGCGTCAGCGCGCTGTCCGTGATCAGCGAGAAATAGGATTCGAGCCTGAGCGCCGTCTTGCCGACGGGCTTGCGCACATAGGTCAAGGTCGCCTCGTGATCCTTGGCGAGCGTCGTCGCGAAGACCGGCGCCGGATCGACGAGCGATTCCACCTTGCCGCCGGCGCGCTTGTAGATCGGCACGACGGAAACCTCGGAGGAGACTACCTTGAAGCGCGGGCCATCCTTCACGAGCACGAGGTCGATCTGCCCGAGATGGCTGCCCCAGAACCCTGCCATCACGGACGGCACGCCATTCAGCGTGCCCTTCTCCTGGTCGACGCCTTCGCCGGCGACATAGCCCGAACCGGGGAAGACGCGATGCGCATGGCCGGTGAAGATCACGTCGATGCCGGGCAGGCGCGATAGATGGAAGGCGGCATTCTCGTCCTTCTCGGAGGGGGCGGCGGTCGAGATGCCCGTATGCGCGAGCGCGACGACGAGGTCGACGCCCCGCTCATGGATCTCGGGCAGATAGGCGCGGACTGTCTCGACGATGTCGCGCGCATCGACCTTGCCGCGCAGATGCGCGTCGTCCCATTGCATGATCTGCGGCGGCACGACGCCGACTACGCCGAGCTTAATCTTTACCGGGTTGCCGGCCTCGTCCGTCACCTCGCGCTCGAGGATCAGGTAAGGCTTCAGGTAGGTCTTATCGAGGCGGGGATTGGCGCCGAGCGCGCCCCTGACGAGATTGGCGCAGCAGAAGGGGAAATTCGCGGGCGCGATCGACTTGTCGAGGAAGTCGAGGCCGTAATTGAACTCGTGATTGCCGAGGGTCGCCGCGTCATAGCCGAGAAGGTTCATCGCCGCCATGACGGGATGGATCTCGCCAGCATTGAGCCCGCGCTCGACCGCGATCAACTCGCCCATCGGGCTCCCTTGCAGGAAATCGCCATTGTCGAAGAGCAGCGAGTTCCTGGCGCCGGCGCGCGCCTTGCCGATCAGCGTCGCGAGCTTCGCGAGGCCGACCGTGTCGTCCTTCGCGTCGCGATAATAGTCGTAGGGCAGGAGATTGACATGGATGTCGGTCGTCTCGAGCAGGCGCAGCTTGACGGTGCCGGCGGCGCCTTGCGCCAAGGCCTGAGAGAAAGGCGCGAGCGCCGCGGTTCCAGCAAGGCTTCCCATGGCGGCGATCAGCTTCCGGCGGTCGAGATTGTGATCCAGGACATGCGGATAGACTAGCGGGGACATCGCAGCCTCCTCTTCGATCCGCGCGCGACAGTAATGGCGATCAGGCCGCGCTTCGATATTTGACGTGCGCGCGTTTCTGCCCTCTGCCGCAAGGCCGGAGAAGGCAGAGTCAGCGCCCGTTGCCGCCGCCCCCGCGATCGGGCCAGACCAACGGCGCGTGCGAGATCGGGGCGGCGGGTCCGCCTCCCGAGCGGGAGAGAACGCGCGTCGAGACCTCCTCGGGCAGCGCGACCGGCGTCGCGAAGGTGACGCCGGCGCAAGGCACCTTGCCGCGCTCCGCATCGGCAAGGCTGACGAGGCCGACAAGCACGTTCTGATAGAAGCTCTCGACTACGATCGGGCCGCCGCTATCGCCGAGGCAAGCGCTGCGGCCGCGCCCTTCGGGCGTGCCGTCCACCGTCAGCGCCAGGCTCGGCACACCGATATTGGCGATGCCGGCGACGCGCAGATGGGCGAACCGCAGCTTGCCCGCGGACGAGCGGTCACCGAAGCGGCTGAGCCCGAAGCCCGAGACGGTCACCTCGCTCGACGGGGTGAGCTGGGTGAGATCGTTCGAGATCATCAAGGGCTTCATGTCGCCGCCAAGAGGCTCGGCGAGCTCGAGAATCGCGATGTCGAGGCCCGTCTGCCGGTCGGGACGGCCCTTGATCTTGAAGGCAGGGTTGCGGGCAGCCGAGGCGACGCCGACCACGGTCGGCGCGAAATTGCGATCGAAGGCGATGACCCGGTATTTCGTCTTCTGCGTCACGCAATGGGCCGCAGTCAGCACGAGGTCGCGCGCGATCAGCGCGCCCGAACAGAGCTCGCCCTTCTGGCTCTGCACGATCACCGTGTAGCGGCGTGCGTTGGACGAACTCGAGGCATCCTCGCCGCCGACGATGGCGCGCGCAGGCCCTGCCGTCGCCGCGAGCGTCGCCGCGCCGGTCATGGCGCCGAGCCAGAGCCGCGAAGTCGTCTTGCTTCCCGCCGTGAGGCTCAGCCTGCGCGCATATGTCATGGCGTGATCTTAGATCATCCTAGCGCTGCGTCCAGCGCGCCTCCGCGCCCCATCTGGCGAGGGTGGCATCGATGAAGCCGCGTTGCGGGCCGACCAGCACCCCTTGCGTCAACTTACCGCAATGAGAGTTACCAGCTCCTTCGGCGAAGGCGATCACGGCGATGAGAGCGGCTGCGCCGGTCAGCATGCCGCCGCCGGAATCCCCGGCGCAAGCTCCGGCCTTCGCGCCCTCGGCAGGCACCGCCCAGAGCAGCAGGCTGCTTCGTCCATAGGGCTCGATCACGGAGAGCGTCGCAGAGCGCGGCTTGCCCGAGGATGAACCGCGCCCTTCCTCGGAGAGCCCGTCGCCTGCGACGAGCACGGCTTCGCCGGCGCCCGGCGCCTCGCCCGAGGCGAGCGTCGCGGGCGCATAGCTCGCAGGCAAAGGCTCCGGGAGCTGCAGGAGGGCGAGATCGACCGAGCGTCTGCGCGTGCCCGGCGCGTTGGAGACGTATCCCGGATGCACGGCGCTCGCCAACGGCGCGATCAGATGCGGTGACGAGGCATCCGAGGTCGGCGCATAGACGCGGATCTGCCGGCCCTTGGGCACGCAATGGCCGGCGGTCAGCACGGCTTGCGGCGCGACGAGGACGCCTGAGCAGGCGTTTCCCCCTTCGGCGAGCACCATGACGAGGCTCTGGCGCACCGCGCCTTCGGCCGGATCGCCGCCGACGATCGCGAGCGCCGGGCGCGACAGCGCGAGCCCGGCCGTAAGTGCCAATGAGGCGAGCGCCGCCCGCCGGTAGCGATGGTGAGTCATTTGCATCGACGTCCTCGCGCCTTTGGGGAGCTTCGAGCCGGGCCGCGGCGCCAGCGAGATAGCGTGGCGCATGCCGCAAATCCAGGGGCTGCGTTTCGCCCCCATTACCTCGCCGGTTTCGCCCTATCTTCGCACTGGCTTCGCCCGTGGAGCCCCTTTCGTGATAGGGTGCCCTAGCCCGGTCGCGAAAGATCGCGGGCGCGCGGCCGGTCGGCGCGTTCAGGACACGTTCAGTGGCAGCGCGCCACAGCAAGGCCGCATGAACATGGTCCCCATTCTGGCTTTGACGGTCGTCAGCTATGTGCAGGCGGTGGCCGAGCCTTCGACGCTCAAGATCGAGGGTTGCCTGACGCCGCGCGAGATGCGCGAGGCGGTCGAGGAGCAGCGCGCCGTGCAGCCTCTCGTCGCCCTGAAGGCGGCCGGGGCCGCCGAGAAGGTCCGCGCCCAGCTGTGCAAGACGGAATCGGGCCTCGTCTACCTGATCACGACGCTTGGCCCCAACGGCCACGTGGCGCGCGTCTATGTCGATGCGACCTCGGGCCAGCGCGTCGGGGCGCGCTGACAGCTCGCGCGCAAAGCGCTATGAGGGGCGCCTTGCCTGCGGGCGATCCCGGCGAAAGATGGGCTTTAGGGCCTGAGGCTTCGGCGGCGAGCGTCTGAAGGTATTGGATCGTCCACGTCGGAATCGCCGAATGGCGGATTCGCCGCGGCGCTGCCCGATCGGATCGAGGAGAGCAAAGTGAGGCTTCTGGTCGTCGAGGATGATCGCGATCTCAATCGGCAGATCGTCTCGGCGCTGGAGATGGCGGGCTACGCCGTCGACCGCGCCTTGGATGGCGAGGAAGGGCAATTCCTCGGCGAGACGGAGCCTTACGACGCCGTCGTCCTCGATCTCGGCCTGCCCAAGATGGACGGGGCCTCGATCATCACCTCCTGGCGGGCCGCGGGCAAGACGATGCCGATCCTGGTGCTGACGGCGCGCGATCGCTGGAGCGACAAGGTCAACGCCTTCGATGCCGGCGCAGACGATTATGTGACGAAGCCCTTCCATCTCGAGGAGCTGCTCGCCCGGGTGCGGGCCCTGTTGCGCCGCGCCACCGGCCATGCGACGAGCGAGCTCGTATGCGGTCCAGTGCGTCTCGACACCCGCTCGGGCCGGGTCGTGGTCGACGGGGCAGCCGTCAAGCTCACCTCGCACGAATACCGGCTCCTCTCCTATCTGATGCATCACGAGGGGCGCATCGTGTCGCGCGCCGAGCTCATCGAGCATCTCTACGACCAGGATTTCGACCGTGATTCCAATACGGTCGAGGTCTTCGTCGGGCGCATCCGCCGTAAGCTCGGCTGCGACCTGATCCAGACGGTGCGCGGCCTCGGCTACATGGTGGCGCCGCCCGTGGAGAAGGTGGGGTGAGGCCCACAATGTCCTGCTTCGCGATGAGGGCCGCTTCGACGCTCAGATGACCAGCAAGACCCTGCCGCGACGCTCCTGGCCGCTCGCCGCGCGGCTCCTGGCCTCCGCGGCGGTACTGTCCGCGGCGATCCTTCTGATCACCGGCGTGCTCCTGACCGCGGTCTACCAGCGGGCGACGGAGAGCTCCTTCGACGAGCGCCTCTATGTCTATCTCAAGGAGATCGTGGCGGCGGTAAGCCAGGACCCGCAAGGGAAATTGTCGGAAGCCGGCAATTTCGGCGAGCCGAAATTCGATCTGCCGCTCTCCGGATGGTATTGGCAGGTGGACAAGATCGACGCGCCCGGCCCTTCGGTCGGCGGCTCGAACTCGCTCGTCGGCGCGAAGCTGCAGCTCCTGCCGGAATCGGCGGTCGAGGATCTCGGCGGGGCGCGCCGCGAGGGCTATGTCGAGGGGCCGGACGAGAAGCGCCTGCGTATCGTGCAGCGCACCGTCGATTTCAGCGAGGATGGACGTTTCCGCATCGCGATCGCGGCGAGGGCCGAGGAAATCGATGCCGAGGTGCGCCGATTCGACATGACGCTCGTCGTCGCCTTCACCTTGCTGTTCGCCTTCCTGATGGCGACGACGCTCGCCCAGGTGCGCTTCGGCCTGCGCCCGCTCGCCTTGTTGTCGCGCGAGGTGCAGGCGATCCGGCGCGGCGACGCGGATGTGCTGCAAGGCGATTTCCCGCGCGACATCGCCCCGCTCGCCCAGGAGATCAACCTCCTGCTCACGGCCAATCGCACCATCCTCGAGCGGGCCCGCACCCAGGTCGGCAATCTGGCCCACGCGCTCAAGACGCCGCTCGCGGTGATCGTCAACGAGATCCGCAATGTCGAAGGCGCGCCGGCCGAAAAGGTCGTGGAGCAGGCGGCCCTCATGCGCGACCAGGTGAGCTGGCATCTCGACCGCGCCAGGACCGCCGCGCTGACCGGCTCGCCCGCCGGCGCCACCCCCGTCTCGCCGGTGATCGCCGAGATCGCGCGGGTCTTCGAGAAGATCCACCCGGCCCGCCATCTCGACGTCATCGCTGATGGCGGCGAGGAGCTGCGCTTTCGCGGCGAGAAGCAGGATCTCCAGGAGATGGTCGGCAATCTCCTCGACAATGCCGGCAAATGGAGCTGCGCCGATGTGAAGATCGCGGCGCGCCGCATCACCGAGAAGGGGGCGGGCGCCCTGCCGCGCTTCACGGTCACCGTCGAGGATGACGGGCCGGGCCTGCCGGAGGCGGCGCGCGCCGAGGTCATGCGGCGCGGCAAGCGCCTCGACGAGACGAAGCCCGGCTCCGGGCTCGGCCTGTCGATCGTGACAGATATCGCGAACCAATATGGCGGCGAGCTCACCCTTAGCAGCTCGGCGCTCGGTGGACTGAGGGCCGAGATCGTGCTGCCGGCCGTATGAGGCGAGGGGCGGCCACCCAGCGACATCGTGACGCCCTGCGGCCCCGGCGCACTTGCGAAAGGCCGATGCTCGTCGATAAAAGCCCGCCATGGTCCTGCATCTGATCTTCGCGGCGATGCTCGTCGCTGCCATGCTGGCCGTGCTCGTGCCGCTGGCGCGCGGCTTCGGGGCAAGTGGCGCGAGATCCGCCGCGACCCCGGTGGAGCTACATCGCCTGCGCCTTGCCGAGATCGCGCGTGACGCCGAGCGTGGACTTCTCGATCCGGAGGCCGCAGCCGCCGCCCGCAACGAGGCGGCACGGCTCCTCCTGCGCAGCGCGCGGCGGGAGGAGGCGGGCGAGGCCGCGCTTAAGCCCTCGGCCGATGACGGTGCGCTGCGGCGCCGGCGGGTCGCCGCGCTGGCGATGCTCGTCGGCGTGCCGGCGCTCGTGCTTCCGCTTTACGTGGTCATGGGTTCGCCCGAGCTGCCGGGGCGGCCTTTCACCGCCGCGAGCCCGAACCTGCAGGCGGTCGATGTCGCGACCCTCATTGGCCAGTTCGAGGCCCATCTCGCCGAGCATCCCGATGACGGCAAGGGCTTCGAGGTGATCGCGCCGATCTATATGCGGCTTGGCCGCTACGAGGATGCGCTGCGTGCCAGATCCGAGGCGCTGCGGCTCCTCGGCGAGACGCCGGACCGCCTGACCGACCTCGCCGAGGCGCGGCTTGCCGCGTCCGGCGGCGTCGCGACACGCGAGGCGAGCGAGGCGCTCGACAAGGCGCTGGTGCTCGATCCGAAGCTCCCCAAGGCCCGCTTCCTGCAGACGCTCGTCATGGAGCAGGATGGGCGTCGCGACGAGGCGGTCGCGGCGCTGAAGGCGATGCTCGTCGATGCGCCGGAGGGCGCGCCCTGGCGCGGGGCGGTCGAGGCGCGGCTCGCCCGGCTCGCGCCGCCGGATCGGGGCGCCGCGGCGACCATCGCCGCGTTGCCACCCGGCGCCCAGAATGATGCGATCCGCCAGATGGTCGCGGGGCTCGCCGCCCGCCTGCATCAAGGTGGCGGCTCGGCCGAGGAATGGGCGAGGCTCGTGCGTTCCTATGCGGTGCTGGGCGATACCGAGGCGGCCCGCAGCGCACTTGCCGAGGCGCTGAAGGCGCTCACCGACGAGGGCTCGCGCGCGAAGCTCCTCGAGGTCGCCCGCGCTTCGGGATTGGAGGACAAGGCTCCGCAGGAGAAAGCCCCATGAGCGCCGCAGCCGAGATGGGCCGCCGCCGCATCCTGCAGCGCAAGCAGCGCCGTTTCGCCCTGATCGCGGCGGCGCTCGTCATGCTCGGCCTCGCGGTCGGGCTTGCGCTTTACGGGCTCTCCGGCAGCATCGTGTTCTTCCGCACCCCGACCGAGATCGCCGGCGGCATCGCTGCGCCTGGCGCGCGGCTGCGCGTCGGCGGGCTCGTCAAGGAGGGGAGCGTGGAGCGCTCGGGCGACCAGATCGCCTTCACCATCACCGACACGGCGAATGACGTGAAGGTCAGCTATCGCGGCATCGTGCCCGATCTTTTCCGCGAAGGGCAGGGCGTGGTCGCCGAGGGCGTGCTCGGCGCGGATCATTCGCTCACTGCCGACAGTGTGTTGGCGAAGCACGACGAGCGCTACATGCCGCGCGAGGCGGTCGAGGCCCTGAAGCGCCAGGGCGTCTGGCGCGGCGACGCGTCGAAATAGGCGAAGCCCGAAACGGCAATTCGCTTGCCCTTGCGAGCCTGACCGCATACCGTTCCGTCTATCCGAGGGGAGCCGAGAGGCTGAGACGGCGTCGTGCCGGACCCTTTGAACCTGATCCGGGTCATGCCGGCGGAGGGACGGAGAGTGCTCAAGCGATCCTCCCTGCCTGCGCGCCCGGTGCAACCGAGGACGCAAGGCCATGGACACGACGATCGGCAAGACGACTGGCACTTGGATCAATCACGACAGGATCGCTGAGAGCCTCGCGCATCTGCGCGAGCGCAGGCCCCTGGTGCACAACATCACCAATTTCGTGGTCATGAACTTCACCGCGAACACGCTGCTTGCACTCGGCGCCTCGCCCGCCATGGTGCATGCGCCCGAGGAGGTGCAGGCCTTCGTCGCCATATCGGGCGCGCTCGTCGTCAATATCGGGACGCTCGACAGCGCCTTCGTCATGAGCATGTCGCTCGCGGCCCGCCAGGCGGTTGCGACGGGCATTCCCTGGGTGCTCGATCCGGTCGGCGCCGGCGCGACTGCCTTCCGCACGCGAACGAGCCTCGACCTTCTGGCGCTCGCGCCGAATGTGCTGCGGGCGAATGCAAGTGAGGTGCTGGCGATCGCCGGCACTTCGGGGCACATGTCGAAGGGCGTCGACGCCACGATTTCGTCGCGCCATGCGGTCGAGGCCGCCCGCCATCTCGCCCGCGCCTCACGCACCATCGTCGCTGTGACCGGCGCCGTCGATTATGTGATCTCGGCGGATCATGGCGTCGCGATCGAGGGCGGCTCGCCGATGTCGCAGCTCGTCACCGGCACGGGCTGCGCGGCGACGGCCTGCGTCGGCGCCTTCCTCGCGGTCGAGAAGGATCCGGTCCTCGCCGCAGCTTCTGGCCTCGCCGTGTTGAAGGCGGCGGCCGCGATTGCCGCCAGGTGCGCCGAGGGGCCTGGTGCCTTCCAGTCGGCGCTCCTCGATGCGCTGCATCGGGTCTCGCGGGACGATCTCGCCGAGCATGTGGCACTGCGCTCCGTGTGAACTCTCACGCTTCTGGCCGCGACCCTGTGACCTTTGGTTCTGTGGCGCAGCTTGCGATTCCAGGCTATAGGGTGGCCGCGGACCCCGCCCGGTCCCCGGCCGAGTTCTTAAGCGAAAACAAGGTGATGAGAGCGAGTTGATGCTCAGCGGCCAAGAGTCCTCTCGCATACAACAGTCCTCGCGTATACGAGAGTCCGCGCGTTTAATGGATCGTCGCGCATGATCGCCGAGGTCGGCTTCTTCGCCCTGCTGCTCGCGCTGGCGCTCGCCATCCTGCTCGCCCTGTCGCCGCTCGTCTGGAGCGCCAGCGGCGACCGCGCCATAATGGCCCTGACGCGTCCCTTGATGCTCGCCATGGCGGGCTTCGTCGCACTCGCCTTCGCGATGCTGACGACCGCTTATGTCACCTCGGATTTCTCGCTCGCGAGCGTCGCCGAGAATTCTCATTCGACGGTGCCGCTGATCTTCAAGGTCACCGGCGTCTGGGGCAATCACGAAGGCTCAATGCTGCTCTGGGCACTGATCCTCGCGATCTTCGGGGCGCTGGTCGCGCTCGTCGGCACCGGACTGCCGCGGCGCCTGCAGGCGCGGGTTCTCTCGGTGCAGGGCCTCATCGCCACGGCCTTCCTCGCCTTCATCGTCTTCACCTCGAACCCGTTCCTGCGGCTCGATCCCGCTCCGCCCGAGGGGCAGGACCTGAACCCGGTGCTGCAGGATATCGGCCTCGCCATCCATCCGCCGCTCCTCTATCTCGGCTATGTCGGCTTCTCGGTCGCCTTCGCCTTCGCGATCGCAGCGCTGATTGAGGGGCGCATCGACGCCGCCTGGGCGCGCTATGTGCGGCCCTGGACGCTGCTCGCCTGGAGCTTTCTCACGGTCGGCATCGCGATGGGCTCCTACTGGGCCTATTACGTGCTGGGCTGGGGCGGCTTCTGGTTCTGGGATCCAGTCGAGAACGCGTCGCTCATGCCCTGGCTCGCCGGCACGGCGCTGGTGCATTCGACCCTCGTCATGGAGAAGCGCGACGCCTTGAAGGTGTGGACCTTGCTGCTCGCCATCCTCACCTTCTCGCTGTCGCTTCTCGGCACTTTCCTGGTACGCTCGGGCGTGCTGACCTCGGTGCACGCTTTCGCCTCCGATCCGCGGCGTGGCGTCTTCATCCTCGCGATCCTCACCGCCTTCATCGGCGGCGGCCTGACGCTTTTTGCGGCGCGCGCCGGCGAGCTCAAAGCCGGCGGGCTCTTCGCCCCGATCTCGCGTGAAGGGGCGCTCGTCTTGAACAATCTGCTCCTCGCCTCGGCGGCGGCCGCGGTGCTCATCGGCACCCTCTATCCGCTCGCCCTCGAGGCACTGACGGGCGACAAGATCTCGGTCGGCCCTCCCTATTTCAATGCGACGGTGCCGCCGCTTCTCGCGCCGCTGCTGCTCGCGCTGCCCTTCGGGCAATCGCTTGCCTGGAAGCGCGGCGATCTCTACGGCACGGCGCAGCGGCTATTCGTCGCCTTCGGCCTCTCGGCGCTCCTCGCCTTCGGGCTCATCGCGGTCGAGATCGGCGGCCCGGTGCTGGCGCCTCTAGGCGTCGGGCTCGGCGCATTCGTCGTGCTGGGCTCGGTCGCCGAGATCGTCACCCGCTCCTGGCCGGCCGGCGCCACCTTGCGGCTCGCCCTGCGGCGCGCCGCAGGGTTGTCGCGCCAGGCCTATGGCTCGGCGCTCGCCCATATCGGCCTTGGTCTCACCGTCATCGGCATCGCTGCGACTGCCTGGCACAGCGAGACCATCACCTTGATGAGCCTTGGCGACACGCGCGAGGTCGGCGGCTACACCGTGACGCTTGCCAAGCTGTCACCGGTTCAGGGTCCGAATTATCGCGAGACGGCGGCCGTTTTCAGGGTCGCGAGCGCCGGCGTGCCGCAAGGCGATGTCGTCTCGACGAAGCGTATCTACACCGTGCGCGGCACGCCGACCACGCAGGTCGGCCTCATGACGCAGGGCTTGAGCCAGATCTACGCTTCGCTCGGCGATAGCGAGCCCGACGGGCGCATCGGGGTGCGCCTCTACTGGAAGCCCTTCGTGCTGCTCATCTGGCTCGGCGCGCTGGTGATGGCGGCAGGCGGCGCGCTGTCGCTCTCCGATCGGCGCCTGCGCATCGGCTTCGCGGCGGTGAGTAGCTTCGGTCGCGCGAGCGCTCCGGCGGCGCCGGCCGAATGATGCGCCTTCGCCTCACGCCGCTCGCGGCGTTCGCGCTCTTTGCAGGCCTTGCGCTGGCGCGCCCGGCGCTCGCGGTCGAGGCCAACGAGGTGCTCGCCGATCCGAAGCTCGAGGCGCGCGCGAGGGTGCTCTCGGGCGAGTTCCGCTGCCTCGTCTGCCAGAACGAATCGATCGATGAATCCAACGCCCAGCTCGCCCATGACCTGCGCGTCCTTATCCGCGAGCAGCTCGTGGCTGGGCGCAGCGATGCGCAGATCCGCGATTTCCTGGTCGACCGCTACGGCCAGTTCGTTCTGTTGAAGCCGCGCTTCGACGGCGAGACCCTGCTGCTTTGGCTCGGGCCTTTCCTGATCCTCGCCATTGGAGCCGGGCTGATCGGCGTTGCGGCGCGGCGGCGGCGCATCGCGGCCGCAGATGCGCCGCTCTCGGCGGAGGAGCGGGCCGAGCTCGAGCGCCTCGAGGCGCAGTAGCGCGAGTTGCATCGCGCCTCATCCCAGAGCGCTTGCGGGCGGCATGGCGCGCGGGCACAGTTCTCGCGGATGCGGCGGCGACTGCCGACCCGGCGAGGGAGGACGCGGATGAAGCTCTCGGGATGGCTCTGTGCCTTTGCACTCCTCGCCGCGCCGGCGGTGGCACAGCCCACCGCGCAATGGGTCGGCAGCTGGGGCGCGAGCTCCTCCGATGCGCTGCCTGGAGTGACGCCCGCCGACCCAGCCCTTCAATGACCAGACCGTGCGCACCATCGCGCATCCGAGCCTCGGGGGGCCGGCCTTGCGGCTTCGCCTGTCGAATACACTCGGCACGGCGCGGCATGCCATAGGCGCGGTGCATGTCGCCCGCTGGGAGGAAGGAGCGATCGTGCCGGGCAGCGATCACGCGGTGACCTTCGGGGGGTGAGGCCGCGACGACGATCCCGAAAAATGCCGTCCTGCTCAGCGATCCGGTCGAGCTGCAGGTCGGAAATCTCGCGGACATCGCCGTGAGCATCTATTTCCCGGCGGATACCGGGCCGATCACCGAGCATGCGCTCGCCGTCGAGACGAGCTTCGTCGCGCCGGGCAATGCGACGGCAGAGCCGACCTTGCCTGGTGCCACGAAATTGGATGTGCGGCCGGTGCTGAGCGCGGTCGATGTGCGCCGCCCCGACGCGGTCGCCGTAGTAACGCTGGGCGATTCGATCACCGACGGGCAGCATTCGACGGTCGATGCCGACGCCCGTTACCCCGATGCGCTGGGCGACGACCAGATATTCTATCACGGTCTGTTGGCGACGTGATGTCGGGGCGCAGGCGTTGAGATCTGGGCTTTCGTTCCGATGCCCGATCACGATGCCGACGGGCTGTCGCGTACTGGCGCTTCGTCCCGCTCGCGCCGGCACTCTGTCCTGTCCGATTACAAATTGTTCATCGACCGGACAGCCGCTCGCAACCGGCTCGCGACCATACCATTTCCTTGCGGACTGGCGGAAAACCAAAGGTCGGAGGAGTTCTCGTGATGAGCACGCACAGCACCGTTCCAGCTGCCTCGCGGCGTCGGCGCTTAACGCTGGTTTCTGGTGTCGCCGCCCTGGCGCTCATGGCATTCGCCGGGTTCGAGGCCGGTATCGCGGTGCCGAGCCTTCCGGCTCACGCCGAGACGACCCAGGCGCTGCTGCAAGGCTCGGCGATCGGCTCGCCTGCGGCGCTCGCGCCCGTCTCCTTCGCGGATCTGGTCGAGAAGGTGAAGCCCGCCGTTATCTCGGTGAAGGTCAAGATCCTCGAGCAGGACGCGCAGCCGATGGCCTTCGGCGGCAGTGGCGGCGACGACGAGCTGCCCTTCCCGAACCTGCCGCGCAATCATCCGCTCAACCGCCTGTTCGGGCCGTTCGGCCAGGGCGGATCCGGTGGCCAGACGCCGAAGCGTTTCGGCGAGGCGCTGGGCTCGGGCTTCTTCATCTCGGCCGACGGCTATGCGGTGACCAACAACCATGTGGTCGATAAGGCGAAGACCGTCTCGATCACGACCGATGACGGCAAGACCTATACGGCGAAGGTGGTCGGCACCGATCCGAAGACCGACGTCGCGCTGATCAAGGTCGATGGCCGCTCGGATTTCCCCTTCGTCAAGCTCGCCAGCGCCTCGCCGCGCATCGGCGACTGGGTGCTCGCGGTCGGTAACCCCTTCGGGCTCGGCGGCACGGTCACGGCCGGCATCGTGTCGGCGCGCGGCCGCGACATCGGCGCCGGCCCTTATGACGACTTCCTGCAGATCGACGCGCCGGTCAATCGCGGCAATTCGGGCGGCCCGACCTTCGATCTTTCCGGCAATGTCGTCGGCGTGAACACGGCGATCTACTCGCCGTCGGGCGGCAGCGTCGGCATCGCCTTCGCGATTCCCTCGCAAACCGTGCAGTCCGTCGTCGACCAGCTCAAGGCATCCGGCACGGTGACGCGCGGCTATATCGGCGTGCAGATCCAGCCGGTCACCGCCGATCTCGCCGACGGCCTCAGCCTCAAGGAGGCGAAAGGCGCGCTCGTCGCGAATGTCGAGGGCGACAGCCCGGCTGGAAAGGCGGGCTTGAAGGCGGGCGATGCGATCCTCGCAGTCAATGGTCACGACATCGCCGATGCGAAGGAATTGTCGCGCGACATCGCGGCGCTGAAGCCCGGCGACAAGGCGTCGCTCTCGGTGTGGCGTGACGGCGAGGCCAAGAGCATCGAGGTTACGATCGCCAAATTCCCGACGACCGAGAAGGTCGCCAAGGCCTCGCCCAGCGACGACAGTGTCGAGTCCGGTTCGAAGCTCGGCCTCTCGCTCGCTCCAGCGAGCGAGGTCGGCAAGGGCAAGGGCGTTGCCATCGTCCGCGTCGACCCGGAGAGCCCGGCCGCCGAGCGGGGCCTGCAGCCGGGCGATGTAATCACCAACGCCGCCGGCAAGACCGTCTCGACGCCGGAGGATGTCAAGAAAGCCGTCGCCGACGCCAAGCGCGAGGGCCGCAAGGCCGTGCTGCTGCGGGTCGAGCGCGAGGGCAACAGTCAATACGTTGCGGTCCCCTTCGCGGGCTGAGACGCTAAGGAGTTCGGAGCGCCGGCCGGTGCATCCCGTCGCCCCCGCGACGGTCGGCAATTCCGAACGCGGCGGGCTGGGGCCTCCTCAGCCCGCCGTTGCCTTTTCGGGAGGCGCGCCGCCGCGTCTCGAGTGAGGGTTGAGGCGCCATCGTCTCTCTTGTGAAATCGGCAATCTGCCTTATTTTCTGCGATGGCCATGAAAATACTTGTTGTCGAAGACGATCATGATGCCGCGGCCTATATCCAGAAGGCATTGCGGGAGGAGGGGCATGTCGTCGATCGGGCCTCGGACGGGCTCGACGGCTATGCGCTGGCGCGCGAGGGCAGCTACGATGTCCTGATCGTCGACAGGATGCTGCCGAAGCTCGACGGCCTGTCGCTGGTGCGCTCCTTGCGCGAGCAGGATGTGGAGACGCCGGTGCTCTTCCTCTCGGCGCTCGGCCAGGTCGACGACCGGGTGAAGGGTTTGAGAGCCGGCGGTGACGATTATCTCACCAAGCCCTATGCCTTCTCGGAGCTCCTCGCCCGCATCGAGGTGCTAGCGCGGCGGCGCAGCTCGAGCCCGGCACGCGAGGAGACGGTCTACCATGTAGGCGATCTCGAGCTCGACCGGCTGTCGCGCCGCGTGACGCGCGCCGGCCAGACGCTCGATCTGCAGCCGCGCGAGTTCCGTCTGCTCGAATATATGATGCGCCATGCGGGCCAGGTGGTGACGCGCACCATGCTGCTCGAGCATGTCTGGGACTATCATTTCGACCCGCAGACCAATGTCATCGACGTGCATGTGTCGCGGCTGCGCGGCAAGATCGACAAGGGGTTCGACCGCCCATTGCTGCAGACCGTGCGCGGAGCCGGATATGTGATACGTGACGGCGCTCGCTAAGCTCGTCCGGACCACCGCCTTTCGGCTCACGGTCGCCTACGCGCTCATCTTCGCCATCATCTCGCTCGGCGTGCTCGGCTATGTGGCCTGGAGCGGCAAGCGGCTCGTCGAGCAGGGCATGCGCGAGACGGTCGCAGCCGAGGTCAACGGCCTGATCGACCAGTATAATATCGGCAATATGCGCGGCCTCGTGCGCAGCGTCGATCAGCGTGTGCGCCGGCCGGGCTCATCGCTCTATCTCGTGACGACGCTGGTCGGCGAAGCGCTTGCCGGCAATGTGGCGCGCCTGCCGGCGAGCGTGCTCGCGACGACTGGCGACCATCCGGACACACCCTATGAGCGGCTGGACGATCCCGACGGGGTGATCCACCACGCCTATGTGCGGGTCTTCTTCCTGCCCGGTGGCTTTCGCCTCGTGGTCGGGCGCGATCTCGATGAGCTGAACAGCTTGGGTTCCGCGGTCAGAAGCGCCTTCGTTCTGGCGCTCGTCGTGCTCACGGGGTTTGGCCTCGTCGGCGGCTTCGTGGTGGCGCGCCGCGTACTCGCCCGCATCGATTCCATGACGGCGAGCGCCAATGCCATCATGTCGGGCGAGCTCGCCAAGCGCCTGCCGCTCTCGGGCTCGAATGACGAGCTCGACCGGCTCGCCGCCTCCTTGAATACCATGCTCGACCGCATCGGCGAGCTGATGGCGGGACTGAAGGAGGTGTCGGACAATATTGCGCATGACCTCAAGACGCCGCTGACGCGCCTGCGCAACGGCGCCGAGGAGGCGCTGCGCGTCTCGGCCGATCCGCAGCAATATCGGGCGGCTCTTGAGCGCACCATCGAGGAGAGCGACAACCTCATCAGTGTCTTCAACGCGCTCTTGATGATCGCGAGAGCCGAAGGCGGGCGAGTCGCCGAGAACATGACGCAATTCGATGCGGCCGAGATCGCCCGCTCCGTCGTCGAGCTCTACGAGCCCCTCGCCGAGGAGGCAGGCGTCTCCCTGTCGGTCCAGGCGCCCGCCGCGCTCGAGGCGCACGGCAATCGAGAGCTCGTCGGCCAGGCGCTCGCCAATCTCGTGGACAACGCCTTGAAATACGCCAAGCCCATCGAGAGCGGGGATGCCGCGAAGGGCGACGCCGCTGCGCCGTCGGCATCGGTCTCGGTTCAGGTGTCGGCGCGCGCCAACGGAAGCGGAGGCACCGAGGTGTCGGTCGCCGATCATGGGCCAGGCATCCCCGCGGCTGATCGCGAGCGGGTGCTCGAGCGCTTCGTGCGGCTCGAGACGAGCCGCACGCGGCCGGGCTTTGGCCTCGGCTTGAGCCTCGCCAACGCTGTCATGCGGCTGCATGGTGGATCGCTGAAGCTCGAGGACAATCATCCGGGCCTGCGCGCCACGCTCTCCTTCCCGCCGCCTCTCGCCGGAGCCTCCACGTGAATGATGTTGCCGCCGCGCTGCAGGATCGGCATCGGGGACGTCGAGCGCTGATCGAGCGCATCGTGGCTGCGCCGCGCCTGCCGCAGGGCGTGAAGGCGGGGCTCTCCGACGTCATAGAG
>Ga0318563_10000427_pt1 | contig 17582 bp, 13 predicted proteins | sample GRESIP066b5f19_FD_203689 | JGI IMG/M metagenome (GOLD analysis project Ga0318563, IMG submission 203689) | Tropical soil microbial communities from Luquillo Experimental Forest, Puerto Rico - GRE.SIPMG.066b5f19 | ecosystem: Environmental > Terrestrial > Soil > Tropical forest > Bulk soil... | reverse complement strand
GAATAAGGATGTACAGATTATTGAAAAAAGGCAGGACTTGCAAAGGTCTTGCTTTTTTTATGCGGGTGTGTGGAAGACCGGGTAGAAGGACCCTTCGGTGAAAAATTATTCTGGCCAATACCTGTCGAATTTCTTTTCTTTGCAAAACTTTTATGAACATGTCCAATAAAGCTTTTCGACAACCTGCAGTCCTCTTACTGGAAGACGGAACCCTTCACCATGGTATGGCCTTTGGCACCCTGGGAACCACGTCTGGGGAAATCTGTTTCAATACAGGTATGACCGGCTACCAGGAAGTGTTCACGGACCCCAGCTATTTTGGCCAGGTACTGATTATGAACAGCGTTCACATCGGCAACTACGGGGTCAAAGATTCTGATGTAGAGTCTGGGAGTGTCAAGATTCGGGGACTCATCGGAAGAAACCTCGAGGACCAGTTCTCCCGCAAACAGGCAAAAGGCTCCCTGGATGATTATCTGAAAGCAAACCAGATTGTCTGCATAGAAGGAGTCGACACCCGCGCACTGGTAACCCATGTCCGGGTGAAAGGAGCGATGAACTGCGTCATTTCCTCGGTTATAACGGATATGGATGCACTAAAGGCCGAACTATCCAAAACCCCGTCTATGGACGGGCTGGAGCTTGCTTCCAAGGTTACCACCGACAATTCCTATGAAGCAGGAGATCCCGCCTCACCGATAAAAATCGCCGTACTGGATTACGGAATCAAAAGACACATCCTTCAATGCATGGTTGACCGCGGAGCTCATGTAAAAGTTTTCCCTGCGAAAACGCAAATATCGGCCCTGAGGGATTTTAACCCGGGCGGTTATTTTATTTCCAACGGTCCGGGTGATCCTGCCGCCATGGACTACGCCATTACCACTGTCAGGGACATACTGAAAGAAAAAAAACCCCTGTTTGGCATCTGCCTGGGACACCAGCTCCTGGCTCTTGCCAATGATATCCCGACCTTTAAAATGCACCATGGACATCGGGGATTGAATCACCCTGTCAAAAACCTGGTAACGGGAAGATGCGAGATCACCACCCAAAACCATGGATTTGGCGTAGATCCGGAATCTGTCCGGAAAAAATCCAATGTCGAGATCACCCATGTTAACCTTAATGACGAATCGATTGAAGGAATCCGCCTGACAGACAAGCCGGCGTTCTCCGTGCAGTATCATCCCGAGTCCACTCCCGGACCTCATGACAGCCGGTACCTGTTCGATGAATTTATCGCGATGATCAAAAAGCAGTGACCGGCAGGGGTTAAGCCCAGCTGATTTGGCTTCATTTTTCCCTGGTTGCCAGCAGAATCAGCCGGGGAGATTTTTTCACATCGTAAGGCCGGAGCTGGTAATCCCCGAATACCTCCTTGATCTGCAACCCGTGGTAGCAGAACATCTCGGAAAAATCCCCCAGGGAAAATTTCGCCACTCTCTCCACGAATTCCAGCGGCTCTTTCCTGCTTTCATCCTCTACCAGGATCCTTTTGTAAAAATGTGTCTCATCAAACCACCGGGTCATATAAAAGGTAACAGCCTCCACTTGTTTCTCGGACCTGGGAATGAAATGATCTTCCACATAAGCCGAATTCAGGTAATCCACTACCAACAATCCCGATCTTTTTAGACAGCGTGAAATGGTCCGGACCGCTGCATAGTGTTCACGGTCGGACCTGAAATACCCAAAACTGGTGAAGAAGTTGAATGCGAAATCGAAATAATTGATCATGAAGGGCAGTCGCATGTCATGTACATAGAAGTGAAGATTTCCTGAATCAAACCGTCTCGCATATGCGATATTTTCTGGCGCCAGATCGATCCCGGTGACATCAAATCCTTTGCTGGCAAGGATTCTGGCATGCCGTCCCCTTCCACAGGCAATGTCCACCATCTTCGACCCCAGGGCAGGGACAAGCAACTCCAGGAGGCGGTCTATGAATGAAACAGCTTCCTGGTGATCGTGTTCAGCATACAATTGATGATAGTAAGGAGAGTTGAACCACTCCAGGAACCAGTTCGCGGGGACCTTCATGGAAGAAGAGGGTTTTGTCCTCAAAAATAGTCCAGTAATTCAGGTCAGCCCACAGAATTTTTAATCCGGACCATAACCACGCTGTTTCATGGAGCGGTTGATGGGAATCCGGACCATTCAAAAAAAAAGGTAACCCCCCGGTCATTGATTTTTTTATGATTTTTTAGGGAGACCGGTAAAATTCCCCGATTATGTGTTAATTGAGTATTTTCCATTGGCTTAATCGCTTATTTTTGTGATTCAATTAAACCTTATTAATTGTGGCATTGATCAAGAGTATATCCGGCATTAGGGGAACAATTGGAGGGAAACCCGGTGAAAATTTAACTCCTGTGGATATTGTCAGGTTTACAGCGGCATTTGGTAGTTGGGTAAAGGAAAAAAACAAGGGCAGAAAGATTGTCGTCGGCCGGGACGGGCGCATCAGTGGGGAAATGGTCCGCAACCTTGTCGTGAGTACCCTCGCCGGACTGGGCCTGGATTTAATTGACCTGGGGTTATCCACCACGCCAACCGTGGAACTTGCTGTCAGGTGGGAGCAGGCTGCTGGTGGCATTATCATTACGGCCAGTCACAACCCGCAGGAATGGAATGCCCTGAAATTACTCAACCACGAAGGGGAATTTCTCAGTGCCGAAGACGGGGCCGTCGTTCTTGAAAAAGCAGAAAAGGAAGATTTTGTTTTTGCCACCGCCGATAAACTGGGCAATTGCTTTCATGATAAGACATACCTGCGCAAACACGTTGAAGCTGTTCTCCATTATCCCCTGGTAGATGTAAAAGCCATCAGGCAGAAACAATACCGAATCGTAGTGGATGTGATCAATTCCTCCGGCGCCATCTTTGTTCCGGAATTACTTAAGGAACTGGGTGCCGAAGAGGTTATTGTGCTCAACGAAGAGATCAGCGGAAAATTTGCGCACAATCCGGAACCTTTACCCGAAAACCTGGCGGCCCTCGGTTCCGTAGTCCAGAAAACCAAAGCCGATTTGGGGATCGCAGTGGATCCTGATGTGGACAGGCTGGCTTTCGTATGCGAGGACGGAAGCATGTTTGGTGAGGAATATACCCTGGTATCTGTCGCAGACTATGTACTGGGAAAGAGGACCGGTAATACGGTGAGCAATATGAGCAGCACCAAGGCGCTGAAGGAGATCACCCTGAAGCACGGAGGACAGTATTTCCCGTCAGCGGTAGGAGAGGTGAATGTAGTGAACAAAATGAAGCAGGTAAATGCCGTCATCGGCGGCGAAGGAAATGGCGGTATCATCGTTCCTGATTTGCATTATGGAAGGGATGCCATGATTGGCATAGGGTTGTTTCTCAGTGCGCTGGCCCAGCATAAAAATGGAATCAAGTCTTTTCGCGCAAAATATCCGGATTATTTTATCTCCAAAAACAAAATTGAGCTGCGCAATGGCATCGATGTGAAAGATGTCTTTGAGAAAATAAAAAAGAAATACAAGAATCAGCCCGCCAATACCGAAGACGGTTTAAAAATTGAATTTGACAACGACTGGGTTCATTTGCGTACATCGAATACAGAACCTATCATCAGGATCTACGCTGAAAGCAATTTCGAAACGACTGCCAATAATATCGCCCTGCGCCTGATGCAGGATATCAAGGAATTTATCTGATCGCGCCCCCAGGCTGTGTTCCAGCGGGTGTTTTCCATGAAGCGGGCCCGGCAGGGCCAATGCACCTGTATTTTCTTATCTTTGCGCCCATCCAAAACCTAAAACAAATACCGCGGCCAACGGTAAACGTATGGAGAGAATCTATCTAGACAATGCAGCGACCACCCCGCTGGATCCAAGGGTCCTCGATGCCATGATGCCCTATCTGACCGAGAAGTTCGGGAATCCTTCGTCCATTTATTCCTATGGAAGAGAGAGCAGGCTGGCCATTGAAACAGCCCGTAAGTCAGTTGCCGGAATACTTCACGCACACCCTGCGGAGATATTTTTCACCAGTGGCGGAACAGAGAGCAGCAACACAGCCATTTGTTGCGCAATTCGGGATCTTGGCTGCACACACATCATTACCTCACCCATTGAGCATCATGCCACACTGCACACCGTTGAACATCTCCACAAACAGGAGCATTGTAAACTCAGCTTTGTCAAGGTGCTTCCCAATGGACATATCGACCTGGAAAACCTGAAGGAACTACTTTCTTCGGCCCGGGAAAAATGCCTGGTCAGCCTGATGCATGCCAACAATGAGGTCGGCAACATGCTGGACCTGGAGGCAGCCGGTCAACTTTGCAGGCAGTTTGATGCCATTTTCCATTCCGATACCGTCCAGACCGTAGGACATTTTCCTTTTGACCTGCGTCAGACCCACGTTCACTTTATCACAGGGGCCAGCCACAAATTTCACGGACCAAAAGGGGTGGGCCTGCTCTATATTAACGAGAAAATCAGGATCAACCCTTATCTGCACGGCGGTTCGCAGGAGAGGAATATGAGGGCCGGAACAGAGAACCTGTATGGTATTGTTGGTTTTGCCAAAGCCCTTGAACTGGCCGCAGCCCGGTACGAAGAGGACGGCATGTATGTCGGTGCACTGAAAAAATATATGTACGATCAGCTGAAACTGCAAATACCTGCTGTCAGCTTTAATGGTGATCCCCTGGGCAGAAGCCTGTACACGGTTTTAAGTGTGAACTTTCCAAAGACGGAAAAAAGCGAAATGTTGCTATTCAACCTCGACATCAACCATATTTGCGCTTCCGGTGGCAGCGCCTGCACCAGCGGTGTAGACCAGGGTTCCCATGTGATCCGTGCATTCAATTATGATCCCAACCGGGTAACGGTCCGGTTTTCTTTTTCCAAGGACAACACAAGGGACGAACTGGATCTGACAATCCGCAAACTCCGGGAAATCATCTGAAATCCGTTTTTCGTTAACTTCGGCAATCTTCGGTTTGTAAATTGACTGTGATATGCCAAGAACATTGCTTTGCCTGGGGACCATCCTGTTGCTGACAGCCTCCGGAAAATTACCCTTTTCGGGTACAAACAGATGTATCATTCAGTTGGATACCGGGATTGTTGCCACGCACCCTGCCTGGAGCTATCAATCCAATATTTATGAGGTTAACCTTCGGCAATATACGCCGGAAGGTACGTTCAAGGCCTTTGAAAAATCCTTGCCCCGCCTGCGGAAAATGGGAGTGGAGATACTGTGGTTTATGCCCATCAATCCGATCGGCGTAGAAGGGAGAAAGGACAGCCCCGCTGACCTGGGCAGTTATTATTCAGTGAGGGATTACTATGGCGTGAACCCTGAATTCGGCAATCTGCAACAATGGATTTCCCTGGTAGAAAAGGCCCATCGGATGGGCTTCCGGGTTATTCTCGACTGGGTGCCCAACCACTCTTCCCCGGACAACGGCTGGATCACGTCGCATCCCGATTTTTACAAGAAGGACAGCGCCGGTCATCCCCTCATACCCAATAACTGGACCGACACCCGCAAGCTGGATTATGATAACCGTGAATTGAGGGATTCAATGACGGCTGCCATGGCGTTCTGGGTAAAGAAGACGGATATTGATGGCTTTCGGTGCGATGTGGCCGGTGACGTACCGGATGATTTCTGGAAGGAAACCATTGCCAGCCTCCGGCGCATAAAACCCATTTTCATGCTGGCAGAAGGGGACAAGCCCAGCCTCAACGAGGATGGATTTGATGCAACCTATGCCTGGAATGTCATGAACCAGGCTTACGGGATCTTCCCGGGAAAATCAACGGTCAGCCAGCTGGATTCGGTTATCCGTCATAACGATGATGTTTATCCGAAAACTGCTTTCCGGATGTATTATACGACAAACCACGATGAAAACAGCTGGAATGGAACTGAGTTTGAACGGTTCGGGGATGGATACAAGACTTTTGCGGTATGGGCCTTTACCATGGACAAAAGCATTCCTCTCCTCTACAGTGGCCAGGAAGAGCCAAACAGGAAGCGGCTGAAATTCTTTGCTCGGGACAACATTCAATGGGGTCAATACGAGTTGGCAGGGTTTTATACGGCGCTGAACCATTTACGACGCTCGACGCCTGCTCTGGCGGCTGACGCTTCGTTTTCGGAGGTCAGCGCCGGACCAGCCCGGGGGATCTATGCCTACCTTCGGGAAAAGGAAGGCAAAAAGCTGCTGGTATTGCTCAACTTCTCGGGGACGGCACAGGAATTTTCCATCGCCGACAAGAGAATTGAAGGCCGTGCGAGAAATGTGTTTGCCGCAGCGGATAAAACCCTGAAAGCCGGGGACAAATTCACCCTGCTGCCCTGGGACTACCTTGTCTATGATTATAATTTCCAGTAAGTACGAAATCGCCATGCAGGTGTCGACCAAATCCCTATGCAGTATATTATCGGAGTAGATATGGGAACATCCGGGACTAAAGCCATCGCCCTGGATACCGGTGGCAAAGTACTTGAAGCCGCCTACCAGTCCTATCCCCTTTTTACGTCATTCCCCGGGGCCCATGAGCTGGAACCTTCGCTGCTCCTGGATGCCGTACTCCAAACGATCAGGGCCGTAACCCAAAAGATGGATCCAGCTTCCGGGTTGATGGCGATCAGTTTCAGCTCGGCCATGCACAGCCTGATGGCTGTTGACGGTCTGGGTAACCCGCTGACCAGGATCATTACCTGGGCTGATCTTCGCAGCCGGGATGAAGCCGCAAACCTGAAATCCACAGAAGCTGGCAGGCGTATTTATCAGAACACCGGAACCCCTGTCCATCCCATGTCTCCTCTTTGCAAAATCCTCTGGTTGAAAAAGGAACAGCCGGAAATTTTTTCTCTCACCGGTAAATTTATTTCAGTCAAGGAATTTATCTGGTTTCGTCTTTTCGGAAAGTACATGGTTGATTTTTCTCTGGCTTCAGGTACGGGTTTGTTTGACATTCGCCGGCTACACTGGGATAAAGAGGCCCTGGAGGTAGCCGGGATTACCGAAAATCATTTGTCAGACCCTGTTCCACCTACCCACATGGAAAAAATGACGGGAAATTCCCTTGCAGGTAGACTGGGGGTTCCCGAAGGACTTCCCTTTGTAATAGGTGGCAGTGACGGATGCCTGGCCAACCTGGGCACGAGCGCCATTTCCCATCACGATATGGCGCTTACCATCGGCACGAGCGGTGCTGTGCGTATGATATCCCCCACACCCGTGGAGGATCCGGAGGCAAGAATCTTCAATTATATTCTCACAGAAAACCTGTATGTGACCGGAGGGGCCATTAACAATGGCGCGCTGGTTGTTAAATGGTTTGCCGAGCAGTTTATGGAACCGAATTCGGGCCATCCGGGAAATCTGATGAAATACCTGGACGAAATCCGCGATTTACCTGCGGGCAGCGATGGGCTTATTTTCCTGCCTTATTTATATGGAGAGCGGTCACCTGTCTGGGATGCGGATGCCCGGGCCGTATTTTTCGGGATTCAAAGCAGCCACGGACCCAGGCAGTTTCTTCGCGCAGTGGTGGAAGGGATCTCTTTTTCCCTCTACCAGATTTCACTCATCCTCCGCGAAAAAATTGGGCCGGCTGAAAAAATCTATGCCTCCGGCGGATTTATTCAGTCCTCCCCCTGGCTGCAAACAGTTTCAGACATATTTAACCAGGAATTGTACCTGACCAGCGACGTAGATGCCTCCTCCATCGGTGCTGCCATCATGGGGTTCTATGCTCTGGGGATAATCAGGAGTCTGGATGAATCAAAAAAAATGATCTCTGTGCAGGATGCTTATCGCCCTGTTCAACGTGAACATGGGATGTATATGAAGAATTATTCACTGTTTGCAATACTCTATGAAAAGTTAAAACCGGCATTTGAACAAATCAGTCACTTGTAAAACAATTTTTTATGCCATGTAAACCAGCAGCCATTGTGTTCAGTCTTGTATTCCTGGTTTTTTCCTGTGCACAGGCCCAGCAGGATACCACCTATGCTGAAAGACTTGGATTTCCCAGGGGGGCTATAGTAGTCATACTGCATGTCGATGACGCGGGAATGTCATTTGATTCCAATAAGGGCGCAGAAGAGGCAATGGATCAGGGGATTGCCTCTTCGGCCAGTGTGATGATGCCCTGCTCCTGGGTTCCGGGCTTTGTCCATTATTTACATGATCACCCCCGGACCGATGCAGGATTGCACCTGACGCTTACTTCCGAATGGAAAGATTACCGGTGGCCGCCGGTGGCGGGCAAGTCAAGGGTCCCGGGCCTGACAGATCCTGAAGGGGCTATGTGGAGGGACGTAGAGGATGTTGTCAAACACGCTACCGGCGACGAGGTGGAAACGGAAATACGGGCACAGGTAGAAAAGGCGCTGCAGATGGGATTTCAGCCGACCCACATGGACTCGCATATGGGTACCCTGTTTGCCTCGCCGGAATTTATCCAGCGCTATATAAAAGTTGGGATGGCCTATAAAATCCCGGTCATGTTCCCGGGTGGTCACAATACGCTGATCCGGCAGCAGCTCGGTGCCACCGCAGTCACTCTGCAAATGACCAAAATGATTGGCCAGATGCTCTGGAAGGCAGGCCTGCCTGTTCTGGACGATCTCCACAACGAAAGCTATGGCTGGAAGCCCCCTGCAGGCATGGCTCCCAGTACCGAAAACTGGGGCCGGTTCAAAACGCAGCAGTACATCTCCTCCTTTAAAAAACTAAGGCCCGGGATAACGATGGTCATCATGCACTGCACGGATCCGGGTGATTATTTCAGGTATATCACCGATTCGGGGCCTACCCGCCAGGCAGACCTGAAAGCCATGCTCAGCCCGGAACTGAAAGAATTTATTTTGAAGGAAGGCATCATCATCACGACCTGGCGTGAATTAAAAGAACGCAGGGACAAACTGAATTAGAAAATCTGCAGGCCGTAAAAAACTATTTTCAGAGAAGACAGGACCCCGTATGGGCACAAAAAAATCCAGACAATATTTGCTGGACTTTTTGTGTGTTTTGTAAACTATTTTCAGAAGGGATCAGACAGGATCTTGGACCAAAAACGGGCTTGATTTATTTATGACACAAATTTACAGCTATTCCAAATGACCGGATATCCGGAGAGGAAATGTTTATACCTGCAAAAGAAAATATGGATATTCTTACCTGATTCTTAACATTTCTTTGGGTAAAACCCCGAATTCTTTCTTAAATGCTTTGGCAAAATTACTGAGGTTGGAGAAGCCAATTTCGAGGCCTGCCTCCTTCACCGAATAGGATCCGGAAAGCAGCATTTCTTTGGCTTTTTCGAGGCGGTTGCGGTTGTAAAATTCGTACAACTTCATGCCATATACGGTTTTAAACTTTGATTTGAGTTTGGTGGAACTCATCATGGCCGTTTTGGAGAGCACTTCTATGGAAGGGAATTTTTCGAGTTTGCCGTTGGTCAGTATTTCTTCCACCTCTCTCAGGGCCCGAATGTCTTTTTCCTTTTCCCTCACTTTCTTCCCGGTAATGTTTCTTCCAGAAATTCCTTTTTCAAGAAAAGTGCTCAGAAATTTTTCCGTCAGCATGAGTATGCGGTTCTGCAGGACGAGGTTACTTAAGGGAGACTGCGTATCTGTGGCAAAAATATCATCCAGGAGCTTGCGGTACTCAAAGGTGATGGGAACTCTATTGACATTGCGAAGGCGCTGACCGGTATACAGCATGAGATCCAGGAGAATATCTCTTTTCAGACACTTCTGAACAAATTCGGGACGAAACAGAATGCCGACGATCCGAAGTGCCGAATTTCTCGAATAGGTTAATTCCAGGTCGTAATTGGTAGAAGACAGGAATATGCTGTTTCTTTTCGGACTCTTGTCAGTGATGGAATCGTTAGGCTCACTCACCTTGAAGAATCCAGCGACATCCACCTGGTGAAAGGCCAGGTTTAGTCCATATTCGGCAGACTTTTTTCTAAGGAGAATCAGGTCATCGTGGAGGACAAAATTCAGAATGACGAAGGAGATTTCCTGGCTGATGGTGGAGGCGTATATATACCCATTGCCTAACTCTTCTGGAAGCTGTAATTTTTTTTCGATGACGGGAACATTCAGGTATTTTCCCAGTCCCTTCAACCAGCTTCTGTAATCTCTTAAAGGATAAGTGTATCTGACCATCAGCCAACCTTTTTACGAGCTTGCAAAAATCACTGTCAGCTTGCTGATTCAAGATATGAAAATTAAGCCAGATACCCGAAGCCCGGTGTAATGTTTTACCGTGAAACAATAAATACGGCGGCTGGGAATTCTCCTTTTCCCATGTCGTCCTGAAAATATAGTTTAACCTTCATGTACTGACCCCAGCCCCCGAATGTTTTCCTTGTTACTTTGATTGAAGGATGATCAGCTGGTGCAGGAGATTATCGCCGTTGGCGGTCAGTCTGACTACATAGGCACCTGTGGCCATTCTGCCCGGGTTGTTTACAAGGGCAAAATTCTGTCTTCCGCTAAGTTCCTGCCATACCGTTTCACTGATTTTTTTTCCGGACAGGTCATATACCTCCATCTTGGCGTTGCGGATTGATTTATCTGTTTGGACAAAAATGTTGTTGTTCTCCACGACCGTCGGAAAAATCTTGATCCCCTGAATGACCTCGTTTTGGACTCTGACGATTTTGGTGAACGAACTGAAACCGTATTTGTCAACCATCTCCAGGCGGTAGTAGGAAATTCCAGGAATTGGTGACAGGTCATTGTAGCTATAGATCAGCTCATAGGCATGAGTCGAATCCGTTTGTTGGGTAGCTACCTTCGCCTGGGTCTGGAAACTGACACCGTCCCCGCTTCTTTCCACCAGGAAGTATTGGTTGTTGGCTTCCATCATCGTTTCCCAGTCCAGCATGACAGTACCATTTGACAAAATCTGCCCGCTGAACCCGGCGATGGTGGGAGGCTGGGATGTTCCGCCTGACAAGCTGATGGTTGCCCGGGGAGCGCCTTGATTGTGAAAATATTCAAATACCATGTCATAATTCCCGCTGAGGTTGGCGGAGTAAGAAGTAGTGCCATAAGGCTGGTCGTTCCAGCTATTGATCACCCATGTATTTCCTCCGTCCAGGCTGAACCGGTATCCACCGGCCCCGCCTACCGTAAATGTATAATGTCCCGAATTGATGGTCTGCTGCAACCTGTACCGGACACTGAACTGTTGGGTCTGTATGGAACAATTGCTGGTGCTGTAGGTCGTGACTGAACCGCTGGCTCCGAAATTTTCATCAAAATTCAGGCTGCTGTTGGCGCCTTCGGAGACGTAACCTTTGTAGGTATCAAAATTCATTCCCTGGTATACATACCCATTCCACACATCGTTTGTTCCGTAGAGGGCCGGATTCCCATTGCCAACACAGGAGGGGGTAATATTAAATGAGACCTGATTACCCAGGAAATGTTCATAATATTCCAGGATGACATTCGAGCTCCCGCTCAAGCTGACATTATAGGCAGTGAATGTGGTATAATCCTGGTCGTTCCAGTGATCGATGAGCCAGGTTTTCCCACCGTCTATGCTCAGACGAATTCCATCATCTCCTCCGACCGTGATATCAAAGGTACCCGAATAGTTCAGCAGCAGTTTGTACCGCACACTGAAAGTATCTGTGAAAATGGAACAACCATTTGTATTGTAGGTAACCTCATTACCTCCGAATGCCTCATAGAAATTGGGATTGGAGCTGGACCCTTCGGTCACATATCCTTTGTAGGTGTTGAAGTTCATACCCTGATAAACATATCCAATCCATATATTGCCCGTTCCATAGCTCACCTGGTCGCCCTGGGGACTACATGACTGAGTAAATCCGGTATTTAGGGTCAGGGCTAGAAGGCTTGTCAGGATGGCGGTGCTGGTTTTCATAGCGGCTGAATTGTTTTCAGGACTATAAAAGCCAAGTCCTGTGCCATTAACCTAAATAATTGAAAATAAACAATTTACATTGATTTTAAGGGTGCTCGGTTTTCCAATCATGGGAATCCTGTGCTATTTTGGGTAACCGGGCCGGAAGATTGTTCAGGGGCCTGAAACCGGCCTTATCCGGGATTCGCGCGGGGCCGGTCATCATCCTGATGTCCCAGCAGCTGGTCGGGTCATTTTAACCGGGATTTGATTTCCTGCAGTTTCAAAAGGGCTTCGACTGGCGTCAGCCGGTCAATATCAATATTTTCCAGCAATTTTCTTATTTCATCAAAAGTCTGGGAGTGCGCATCGAAGATGGTCAGCTGCATTTCGGGGGCAGCCATTTTGCGGATGGCCTGCTGCAGCCTTGCCGGCCTGGATGAATCCTGGTTTTCCCTGCTTTCCTCAAGTTGCCGCAACATCTCGTTGGCCCTCTCGATCAGGGAGGCGGGCATTCCGGCCATTCTGGCCACATGGATACCAAAACTGTGGGTGCTGCCACCGGGCGCCAGTTTGCGCAGGAAAATGACCCTGTTGCCATGTTCCCGGTTGGTAATATGGAAGTTCCGGATACGGGGGAACTTGGTCTCCAGCTCATTGAGTTCATGATAGTGGGTAGCAAAAAGCGTTTTGGGGCAGGCCGCGGAGTTGTGCAAGTATTCAGCTATGCTCCAGGCAATCGAGATTCCGTCATATGTAGATGTACCACGCCCGATTTCGTCCAGCAGGATCAGGCTTCTGGGACTGATATTGTTGATGATGCTGGCGGTTTCATTCATTTCAACCATAAAGGTGGATTCCCCGGCACTTAAATTGTCCGAAGCGCCAACCCTGGTAAAAATCTTATCCGTCAGGGGGACCCTGGCCAGATCTGCAGGCACAAAACTTCCGGCATGCGCCAGCAGGGTAATCAGAGCGGTCTGACGTAGAAGGGCACTCTTTCCGCTCATGTTGGGTCCGGTCAGGATAATGATCTGCTGGGATTGCGGATCCAGAAATAGGTCGTTTGCGATATAGGGTTCCCCTACCGGCAGATTTCTTTCAATAACCGGGTGACGGCTCTGTTTCAGCTCCAGGTCAAACCCTTCATGAACCCGTGGTCTCTTATAGTTATTGCCAAGGGCAATGGTGGCAAAACAGGCCAGGCAGTCTGCGATCGCCAGCGTGCCCGCGTTGAGCTGCATGGGAGCTATATATTCCTGAAGCTCCGAAAGCAGTTTATCATACAACTCTGTTTCAATGGCCAGGATCCTTTCTTCCGAACCGGTGATTTTTTCTTCATATTCCTTTAGTTCGGGAGTAATATACCTCTCCGCATTGGCAAGGGTCTGTTTTCGCATCCATCCGGAAGGCACTTTCTGTTTGTGCGCATTGGTGACTTCCAGGTAATAGCCGAATACATTGTTAAAGCTGATCTTCAGGGAAGAGATACCGGTTGCTTCCGATTCTTTTTGCTGGAGCTGAAGAAGGTATTCCTTGCCTCCGGTGGCAATTCTGCGCAACTGATCCAGTTCCTCACTTACTCCTGGCCGTATAACCGAACCTTTGGAAGCCTGGACAGGTGGGTTTGCGGCTATGATATGCTCAATCGAGGCAGCCAGGTCACCGCAGGGGTCCAAATGACCCGCCAGTCTGTGCAGGTATTCGTTTTCTGCCTGGTCAACCAGTTTTTTAATCTCCGTGATGTGGTGAAGTCCCTGCGCCAACTGCATCACTTCCCGGGGATTGATCTTTTTAACAGGGATCTTGCTCACCAGCCTTTCAATATCTCCACACTGCTTAATATGAACCAGCAGTTTGTTTCTTAGGTCCGTTTCCCGGATCAAAAAACCGACCAGGTCAAGTCTTTCATTGATTCGGGTAATGTCTTTGAGCGGCATGATGATCCAGCGCTTCAGAAGTCTTGCTCCCATAGGTGAAACTGTGTTGTCCAGGACTCCAAGCAGCGTATGGCCCCCCGGGCCGGAGTCTGCCAGGAGTTCCAGGTTCCGAATGGTGAACTTATCCATCCACAGATAATCTTCCTGGGAAATTTTCTGGATCGAGGTGATATGGCGCAGATGGGGATGTTCGGTTTCTTTCAGGTAATGGAGTATGGCACCTGCTGCTATTATTCCTTCGTGCATCTGGTCAACTCCAAATCCTTTGAGGGAATGGGTATGAAAATGTTTCAGCAGGGTTTCTCTGGCAAAATCTTCATCAAATATCCAGCTCTCCAGGGTGTAGGTGTAAAACCCGGGTCCAAACTGCTCTTTAAAATGTTTTTGAAAGCTGCGCTGGAATATGACTTCGGCAGGTCTCAGGGTTTGCAGCAACTTGTCCACATACTCATGGTTCCCTTCGGCAATAAAAAATTCCCCGGTGGATATGTCCAGAAAAGAGATGCCTGCCTGGTTCTCATGAATGTGGATGGATGCAAGAAAATTGTTGCTGGTATGCTCGAGCAGCTTATCATGGGTCGCAATTCCTGGGGTGACCATCTCCGTTACTCCGCGTTTTACAAGACCTTTTGCTGTCTTTGGGTCTTCCAGCTGGTCACAAATGGCCACACGGTAGCCTGCCTTTACCAGTTTATGCAGGTAACTGTCAAGCGCATGGTGCGGAAATCCGGCCAGCTCCGATGAGGCCGCTGCCCCGTTGTTTCTTTTGGTCAGCGTAATGCCGAGCACCCGGGAGGCGATGATGGCATCCTCGGAAAACGTTTCGTAAAAATCACCCACCCGGAAAAGGAGCAGGGCGTCGGGATATTTTTGTTTAATAGCCCGGTGTTGCTGCATGAGGGGCGTATCTGCAAAGTTTTTGGCCATTTTTGAAAAGTATCTTTTCCCAGGAGATGCCCGGGGCAGTCTTTAATCCTGGAGTTTATGCAATGCTGTGCAACACAGGCATGGGCAACAAAAATAAGGAACTGGATGCCATAAAAAAGGGTGATTCAACGCTAAATTACCCACCGTTTAGTCAGGTTCATTACTGGACGGACAGTGGAAGACGGGGCCGATTTTTTCTCCCCGGGTCCTATCTTTGCTCCATGCGCAAACTGAGTATGGATGAACTGGGGCGGAAGTCGGTTGCCGAATTCAGAAGTTCGGCAAAAATCCCCATTGTCGTTGTGCTTGACAACATACGGAGCATGCACAATGTTGGAAGTGTATTTCGGACAGCCGATGCATTTTTGCTGCAGGGCATCTACCTTTGCGGATATACGGCCAGACCACCCCACCGGGACATTCACAAGACGGCCCTGGGGGCGACCGAAACAGTGGAATGGAAGTATTTCGCATCTACCCAGGAGGCAGTACAATCCCTGCACCAGGAAGGATTCCATATCCTTGCGGTGGAACAGGCCCAGAACAGTATCCCGCTCCACCAGTTTGATCCGGCCAGGTACAACAGACTGGCCGTCATGTTTGGTAACGAAGTAGAGGGAATCCAGCAGGGAGTGCTGGAAAAGCTCGACGGATGCATTGAAATTCCGCAACTGGGCATGAAACATTCACTGAATATTTCTGTTGCAGCAGGAATCGTCCTGTGGGAAATGGTAAGGGCAAGGATCTGATGTAAACAACTTTTTGAACGGTTAAAAACCAACTGATGCGCAACGTGAAGAATTACCTGAACCTGATCAAATTTTCCCATACCATATTTGCCATGCCGTTTGCGATGATTGGCTTTTTTCTGGGTGTTTTCTATCCCCTGCCCCGTGTCAAAACGGTCAGTCTGAATTTTGGTACAGTATGGGACAAGGACGGGATACAGGCCAGCTACTTTTTATCCACGCACTTTATTTCGTTGCTGCTTCTTGTCCTTGGATGTATGGTCTTTGCCCGCAGTGCAGCAATGTCCTTCAACCGGTGGCTGGATGCCACTTTCGACGAGAGGAACCCAAGGACAGCCATCCGGGAGATCCCGGCCGGGATCATTTCCAAAGACAATGCCCTTCGTTTTGTCATCTTTAACTGTTTTGCTTTTGTCATCTGCACATGGTTCATCAACCCGCTGTGTTTTTATCTTTCTTTTGTCGCCCTGGGCGTTGTGCTGGGCTATAGTTATACCAAGCGGTTTACGCCGCTCTGTCACCTCGTCCTTGGATTGGGGTTGTCATTGGCTCCGATCGGCGCCTACCTGGCAGTAAGAGGACAGTTCGATATTCTTCCCTTCATGTTTTCGCTCACCGTAATTTTCTGGGTGAGCGGCTTCGATATCATTTATGCCTTGCAGGATGAGGAATTTGACCGGACCCAAAAACTGTATTCCATGCCCTCCTGGCTGGGCAAGGAAAAAGCTCTTCGCGTCTCGGAACTATTGCACTTGCTCAGCACGGTCTGCGTCGTGTTTTGCGGGCTCTACGGCGGATTTGGCTGGTGGTACTGGGTCGGGGTAATCATTTTTATGGGAATGCTTATTTACCAGCACGCGATCGTAAAGCCCAATGACCTGAGCCGTGTCAATATTGCTTTTATGACGGCAAACGGAATTGCCAGCGTGATATTTGCCATCTTCGTAGTAGCCGATCTCTTCCTTATGCATTAATCCGGTCCGGGTGTTCAGCAGGCCGGACTCCTTATCTTTGCCCATGCCCCGCCTGCTCGCTATAGACTACGGACTTAAGAGAACCGGCATCGCGGTAACGGATCCTTTCCAGATTATCGCGACCGCCCTGACCACGATCGAATCAGGAACACTCATTGGGTTCCTTAAAGACTATCTTAAAAAGGAAACGGTAGAGTTGATCCTCATCGGTGAGCCAAAGAACCTGGATGATACCGACACACATGCCACCGGGCTGGTGAAGATTGTCATTGAAAAATTAAAAAAGGAATTCCCCCAGATCCCGGTAGTGACTGTCGATGAACGATTTACTTCGACCATGGCTTCGCGGGCGATGATCGACATGGGTTTGAGCAAAAAACGGCGCAGGGACAAGTCACTGGTAGACAAAATCGCAGCCACCATCATGCTCCAGGAATACCTGGAAAAAACAAAGGAAGGCCCGCACTAGCCTGGCCTGCGGACTAGGGACAAGTTCGAAAATTCACCTAAATTTGCGGCAATTACAGAATCATGATTCTACCCATTGTAGCCTACGGTGCCCCCATTTTGAGAGCTAAGTGCAAGGACATAGCACCGGATTACCCTGATCTCTCAAAGCTCATCGAAGACATGTGGGAAACCATGTACGAGAGCAGCGGGGTAGGACTGGCCGCACCACAAGTGAATAGGGATATCCGTCTCTTTGTCATCGACAGCCACCAGATTTTTGCCAATCAGGATGAAGAGGATAAAGGAAAATACCCGGATGAACCAGGTATCAAGCAGGTGTTTATCAATGCACATATCCACAAACTGAACGGAGAGGAGTGGAGCTATAATGAGGGTTGTCTGAGCATTCCCAAAATCCGCGAAGATATCGTCCGCAATGAAGAGGTAACCATTGAATTTCTGGATGAACAATTTGAGCAGCACCAGGAGACATACAACGGTATCACAGCCAGGGTCATCCTGCACGAGTATGATCATATTGAGGGGAAATTATTCATTGACTACCTCAAACCCCTGAAAAGAAAATTATTGAAGGGAAAACTCGATGATATTTCCAAAGGCAAAATTGCAGTAGACTACAAGATGGTGT
>Ga0318563_10000422_pt1 | contig 17656 bp, 16 predicted proteins | sample GRESIP066b5f19_FD_203689 | JGI IMG/M metagenome (GOLD analysis project Ga0318563, IMG submission 203689) | Tropical soil microbial communities from Luquillo Experimental Forest, Puerto Rico - GRE.SIPMG.066b5f19 | ecosystem: Environmental > Terrestrial > Soil > Tropical forest > Bulk soil... | reverse complement strand
GAACCCCGGCTGGTCGGCCTCTACGCCACCTGTCCGCTGGCACAGGGCGTCGGGGCGTACATCGTCAGCAACGAGACAGGGACCCCGAAGAAGGAGGGGCGCTGAGCCGGCTCGCAAGGCTGTCCTCCCCGCCACGACATTCAGCTGTGCCGGCGGACGCTTACCTTGCCCCGGTCTCCTGGAAGCCCCTGCGGTATCGACGGGCGCCCGGGTGCCGCCACCGCTGGCGACGCTGGATCGAAGTCACCCGCCCGTCCTAGATCCTACAACCCGACTGCAGCTCGCCCGAGAGAGGTGACGCGTGGCCGACTCCCCCGCCGGAACGAGACCTCCCCTCCACCGCTGGGCGCAGCTCGTGCTCGGCGTCCTGGCGATGGTGATGATCGCCAACCTCCAGTACGGGTGGACGCTCTTCGTCGGCCCGCTGGAGCAGACCTTCCACTGGCCGAGGAAGGACATCCAGTTCGCCTTCTGGCTGTTCGTGCTCGCCGAGACCTGGCCGGTTCCCTTCGAGGGATACCTGGTCGATCGCTTCGGCCCGCGGCTGGTGGTGCTGGTCGGCGGGATGCTGGTGGGAACTGCCTGGGTGATGAACTCGCTGGTCACCACCCTGGCCGGCCTCTACACCGCGGCGGTGATCGGAGGCCTCGGAGCCGGCGCGGTCTACGGCACCGCGGTGGGGAACTCCCTGAAGTGGTTCACCGACCGGAGGGGGCTCGCCGCCGGACTGACCGCAGCCGGCTTCGGAGCTGGCTCGGCTGCGACGGTGATACCGATCTCCAACCTGATCCAGAGCAGCGGATACCAGGCGGCGTTCTTTCGCTTTGGCATCCTCCAGGGCGCGGTGGTGATGCTCTGCGCCGCGTTTCTCCGGGCGCCGCGGCATGGAGAGGTTCCGCTAATCGCCCTCACCCCCAGGAACCGCCAGACCGCCCGTGACTACACCTGGCGGGAGGCATTGAAGTCCCCGACGTTCTGGATCCTGTACGGGATGTTCGTGATGGTCGCCGCGGGCGGGCTGATGGCCACGGCGCAGATCGCTCCCATCGCCAAGGACTACAAGGTGGCGACCATTCCGGTCTCCCTGCTGGGGATCACCCTTCCGGCGCTGACCTTCGCCCTCACCATCGACCGCGTGCTGAACGGGCTCACCCGCCCGTTCTTCGGGTGGGTCTCCGACCATCTCGGCCGCGAGAACACGATGTTCCTCGCCTTCCTCCTGGAGGGAATCGGAATCCTCGCCCTGATGAAGTTCGGGACCAACCCGCTCCTCTTCGTCATCCTCTCCGGGGTGGTCTTCTTCGGGTGGGGTGAGATCTACAGCCTCTTCCCTGCCACCTGCGCCGACGTCTTCGGCCGGAGGTACAGCGCGACGGTCTACGGCATGCTCTACACCGCCAAGGGCACGGCGGGGGTGATCGTCCCGCTGGCCAGCGTGATTGCCGATCGTTCCGGATGGTCGACGGTGTTCGTCCTGGTCTCGGTCCTGAACTTCCTCGCTGCCGCAACGGCACTGCTGGTCCTGAAACCGGTGCGACAGCGGGCGATGAGCGAGGAGCTCATTCCCGACGCCCTGGGGATCAGTCGGGTCTAGAGTCCCGGCGCCATGCCCCACCCATCGATCGTCGCTCTGCTCGAGGCAGGTCCGGCGGACGCCCCCGCCATCGGTGCCCCGGAGGGAACGAAGTCGCTCACCTACCGCGAGCTCGTCGCGCTGGCCCGGCGCACCGTGGAGACGCTGAACTCGCTGGGGATCGGCCGCGGCGACCGGGTGGCGATCGTGCTTCCCAACGGGCCGGAGATGGCGAGCTCGTTCCTCTGCGTCGCCGCCGGGGCGGCCACCGCCCCGCTGAATCCGGCCTACCGGACCGACGAGCTGGAGTTCTATCTCGGCGACCTGAAGCCCAAGGCAGTGGTCCTCGAGGCCGGCCAGGAGTCGCCGGCCCGGACCACCGCGCGGAAGATGTCCATCCCGGTCCTCGAGCTGACCCAGAACCGGGCGCGCGGCGCCGGCTGGTTCGACCTCGCCCCTTCCGCCGGCGCGGGGAGCAAGCCGGCCCGCGGTGGGATGGGAGAGAAGGACGACCCGGCGCTGTTCCTCCACACCTCGGGGACGACCTCCCGGCCGAAGCTGGTTCCGCTGCTGCAGCGCAATCTGCTGGCCAGCGCGGAGAACATCGGCCGGACGCTCGGCCTGACCCGGGACGACGTCTGCCTGAACATCATGCCGCTGTTTCACATCCACGGGCTGATCGCCGCGACGCTCTCCTCGCTGGCTGCTGGCGCGTCGGTCTCGGCTACCCCTGGGTTCAACGCGCTCAAGTTCTTCGGCTGGCTCGATGAGGTGCGGCCCACCTGGTACACGGCGGTGCCGACCATGCACCAGGCAGTGCTCGCCCGGGCCGAGCGAAACCGCGAGGTCCTTTCCCGCAGCCGGCTGCGGCTCATCCGCTCCTCCTCGGCCTCGCTCCCGGCGCCGGTCATGGTGGAGATGGAGAAGACGTTCGGGGTCCCGGTCATCGAGAGCTACGGGATGACCGAGGCCTCGCACCAGATGGCCTCCAATCCCCTGCCCCCGCGGGACCGGAAGCCGGGCTCGGTCGGCATCGCCGCGGGGCCGCAGGTGGAGGTCCTCGACGAGCAGTGGCAGATCCTCCCCCGCGGTGAGGTGGGCGAGGTCTCCATCCGGGGGCCGAACGTCACTCCCGGATACGAGGCGAATCCCGAGGCCAACGCCAAGGCGTTCAAGGACGGCTGGTTCAGGACCGGCGACCAGGGCGTCATGGACCCCGAGGGCTACCTCCGTCTCACCGGCCGCTTGAAGGAACTCATCAATCGCGGGGGCGAGAAGATCTCCCCGCTGGAGGTGGACGACGTCCTCTCCTCCCACCCGGCGGTGGCACAGGCGCTCACCTTCGCCATCCCCCACGACAAGCTGGGCGAGGAGGTGGCGGCGGCGGTGGTGCTCCGCGAGGGGATGACCGCCACCGAGCGAGAGCTGCGCGATTTCTGCGCGGCGAAGCTGGCCGACTTCAAGGTGCCGCGGAAGGTGGTCCTGCTGGCCGAGATCCCCAAGGGCGCCACCGGGAAGCTCCAGCGCATCGGCCTGGCCGCGAAGCTGGGCCTGTCCTGAGATGAAGATCTGCGTCGTCGGCGCCGGAGCGATCGGCGGCCTGGTGGCGGCCAGGCTGGCGGCCCTGGGCCACGAGGTGAGCGTCGTGGTCCGGGGGCCCCACCTGGCGGCGATCCGGGCGCGCGGACTCACCCTGCGCGAAGCGGACGGGGCCGAGCACGTCTTCCAGGTCCGCGCCACCGACCGGATGGCCGAGCTGGGCGAGCAGGACCTGATCCTCATCGGGCTCAAGGCCCACCAGGTGGCAGGCGTGGCGCCGGACATCCGCCGGCTATGCGGGTCCTCGACGATCGTGGTCACCGCTCAGAACGGGATCCCCTGGTGGTACTTCTTCAAGAGCGGCGGCCCGAATCAGGGCACCACCCTCGAGTCGGTCGACCCCGGCGGAGTGATCGCCCGGAACATCGACGTCGACCGGGTGCTGGGATCGATCATCTACCCGGCGGCAGAGATCGAATCGCCAGGCATCATCCGCCACGTGGAGGGTGACCGGATCTCCCTCGGCGAGGTGGACGGCTCCGACACCGAGCGGCTACGGAACACGGTGAAGCTCCTGCGGGACGCAGGGTTCAAGGTGCGGGTCTCGTCCGATCTCCGCTCCGAGCTGTGGGTCAAGCTGTGGGGCAACAGCACCTTCAATCCGATCAGCGCCCTCACCCACGCCACGCTGGTGGACATCTGTCAGTTCCCTCCCACGCGCGCGCTGGCCGAGCGGATGATGCGGGAGGCGCAAGAGATCGCGGAGAAGCTGGGCGTCCGCTTCCCGGTCTCGCTGGAGAAGCGCATCGCCGGCGCCGAGGCGGTGGGGAAGCACAAGACCTCGATGCTCCAGGACGTGGAGACCGGACGCCCGCTCGAGCTCGACGCGCTGGTCGGCTCGGTGCTCGAGCTGGGACGCCTCACCGGGACGCCGACCCCGAACCTGACCGCGGTCCACGCTTGCGTCGCGCTCCTGGCCAAGACGCTCCAGGACGCCAAGGGGCGACTGAGGATCGAGCCAAAGAGCTGAGGGCTACGGATGGCCAGGGGGGCTAGTGCTCCTGGCGCGTCGAGGGCCCGGCAGAGTCCGGTGGATGGCCTTGCCGCAGCCAGTAGCCCGAAGGCGACTCGTAATAATTCTTGGCGAACTCAAGGAGTGCACCCAGGACGCAACCAGCCAGACACGAGTAGACCAGAGGTCTCCAGGAGCGCCGCCAGACGGCGAGGGGAACCGAAGCGCTCGCGCCAAGAATCGAACCGGCGATGACAAAAGACACCAAAGGCGGCAGGCCTCCCCGTTCTGATGCCGCATAGAGTTCGAGGGCGAGAAAAACGCCTCCGACGACGATCCCGATTCCCAGCGACAAGGCCGTGAGAAAGGCCAGAAGGGCCTTGCCGGCAATCGTGACGGGAGCTTTGGAGGGCGTGGCGGTATCAACGGACCAGGATGCCAGCGCTAGCCGTCGCCATCCGAGGTGTCGAAGGGGATGAACGCGAGCAGCGGGTCTGACACTCGCGCCTGGAGGGCCCGGACTCGTGCCCAGATGGATTCGGACATCAAGTACCGCCATACGCCTGTCAGGATGCGTGCAAACTTGGGGTCTCTCATTGCCCGTTCTTCAACTCGCGCGATGAATGCCTCACCGTGCCATCCGAGCAGGTGCTCGAGTGGGCCGGCCGCAATCCGACCCATGCCGTCATCCGAATCCACCAAGGCGACAGCCCTCTCTATGAAGCGCCAGACGAGCTCGGGCCTGGCCGTAAAGTTCATGAACGTGACGTACACACCGACGCTGTCTTCATCGGGGTGCTATGCGCCATCGCTGACGTTGCTTTCCGCTTCGAGCCACGCGTGGACAAGGCTCTCCCAATCCGTGTCCGTCAACTCGTCCCATCGGCTCAAGATCGGCATTGCTCGCCCGTCCGGGTCACGTTTGCGATCCGACTTGAGGCGCGGCTGTGTGGCCCTCCCCGGACTCGAACCGGGATGATCGTGAGATCAGCGGATTTTGAGTCCGCCTCGTCTACCAGTTTCGACAGAGGGCCGTGCGACGCCGCGGAGGTGTATCACGGACGGCGCGGGCGTCGCTTCCGGGAGGCCCGCCCACCCAGCCGCTGGACCTGCTGTTCCCGCTTGGAGTGCTCCGGCCACGTCACCTCCACCGCGTCCCCCACTCCCGCGCCCAGCACCCGCCGCGCATCGCCCTCGCGGATCGCGACCTCGATGAAGCCGTGGCTCCCCAGCAGCGCCACCGGCTTCCCCGGCGCGACCTCGCCGTAGGTCCGGTGACCCGGGACCACGTGCCCGGCCACCGTGGCCACCCAGACCGGGTGGTGCGCCAGCATCCCCGCGGGAAGGGTGGACACCAGATTTCCGAAGTGGTCCACCGCCTGGACAGCGCCCCGGACGCCCCCTGCCATCTTCACGCAGGGAGCAAGCTGGAGCCGGACCAGCGACGCGGTGTCGATCTCCGATCCGAGGGATTCGAGTCCCACTCCCTTCGCCAGATGCGCGGCGACCGGGGCGAAGATGTCCCGTCCATGGAACGTCGCGCTCGGCGTCGCCGTTCGCCAAAACTCGCGCTCGGTGAGCTCCACCGCGGTCAGGGGCAGATCCATCTCCAGCGCGCCGAGGAGCAGCCCGTTGTCCGGCCCGACGAACCACGATCCGCTGCGCGACCGGACTGCCACCGCCCGCCGCACCATCCCCACGCCTGGGTCCACCACCGCCAGATGGACCGTTCCCGCGGGAAAGTACGGAGCCGCGGTCAGCAACCGGAATCGCCCCGCCGCCACGTCCTGCGGCGGGACCAGATGGGTGATGTCCACCAGCGCTGCCTCGGGGGCGATGCCGGCGATGACGCCCTTCATCGCCGCGACGTAGCCGTCCTCCAGGCCGAAGTCGCTCAGCAGGCTGATGACCGGCATCCGGAACCTCGGGAGGGCCCCCGTCCATCAATTTCGACGGAGGGCCTTGCGACGCCGCGGTCGCGGGTCTAGCACGTCCCCGCCATGTACAACCTGATCATCGCCTTCGCCGTGGGGGTCGTCGTGACGGCCGGCGTCCGCCTGGCGGGCTTCCCGCTCCTCGCCGGCGTCATCCCCGGCGTCCTCGCCTTCGTCGGGACCTACGTCCTCCTCGCCCGGCGCATCGCCAAGCGACTCGAGGCCCTGGTCAACACCGCGAAGAAGGAGCTGGAGAGCATCTCCTCCCCCCGCGACCGCGACGCCAAGATCTCCAAGGCGGTGAAGACCCTCGAGCAAGGGCTGCAGTACGACAAGTGGCAGCCGATGGTTGCCTCCCAGGTCCACGGGCAGATCGGCATCCTCCACTACATGATGAAGGACTACGCCGCGGCCGAGCCCCACCTCGCCCAGGCCAGCAAGCGCGACGGAATGTCCCAGGCGATGCGCGGCGCCCTGTACTACCAGCGCAAGGACTACCCGAAGATGACCGAGGCCTTCGAGCGCGCGGTCAAGGCAGCGAAGAAGGAGAGCGTCATCTGGGCCGCCTACGGCTGGTGTCTCCAGCAGTCGAAGGAGCGCGACAAGGCCATCGCCGTCCTCGGCCGCGCCGTCGCCGCCAACCCCAACGACGAGAAGCTCAAGGCCAGCCTCACCCAGCTGCAGAACGACAAGAAGATGAAGATGAAGGCCTACGAGCCCATGTGGTGGCAGTTCGGGCTCGAACAGCCGCCTCCCGAGTTGGCAGGCGGGCGTCGGGTCCAGTTCCAGCGCCGCTGAGCGACTGCAGCCCACCCCGGTAGTTTCTTCTGATCGCCTCCCAGCTGACGCGGCAACTCCTCGCCCCCACTGTGTCCTCCAGGGGCACGGCCCTTGCTCGAAGAGGGGACTCCAGGGACCGGAGGCCAGCCCGTTGTCGAACCCAGTGGAGGACCCCACCCTACCGACTCCCACCGGTCCGACGACCGAGCGGGCTGTGCGTCGGCCGGTTCTCCTCATCGTCGAGGACGATCTCGACACCCGGGTGGCATTGGTCGAGCTGCTGTCGCTCGACTTCGATGTCCTGAGCGCGACAGATGGCGCCGACGCGGTGGCCATGAGCCGCGCCCACGTCCCGGACCTCGTTCTCGCCGACCTCACCATGCCGCGGTTGGGCGGCCTCGGGCTGCTGGAAACCCTGCGCGGGCATCCGCGCACTGCCGGGGTCCCGGTGGTCTTCCTCTCCGGACAGAACGACTCAGGGACGATCGTCGATTGCTTCCGTCAGGGGGCGGCGGACTTCGTGGCCAAGCCCGGGCGTCCGGACGAGCTCCGGGTCCGCTTGAAGCGGGTGTGGGAGCAGGCCAGCCAGCTCGCCCGGCTGGAGTCGCTCGCCCGGACCGACGCGCTCACCGGCCTGAACAACTTCCGCGCGCTGCAGGCGAAGCTGGAAGAAGAGCTGGCCCGGGCCGCTCGCTACGGCGCTCCGCTGGCCGTGCTCCTGATCGACCTGGACCACCTCAAGATGCTCAACGACCAGGAGGGCCACGAGGCAGGGAACGCGGCGCTGGAGGTGCTGGCCGAGGTCCTGCGTGACGAGCTGCGCGAGGTGGACTTCGCTGCCCGCTACGGGGGCGACGAGTTCGTGGCGCTCCTCCCCCACCAGACCGCCACCGAGGCAGGGGTGGTGGCGGAGCGGCTGCGCATCCGGCTGGGCCGAAAGCCCTGGGCCCTCCCGGAGCCCTTGACGATGAGCATCGGCGTTGCCGCGGTGGATGGGCAGCGCCAGCAGTCGGATCCCGCGGCGCTGATGGCCGCCGCCGACGCTGCGCTCTACCGGGCCAAGCGGCTCGGCCGTGACCGGGTGGAGGTCGCGACCCCGCGGGACGGGGCGCATCGGCCCAGGACGCACTGAGAGCGCTCAGCCCGCTCCCAGCGCCGCCTGCACCTCCGTGTACGGTGGGGCTACGAAGCGCGTCCCTGGCTCGCGCCGGAACCAGGTGCGCTGGCGCTTGGCGTATCGCCGGGTCTCGAGGAACGTCTCCTCCTCCGCCGCCGCTCGATCGAGCCGGCCCTCGAGCACCGCCAGCGCCTGACGGTAGCCCACGCTGCGCATCGGCGCGGCCTGGCGATGGCCGGCCGCCACCAGCCGTTCCACCTCCGCCAGCAGCCCTCCGGCGAACATCGACCGCGTCCGTTCCCGGAGTCGCCGCTCCAGCTCCTCCCGCGGCGGATCGAGAAACCAGATGCGGGTCGGATAGCGCGCGGGAGCGAAGCGGTGCTCCGCCCGGAGCCGGGAGGGCAGCTCCCCGGTGGTGGTGTGGATCTCCAGCGCCCGGATCACGCGGAGCACGTCGCTCACTGCCAGCGGCCCGGCAGCGTCCGGGTCGATGCTGCGGAGTCGCCGGTGCAGCGCCTCCGGCCCCAGCGTTCGCGCTTCCTCCTCCAGCGCACGGCGGACGTGGGGGTCCGGGGGAGTGTCAGTGAGCCCGTGCAGCAGCACCCGGATGTAGAGCCCGGTCCCGCCCACCACCAGGACCCGGCGGCCGCGCGCGACCGCTCCGGCGATCGCCGCATCGGCCAGGGCAGCCCACCGCGCCGCGGAGAACGGTTCCCCCGGCTCGATGGCCGAGACGAGATGATGGGGAACCCGGACCAGGAGCTCCGGTCCGGGCTTCGCCGTTCCCACGTCGAAATGCCGGTACACCGCCTGCGAGTCGGCGCTGACGATCTCCGCCCCGACCCGCTCGGCCAGCTCCACCGCCAGCGCGCTCTTCCCCGCGCCGGTAGGACCGGCGATGACCAGCAGCTCCGGCCGTCCTTCCGTCGTCTGGGGTATGTCACGAGCCATGCCGCTGTCGGTCGTCCGGACGACTGATTTCGCCCCGCTCTGAGGCGAGCCCTCAGCGCCCGCTCGCCAGTGCCGTCTCCAGCGCGTCCAGCCGGACCGAGATGGGGTCGCCACCGCCGAGGGGCTTCAGCTCCGCCGTCCCCGAGGTCAGCTCCTGCGTCCCCAGAACGAGGGCGAAGGTGGCGCCGGATCGGTCTGCCCGCTTCATCTGCGACTTGAGGCTCCCGCCCCGGGGATCGAAGTCCACGCGGTGTCCGGCCTTCCGCAGCCGGCTCACCACCGCCAGCGCCGCGTCGGCCACCGCGTCCTCGGCCACGGCGACGAAGAGCTCCGGGGACACCGCCTTCACCTCCCCGGCTGCCCGCATCAGCAGGCACAGCCGGTCCATCCCCAGCGCCCAGCCCACCGCCGGCGTGTCCGGCCCGCCCAGCTCCTTCACCAGCCGGTCGTACCGCCCGCCGCCGCCCACCGCCGAGGCCGTGCCCAGCACCGCGTCGTCGGAGAGGAACTCGAACGCCGTGCGCGAGTAGTAGTCGAGCCCGCGGACCATCCGGGGATTGACGGTGAAGGGAATGTCCAGGGCCCCCAGCTTCTTCTGGAGGCCGGCGAAGTGCTCCTTCGCCTCCGGCCCGAGCGCGTCGGTGATCGCCGGGGCCTGCTTGAGCACCGCCTGGCAGCCGGGGTTCTTGCAGTCGAAGACCCGGAGCGGGTTCTTCTCGATCCGCTCCTGGCACTCGGCGCAGAGGTCCCCCTTCCTTCGTCGGAGGAAGGCCCGCAGCTCGTCGAGGTACCGGGGCCGGGTCTCGGCATCGCCCAGCGAGTTGATCTCCAGCCGGATGCCCTGAAGCCCCACCGAGCGGAAGAGCTGCATCGCCAGGTCGATCAGCTCCGCCTCCTGCACCGGCCCTGCGGCGCCGTAAGCCTCCGCGCCGATCTGCCAGAACTGGCGGTACCGTCCGGTCTTCATCCGCTCGTAGCGAAACATCGGCCCGAGGTACCACCAGCGGGTCAACGGCTCCTTCTGGGCCACCGCGTGCTCGATGTAGGCCCGCACCAGGGGCGCCGTTCCCTCGGGACGGAGCGACAGGCTTCGGCCGGCCTTGTCCTCGAAGGTGTACATCTCCTTCCCCACGATGTCGGTGCCCTCCCCGACGCTGCGGACGAACAGCGCGGTGTCCTCCAGCACCGGAGTGCGCGCCTCCTCGTAACCGAATCGTTCGAAGGTCCGCCGCGCTGCGGCCTCCAGCGCGTGCCACACCGCGATGTCGGGGGCGAGGAGGTCGTTCATCCCCTTCACCCCGGCGATCTTCTGGCTCACCCGATGCCTCCGATGCGCTGTCCCATCCTGACCGTGGCTCCGGCCTGGAGCCAGCCCTCCCAGCGTACCCGGCCGGGCTCGAAGAGGACGATGACCGTGGAACCCATCTCGAAGCGCCCCAGCTCTGTTCCCTTGGCCAGCGCGATCGGAGGGGCGTAGGTCCGCACCCCCTCGGCCTGACCAGCGTGGGTGAGGCGGTCGTCGTACGCCGAGCGCATCCGCCCCACGCAGGTCGCTCCCACCATCACCACCGCGCACCGGCCGAGGTCGGTCTCCAAGAGCGTCACCAGCCGTTCGTTGAGGCAGAACAGCGCTTCCTTGTTGCGCACCGTGGCCGGATTCACCGGCCAGAACTCGCCCCGCACATAGCGGGAGGCCACCACCCGCCCGGCCAGCGGGGCGTGCACCCGGTGGTAGTCGCGGGGAGAGAGGTAGAGCGTGGCGAAGCTCCCCCCATCGGCGAACGCTCGGGCCAGCTCGGCATCCCCCAGCAGCCGGTCGACCGGATAGCGGATGCCCTTTGCCTGGAGGCAGCTCCCCGCCTCGACCCGCCCCGCCTCGCTGACGGTGCCGTCGACCGGGGAGACCACCGAGCGCGGATCGGGGTCCACCGGGCGCGCCCCGGGCTTGAGCGCCCGGCTGAAGAAGTCGCTGAAGCGGCGGTACCCCTCGATGGGCCGCTCGGCCTCGGACAGGTCCACGCCGTAGCTGCGAGCGAAGGAGCGCATCGCCGCCTGGTGGAGGGCCGCCGGCGCCGGGGCCCGGGTCAGCGCCCCCACCGCCCAGGAGAGGGCCGAGCGGGGCACCAGCCCCATCAGGGTGACGAAGGTGCGGTCGTCCATCGGGGCGCGGAGACTAACCGCCCGCGTCGGGGGCCGCAGGCACCGGCGTGCCGCCGTCCACCAGGGTGCGCTGCAGGGCCGACTTGGGCACCACCCCCATCACCGTCTGGCCGTCGGCCAGCACCACCGAGTTGACCAGGGTGGGCAGCTGCTGGCGGCAGCGGGCGGAGTCGGCCATGGCGAAGGAGTCCCGCGGTCCCCGGCCGTTCACCTCCACCGGGCCGGCGGGCTCGAAGCAGTCGCCGAAGTAGCGGTTGAAGTCGCGGGTGCTCATCCCCGCGGTGGGCACGGCCGGGGCGGCACCAGCGCCGGCATCGGCCGCTGCCCTGGCCGTCGGGTTGGGAGTCAAGGACGCGGCGGGAGTGCTGACCGAGGCCCCGGTGAAGGTCGGTGGAACCCGGGCCTGAGCCATCGCCGCGGCGCGCTCCTTGTCCGCGGCCTCGAACTTCGCCCTCCCCTCGCGGATGCGGGCCAGCAGCTGCTGGGCGGCGGCGGCATCGAGCGAGTCGGGAGCCACCTTCTCCAGCAGCGCCTCCACCTCGCGCATTCCCGGGTCGAGGTAGGCATCGTCGAGCTGCTTGGCGTAGAGCTTGTTGAACTTCTCCGAGGCGCGGGTGAACTCCGGCGAAGGCTCCTTGCGCGAGCAGCCCGCCCCGAGGAGGGTGAGGGCCAGCATCCAGGCGACGGCACGGGTCATCGGTTCAGACCCCCAGGAAGAGACGGCGTCCGAAGTTGGGAGCCAGCTCGGCCTCGAAGATGCGCCGCGCCGCTCCCTCGATGTCGTACTCCACCCGGATGTACTCCACCGTCCGGGCGGTGGTGTCGCAGACCACGAAGCACGCCCGACTATCGTAGTCACGGGGCTGACCCACGCTGCCCACCGAGATCAAGTACTGATACCCCCGGCGAAACGCGAACTTCTGGGCCACCACGTCGTTGACCTCGCCGTTGCCGAGGGCGAAGGCCTTGCAGAGGTGACTGTGGCCGATGAAGGTCACCTCGGGCAGGTCCCCCACCGCGGGCATCAGCTCCCGGGCCTGCTCCAGGGCGAAGATGTACTCGTAGGCCCGGGGGTCGATCGGCGAGCCGTGGCTGAAGCCGATCTCCCCCACCCGGTAGGTGTAGGGGAGGCTCTTCAGCCAGGTGTGGTTCTCCTCGCTGAGGATCTTCGACGACCAGTCCAGGGCGTGCCGCGCGCCCTCGTAATAGAACGAGTAGTCCATCCGCCCGGCGACCGCCGCGTCGTGGTTCCCGAGCAGGGTGACCTCGGCCACGCTGCGCACCAGGTCGCAGCAAGCATTGGGTGAGGCGCCGTAGCCGACGATGTCTCCCAGGGAGACCACCCGATCGACCTTTTGTCCTTCGATGGCCCCGAGCACTTCGGTGAGGGCCTCGAGGTTGGCGTGGATGTCCGAGATGACGGCGAAGCGCATCGGGGGCAGGAACCTTCGATGTTACACGACCTTGCCCTGCGGCGGTCGCCGTGCTTTTGGGTGCCCCCATGCGCATCGTCGTCACCGGCTCGCTGGCCTACGACTACCTGATGACCTTCCCGGGTCGGTTCCGGGAGCACTTCCTCCCCGACCGGCTCAGCAGGCTCACGGTGAGCTTCCTGGTCGACGACATGCGCCGACTTCGCGGCGGCGTGGCGGGCAACATCGCCTGGAACCTGGCCCTCCTCGGTGCACGGCCAGTGCTGGTGGCCACCGCCGGAAACGACTTTGCCGAGTACCGGGCGACGCTGGATGCGAACGGGGTGGATACCTCCCGGGTCACCATCATCCCGGAGGAGTTCACCGCCTCCTGCTTCATCAACACCGACCTCGACGCCAATCAGATCGTGGCCTTCTACGCCGGGGCCCTCTCCCATGGGCACCGCATCGAGCTGGGGGGTCTGAACCTGGGTCCTGGCGACCTGGTGGTCATCAGTCCCACCGACCCTGCCTCGATGGCCCGGGCGGTGGAGGCATGCCGGGCGGCGCGCGTTCCCTACCTCTTCGACCCCGGGAAGCAGACCCCCCGGCTGGAGGCGGGGCAGATCCTGGAGGGAATGGCCTCGGCTGCGGTGGTGGTGGGCAACGACTACGAGTTCGGGCTGATGGCCCAGAAGACGGAACGGAGCGAGGCGGAGCTCCAGTCGATCGCCCCGGTGACGGTGGTGACCAAGGGCGACCAGGGGTCGGTGGTGCTCGAGCGGGGGAAGCCGCCGGTGGAGATCCCGGTGGCGCCGATCCGCACCCTGGTCGACCCTACCGGCGCTGGCGACGCCTACCTGGGAGGGCTGGTGTTCGGCATGGCCCGGAAGCTCCCCTGGGCGCTGGCCGGGCGGGTGGCGGCAGTGGCCGCGGCCTACGCCATCGAGGTGCGGGGCTGCCAGGAGCACCGCTACACCCATCCCCAGTTCCTGGAGCGGTACCGGAGCGCCTTCGGTGACGCTCCCCCGGTGACCGCCGCGCTGGCCTGACCCTGGCCGCCGCTCAGCGGGTGGCGGGGACGAAGGGCACCACTGCCTTCAGATCGTCGTCGGTGAAGGTGATGCCCGCGCCGAGGAAGAAGTCGCGACCGGCCAGCACCCGGTTGTCGAGGGTGCTGTACACCGGCCGGTTGAAGATGTCGTCCACGCCGGCGTTGAGGTACAGGTGCCGGAAGAAGGTGAATTGGAGGCTGGTCCGGACCCGCGGCCAGCGCAGACGCTGGTTGGCGAAGTCGAAGATGTCGGTCTTGATCGCCAGCTGGTCCTGCAGGAGGTGGAGGTCCACCCCGAGGCCGCCGGTGCTCTCGATGATCCCGAAGCGGAAGGTGGCGAAGTAGAACCGCTTGGCGAACTGGGCGGAGAACTTCAGCGAATCGATGCTGGTGACGGTCTGCTTCTGCAGCGCCGGGTCGTCGCGACTGGGCGGGTTGGTCTGGATGTACTGGGTGGTCTCCACGCCCCGGGGGTCCTCGACCAGGGAGAAGTAGAAGTACCGATCCGGCCGAGGGATGATCTTCAGCCCGGCCTCGAGCTTGGCCGCCCCGGCGTTGAACAGGTAGTCGCTGTGGATGTTGACGTCCAGCTTGATGCTGGTGAGGCGCTGGGCGTAGTTGGAGACGTCGTCGATGGTCTCCCCCACCTTCTGACCCAGGCGCTCGTCGGACATCAGCTCCCCGGCGGTCCCCTTCCCTTCCTTGAGGTTCCGGGTGACCTGCTCGAGGTTCCCCAGGGTGGCGTCGAGCTTCTGCAGCGAGCTGCCCAGGGAGGCCATCTGGCCTTCCACCCCGCCGTCCCGGGCGTAGATGTTGGTCTGGACGTCGGAGACCATCCGCCGGACGTCGCCGGTGATCACCCGCACGTTGTCGACGATCTCCCGGAAGCTGGACGACTCGCCCTCGGTGGCATCGCGCATCGAGGCGGTCACGTCGCGCACATTTTCGAGAATTGCCTCGATGTTCTGGCTGCTCCGCTGGGCGGTCTCGTTCACCGACGCCGAGAGCTCGGTGAGGTTCCGGACGATGGCCTGCAGCGACTGGGTCCCGGCGTCGCCGCCGAGGGCCTCCCGGAGCGAGGCGGTGACGGTCTGGATGTCGGTGGTGATCTTCCCCAGGGTGTCGAAGAGGGCCTGGAGCCCCTGCTGGTCGATGACCCGGGTGATCTCTCCCCCGTCAGGCATCGGGGGGGCCTCGGCGGTGCCAACTTGAAGGTCGAGGAGGTAGTCGCCGAGGAAGGACTCGGTGCGCTTGATCAACACCGCGTCGGTCCGGAGCCCGATGTCCTTCCGGAGCCGGAGCTTTACCCGGGCCCGGGTCCCCACCAGGGAGATGTCCTGGATGTCGCCCACCGGGATGCCCGCCACCTGCACCCGGCTCCGCTTCCCGAGGCCCGAGGCGTCGCGGAACATGGCGTAGACGGTGATCGAGTCGCTGCCCAGCGTCCCGTGCCGGACGAAGACTAGGAAGGCCACCAGGAAGCCCACCGAGGCGAGGACCAGCAGGCCGACCCGGAAGGGCGTCACGAGCTTGTTCAAAGGAAATCTGCTCCGGGTCCGGCCACGGGTCGTTTGACCTTACCCGGGCTTTCCTCACCCGCGGAAGAAACGGACCCCGGCAGGCCCCCTCAGGCGCCCTTGGCGAACCACATGGCCAGGAAGTGCTTCAGGCCTGGGTGCTGGCTGTTGCGGAGCTCGGCCGGTGGACCGTGGGCCACGATCTTTCCCTCGTAGAGGAAGGCCACCTGGTCGGCCACCTTGAAGGAGGAGGCGATGTCGTGACTGATGACCACGCTGGTCACCCCCAGCTCCTTCTTGGCGGTGACGATCATCTCGTCCACGTAGTCGGTGGTGATCGGATCCAGCCCGGTGGTCGGCTCGTCGTAGAGGACGATCTTCGGCTCCAGGGCGATCGCCCGGGCCAGCCCGACGCGCTTCCGCATCCCGCCCGAGAGGTCGGCGGGGTACTTCTCCTCCACGTCCCGGAGACCGACGATGCCCAGCTTCTCCCGGACCTTGGCCCGGATCTGCTCCTCCGAGAGGTTGGAATGCTCCCGGAGGGCGAAGGCCACGTTCTCGTACACCGTCATCGAGTCGAAGAGGGCCGCGCCCTGGAACACCATCCCGAACTTCCGGCGCACCCGCTCCAGCTCCTGCTCGTCGAGGGGGACGATGTCCTCGCCGTCGACGATGACCTGTCCGCGATCGGGCTTGAGCAGGCCGATGATGTGCTTCATCAGCACCGTCTTCCCCGAGCCCGAGCTCCCGAGGATGACGCAGGTGGTCCCCTCCTCCACCTCGAGGTCGACGCCGATCAGGACCTGGTGGTTCCCGAAGGCCTTCCACAGGTCACGGACCGAGATCATCACCCGCTTCGGTTCGGGGCTCATCCGTGGAAGGCCAGCCCCAGCAGGTAGTCCTCGATGAAGATCGCCAGTGCCGCGTCGACCATCGCCCGGGTGGTGGCCCGCCCGACGCCCTTGGCGCCACCACTGGCATTGAACCCCCGGTAGCAGGCGATGAGGGTGACGGTGAAGCCGAACACCGCGCCCTTGGTCAGCCCCTCCCAGATGTCCGCCGGGGCGAGGAAGTTCTGGGTCCGGAGGAGGAAGGTCCCGGTGGAGAGGCCCCGCAGCCCGACCGCGACGAAGAAGCCGCCCCAGATGCCGGCGGTGTCGAAGATCATCGTCAGCATCGGCCCCATGGCCAGGCCGGCCAGGACCCGGGGAACCAGGAGGTACTGCACCGGGTTCACCGCCATGGTCTCCAGGGCGTCGATCTGCTCGGTGACCCGCATCGTCCCCAGCTCGGTGCACATCGCCGAGCAGGCCCGCATGGTGACCATCAGGGCGCTGAACACCGGCGCCAGCTCCCGGGTGATGGTCAGGGCCACCGTGGGGCCGACCAAGCTCTCGGCGCCGAAGAGCTCGAAGGCGCTCCAGGACTGGGTAGCGAACACCATCCCGGAGAAGGTCCCGGTGAGCGCCACCAGGAGGATCGACCCGACCCCGACGAAGTCGAATTGGGCCAGGACGTTCTGGAGGCGAAATGGGGGGCGGAACGTCCAGCGCACCACCGAGACGCCCATGGCGAAGATGCCGGCCACCGCCTGCCCGGCCTCGAGCACGGGCGTACCAACCCCCTCGATCAGTCCGACCAGCCGGTTCTTGCGCGGGGCGCGCTCGGCGTCGACGTCCATGCCCGGGTGGGAATCCTAGGGCACGTTCTCGCCCTCTCCCAATGGAACGCGGGGGACGCGGGCGCCGATGGCACAGAGCACGTCGTAGGCGATGGTTCCCTGGAGCTGGGCGAGCTGGTGCGCGTCCTGGCTCTGCTCACCCTGGGTGCCGAGGAGGACCACCTCATCCCCCACTGCCACTCCCGGGACGTCGGTGACGTCGACCATGCACAGGTCCATGCACACCCGACCGACCACCGGTGCGCGCCGTCCCTGGACCAGGACACTGCCCCGGTTGGAGAGGAGGCGCGACCATCCATCGGCGTAGCCAACCGGCAGCGTGGCGATGCGCGAGGGACGCGGCGCCGTCCAGGTGCTCCCGTAGGAGATCGGCGTTCCGGTGGGCACCGTCTTGAGGTGGACCACCGCGGTCTTCCACCGGAGCACCGGCTCGAGCTTGCGCGGCGGACGGAGCCACGGCGCGGGGACCAGTCCGTAGAGGCCCAGGCCAGGACGGACCAGGTTCAGCTCCATCCCGTCGCGGACCTCGGGGAGGGCGAGGAGCCCGGCGCTGTTGGAGAGGTGCCGCCAGCGGGGGTCATGGCCCGCGGCGCGCATCTGGGCCAGTGCAGTGCGGAAGCGGACGATCTGCTCCCGGGTCAGGGCGGCGTCGGCCAGGTCGGCGTTGGCGAAGTGAGAGCACAGGCCGTCCAGCCGCACCTCGGGGAAGGCCCGGGCGGCCTCGAGGAAGGCCGGCACCTCGGAGGACTGGACACCCAGCCGGCCCATGCCGGTGTCGACCTTGAGGTGTGCCCGGGCGGTCTCTCCCCTCGCCCGCGCTGCCCGGGCCAGGGCCTCGAGGTGCTCCGGACGGAAGACGACCGGGACCATCCGCTGCGCGAGGAGCAGCTCCCACCCGCCCTCGTAGGCCCCGCCCAGCACCAGGA